>Ga0310690_10000545_pt1 | contig 78850 bp, 72 predicted proteins | sample AusTroGonzalo_MG_2_FD_207661 | JGI IMG/M metagenome (GOLD analysis project Ga0310690, IMG submission 207661) | Bovine rumen microbial communities from tropical cattle in Woodstock, Queensland, Australia - Gonzalo_04 (v2) (version 2) | ecosystem: Host-associated > Mammals > Digestive system >...
TGAAATATGCGAGAATCATCGCCTTGATCGCACAAAAGGCCGGAATTGACTCGGAAAAAGCGATGGATTGGTTCTACAATTCCAACACTTATATGTTTATGAGCGAGGGAATAAGCGATTTTCACTGTCTGAGCGACGCATATCTTGCGGAAGAAGTTCTTTTGGAACAGAAAAAATAAGGAACCTTGACACATTTGTTCATTTTAACGGACATTTTAATTTTGCACAGATATTTTTGTTCTGCCGCCTTTCGTTTTGGGAAAAATGTGTTATAAAGCACCGTTTTTTTGTGATTTTGAGAGGATAAAATGTCTGCAGTTTCTTCAATCGAAAACCCGAAAACCAACCTTAACAAAATAACTTTCGACGACGGGAAAGTGCTTTATCTCATCGGCACGGCGCATGTTTCCGGTGATTCCGTGAAATTCGTCGAAGAGTGCATAACCGAATTCGAACCCGATACCGTCGCAGTCGAACTCGACAAAAACAGGATGGACGCCCTCAAAAACCGCAAAAAGTTCGAGGAAACCGATATTTTCGACATTTTCAGAAAGAAAAAAGTCCTTTTCTTCACCGTTCAGTTGATGATGTCGAGCTACCAGAAAAAAATCGCCGAAAAAACAGGCTCGGCGCCGGGTTCGGAATTCAAAAAAGCGATCGAAATGGCTGAAGAAAAAGAACTGAAACTCGTCAACGCCGACCGCGACATTTCGGTAACGCTCCGGCGCACTCTCAACTCGATGACTTTCAGGGAAAAGGTGAAATTCATAACCGGAATGCTTTTCGGCGACGACAAGGATGTCGACGAGAAAGCTATCGAAGACCTCAAGAAAGGCGATATGCTGATGCAGATAATCGGCGAGATGCAGGACGAGTTTCCGTCGCTCAAACGGACGATCCTTGACGAAAGAGACCGCTATCTTGCGGCAAATATAGCGCAGAATTTAGGCGAAAAAACAGTTGCAGTCGTCGGCGCGGCGCATGTCCCCGGCATTCTGCGCAGGCTTCAGGAAGAAAAACCGGCGGAAGACAGCCTCGAAGACATCAATTTCGTCCCGAAAGGCTCGAAAGTCACAAAACTCATTCCGTGGCTCATCCCGCTTGCGATCATCGCGATGTTCATCTACGGATTCTTCAAGGGTAACGCTCCCGACACCCTTGAAGCCGCGATGTGGTGGGTCCTGATAAACGGCACTCTTTCGGCGCTCGGCTGCGCCCTTGCTCTGGGGCATCCGCTCACGATTTTAGCCGGATTTGTCGCAGCTCCCATAACGAGTCTCAACCCCACGATCGGAGCCGGAATCGTCACGGGGCTGGTCCAGCTTTACCTCGTCAGACCGAAAGTAATCGATCTGCAGAACCTTTCCCAGGACACTACAAAACTCAAAGGGTGGTGGCAGAACAAAATTTCACGCGCACTGCTCGTTTCGCTCTTTTCTTCGATCGGAAGTTCGATCGGAACTTTCGCCGCGCTGCCCTTCCTTATGAAACTTTTGATGTAACAGCTTAATTTTTTTCTGACAATCCGACCAATCCCGCTTTCAAAGCGGTGATCAGCATGATCGATTTTGCATCGACGATCTGTTTAAGCGCGATCATTTCTTCGGCTTTTTCCCGAGAAACTTCAATTATTTCGAGATCTTCGTCAATTTCCGGAAAAAGTTTGCGTTCGTTTTCGGGAATTTTTTCAACGATCGCGGTGAAATAGTGCATATATTCGTCGCTGCACCCGCACGAGGTGTAGGCTTCGAAAGTTTTTTCGAGTTTGACAGGACGGTAACCCGTTTCTTCCTCAAGTTCGCGGACAATGCAGTGTTCGGGCGTTTCGCCTTTGTCGATTTTTCCGGCAGGGATCTCATAGATCCAGCGGTCGATCGGCGTGCGATACTGTTTTTCAAGCAGGATATTTCCCTCTTTCGTTATCGCGAGAACAGATGCCGTTCCGCAGAATCTGATGACTGAATGGCGAACTCTGCGTCCCGATTTGTCAAGTTCTACTTCGGAAACTGTGAAAACCCGCATATCCGCGACCTGTTTTTCCGAAATTATAGTGTTTTTTGCCATACTTGCCCCGCCTGCTACTTTTCGATCCCTGTTCTCGCCTCGACACCTTTCGTGTAGTAGTGCTTGATTTCCTTCATTTCGGTGACGAGATCGGCAAAATCTATAAGCTCCTGCGGCGCGTATCTGCCGGTGATTACGACTTCGACATGTTCCGCGCGGTTTCTGACAGCTTCGAGAAGTTCTTCTACTGAAAAAAGTTTGTAGAAAAGGGCGATGTTGGCTTCGTCCATGATGACGACATCGTGTTTTCCTTCCTTCAGGATCCGGCTCATTTCATGAAGACCGTCACGGGCTATTTTTATGTCGTGTTCGGTCGGAGCCTTGACGATGAAACAGTCCGCTCCATACTGCCTGACTTCAATATTCTTAATAAAATCAGGAACTTTCAGCTCGCTGTAAGGCATTCCCTTGACAAACTGGCCGATGAAAACTTTTTTGCCCGCCATCGCCGCCCTCAGAGCGAGACCGAAAGACGCCGTCGTTTTTCCCTTGCCGTTTCCGGTATAGACCTGAACATAACCCCTGCTTTCTTCCATTTTAGTCTCCAATTATGAATTTTCCTTGATTTCATTGAGAGATTCGTGCAAAAGAGGCATCGCTTCGGCGATAGTTTCCTCGATTTTTTCAATATCGGAAGCCTCTTTTATCGTGAATGAAATTTTAAAACTGTTTCCTTCCGCAAAATCGGGAAAAACGATTTCTCCGCCCGTTTCCGCACGAAATTTGTTTTTAAGTTTCAAAAAGTTAGCCTGTTTTTTGCTCCAGAGCGGATAGCGCAGGTTGTAAAGGCGCGCCGTAAGCTCTTCGCCTTTTGTCCTTTCCGACATGTTTTCGTCGTCAAGAATGTTGAAAAGTCCTGTATTTTCAAATATTTCACCGACCGGTTTTCCTTCGCGCAGAGCGATTTCGCGCGTGTATCGGATAAAATTCTTGAACGAATTCGCGTTAAGCGCAGCTTTTTCAAGGATTTTGAGCGAAATTTCAAGCAGTTCAGGTTCTCTTTTAAGCGATTCGGTGATCTTCACACCGATCCCGCGTTTTTCCAAAATAGAAAGATCCATAATAATTCCGCAAACTTATCTTGTAAAAGTTCTGACGCCCATGCTTTTCTGCTGATTTTTGATCATCTTGTTCTGAAGCCGCGTCAGTCCCTTTCTGTCAAGCATGAGCTGATACCACTGCTCGCCGTATTTATCCATTTTGAACTCTTTGTTGTTCTGGAAAGCGAGAAGATGTTCCTTGATCTTCGGGTTGTCGGGCATGATTTTTGCCGCTTTCATAAGGGTCGCAAGGGCTTTGTCGCGGTTGTCGAGCTCTTCCTCGTAAAGATATGCGACTGCCGAGTAGACAAACGGATCCTTCTTGTTGAAGCGGATGAGCAGATCGATGTTTTTATCAATATTTTCAGTATTTTTGTTTTTGATACAGCCGATTATATACATCAGATATCCCATCATTATCCGAGGATTCGAATTTTTGAGATACTTGAAAGCCTCGCCGAATTTCTTCTGCGAATAAATGATTATTCCGATCTGCGTGTCGATCTGTGCCTGAACCAGAAAAGCGTATTTGTTGTAGCGGTAACCCTCTTTCAGGATCTCGATCGCGCGGTCGAAATGCTGTTTCTGGATTTCAACGTTCGCAGCCATGAAAACCGCCTGCAGTTTTTTCGAAAAAGTCCTCTGAAAAAAGATAAATGCGGCAAAAAACGCGAAAATACCGAGAAAAATACCGAGTCCTACGTTGACAAAAATGCCCAGGATCAAGCCGACTGCAAGGGCAATTCCGAGAGAAATGAGTAAACTATACATAAAACACCTCCAAAAAAACTGCGTAAATCTAATTATATATCGGAGTATTTCAAGAAAAATCGCCCGATTTTGCTATTTTCGGACAGGTTTGATTTTGACTTTGCCGTCTTCGTAATAAACATCGAACGAAAAGTTGTTGCCGAATTTCTGCTGAATGTCGCCGATTTTTTTCGTGAGCATTTCGCTTACCGCTTCAAAACTGTAAGCCCGATTCGTGTATTTTTTGCTCAACTCGATGAATTTATTGGCAGTATTATCGATCATCGCGCTCATTGCAAACGCCTCGGCATCTTTCCTTTCGATGGAATCTGCCGCCGATTTCAGGTCTGACAAATCGCCGCTTCCGAAGCCGCCGAAAAATTTCATCCCCGGTTTCGCGCGTCCTTCCTCAATGTCGCGGACGCATCTTTCCCACTTCTGACGGTAAGTCGTAAAGCGGTTTATGAGCTGCGAAGCCAGATTTTTTTCAACCAGATTCTGTGAATCGCTCGCTCCCTGCATCAGAAGGTTTACTTCCCGCTTCATCTTTTCCAGAGCCTGAAGCGGAGCTTTTTTCTCCTGAGCTGTAAAATACATATTGAAGTCGTGATCGAGCTTTTCTATTTTTGTGGCAAGTGTTGATACGAATTCGCCGATCTGCATTATTTCTTTTTCGGGAGTTTAAGATCTTCGATTCTGATGAGTTCAGCCGGAGTCGCGACTTTGACAGCGTTGACTTCCCACTGAAGTTTGCCTGTCCAGTTGCCGTCGATGTCGCCCGCATCGTATCCCGGGATGATGATGTTTCTTTCTTCACCCGGCTTGATCGGGTAGATCTCTTCGATCTGACGGGTGTAGATTACGAAGAAAGTCTTTTCAAAAAGGACTTTCTTCTCTGCGTCGTCCATAAATTTGACGAGAACGCCGATGTAGCTGAGCGGCTTGTCGGTGTTGTTTTTGACCGTTGCGTCCATCATATACTGTGAAAGACCGTTTCCAAAATCGACTTCACCGTTGCGGAGATCCTTGACTTCGATTTTATCCTTGTAAAGTTTCGCCGTTTCGATAAGTTCCGGATCGATAGGAATTTCGATTGCATCGCGTTTCTGCTCTTCGCGGATCTGGTCGATTCTTTCCTGAAGTCTGATCTGCCATTTTCCTTCATTTTTGTTTGCGTAGTAGGTGATTTTTGCTTCCGGCAGCTTGTTGAAAGCGACTTTCTGGCCGGTATATTCGGTTTCCATGATCGCCTTGTCGCCCGCTTCGTTGATTTTTATAGGCTTGTTTTTGAGGAACATCGCGTTGCCGGAAATGTTCTGAGCGTCTTCGATGAACTTTTTCTGACCGACGACTTCCTGCGATTCCTGATCAAGCATTTCCCATGCTTTCGCAAAATTTTTCGCCTTGAGAAGTTCGACATAAGAGTCTATTGTTTTTTCCGCCTCGCCTTTCGAACCGGCGCAAGAAACAGCAAAAAAAGCAACAAAAACAGCTAAAATCAAAGCCGAGAACTGAAACTTTTTCATTTTTTACCTCATCTGTTAATTATCTTCTGGAAAAACTTCGTCTTTTTCGTCAAAATCAAGCCCCAGAGCCTCGATGATCTTTCTTTTTGTCGAAAGACGGCAGTCGTAACCTCTCTCTATTCTGTCAAGGGTGACGAGTGAAATTTCGGCCTCGCGGGCAAGTTCGGTTTTGCTTATAAGTCTTTTTTCTCTTATTGCTTTTAAATTATTTATTTTTTCTTTTTCCATATCAAACTCCTAAAAAACGAAAAATTTTAGTCTTAAACCGAATTAAGTCAAGAGTTTTCGGGTTTTTTTTGGTCTGCTTCAGTCCTGAGCCGCCGGTATGTGGATTTATTTCTTGACTGCCGGCCGAATTGATTATAATTACTGCGTTTTTTGTGCAGATACAAGAGGTGAAAATGAAAAAATCTGTAGTTTTGCTTGCAATGTTTGTTGCAACACTGATGTTTATCGGCTGTTCAAACTCTGATGAGAACGTTCCGTCCGTCGATGAAGAAGCCGACGGCGATGAAAAAGAGGGAAACAGCTCTTCAGATCAGGACGAAACAGTTCCGGACGACGACAGTGACACTTCCGGACAACCCGAAAATGATTCCGACAGCGGAGATTCCGGTTCGGATGACGACAGTGACACTTCCGGGCGTCCCGACGATGATTCCGACAGCGGTTCAAACGGTGAAGTCCCCGACCAGGATCTGACTCCCGCCTGCGCTGCTGCGGCAAACAGCTATCTGGGATGCGATTTCTACACCGCAAAACTCTACAACGGCAGAAAAACCGAAAAAATCACAAGCAAGGAGTCTTTTTCGGTCGCGATCGCCAACTCGCACCCGACCGAAACCGCAACCATCGAATTTTTCAAAACTCTGGAAGACGGAACAGAGACAAAGATCGAGAGTTTCGAATACTGCTACAAAGTGACAAAATCTCTTCCTATTATAGGCGAATATGACGATATGGAATGCAAAAACCACGATTCATCTTTCGTAATCACGGCAAATCCGCAGGAAACGATCCTCGTCACCCCTAAAAAAGAGGACAGGATGCTCATAGGCACGGCGGCAAGCTATCTCAGTTATCACATAAAATCTGATCTTCCCGTAGTCGTCTACCAGTTCAACCCGTTCTACAATCTGTCGTCAAACGATGCGTCGCTCGTTCTTCCCTCGACGACCCTGGGTTCGAACTATATAGTCGCAAGTTATCAGGACGAAACGAATGTCGGCAGCGACGGTCCCGGCTATTTCACGATAATCGGAGCTTACGACATTCCGGTCGAACTTGAAATAATCCCGACAGCAGACATTGCGGCAAGCGGAAAGATCCCCGGAACGACAAAAGGCGTGCCGATGAATGTCGAAATTGCCAGAGGCGAAGTTCTGAACATCGTTACGACAAGCGGCAGCGCAGATTTTACCGGAACAAAAATATCATGCAAAGATCCGAATTCGAAATGCGCCCCGTTTGCAGTTTTCGGCGGTCACGGATGCGCCGACATCCCGAAAGACAGAGGCTACTGCGACCATATCGAACACCAGCTTCTTCCTGTAAACCGCTGGGGAAACAGATACGCTGTCGTAAAAACGAAACCGAGAACCTACGCCCGCGATTTCGTGCGTGTCGCGGCTGCGGTCGACGGGACAAATGTTTCAATAAAAATCAAGGACGAGGAATATAAAAACGGAACGGAAAAAACCGTAACGCTCAACGCGGGACAGTTCCACGAATACGAACTCAACTACTTTGACGACGGCGGAAGCTGGTTCACATCGGGAACATCATTCATCGAAGCCGACAAACCGGTTCAGGTCACTCAGTATTTAAGCGGTGCGGAAGACATAAGCTCGGACTGCCGCGACAGCAGTTCGCCGGGCTCTTCCCACACCTACTGCTTCGGCGACCCTGCAATGACGATAATTCCACCGGTCGAACAGTTCAGAAGCGAATACTACTTTTTCGCCTATTCGGTCGAAAACACCGATACCGACGGCGGAAACGCGAATTATGTCGAGGTCATAACCGATCCTGGCGTTGAAATCACGCTCGACGGAGACAAACCCGAACCCGCTATGGACGGCGAAATGCGTGGCGAAGTTTACGGCAGCGACAAAGTTTACTACATTTTCGAACTTGACTCATGGTTTATGAGCCACCATCTTTCCTGCACCGGAGCGTGCGGAATCCTTGTTTACGGCTGGGGCATGGATGTAAGTTATATGTATCCCGGCGGACTTGATATGAAAATAATCCAGTTTTAGGAAAAATTATTTTTCAGAACCTTCGAAGAGTTTCAGGAATTCCCTGTTGATTTCGATTCTTGCGTTTGCTTTCAGTTTTTCGACATAAGATTCGTAAATCTGACCTTTTTTAGCGCTTACCAGATTTGCTTTAAGACCGGCTTTGGATTTTTCAAAATCAGCCGTGTCGGCAGCAATGTGTTTGGTGATATTCGCGATTATATATCTGTTCTCTTCAGTTGTGAAAACTTCATTCAGAAGTCCCGTCTCAGGATTTGAGAAAAGTTTTTCGACAAATTTCGGGCTGAAACCGATTCCTGCCGCGAAAGTCGATTTTTTTGTAACGGAAATCTCTTTGCCGGCAACGTTCCAGTCAGGAATGGCTGACGCAATCTCTTCAGCCGTAAGTTCAGGTTTTTCTTTAAGCATTTCAAGAAGTTTTGCTGAATCAGCCTTGATTTTCTCGTCAAGTTTCGGAGCAAGAAGAAGGTCTTTCGCGACATTCAGCTTAACATCTTCAAAAACTGTCTGGCCTTCGCCTTTCGAATACTTTGAAACATTGTCTTCGAAAGTCATCTTCGCTTTTGACTCGTTGTCTTTGAGGAAAGCGTTTGCTTCGTCGTCGGTGATTGCGGCAAGAAGTTCGTTTTTCTTTTCGGCTTTAAGATTCGAGTCCGAGAAAACATAGACAAGAGCTTCTATCTTTTCATTTGCCGCAATAAATTCATCTTTTGCTTCGGTGTCGGAAACAGTAATGTTTTCAAGGAGATAGTTTCTGAGTTTTCTCGCCATAAGCTGCATTCTGACGCGGTTTTCATAAGCCGAAATCGTCGTGTTCAGCGTGAATTTGACCATGTTGTTGTAAGATTCCTTGTCGAACGAGCCGTTTTTCTGAAAGTAGGGATTTCCCAGAATTTCCTTGCTGACTTCTTCGTCGGAAACCTTGAAACCGAGTTTTTCTGCTTCCTGAGCGACGAGGATCTCGCCGATAAGACCGTTCATGGCTTTGTCCGAAAGACCGTACTGTTTAGCCATTTCGTTGTTGAAATCCCTGAAAATCCTCTGATAGTAATCCATAAGATTCGAGTAGGCGAAACGGTATTCCGACATCGTGATAACTTCACCGTTTACCGTTCCGGCATTGTTTTTGGTCGAACTGCAGCCGGCTTTGTCGCCCGGGCCGAAAGAAATTACAAATGTTACGATGATCGCCGCAAACATAAGCGTTATGAGCAGCGAACTTCCTTTTTTTCTGATGTCCTGAAACATTTAAAACCTCTAATTTAAAAGTCACAAAAAAATAAACGCGGGCATTTTACGGATTTTTCTTAAAAAAGCAATAATTTATTGCTGACGCAGGCGCAAAGTGCAAAGTTTTATTTTTTGCTTTAAAAAAAATGACGAATATAATTCGCGGATTTTTGATTTTTAAGGAGGATTTAATGAAAAAATCTCTTGTTTTTCTTGTTATTGCAGCCGTTTTTATGATTTTTGCCTGCAACAAGCAGACGGAAACCCAGCCTCAAAAGGAAGCGCAGGCCAAGGAACCGGCAAAAAAGAATGAAATTTACAATGTCGCAATCGGTGATGCGGTTTACATCGGACCTGAAGACGCGCCGGTGACAATCATCAATTTTTCCGATTTCCAGTGTCCTTTTTCAAAGCGCAGCGTCGATTATATGGATTCGGCACTGAAGCGTTACAACGGCAAAATCAGATATGTTTTCAAACACTTTCCGTTAAGTTTTCACAAAATGGCGAAACCCGCTTCCCACGCGGCTGTCGCGGCACGGAATCAGGGTAAATTCTGGGAATATTACGCAAAAGTCTACAACGATGTTAAAAATGTCACAGAGGAAAACCTTGTCGCCTACGCGAAAGAACTCAAACTCGACATGGACAAGTTCAATTCAGACAGAATTTCCGCCGAAACAGCGGCAAAAGTTCAGGAAGACATCACGCAGGGAGCGCTTTTCGGAGTCCGCGGAACTCCGACGCTTTTCATAAACGGAGAAATGATCGTCGGCGCAAACAATTCAAAAATGGAAGAGGCTATCGTCCGCCACATCACGGCAGGCGAGCAGCTTAAAGCCAAAGGAATCAAAGATCCTTACGCCGAGATCGTAAAAGACGGAAAGACCAGGTTCATCCCGCCGAAAAGAGAAACTCCGCCTGTTTCTCAGGATGTCTACAAAGTTGAAATTCCGGCTCACGCTCCGGTCTGGGGAGCCGAGGACGCTCTGGTCACCATCGTTCTCTTCGACGACTTCGAATGTCCTTTCTGCTCCAGACTTTTTGCAACTTACGAGCAGCTTAAAAAAGACTATGACGGCAAAATCAGGATCGCATTTATTAACCTTCCGCTCGGTTTCCACAAAAAGGCGAAAGAGGCCGCATATTTAGGTGCTGCAGCACACAAAGAAGGCAAATTCTGGGAAATGTATGATTTCCTTTTCACGAAGCAGAAAGAGTGGAGCCACACTCCCGATTTCAAAGAGTGGCTCGAATCGCACAAGGCCGAACTTCCGGCAGACTGGGAAACACTCAAAAAGGAAATGGAAAGCAAAAACATCGAAAACCTTGTCGCTGAAGATACAAAAACCGCGAGATCGCTCGGTCTTCGAGGAACTCCGGCATCGTTTGTGAACGGCAGATTCGTAAGCGGCGCGCTTCCTGTCGACGCATTCAAAAAAGTTATTGACGAAGAACTTAAAAAAGCGGAAGAAAAGGGGCTGAAAGGCGACGAACTTTACCGCGAAATAATCAAAGACGGCAAAACGGCTGTGGCAAAACGCAACGGCAACAGAGACGAAAAGGAAGATCCGAACAAAATTTATCAGGTCAAATTAAGCGGAAACGAAGCGGCAAAAGGAAGCAAAAATCCGAAAGTCACGATCATAGAGTTTTCCGATTTCCAGTGTCCGTTCTGCAGTAAAGCAAACTCAACAATCAACAGCGTCGTCGAAAAATACAAAAACGACGTCAGACTCGTTTACAAAAGTCTGCCGCTCGGCTTCCACAAAGATGCAAAACCTGCCGCGATCTTCGCCTACGCGGTCAAGAAGGTTCACGGCGACGAAATGTTCTTCAAAATTGCCGACATCCTCTACATGAGACAAAACGAATGGCAAGGCAAAACTGAAGAAAAATTCGAGACTTATGCTAAAGAAGCCGGCGCAGACTGGACAAAAATCAAAGCCGAAATGGCTAAGCCCGAAATCAATCAGATCATTTCCGAAGACATCAACGAAGCAGGGAAACTCAATCTCCGCAGCGTCCCGACATTTTTCGTGAACGGCAAAAAAGCAGGCGGTGCAAAACCGGCCGAATTTTTTGAATCGATGATCGAATCGGAACTCAAAGAAAAAAAATAGCTCTTTTTATCAGAAGAACTGATTCTAAAAATTAGAAAACCACGCCAAGATATACATTCAGATAATGGAAAAGCGACGTATCGTGTTCGTCGGTGTCAAGACCCGAGAAAGGAACGCCGATCTGGTATCTGAGACCGGTGCGCATTCCGCTTTTGTTCGCGTAGTCTATGCCTATAAAAGGTTCAAGTGCGTCCGGAAGACCTTTGCCGCCCAAAGAATTGTTTTCTTTGAGAGCCATTGAATAGGTCGTCCCGACATAAGCCTTCAAATCGTCAAGAAAGAAGTATGTAGCGGTCAAACTTGCATAGTAACCGGCCGTAAATCTGCCGAGGAACTGATTCCAGAGAGCCGAATTGAAGTTGTAGTTCTTGTTGAAGCGGAAATTTTCGACAGTGTGGTCGCTGTTTGTCGAAGAGTTGTTGATGGAATTTCCAGGCGTGTTCCATGAATCGCCCTGAACATAGCTTGCGTCATCCGGAGAAGCGATACCGGTAAGGAAACCGATATGGAATTTCTTCGGAATTACGCGGAATCCCATGTCTGCCGCCCAGCCTACCATCTGAGCCTTGACCGACGAATCGTTGCCGTCTTCGAGGCGGACTTTGCCGATGCTTCCGGTCAGGAATGCAAGTTCCGTCTTGAAAGAAAAAAACTTGTAGTGCAGATTCAGCCAGGCATCGAGTTTCCAAAGTTTCGCACTTTGTCCCGTGTAGGCATAGACGGTGTCCGGATCGACAAATTTGTCGTCAGTCGGAACGACATAGGAGTCTTCTTCGGACTTGAACCATTCGCCGGTCGAATCGTTTTTCCACGAAAACATAACCATTGCGCCCACTTCGACGACCGTTTTTTCGTTCAGGATCTTGTTTTCAAGAACCGCAGGGTCGTCTTCCTGCATCGTGAACATAAGGCTGACGTTGAAACCGTCGTCCTTCTGCGAAGCGTCAATGAAATAGTCGTGATATTTGTCAAGAAGTCCCGTCGAAGCAAGGTCGAAAGCAGGAATGATCTTGAAACCCATGATCGGGATCGTCAGCTGCAGCCTGTCGAGATAGTTGCCGCTTGAAAGGGTGTTGAACTGGTTGCCGTCGCTGTAAAGGATTCCGAGCCCCCAGTGAAACGGCATTCTTCCGACTTTGAGCTGACCGATCGGCGTGTCAAAAACGCCCCACAGACCTTCAAAAACAATATTCGCCGAGGTTGCAAGCTGCGCATCGCGCATAAGTCCGTTTTCCTTTCTGTCGATTTCATAGTTGTCAGCGCCCATCGCGGTGTTGCCGAAAATCGAAAGTTTCGTGTGGATTTCCATCGTTTCGGCAATGTTTATGACAGGTTCAAGATGAAGTTTCAGCCAAGCCCAGTTGAGAACGTGCTCGTTGGTTCTATCCGTTTTTCTTTCACCGGTCGTTTCATCGGTGATCACGTTGTTTACCACGTTCCGCGACTTCATATACGGGTTGTTGTCACTTAATTTCATGTTGTAAGAAAAAGTATTCGCGACATTGAAATAACCGTAAAGTTCGAAAAATTTTACGGGTTTGCCCTGCTGTATCTTGACAAGCGGCGCATCTGCAGGTTCCTCTTCGGCAACAAATTCCTGGCCGTCCTGGTTTTCTTCCTCTTTTTCCGAAGTTTCTCCGTTTTCTGCAGGAGTTTCTGCGGTTTCTGCCGCTTCAGGCTCGGCTTTCGCCGGTTCTTCAGACGAAGTTTCCTCCGCTTTTTCAGCTTCCGCAGCCGCAGGTTCTTCCTGGGCCTTTTCCTCTGCTGCCGGAGTTACGGTTTCCGGTTCTTCAGCCGCCGCGGCTTCGGATTTTTCAGCCGGAGTTTCCGTTTCAGCCCCTTCTGCCGGCGCATCCTGCGGCAAAAGAACAAAATTGAATGCAAAAATCATTAAAAAAATTAGCGTCTTATACATAAAAACACTCCCGTTAGTCCATATTTTCAAGGGTTACGATTTTTATGTTGTTTGCAAGAAGAATCTCTTCCGTAGCGTTCATATCCCAGGTTTTTATAGCTATCAAAGCCGAATTTTTACCCGATGCAAGAGTGTAGATGTAGTCGATATTGATGTCGTTTTCACTCAAAAGTCTTGCAATTTCAAGCAGTTTCCCGGGTTTATCCTGAAGATCGACAACGATGACCTTCACAACATTGTGCGACAGATCCATTTTTTTCAGGATCTCGCGGGTTTTTTTCGTATCGCTTACGACTAGCCTGAGTTCGCCGAAAGCGGCTGTTTCATTAATCGTCAGACCTAAAATATTGATGTCGCCTTCGCTTATCGACTCGAGGATTTTTTTAAGAACCCCGGGTTCGTTTCTCAAAAGCACCGAAATTTGTTCAACTCTCATGTTTTCCTCCAAATTATAAAAAAGCACTTTAAAACATAACACTTAAAAAGCGGTTATGTCAAAAACTTTTTAAGTTAAAAAACTGTTCTTGACAGAAAAAGGGGGAATCATTAAAATTCTGCGTTTTTTTAGGAGGTTGAAATGTCTGTCAGCAAAGTCGGCGACGATTTGAAACAAATGCTTTTTCTGGTTTACTTCAAAGACGGTTACGTCAAACCGGTTATCGGCACGACTCCGGCACAGGTCCGCGAACTTATCGCCGCGGAAGGCGAAAGAAAGGTCGAAGATATTGAAAAAATCGTTCTGGAGCAGAATTATTACCCGCAAAATGAAGATTATTACGATATTTAGGAGGAATTATGAAAAAATTTTCCCTGTTTCTCATGCTTGCACTGCTTTTTTTCCTTGTCGGATGCGGCGGCGACAACAGCAAAGACGATAACGATGACGACCCATACGTTTACAACGGAGGCAACGCTTCAAAAAACGACAGCGATGCCGATTCAGACAAAAAAAATGACGATGACGACACTTCGGATTCCGCGAACGATGACGACACCGATGACGCTTCGGACACGGAAAACAATGAAGATAACAACAACGATTCAGGCGGTTTCTGGTCGACATGCGAAGGTATCATTTCCTGCACGACAGCCTGCCGTGACGACGATTCCGACTGTTTCACCAAATGCATCAACAAAGGCAGCGACCAGGGGCAGCGCGATTACAGAGACTGGCGCCAATGCTTTGAAGAAAACTGCGCCGAAGACAAAACGGCGGAATGTTCGGCGGAAAAATGCGCCGAGTGGGACACAAAATGCAATGTCGCCCAAGCTTTAGAATACGAATTCATCATTCCGGCACCTTACGGAAGCGCTGTTTTTGCAGGCAGCTTCCCTCGCATTCTGAACAATACAAATCCGGAAAACCTCGATCTGATTGTCCAGAGCAATTTCGCGACGGGAAAGATTGCGGAAACGGCAATAGAAACAAACAGCGGATCAAGCTCGATGATTCCGATGTCTTTTGCGAAACTTACTATGGATGAACGCGACGGCAGCGTTCTTGAAATTTTTCAGCTCGTGCTCGCTTTTAATGCTAATACCGCTTCATACTCTATCGGCAGGCCGATGGTTGTAATTTTGAGGGCAAAAAAGGATGCGATCGCCGCAGGCAAAAAGCTTTCGGTAGGCGTGCTTGACGAAGATGACGCACGCCTTATCGTCGCCGATGCTGCCGAAGTCAATTCGAACTACAACATTCTTTGTTATCATGCCTTCGGAATAGGCGAATTCACTGTTGACGAAGCAGAAATAAAAGTGGGCGGCTCAATCAAATTCAGCAACGGCACGGCAGATCTGTTTTATCCCGAAAACATTCCGGTTTTGGGCGGCGATGCGCGCGAAATCCTCGGTGTTACAGCTTGTTCACTGATCGAATAGAGGCAATCATGAAAAAATTCCTGTGTGTTTTCTGCGGATTTCTGTGTGTTCTGTTCATAGCTTCATGCGGCTCGGCCGAAAAGAAAGCTCCTGCCAAAAAAGCACATCCGAAACCTGTTGAAACAACTGAAGAAGAGCCGAAAAGTGACATCACAGACAACGGGATCCACAATCTGCCTAACGGCGACAGATACATAGGCGGCTTCAAAGACCACAAAAAATTCGGCGAGGGCGAATATATCTACGCAAACGGCGACAGATACAAAGGCAATTTCGAAAGAGGTCACTACAACGGAAGCGGTGAACTCACGCTTAAAGACGGCACTGTCTATTCCGGCGAGTTCAAAGACGGTCTCCGCCACGGTCAGGGAACTATCGTTCTTCCGAACGGCGACAGATACGAAGGAGCTTTTGCAAACGATAAATTTGAAGGCGAAGGCGTCTACAGATTCGCCGATGAAAGAGAATACCGCGGAACTTTCGTAAAAGGCGAAAGGCACGGGCACGGAATCATGATTTTTCCGAGCGGCGCGAAGTATGAAGGCGACTTCAACAATGACAAACGGAGCGGAAAAGGCGTTATGACTTACCGCAACGGCACAGTATATGAAGGAGATTTCCTCGACGGCAAACGCGAAGGGACCGGAAAACTGACAAAGACGAACGGCGACGTCTATGAAGGCGAATTCGCTGAAGACAACATGGAAGGAACGGGAAAATACACCTATAAAAACGGCGACGTCTACGAAGGCAAAGTCAAAGCCGGAAAAATAACGGGAAAAGGCAGACTGACAACAAAATCAGGTGTTTACGAAGGCGAGTTCAAAGATGGGCTGTTTGAGGGGATCGGCAAATTCACAGGCAAAGATGGTTCGCTCAGATACGGAATGTGGCACGCAGGTAAATTCGCGAAACCTCTCCAGATGCCTGAAAACGGTGAAGACGGAACCGAAGAAATCGAAGAAGAGGTCGAGGAACTTTTAGACGAAGAGTAACATGCTCGTTGTTTTTCTCGGAAATCCAGGCACTGAATACAAACTTACAAGACACAACTTCGGATTTATCGCAGCGGAAAGGATGAAGATCCTCGATTCCGCGAAATGGCTCGACAAATTCCACGGAAAATTTGCAACAGTCGAAATCTGCGGGCGGAAACACTCGTTTTTAAAGCCGCAGACCTTTATGAATTTAAGCGGGAAAAGCGTTCAGGCGGCAAAATCGTTCTTCAAACTTGCCGATACTGAAATAATCGTCGTCCACGACGACATCGAAACAGAGTTCGGAAGCGTCGTTTTCAAGGAAGGCGGCGGTTTTGCTGGACACAACGGCCTTAAATCGATAGCCGGTTCCATCGGCAGCGGCAGCTTCAAACGGCTCAAACTCGGGATCGGCAGACCGAAAAAAGGCGATGTCGCCTCGTTCGTTCTCGGCAGATTCACCCCGGAAGAAACCGCTTTCATTCCCGGTATCGTCGAAACAGCAGAAGAAAAACTGCTTGAGATTCTCGGTTTTTAGGTGTTTGATTTTTAAAACTCGCTCATTTTTTTGTAAATTTTCTTGAAAACTCGCTCATTTTTTTGTAAATTTTCTTGAAAACTCGCTCATTTTTTTGTGATTTGGATTGAAAACTTCTTAAAAATCGAGGCGTTATGGAAAATTCAAAATATATTTACAGGAAAGCTGACGATTTTCTTGCCTCCTGGAAAAAAGATCCGCAAAGAAAACCGGTGATAGTGAAGGGTGCGAGACAGGTCGGCAAAACAGAAACCATTCTTCATTTCGCGAAGCAGAATTACAAAAATGTAGTCTACATCAATTTCGTTACCGACGAAAAGTTCAAACTTATAACAAGAAACGGTTATGAACCTGAAAATATTATAAAAAATATAACCTTGATCGACCAGATGAAGAAGTTTGTGCCAAAAGAAACGCTTATCATTTTTGACGAGCTTCAGGAATTCCCCGATATCGCGACTTCTCTTAAATTTTTCAATATCGACGGGCGTTTCGATGTGATATGTTCCGGTTCGCTTCTCGGAATAAACTATCAGAGAATTGAGAGCAACAGCGTTGGTTACAAAACCGATTTCGAGATGTCTTCACTTGATTTCGAAGAGTTTCTTCAGGCGAAAGGGTATGCCGGCGCGGTTGACGAAATGCTTGCCAAAATGAAAGGCATTATTCCTTTTTCAGAAGTCGAAATGTCGGTTTTTTCTAATCTTTTCAATGATTTCTGCGTTACTGGAGGAATGCCTGCAATAGTTTCTGCATACTTGAAAAACGGAAATTTTGAAGGTGTGCTTGAAATGCAGAAACAACTGATCTCGGGCTATAAGGAAGATGCGAAGAAATATGCGGAAGGTTTGGACAAAGCGCGGATAATCCATGTTCTTGACCACATTCCGGCGCAGCTTGCGAAAGAAAATAAAAAATTTCAGATCTCGAAAGTAGCGCCTGGCGCAAGGTTCAAGGATTACTGCGGCTGCATCGAATGGCTGCGGGATGCCGGGATCGTCAATGTCTGCTACTGCCTTAATTTTCCTGAACTTCCGCTGAAAGGGAATTACGATGAATCAAAATACAAACTTTATTTTTTTGATACGGGACTCCTTCTGGCCGGACTTGACGAAGACGCGCAGGAAGATTTCCGCGTAAACGGGAATTTCGGTGTTTATGGCGGTGCTTTGTATGAAAATATCATGGCTGAATCGCTGAAAAAACAAGGCTTCGATCTGTATTACTACAAACGCGAGGATTCAACTCTCGAAGAAGATTTTTTCGTTCGTGCGAAGAATTTTCTGATTCCGGTCGAAGTCAAAGCGAAAAACAGAACCGCAAAATCGCTGCGAACTCTGCTTGAAAGCGACAAATACCCTGATATAACCTATGGAATAAAGTTTGTTCGCGGCAATGTCGGCTTTGCGGACAATATTTTTACTTTCCCGTATTTTTGCTCTTTTCTGCTGAAACGATACATTAAAGAAGGCGGTTTACAGAATTAAGTTGGCTTGAACTATGAAAAATTTCGCTCTCTTTTTCACATTTTTTCTCCTCTTTGCCGCATTGAGCGCGGAAGAGGCTAAAAACAATGCTGAAACCGCATCACAAACGTGTGAAACGGCTGATGTTTCACGTGAAACAGAGGAAAAACCGAAGTTTTTTTATGTCCAGCCCGCTTTGGGGTTTGGCACGGGAATGTCAGCATTTAGACCGACTTTGGCTTTGGATATCGATTTTCTCGTGGCACACACTTCAATAGTCAACTATTATATCGGCTTGGATCTTGATTTTAGATGGCCGATGATAGATTATGAACTTCTGGATCCGATTGTAGATTCGGCTTTTCTGGTGAACGGAGTTTTTGATATAAAGACCGGAACAAACCCTCATATCAAATCTGTAAGTCTATGGATATCGTTAGGACTTGAAATGTTTTACGGCAGAGAAATAAACGACGGCGAAAAAAGAGATGCTACTTTGTTTTATATGGTCGGCTGGGCAACCGGTGTAGATTTGGTGTTTAAACCTTCTATTGTTCTGAAACTCGGAATAGACAATTTTTTAGGTTACTATCCTGATTTAACTTTTGCCGTCGGTTACCGTTTTTAGTTATTTCATCAAAAAAATTCCCTAAATTTTTCAGTGTTGTATAGTCGCCCGTTTTAATTTTTTTGTTTTTTTAAGGAGGAAATCATGATCAACATCGCTCTTTTCGGAGTTCCGGGAGCAGGAAAAGGAACACAGGCACAACTGCTTAAAGAACATTTCAACCTTTGTCACATTTCGACAGGCGAGCTTATCCGCCAGGAGATCCGCGGCGGAACAGAACTCGGCAAAAAGGCGAAAGCCATCATCGACAGAGGCGAACTTCTTGACGACGCAATCATTTCCGACATGTTCAAAAGCGAGCTCAAAAAGAATATCGGCGGCAACGGATTCCTTTTCGACGGTTATCCGAGAACGCTGAAACAGGCTGAGATCTTCGACAATATGCTGAAAGAACTCGGTCTCAAGCTTGACTGCATGGTAGAGATCCTTCTTTCGGAAGAGGAATCGACGAAAAGGATCCTCAAAAGAGCGGAGATCGAAGGCCGTTCCGACGACAACCCCGAGACAGTTAAAGCTCGTTTCGAGGAATACCGCGGCAAAACGGCTCCGATCGCAGACCATTACAAAAAACTCGGCCTTTACAAGAGCGTAGACGGCTTCGGAAAGATCGAAGACATCCAGAAAAAGATCGTCGAGATAATCGAAACGCTTCATTAAAATCCGTAATTCAGGAAAAATCATGGAACTTTTGAGAATCAGGCTCGAAAAACTTTTAAAAGAAGCTGTAAAAACGATAAAACCCGACTTTGAAGACTGGAGCAGGCTCGTTCTGCAACCTGCGACCGATGAAAAATTCGGCGACTACCAGACTAATTTCGCGATGACGGCTTCGAAAATGTTCGAATCATTAAAAAACTCGCCTTCTTCAAAAATGTTCTGGCCATTACCTAAATTGCTTGCCGAAACTCTCATTGCGGCAATTCCGGAAAACAACCTCACCGAAAAAATCGAAGTCGCAGGGCCGGGTTTCATAAACATTTTTCTCAAAAAAGAGGCACTTGCCGGAACGGTTCAGAAAACATTCACCGAAAACTGGGATTTTTCACACATAAATACCGACGGAACGGTCGTCATAGACTATTCTTCGCCCAATATCGCAAAGCCGATGCACGTCGGACACCTGAGGACGACAATTATCGGCGACAGCATAAAAAGGATAATGAGATTCATTGGTTACAATGTGATTGCCGACAACCATTTAGGCGACTGGGGAACTCAGTTCGGAAAACTCATCGTGGCTTACAGCCGCTGGCTCGACAAGGAAAATTTTGAAAAAGACCCGATCGCGGAACTCGAAAGGCTCTACATAAAATTCGGTGACGAAGCGGAAAAAGACCCCGACCTTGACGAACTTGCAAGAGCGGAACTCAAAAAAGTTCAGGACGGAGATGTTGCCAATCTCGCGCTATGGAAAAAATTCGTCGAGATAACGCTTAGCGAATGCAAGAAGATTTACGAATATTTAGGAATAAATTTCGATACTTACTACGGTGAATCCTTCTATCACAAGCTTATGCCTAAGGTCATCGACGAGCTCGTCGAAAAAGGGCTCGCGGTCGAAAGCGAAGGAGCTCTCGTCGTATTTTTTGACGAGAAAGAAAACCTTCATCCCTGCATCGTCCGGAAGAAAGACGGCGCATTTTTATATGCCACGAGCGATCTCGCGACGATAAAATTCAAGTCCGAAAACTACAAAATGAACAAGGCGCTTTATGTCACCGACGACAGGCAGGCGGTCCATTTCAGGCAGATCTTCAACATCGCGGAGCGCGCCGGCTGGAAGATGGAATTCGTCCACATCCCGTTCGGAGTCCTCTCCTTCAACGGTGAAATCCTTAAAACCCGCGCCGGAAACACGATAAAACTCGCAGACCTCTTCAAAGAGGCCGAAAGCAAGGGTTTTAGCGTCGTCGAAGAGAAAAATCCCGAACTTCCGGAAGATGAAAAGAAAAAAATCGCCAAAGCCGTCGGCATCGGAGCCCTCAAATACTCCGACCTTTCGCAGAACAGAACGAGCAACATCGACTTTTCGTGGGAGAAAGCGCTCAGTTTCGACGGCAACACGGCACCTTACCTGCAGTATTCCTACGCAAGAGTGCAGTCGATCAAGCGCAAGGCTGCTGAAAAAGGGGTAACTATCGATTTTAATTCGGAAATCAAGATAGAAAGCGGCATCGAAAGAAGCATCGCCGCAAGCATCGCGAAATTCCCGGAATGTGTCGAAAAAGCGGCTGAACTCTACAAACCCAACTTCATCGCCGACCACATTTTCGATCTGGTCCAGAAATTCGGCACTTTCTATAACTCGACCCCGATCCTCAAAGCCGAACCTACCGAAATGCAGTCGCGCCTCCTTCTCGCCGAAGCGGTCGCAAACACTGTCAGAACAGGACTCGGTCTGCTCGGAATAGAAACTCCTGAAAAGATGTAGGTCCAACCATTGCCGAAAAATTTTTTCTCGCTATAATTCCGCGGTTTTTATGGAGGTTTAAATGAAAAAAATCCTTTTTATCACTCTTTTTCCGGTTCTTTTCCTCACTCTTAACTCATGTATTGCGATGAAAAACGATGTCGATATGGCGAAATCGGAACTCCGTGCAGAAACGACGGCAAAAATGAAGATCCTTGAGGAAAATGTGGCGAAATCGGTTCAGGACGAGATCGCAAAACTCAACGCGCGCCTTGACGAAATCGAAAAATCGCAGCAGGCCGAAAAGCAGATGCAGAAAAACAAGATCGACCTTTCCTTCAACAATCTCGAAGAGTTGCGTGAAACGATAAAAGAACTCAACAACAGGATCGATTCGGTCGATCTTACCGCTCAGAAAAGCACCGTCATTGCCGAACAGCTTGCCTCCGTCGAGAAAAAAATCGCCGAAGACGAGACTGAACTTGCCAGACTGAAGGAAGAAATCAATTCCCAGATCGAAGGGCTGAAGCCCGTCGACAAGTTCACCGTTACGAAAGAAGGCGTGATCAAACTTCCCGAAAGTTCCGAAAAAAGCTACAACCAGCTTGTAGAATACACGAAAAGCGAGAACTGCGACCCCGCTATCGCAAGAAAAGCGTGGGAAGCTTTCGCCGACAAATGGCCAGAAACCAGAAAATGCGACGTCACTTTCTGGACAGGCGAAACATACTACATGGAAAAAAGCTACAACAAGGCGATAGAAACTCTCCAGCCGATCGAAAAAACATATCCGGGATGCCCGAAAATCGAGCGCAGCTACCTTCACATCGCCTTTTCGCTTTTCCACACCGGAAAAGTCGAGGTCGCAAACGCGATACTTGAAAGCATGAAGCAGAAATTCCCGCAGCCGGCATTCCCCGATGAAGTGAAGGAACTTGAAAAACTCATCCAGTCAAAGATGCCGAAAAAGGCCGCTCCGGCAAAAACTCCTGCAAAACAGCAGACAAAAACGCCTGCAAAAACCAAAAAATAATCTGAAAATTTCCTGAAAACCGCCTGAAAAAAGCAAAAAAAATGGCTCCTCGTGACGGACTTGAACCGCCGACCTAGTGGTTAACAGCCACCCGCTCTACCGACTGAGCTAACGAGGAACCTCAAAAAAGAATCGAATGTAACGAACTCGAACGGGCGCGAATATACACATTCGCGGTAAAAAGTCAAATAAAAAGTGATTTTTTTTGAAAAAGTGTGATTTTTTTAATGAAAAACGAACAAAATCCCCAGCCAATCCGCTATTGTGGACATTGATACTGATCTTTACACATTTGGTTTTTATTGCCGCAATAGCTACCGTATGTCAGCACTCCGTTATCACATCTCATTATACGTCCTAACGGCTTGCTTTCATTTTGATCACTACAGACCTGAAAGTCATTGTGGCATGTACCGCACTCGCTGACTGAACCTGTATTGTGACACGATGAATAGTGATAAAAATCGTAATAGGCTGAACCGTTTCTATGCACCTTCGTCATATCTGTTGACCAATCAACAAAGCCTTTATAACTTTCATATTTCTGGAATGTATGCTCAACCGCAGGACAGTAGCTGGATCTCGTCAGATCGTTGTAATCACTCCACCTGCCGTCGTAACACAGGAGCTGGACACCGATCGTTGCAGAGTAATACTTCAAATTGCCGTTTGCATCTGTTTCGCACTCGCCTTTATAATTGCAGTTTTTGTTCATAATATTGCTGATTTCATGATTTTCGCATTTCGTATTGCCGTTTTTGCATTCGCCGCAATTGCCTGTTTCCTTGTTGCAGGATACACCGTCAGTGCAAGAGTGCTGGATCTCCCATTTACCGAACTGGCACTGCGCGATTGCACCACTCTCGCCATCACCAAGAAGACCATTTTTACATTCTACGGTATAATCTATACATTTGTCTTCGCCGCATTTTGTCATTTGCCCGTTACATGAGCCTTCACATGTCACTCCCTCGTCCCATTTACCATTGACACATGTCTTTTCTATTCCTATGCCATCGTTTCCATTCTCGCATTTTGTTTCATCGTCATTACATTCGATGGTGCCGCAGTCATCCCACGATTCATTGCAGCCCTGAGCGCATTCCTTGACAAGCGAGTAAGTCCCGACCTTGCACCGGTAAACTCCCCATCCCGAATCTTTTTCCAGGCATTCTTCTTCATAATTCCGGCATTCGCCGCATTCCGTCGCGTTTTTGCAGGAGTTGGAGCCGGGGCAGTCATCCGTTTCGCACTCTCCGTTGACACAGGTTGTAAGCTCGCCGCTTACTCCGTCGAGTTCAGAGCAGAAAACCGTTGTTTCAGGCTCATCGCCGCCTGTTCCGGAATCATCAGGCTGTCCGGGATCAGTATCGGGATCACCGTCGCTTTCGGTATCGTCATCCGTTTTACCGGAATCCGTATCTTTGTCCGTATCTTTGTCTGAAGAATCTTTATCGGCGTCATCATCAGCCGAGGCTTCTTCCTGACCTGATTTGTCGTTGCTGCCTGAGCTTCCGCAACCTGCAAAAACAAAAAGCATCGCCGCAAAAACGGCCAGACAAAGGAAAAATTTTTTCATTCTGAGACCTCCATAATGCTTGCAAACTCAGTATTGTTTACCATACAATTCCTTCGAAATTATCGGGAAATTCATATAAAAGCAACTCTTCCGGCGTTCTGAAGAGTTTGTATAGGAAAAGACCGCTCCCCGGCAGAGTGTGCGGCACGAGATTGCGGTTTTTCGCTTCGATTAGTCCCGGAATTTCATAAGGTTCGATTCTTCCGCGGCCGACGCTTGCCAGAGTTCCCGCCATTATGCGGATCTGGTGCTTCAGAAAACCGTCGCCCGAAAAGTCGAGCGCTAAATAACCGTTAAATTCGGTGATTTTCGCTTTGTGGATCGTGCGGACGGTCGTTTTGACGTCGCTTCCCGACGACATAAATGACGCGAAATCGTGGATCCCGACAAAATGCTTTATCGCCTCCTTCATTTTCGCGACATCGAGCGGATAACCGCTGTGCCATGAATAATCCGCCGCAAAAGGGGAAGCGGTCGGTTTGGTACAGATCATGTAGCGGTAATGCTTTCCGGCGACAAACTCGCGTCCGTCGTGGTTTCCTTCGACTTTTTCGACTTTCGTCACGCGGATATCGCCCGGCAGAAACGAATTCAGCCCTTTCTGAAAATTTTCTGGCGGAATGTTGCGCAGTTCCGGCACAGTCGCGATGAATTCAAGGGCATGGACACCCGCATCGGTCCTGCTGCAGCCTGACGGAAAAGGAGTTTCGGCCTTGAAAATCGCGGAAACGACGTTTTTCAGAACGCGCTGGACGGTCACAGCGTTTTCCTGTGACTGCCAGCCGTGATAATTTTTGCCGCAGAAAGCCAGAGTCAGAACATACATCTGATTATTCCCCGACTTTCAAAAGCAGACCTTTGAGATATTCGGTTTCCGGCGCGCTGACGCGGATCGGATGATCCGGAGCCTGGTGAAGCTGACGCAGAATTCTGAGTTCAAGCCCGGCATCGTGCGCGGCAAAGGCGACCGCGCTTCTGAAATCGGCGAGAGTGACCGCGCCGGAGCAGGAAAACGTTGCAAAAACTCCGCCTTTTCTGACGAGTTTAAGCGCGTTGAAGTTCAAATCTTTATAGGCACGCAGCCCTTTTTCAAGGTATTTGTTCGAAGGAACGAGTTTCGGCGGGTCAAGCACGACAGAATCGAATTTTTTCCCTTCTGCCGCAAACTTGCGCAGAAGCTCGAAAACATCGCCTTTTATGAAAGTGTAGCGCGAAGGATCGATCGAATTCAGCTCCATATTTCTGCGGACAAGCGCTTCCGATTCTTTGGAAATATCCAGTAATGTCGCATGCTTGGCTCTGTTTTTCAGTGCATAGACAGAAAATGCCCCCGAAAACGCGCAGATGTCGAGAACTTCACCTTCGGCGACTTCGCCGAAAAACCGGCGGTTGTCACGCTGGTCGGCGTAAAAACCGGTTTTCTGCCCGAGCAGATCAGCTTCAAAAAAGAGGTTCGTTTCACGTGAAACAATTTTTGTAATTTCCTGTTTCCCGTAAAGAAATCCCGATTTTTCAGGCAATCCCTCTATTTTTCTGCCGTCGCCGTCGCTTTTTTCGTAAACCGCTTCCAGATCAGCCGCTTTTGCAATGATTTCCGCCAGCTGAGCTTTTATTCTGTCAAAAGCCGGCGTTGAGATCTGCAGGACTCCCGTTTTTTCAAAAACATCGCATACGACACCCGGAAGCATGTCCGATTCCGAAAAAATGAGTCTGAAAATCCCGGTATTTTCGGGAATTATCCTTTTTCTGAGAGCAACTGCCGCCTCAACTTTCTCCCGGATCCAGTTTTCATCCGGATATTTCGCCTCGTCCCACTCCAGAAGGCGCAGAGCAATGCCCGATCTGCTGTTGTAATGTGCCCATGCGACAAAATTTCCGGCAAAATCGAGGACTGCGACGGTATCGCCGTCAGAAACTCCTTCGGAAATACGCCTGACCGCCTTTGAATAAACCCAGGGATTGTGGTTTTTCGCCAGTTTTTCGCGCCCTTTTTCAAGGACAACCGTTTTATTCAGATTTTTCATTCCGGATTTCCCTTTCGTCAAGGAAAGTGTTCAGGATCTGAACTGTTGTTTTTTCAGGGAGGACAACTCCTGCCGCTTCCGGAATATCCAAAAGATTTTCGGTGCTTACGGTTTTTCTTTCTTTTATTGAAAGGGTTTTGTCCAGAATCAGGACATCTGACTGGTCAAAGAAATTTTTAAATCTTTTTATCACAACGCACAGGTTGCCGTCGGACAGTCTGAGGATACTGCCGATAGGATAAATGCCGGTTATTGATAAGAAAGCCTCGACTATTTCCTTTTTCAAAGCATCTTTTGTGCAGTTCCTGATTAACGAACGGAGCGCCTGCGGTCTTGTCATGAGCGGACATTTGGCAAAAGGCGATTTTTCCGGCCATTTTCTTGTAACTGCCGAGAAATACGAGACTACCTTGAGAATTTCGCCCGAAAGTGTTCCCGAAGATGCAGATTTGTCAAGAAGCAGTCCGTTATCTGAAAAATCGGAGATCCTGCTTGAAACATTGAGAGCGGCCTCGATCCTGTCGTAGTTGAAATCGTCCATTCTTGAAAGCGCAGAATAACCGTTTTCCTTATCCCGCGAAAAATACTGGAGATATGCCGAAATCGCGATTCTTTTGGTGGCCTGCAGGTCAACTTTGAGTTTTTTTGCGATCAGAACAGACCAGAAAACCCTCGCGACCGCAAAAGCGTTTTCGGTTGAACCGTAAGAAGCCGGAATAGACGCCAGAAACATAATAAATTCCAGTGTTTCCATTTTTTTGGCATTTGAAACTATGCTTATGAAATCCTGAACCCGGCGCTCGATCATGCGCAGCGGAATACTTTCTGCCGCGTCGACCATTTTACAGTAATCTTTATAAGTTTCCGCCAGAGAGCAGTAAATTTTGCGGATCGACTGCTCCGGCGTGTAAATCGGCAGATTGCCCGATTCTTCAGGGTCGTAAGGATAAATTTCGATATGCGGAAGCTGCGGCAGGTCGGCCTTGACACGCTCGTATGCGGCTACTTTAGGCTCTCTTCCGACAGGATATTTTCCTAGAACGGCAAGAAGCGTAAGTATTTCCTCATCCGTTACCCCTTTTCTGAAAGTGATTCCCGACATACAGAGCGAGAGAAACAGATCATAAATATCCTCGAAATATTTGTCGTCCTGCCTCTGTCCTCTGATCCTGACCTTGTCGACTTTGATGTCTATTCCGTCGAAAAGTATCGAAACTTCATCTTTTTCCGAGAAGAAAAACGTCAGAACCTGCTTGAAAAAAGTGATTTCTTCGGTGATTCTCTCGTTTTTATCACCGTACATCTTGACATTTTTCCAGAAAGTGAAGAGCGATTTCGAAAAGTTGTAGCGCCATTTTTTCGGCGAACTGTCGTATTCCGGTCTGTTTCTTCTTTCTTCCATGACTAAACTCTCCCTTCAAGAATGGAGCGGGTTTCGTTGTCTCCGACCTTTTTTCCCTTCTCTATCCAGCTGCGCATCGCGGTGTTTCTGGCCGAACGCTGCATAATGAAGCCGAAAATATGTTTTTTCAGCGGTAAGTATTTGCCTTTATTGAACAAATTGCCGTGAAGCGTAAACAGATATTCCAGGTGTTCAAGCATCGGGGTTATCATTTCTCCTTTCATCAGACCGAGCAGAAGATCAATTTCTTCGCTGTCGAGCGACAGAAATTCCTGACTGCCGAGCCTTCTTTTCACCTGCATGAGAACCATTGACGGATTGCTGATTTTATTCAATGATTTCAATGCGATAATTCTTAATTCGCGGTTTTCGGAGAAAATCATCGAACCCGGCAGGTCGAAAAATTCGTTCCTTCCGGATTCAAGAATGCGGTCCATATAACGCTCATAGTCCGTGAGATTGAACTTAGAACGGTTCGTCGGCTTGAAAACTTCGTTTAAAATCGTCTTGACCTCTTTCTGGTCTTTAACTTTCACAAGGTTTTCAACCGCAAGAATGCGGACTTCTTCATCTGGGCAGAAAACCGCCTTTTTCCAATACTCGATGTTTTCGTCGGCATCATAAATACTGAGAACGTGTGCCGCCTCGATTCTTATCTGCCTTACATCGTGGTTCATGACAGAACGGACCTGCGGCAGAAATTCCGGGTTGTAGGCAAAGCGGAGAATATAAAGAAAATTTCTTACGATATGCCAGTCGGGATTGTCGATAAACCTCTGGACCATTTCCGGATCCTTGAGATTTTTAGCCAGACCTTCAAGGCAGTAAAGACGCGTCTCCTTGCTATCCAGCTCGCAGAGTTTGGTGAAAACAAGCTCGAAATTGAGGTCGCTTGCAAAAATTATAAGTTCGCTGAAACTTTTCAGCTGCGAACTGTCCATGACCGCGCCGAATTCGAAAATCGTTTCGATAAAATCCTCTGATTTCATACGGTCAAGGACTTCCTTTACTTTAAGATAGATAACCTCATCTCTGTCTTTGAGCTCTTTTTCCAGTAAAATCAAGTTGTTGAAGTAAGTTACACCTGAGATGAAATCTGCGTTCTGTATATTTTTGATCGCATACTCGCATATCTTTCCGACAATGTTTTTGTTTGATTCGTGGTTTGATGACGAAAGGACTATCTTTACGGCTTTTTCAAGGTATTTGCCTACGACCATCTCCTTTCCGCAACTCTCTTTCCACTTGTTGAACTTTTCCATATCAACAACAGGCAGCATATTGAATTCGTTTGAAATCACTGAAAGTTCGTTGATGTTTTGAGGCCGCATTGCAAAAAGTTTCTCGGGAGTGACTGCCGGAACATCGCTTTTGAACCAGTTCTCGTCCCACGGTTCCGGATCACCCATGTCGGGGTCGGAAATAGTTCCGATATGCGTGATTCCGTAATCCCAGAGTCTCGTATTGAAATCATAGTCGAGAAGCGTGTAGTTCAAGGTTTCCTGAATTACTGCAAAAAAGTTTACTATTTCCTCGGGAGTTATTCCTTTAACAAAATATAACTCTCTGATTTCATTAGTTAAAAATATGTTTCTGAATTTTCTTTCGCCTTCATCGAAAAGTTTTATCTTGCGTTCCTGATAGTAGAAGCCGACTTTTTTGGTCGTCAGGGAAGCAAAAGGAAGAAGGTTGTGAATAACATCCATATTCTGTTTCATCGTTTCGGTAAATTCAGCGAAAATCTTATCGCGGACAGAATAAATTTCAGTCATTTTAGATACTTTTACAAGCATCGCCATAATTGAACGCATTCCTCTGTAAAGCTGCGCTTTCTGTTCAATAGGAATCGACCTGAAATATTCCGTAAGTTCGAGTTTTTTGCCAATATACAGCATGCAGACCTCCTAAAAAATCTCATTATTTTAATTGTTTTTATTATTTATTCAATAAAAACCTGAAAATAGTGAATTTTTTTAAAGCTATAAAAAAAACTCTTTTTTTTCTTGAAAAGTGATCGATCTTCAAGAAAATATGAAAAGTTTTTGTAAGACTTAGAGGACTGAATGTGGAAAACAATACTGGAAGAGCTTAAAAAGACGGAAAAAGAAAACTTTATAAAGACTTTTATAAGTCCGCTTTACCCCGTCAAAGAGTCAAGAGAAGAAATAATTCTTTGCTGCAGAAGTAATATTGCATATGATTTTCTTAATAAAAACAAATGTTTGCAAAAAATTACAGAAATAGCGCAGACTCTCTTCGACCAGAATACTAAAGTAGAAATCGAAATAAAACAGGACGATGAGGATGAAAAAATTCAGACCAGTATAATATTTGAACCTGAAAAAGAAGAAAAACCTGTTGAAAATATTGAAAAAATAGATGATTATGAACAAAATTTCAAGAGTTTTACCTTTGACAATTTCGTTTCTGGTCCTTCAAATATCACCGTTTACAACGCCGCAAAAACTATAGCCAAAAATCCGGGTTCAGATTATAATCCGTTTTTTGTCTACGGTGATTCAGGTCTGGGAAAAACTCATATAATAAAAGCCATAGGAAACTATATCAGAGAAAACAAGAAAAAAACCATCTACTATTCTACGGCTAACCAGCTGATGAACGATTATGTAAGATCGCTTGAAAACAAAAATGTTTCAGAGTTCAGGGAAAATATTACAAAAAAGGATGTTCTTCTTATAGACGATATTCAGTTTTTATCTGGAAAAGAAGGAACTCAAATAGAATTCTTTAATATTTTCAATGATTTTTGCGACAAAAATAAACAAATAGTCATAACTTCAGACAAATATATTTCTGAAATAAAGGATATTGACAACAGACTCAGGACAAGATTTTCAATGGGAGTTTCACTCGATATAACACCTCCTGAATATGAAACAAGAGTTGCCATAATCAAGAAAAAATCAGAAATCTACGGTATAAAACTAAGTGACGAAGCAGTTGATCTGATAGCTTCAAACATAAAAAACAACATCAGGGAAATCGAAGGCGCCCTCAGGATACTCAAAATTTCATTCAACTTCTTCGGAAGAGATGAAATTGACCGTGAGTTCGCAAAAAATATGCTTAAAGATATTATAAAAAAGAATAAAACTGCAGGGATAGACGACATTATAAAAATAGTTGCCGTAAATACTTCAGTCAAGCCGTCTGAAATAACTTCAACAAGAAGGACTAAACAAATCTCAATGTCGAGACAGATAGCGATGTATATCTCAAGAAAATATACATCAAAAACTCTGGAAGAGATAGGTAAAAGTTTCGGCGGAAGAGATCATTCAACAGTAAAAAACTCAATAGACAACATTGAAAAACTCATATATGAAGACACCAATATAAAGAAACTTATTGAGAAAATGGAACACGAAATAGAGAAGAACAACGGGAATTAACAACAAATGTTGAAAACTTTTATGTTGAAAAAAACAGGAATAAATGAACAACATAAAATCAACAGGATTTTCAACACGAAATATACAGTTTATTCTCCTGTTTTTATTGACAAATATGATTTTTACAACAATATGACACGGTTTATTAATATTAGTTTTTTATTAAAAGGAGAGATTAATGATTAATTTAACATTCAAAAGAGACGAACTCCTCAAAGCTATCGATTACTGTAGCTCTTCGATAGAGAAAAAACACCCTATGGTCATTCTCACTCACATTCTTTTCAATTTTAAAGACTCCGAATGTTTTCTTAACGCTACAAACCTTGAAACTACTGTCGTCGCAAAAACTCATCTTCTTGAATCTGTTTCCGAAGGAAAGATAGCTGTTCCGGCAGTTTATATTCTTAATATATGCCGCCTTGTAAGAGGCGAAAACGTTGTTTTTGTTTACGACGAGACAAACAATGTCCTCAACGTAAAATCAGGAAAATCCGAATATAACGTTCCGTGTCCTGACGCTTCTGATTTTCCTGCAATTCCGCAGACAGAAAAAAATTTTAAGAAAGTCAAAATAGGAAGAATCATTTCGGCTTTCAGAAAAGTTCAGTTCTCAATGGCTGAATATTATCTCAACAAGGCTTACTCAGGTGTCCTCATAACGAAAACAAGGGATGAAAACGGATCTGAGCATATTGAATTTGTTACGACGGACATTCACAGACTTTCCGTTCTTAGCCTTAAAAACTTCGACATGGATTTTGAAGAAATCGAGAAAGGAATAGTAATTCCAGGCAAGAATTACACTGAAATGAATAAAATTTTTGCCGATTCAGACGAAGCTGAAATGACTATAGACGATGACAAGCTTTTTGTCAGAAACGAAAGTGTTCTCTTTATCTCAAGGCTTATCAAAAATGAATTTCCGAACCACCGCCCGATAATCGGAACTTATGAAAGCATAAACGCGAAAGAATATGCCGTTATAAACAGAAACGAGCTTATGGAAGCCATCAAAAGAACTATAGTTTTAAGTTCTGACGAAAAAATATGGGCTTCTGTATATTCGTTCAAGGGTTCAGTTCTTTCGATGAGCGCAAATACGAAAACAGGCGGAAGTTCTAACGACGAAATAGTTATCGAACAGGGTTTTTCGACAGAAAAGAATATTGCCGTAAACGCAAGATATTTCCTTGACGTAATAGGTGTAATCGATGACGCCAATGTCAAGATAATTCTTGAAGATCCGAGTGAAAGAAGAAGCATGCCGCCTATGGTTATAAAAGAAGAAAACGACGATATGTTTTATGTTCACATGGTAATGCCGCTCAGAATCTGATATTTATGAAAATAAATTCAGTTTTTTTATCAAATTTCAGATCTTTATCCGATTTTTCGTTGGATTTACCTCAGAAACTGCTTATAAAAGGAAAAACAGGCTCGGGAAAGACATCTGTTCTTGAAGCCTGTTCTGTTCTTTCGAGCGGAAAATCATTCAAAACAAGCGATATAAAGGACTGTATTTCAAAGAACAGCTCAAATTTCTATATTGAATCTGATTTTGAAGATTTTGAAGGATATTCCAGAAAAGTTTCAATAGGTTACGATAGAAACGGAAATAAAAAAATCATCATAGACGGTAATGTTTCATCGAGAAAGGATCTTCTGAATATAGTTTATCCTGTAGTTCATTCTCCTGACGATATGTTTATAATAAGCGGAAGTCCGAAATTCAGGCGCGACTTTATAGACAGGATCTGTTTTATTGAGGATAAAAGTTATTTCAACGATATGAGTGAATATATCCGTTTCATAAGGAATAAAAACGCAGCACTGAAAGAAGGAAACGCCGAAGTTGTCAGATATCTGAACGCCGCCGCTGCCCCGCTTATCGACAGAATAAGGAAAAAAAGAAATGTTTCACGTGAAACAATAAACAGAAATATTGAAATTCTTTCCGAAAAACTTTTTTCCAGAATAAAAATGTTCTTTACATACAGCGTTGATGAAAACTGTGCCGAAAAGCTTGAATCAAAACTTGAAAAAGAGCTTGAAAAAGGATTTTCGGTTTACGGTCCGCATCTTGATGTAATAAATATCACAACTGAAGTAGGTGAAGCTAAAAACAACATTTCGATGGGTGAAACATATATAGGTTCTTTCCTTATAAAACTTGCCGAACTCAGTATTTATGCCGAAAAAAATGAATTTCCGATATTTCTGATAGACGATATTTTTGTTTTTGTTGACGATGAGACAAAAAAAATATTTTTTAAGGAGATAGAGTCGCTGAAAAATCAGATCCTGATGACAAGTTCAATAGAAAACGTCAATAATTTAAGCAATACGGAAATTTTTTATCTGTCGAGATAAATTCTGATCAGCTCGGCTCTGTTGTCCCCGTCGTTTTTGACTTCATCCCTGTTTGTTATGTTTGCCCTGTATTCTTCCTGATAAAGTCCGAAATAGGAAACATAAAAATCGTTTTTGGAATCTTTCGGTATTTTTATTTTGGCAGGATGGCGGATGATTTCTCCTTTTTTCCAGAAATTTGTCGGATATGTGCCGTTTACCATATTTCCGTCACCTTTGGTCCTCTTGTCTTTTCTGTTTCCTTCATTGTGGAGAAAAATGTCGTAATCCCTGTTTATTTTGTCGGCTACTGATCTGAAATAAAGTTCTATATTTATGTTTGTTCCTTCTTTGGCGTAGAATTTTCCGTCTCTTTCGGTAAGTTTTCCTTTTTCAACCGAAAAACCTTCCAATTTTATTGAGTTGTCAAATAAAATATTTGATTTTATTAAATTTTCAGGGAGTTTTTTAACAATATATTTTTTTGCGCCGGAGAAATTCTGCTGTTCTCCGTTTCCGGAAACTTTCATAAGAATATTTTTTCCGCCTTTGTAGATTATCACCCCTTTCTTGTTTATCCTTTTCATAAGTGCGTCAAATCTTTTTTTGTCGTTTTCACGCAGGATCACATACTGGTTTCCGAGTTTTTTAAAAAATTTGAGAACATTTTTTTCCTTGTCGGTCTGCAGGAAAGTAATTTCGTTTTTAAGCCAGAAACCTGCCGATTTTCTTAACCATTTGTAGTAGTCGGCAATCGGTTCGCGTGACGGGCTGTCTTTCAGGTAGGCTTCGACATGAGGTTTGAGAGAGTAATATTTTGAGATCTGGGGCAGCTCTCCAGCGAAATAGTAGGTCATGAATCCGGCAGTAAGTGCAAAAAGGACGAAAAAGCCTTTCTTTTGCATATAATTACTTAAAATCATTGATAAAATTGTCAGACAAAAAAGCACTGAAAAAGAGATTATGGCTATTTCCCACGAGATATTGTGAGGAACGTTTCTTGTGTTGTAAAATGTTACGAGATGAAGAAAAAGCGTATGTTTGTTGCCGAGATCGCGGCCGATGACAGCTACAAGAAAGATAGCAATAACAGATTCTATTTTTGCGGCGGTGCTCCAGCGGCTATCCCACAATTTTTCGATGTAAATACCTAAAAATATTGCAATAAAAGGAACAACAGGAGCAATGTAGTGATAAAATTTCGTTGAAGAAAAAGAGAAAAACAGAAACGGTCCGATGAATGAACTGAAAATAAAAAGTTTCTTTGTTTTTTCTGAAGGATCTTCTTTTTTCGTCAAGAAATTGTATAGCGCGGCCGGCAGAAAAGCGCTCCACGGGAAAAGCGCGTATCCCAGGATCCTGACATAAAGCGTGTAAAGATCGTTAGGCTTGTTGATTTCGCCGGCAGTTCTTTTGAAATGATGGTAGATTATGAAAGTATCGAAGAAATTTTTTCCTTCGCTTATCCACATATAACCGAACCACGGCATGACAACGGCAAGGTAGACCGCCATGCCGGTCAGATGTTTTTTAAGGTGCTTCCACGCGAAAAACCAGCTGAAATTTCTTGTGAAAACCATAAAAATGAAAAGAGAGACGCCGGGAATCACTATTGAAAGCAGACCTTTTGCAAGAAAAGCCCAGCCTTCAAAAAAGTAAAAAAGCCACAGATAAAAGTCCTGACGCCTTATTTTTTTGAAAATTTTGTCGTTTTCGGCGAAGTTTCCGAAGTAATAAACAGCCATACAGAGCATTGCGACCGTGTTGAGCGCGACGAACGGAAGATCGACCATGATCTGTCGCGAAAGCATGAAATACTGCGGGGAAAGCATCAGCACGAATGTTGAGATCAGCGCGGATTTCCGCGAAATCAGCCGCGTCAGAAGAATATAGAAACCGATAAGGGCGAAAATTGAAAAGAGAGCCACAGGAAATCTTCCCGAAAATTCCGATATGCTGAACTTGTAGAACGGCATCAGCATCCAGAAGAGAAGCGGCGGCTTCGACCAGAATTTGTTCGAGTTCTGAAACCAGAGTTTTGCGAAAGAATTTTTCTCGAGAGTTTCCCACGCAACATGCGAATAGTGGTTTTCCCACGGGTCGATCATCAGGAAATTTCCGAGAAGCGGAATGTAGAGCAAAGCGCAGATAACGGCGATGAATATGACAAGAAACTTGTCCAGATTGTTTGGAGCGCCGTTTCGCTGCTCAGAGAAGGTATTAAAATCATTGCCTATTTTGTTTTTTAAAAACTTTATCAACTTTCACTCCAACTGTAAAAAATTAAGCCTGAAAAGCTATATTTACGGCAGGAAAAGTCAAGCCGAATAAATGCAAATTTGCAAAAAAATTTATTATTATTAAACTCTTGCGGTTTTTTGGTTTTTTAACTTTTTTTTGGAGGATAAAATGTTGAATTTGAAGTACATCCCGAGCGTTGACCCGGAAGTTGCAGCAATCATCGAGAAAGAGGCTGAGAGACAGGAAGGCGGTCTTGAGCTTATCGCCAGCGAAAACTTTACAAGCAACGCTGTCATGGAAGCGCAGGGTTCGCTGCTTACCAACAAATATGCCGAAGGTTATCCGAAAAAGAGATACTACGGCGGCTGCGAAGTTGTCGACCAGGTAGAAAAACTTGCAAAAGAAAGAGCTTGCGAACTTTTCGGTGCAGAATGCGCTAACGTTCAGCCCCACAGCGGCTCTCAGGCAAATATGAGCGTTTACTTCACCGTCTGCAAACCGGGGGATACGGTCCTCGCGATGAACTTGAATCACGGCGGCCACCTCACTCACGGCAGTCCTGTAAACTTCTCCGGAAAACTTTACAACATCGTTCCCTACGGCGTTGCGAAAGAAACCGGCAGGATCGACTACGACGAGATGGAAAGACTTGCAGTTGAACATAAACCGAGAATGATCCTTGCAGGCGCTTCGGCTTATCCGAGAATCATCGACTTCAAAAGGATCCGCGAGATCTGCGACAAAGTCGGCGCGATCATGTGGGTCGACATGGCTCACATCGCCGGTCTCGTAGCTGCAGGACTTCATCCGAGCCCAGTTCCTTACTGCGATTTCGTAACTTCGACGACTCACAAGACTTTGAGAGGTCCGAGAAGCGGTCTTGTTCTCGCAAAGAAAGAATACGAGAAAGACCTCAACTCCGCTGTATTCCCCGGAATGCAGGGCGGCCCGCTTATGCACGTCATCGCTGCAAAGGCTGTATGTTTCAAGGAAGCGCTTGACCCGAGCTTCAAAGTCTACATGACCCAGGTCGTCAAAAACGCTGCCGCAATGGCTGATGAATTCAACAAAATGGGTTATAACCTTGTTTCTGGCGGTACCGACAACCACCTTATGCTCATCGACCTCAGAAACAAAGGCAAAACCGGCAAAATCGTCGAGAAAGCTCTTGACAAGGCTCACATCACCGTCAACAAGAACATGGTTCCGTTCGATGACCAGTCGCCTTTCATCACGAGCGGTATCCGCGTAGGAACTCCTTTCCTTACCACAAGAGGTCTCAATGAAGACGATGTCCGTCACGTCGCAAGACTTATGGACAAAGTCATCATGAACATCAAGAGCAACGAGTTCAACCCGAAGATCGGTATCGACGACAGCATCATCGACAGCAAAGTCATTGAAGAAGTTCACAATGAAGTTGTCGAAATCTGCAAAAAATACCCGCTCATCAACAGATAGTTTTTACTGATTTTTCAGAGTTGTCCAATGAGATGTCCATACTGCGGTTCTATTAAAGATAAAGTTATTGATTCACGTTCCACGAAAGACGACTGTGAAATCAGAAGACGGCGCGAATGCGAGGACTGCGGCGGCAGATTCACGACCTACGAACGGATCGAGGAAATCATGCCTGTCGTAAAAAAGAAAAACGGCGAAAGAGAACCTTACGACCGCAATAAAATCAAAAAAGGGCTCATGATCTCGTGTCAGAAACGCCCCGTTTCGGCTGAAACGATCGACCAGATGATCGACAAAATCGAAAAGGAGTTACAGTCCTACGAAAAGAAGGAAGTCGAGACAAGTTTCATCGGCGACCTCGTCATGGAAGCCCTGAAAGAGGTCGATAAAGTCGCGTTCATCCGTTTCGCGTCGGTTTACAAGGAATTCGGCGAACCCAAGGATTTCATCGCAAAAGCGAACGAAGTCAGGGAAGAGAAGAAGTGACAACGAAATCAGTAACGGAAAAAATCAGAAACAACAAATTCTTAAACGGTTCGGTTTCAACGAAAAAGTTGCTGTTTTTTGCAGCATTTTTCCTGATTTTTTTAAGAATTATTTCATATGCCTGGTGTAGCGACGATGCCTACCACATCTACGTTATGTCTGCAAATCTGCTGGCCGGCAAAGGGTTTACGCCGACTCCGGGGATAAGGGTAAATGTTTCGACCTGTCCGCTCTGGGCTATTATTGTGACTTTGGGAATGCTTGTCTGGAACAATCCTTATGCAATAGGAATGATTCTCAATCTCATTTTTTCTGGCACAGCTTTATTCATGCTGTTCAGGTTCATTTACAAAAAGGATGACTGGTTCCTTGTTTTATCCGTGGTTACGGCGGTGCTTTGTACTTCAAAAACCTATCTTTCATACACGACAAGCGGTCTGGAGAACGCTCAGATCCTTATGCTGGGCAGTTTTTATCTGACGGTGCTTTTCGGAAACGAGTATTTTTCGAAAAAAGAACTCTTCAAAATTGCGCTTCTCGAAGGCTTGATAGCCTTTACCCGGATGGACTGCGCGCTTATTTTCGCGCTTACATCGGCTTATGTGTTTTTGTTCAGATATAAAAAAGACGAAAAAGATGTCGTCGGGTTTTCTCTGAAAAAGCTGTCTGAGGTCGTTCCGATAGCGCTTCTCGGTCTTTCGCCGTTTATTTTATGGGAACTCTTTTCCTGGTTTTATTACGGAAGTTTTGTTCCGAATACCGCTCTTGCAAAACTTAATACCGGATTTCCGCTCGGTGATTACCTTATCCGCGGCGTCTGGTACGGATTTACATCTCTGGTTTTTGATGCGGCATTACTGTTGTTTCCGGTATCGTTCATAGTTTATAATGCGGCAGTAAATCACAAAAATCCTAAATTGATGTTTGCGATTTTGGGAATTGCATTGTATCTGGTCTACATCGTTTACATCGGCGGCGATTTTATGCTCGGCCGCCATTTTCTTTTACTGTTGTGGATCACGCTCTTCTTAATGTTTATGCCGATTGACGGACAGCAGAACATACCGTTTTTTATTACAGCAATTATGCTTGTGATTTTTTACAGTTTATTCCAGATAGATTTCGTAAAACAATCCTACAACGACTATGTCAAAGAAAACAGGCCTTGCTGGTTTGCCGACGAACAGAAATACTATTACAAGTACACGGGACTTATTCCCGTTGTCGAGGATTATTCAAAAAACGGCGAAGTAACGATAATTAAAAAGGTTGAAAACAAAGGAATACTGTGGTTTTATGAGGGAAAAAAGTATGAATACCGTTTATATGATCCGCTGCTTGTCAGACTTCCTGCCATTCATTACGCAAACTGGAGAACCGGTCACATGAGAAGAAAGATTCCTGCCGGTTACAAAAAAACCTTAAAAACAGGAGTCAATCATATTAAGGACAAAGGTCTTGCGCTTTATTACGACAAACTGAAATTCATACTCTCAGGGGATTTGCTTGACTTTGAACGTCTGAAAGAAACTGTAAAATTCAATAACGGAGCTTATGACAAGTATCTTCGCAGCTACATTGAAAAATTCGATCCTGCGACTCCGGATTAACTTTATGACTTTACTTTTTTACCGCCTGGACTCTGTCTGCGATTTTTTTCGTGAAATTGCGTTCTGAGTAGCGTTTTAATCTCAAAATCGCGTTTTTGAACGCCTTTTTGTCGCTTCTGCCGTGGCCGATCCCGACAAAATGGTTGATCCCGAGCAGGAACGCCGTGCCGTAAAGGTTATACTGGAAATTTCTGAAAACTTCGCCGAAAACTCTGTTGAAGACAAATGTCTGCACTTTGGCAAGCTGCGGAGGAGCGATCTTCGCCTTGATGAGCTGCGAAATAGTTTCTGTCAAACCTTCGACAGTTTTCAGCGCGACATTTCCGGTGAAAGCGTCTGTTACGACGACATCGGTTTCGGGATGCGAAAAAAGGATGTTGCTCTCGATGAAACCTTTGTAATTTAGCTGGGATTCCTTAAACATTTCAGCAGCTTCCGTGATTTTTTTGCTTCCCTTCCCTTCTTCTGTGCCGACATTGAGGATCGAAATCCTCGAATCTTCAAGGCCGGTCATGAAAAAGCGGTAAGCTTCGCCTAAAACACCGAAATCAAAGAGGTTTTCCGCTTTCGGGTCGAGAGTCGCGCCAAGATCCAGGATTATAAGTTTGTGCCTGTCGACGGAAGGATAGCTCGTAGCTAAAGCGGGGCGTGTTATATTCGGGATAACGCCGCTTTTGAAGTAAGCCGCCGTTACGATCGCGCCGGTATTTCCGGCCGAAAAAAAGGCGTCGCCTTTGCCCTCAATCAAAAGATCAAGCGCGACATGGACCGAAGAATTTCCTTTATTCCGGAAAGCAAGCGTCGGTGTTTCACCCATTTCGATGCTTTCGCCGGCATCGATAATTTCAAGGTTTCCGGGGATTTTTGCATCACCGAGACATGTGCGGATCGCCTTTTCGGAACCGACAAGCAGAACTTTGATGTCAGGATTTTCGTTGCAGACTTCTAAGGATGAAAAAACGGGGACAACAGGAGCGTTGTCCCCGCCCATAGCATCAACAATGACAGTTGATGTCATTTAAACCTATTGTTCGGAAACAGAGATTATCTCTTTGCCTTTATAGTTGCCGCAGCTCGGGCAGATACGGTGCGGAAGCATCGGTTCGCCGCATTTCGGGCATGCTATAGTGGTCATCGGGTTTGATTTAAGGTGTCCGCCTCTTCTTTTTTTAGAGCGTGCTGAACAGTGTTTTCTCTTTGGAACCATTGAATCCTCCTAATTAGTTTATTCGCCGGATCTGTCGCAGCCGCAGTCTCCGAGATTGAGATCAGCGCCGCACTTTGAGCAGAGGCCTTTGCAATCCTCGCTGCAAAGCACTTTACCCGGCATGTTCATAACAAGTGTTTCTCTCACGAAATCGTCAAGTTCTATCTCGTCGCCTGAATAAAAATAGTCAACGTCGGGCGTGTTTTCCGGAAAAAGATAATAGGTTTCATCCATATCCATATCCAGTTCCAAATCCGCGAGACATCTGTCGCACGCGGTTGCAACCGTAGCATTGCCGAAAAATCTGAGACAGATCGTCGCGTTTGCGCGGTAAAATTCAACCTTGAGAGCGACTTTTTTCACTTTCGCGCTTTCACCGAATTCATCCCCGGCAATGTCGTATTCGACATTTTTAACCGTTTGGGTTTCGGTGATTTCATTAAGATAGAGCTGCATGAAAAAAACGGACGAAAAATTGTTTAAACAGCTTTCTGAACCTTGCCGGAACGAAGGCAGCGCGAGCATACGGTGACAGTTTTTACCGTGCCGTTCTCAACGATTTTGACCTTCTGGATGTTGGGGTTCTGAATTTTTTGCGTTCTGTTGTTCGAGTGGCTTACATTGTGTCCGAACAACGGTTTTTTTCCGCATATTTCACATTTGCGCGACATGTTTTTCTCCATCAAATAAAACAACAAACAAAAAAACGCGAGTATTATAGGCATTTTTGCAAAAAAAGCAACTTTTTTTTGAATCAAAGGTAAAACGGAAGGAGAAAACATCCGCTTGAAAGACGCAAAAATAAAGTATTTCTTGATTTTTAAATACTCTTCATATAAAAATTGCGGCTTTATTTTGTTGGCATGGAGAGAACATTGTCAAAAGAAAAAGAACTGCTTTATAAAAATCTTGAAGGTTGGGAAAAGGCAATTCCCGAAAATCTTATCCCGTGTGTTAACGAATTTGTTAAAAATGCAAGCGACGAAATCGTTACGGACTTTTTGAAAAAATACGAAGTCGCAGGTATCGACTGGGGGTTTTCCGAAGGTTCGGTTTTTGTCAGGGAAATAATGCATCTGATCCTCAACAAAATGCTGAAGTTCGACATCACCGGTTCTGAAAATATCGACGCCGCGGTAAAACTTCTGGCGGAAGGCAAAGCCGACAGGCTGGTTTTTGTCGCAAATCACGTCAGTTATTCAGACGCCAATATTTTTGCGACCGCTTTCGACGACAATTTCGCAAAAGGCGGTTTTGCCGGAGAGCTGGCAGTCATCGCAGGACCGAAAGTTTTTTCGCACCCGGTCAGAAAATTCGCGAGCATGCACTTCAATTCGCTTCTGATAGCACAGTCGCAGACAGTAGCGACGGTTCCGGTGGCATATCCCATCCGTGTCATTGCACGCGCAGCCGCGAAAGTCGTTGAAGATGTCAAAGCCCGCGTGAAGATTTTTCTTGTTTTCCCTGAAGGCAAGAGAAGCCGCGACGGCAAAATGGATCACTTCCTTTCCGGTGTTTACAGGATGATCGACACCGACGAAAACGTTCTTGTTCAGCCCGTTTCGATACTCGGCGGTGAAAAACTGCTTCCCGTTTCGCAGGGCGTTCTTCATCCGGCAGATATAAGGATAAATGTCGGCGAAGCCGAATATGTATCTGATATTATTGGAAAAATCGGAGAAACCCAAGGTCTCAAGCAGGCGTTTATGGATTATCTCGGAAAAAAGGTTGCCGCCCTTCACCCGGAAGATCTGCGCGGCGTGTATAAATAGCGAGGCAACGATGAAAAAGCTTTCCCTTTTGTTTTTTTTCGCGCTTTCTGTTGTGATTTCGGTCTCTTGTGATTCGGAATCAAAACTTATTTATCCGCCGGAAAACGCCGTGAACCGCGTTATGGATTTTTATCTTTTCGACGACGGCAAGACTTTTCTTTATCTTAACAGCAACACGAACCGCAAATACGATTTCGGCGAACTGGTTCTCATGCAGTTTGACGACGAAGGCGATCCGGTTTTCAAGGATTCGCTGCTTGTTCCGTCGATTTCGGGAAAGATGGCGGTTTCATCGGACGAAAAGTCGGTTTATGTGACGACGCGCGACAAAAGCGGTGTCGTTAAAGCAAAAATATCAGGGAAAACAGGGTCTTACAAAGTAGAATACGAAGAGGGGACAAAAGGCGATTACCCCGAAATTCTGAAAACCGAGAAAGAACCTTATGCTTTGATTTTGACTCCTGACCAGTCAAAGCTTCTCGTCACCCATGTTCTCAACGGCGAACTTTCGGTGATCGACATAAAAAAATGGGAAGTTACGAACACGGAGAAGCTGAAATACGGCGTTACCGAAATCCTTTACGACGAAAATTCAAAATATTATCTCACATCCCACAAAAGTTCGGGAAAAATTTCGCTTATCGAGGCCAAGGAGACGATTGACGGCGAGTTTGTGGTTGCCGTCAAGGAAATGCCGATAGATCTTCCGACAAAAGGCTACGATGTCCGCTCGATGAAGCATTCCGGCGACGGAACTCTTCTGTATGCCGCTTTCCAGAATACCGCTTACGAGGATTCCTACACATATACTTACGACGAGGACACCGCTCCGCAGCTCGTGACGCTTAAACTCGAAAACAAGTCGTTGAAAACAATGAACATTCTGGCTTTAAGCGGCAGTCTCGGCGAAGTTGCGGTTTTTAACTACAACACTGAAAGCGAGAAAGAAAAAAGCGAAGAAACGGAATCCAAAATCAAAAAAGATGCAACTGAAACAGAAACAACCGGAGAAACAACTTTGGAAGAGGACGGCGGCACCGAAGAAACCGGCGATACCGACAGCGCCGACACTTCGGCGGCACCTGAAGAAACCGGTGACACCGACAGCGCTGACAGTTCCGCAGAACCAGAAGAAACCGGCGATACCGGCGACACCGACACTTCAGCGGCATCGGAAGAAACCGGAGAAACGCAGACAGTCGGACGCAATGGCGATTTGATTTTTGTTTCGATTCCGGAAGATGAAAAAGTGGTGATGATAGATTCGGCGAGAAACGGCATCCGCGACGAAATCTCCTACAAAGACGACAAAAAAGAGTGCAACCCGTATCAGCTTTATACAAAAAATTTAGGAAATACAGACGGTTACCTTTTTGTTTCGTGTTTCCAGAACGACAGGGTCTATATTTATAAAATAGATTTGATGGCGCAGCAGATCATTAAGAAAATCGGAGTTCTTGAATGAGATTTTTGAAGATTTTCTCCGCAATTTTTCTGCTTTGCTATTTTTGCATCGGCTGCAACAAGGACGGATCCGATTATTTTTTCGAAAAACCGGATGCTTTCACGACGGTCGGCGGCACGACATGCAGAAACGGATCAAATTCATATATGGCGTTTGTTGTCGACAATACCCTTGAATACGGCGCGAGGATCAAAAAAATCAGCGGCTGTGCACAAAAAATCGACAAAAGCCTGAAGGACAAACGCGACAAGAAAAAGGGTGTGTATGTCGGCGGGACCGGTGTTTCGATAGCGCATATCATCGTCGGCGGCGAAGCGCTTACGGCAACCGCATCAACCGGTCAGGTCGTTGCAGACCACTGGAAAGACGATAAAGAAGACGATCTGAAACTCGCTCCGCACAAAGGACGTATCGTTTTAAGAAAATTCGACAACGAAATCGAACACGTCAAAGAATTCAATCGCAGTTTTCTCCTTGATTTTTACCCCGAAAAAATAACCGCTTTCAAAGACGAGGGCTTTTTCTTTTCGGGTTCCGACTTCGAGAAATTCTACATCGGTTTTGTCGACACGGAAGGCAAAGGCGAAACCGCCGAAATTGATTTTCCTGTCTCTGAAATGGCGGTTCTCGGCGAAAACATCTATCTTTTTGACGAATTTACCGGCATTCTCTACAAAACGGACAAAGAACTTTCAGTCGAGGAAGCCGCGGCGTTTGACGACTACAAAGAAGGAAAAATGGTCAAGGTCCAGGGCGGAAAACTCGCGTTTTTCAAGGACAACAAACTTGAAATTTTCGATTCGGCATTCAACTCGCTGAACACGCTTGAAACTCCCGAAGGCTTCGATATTTCGACCGTGAACGCGTTTTATTACGGCGCGGGCTACAAATACAGGAAGTTCGACGACGAAAAAATTGCCGAAAAGGTTCAGGTTTACGACAAGAATCTTACCGACGAGGAAAAAGATGCCCGTTCCGACGCGAACATTTCGGTTTCATCTTCGTGGGAAACGGTCGAAGCCGCAGACCACGACATCGTCTGGGTCGGAATGAAAAACGGTTACGTCAGAGCATACGATTTCACCGCTTCGAGCTGGCTGGTCGCTCCTTTCGATTCGACGGTTTCGTCAACTTACGAGCTTGAAATGCGGCCGTATCTCGCCGCTTCTTCGACCGTGTATCCGAAAAACAGCAAAACGACTTACGACAACGCTCCTTTCATTGAATCGATCGACGTCGTGCGCGGGCTGACTTCGCCGGTAAGATACAAATTCGTTTACGAAGGGCTTGACGACGAGGAGAATTTCGAGAAAGGAAAATACACCGTTTCACGTGAAACATTCGGCGAAACGACCGTTGTTGGAGCGGCTTCCGAGCTGAAAAGCGGCGATTCTGGAGACACCAAATCTTTTGAAGACGATTTCATTTCGGTCGTAATCCGCCGCGCTGACGACAACTTTGAAACGGAGCCGGAGACCTCGTTTTACATCTCGATCGGGCAAAGTGTTCCGTTTGTCGGTTTTTCCTCGGCCGATATAGTTACCAGAATGGAAAATCCGGCGTTTCTGACATTTCTGGGTTTTTCGTCTTTGACAAGAAGGTTCATCGAATACAACATGTATAACGACACTGTCGAAAAGGTTTATAAATAGGGAGTTTAAAATGAAACTGGCAAAAATTCTGTTTATTTTGGTTTTATCGTTTTCATCGCTTTTTGCGGCGGAAGCACCGGCAAACGCTCCGAAAAACGATCAGAAAAACGAAGCTGAAAGCATAGCTTCGGCAATTCTCGGACAGTATAACGGTTTGAAAAGTTTTTCGGCTAAATACGAACGCGTTTTCACACAGAGTTCCACGAAAAAGAAAAGCCACGACAACGGCACGATCCTTTTCATCGCTCCATCCGACATCAGAATGGATACTTTCGCCGGCGGAAAAATGACGGAGCAGACTTTCGTCGATTCGGAAAAAACGACCCTCGTTTACTTTGAAAAAAAGAGCGCGATGGTCAAAAAATCGGCAAACGAAGCAGCGGAATACCTCTCTTTCCTCAAAGGTCTCGACGAAGTCAGCAAAAAATTCACGATCGGTGACTCGACTGCGACGATCGACAAGGCGAGAAAGACCGGAATGGTGATAAAAGACGGTTCGAAAATGCTCAAACTCACCCCGAAAACCGCTATCGCCAACGTGAAATACATTTTCATCACCGCGATCAACAACGAGATCGACAGCGTTATCATCATCGACCAGCTTAAAAACATAAACCAGTTTACTTTCAGCGACATAAAGCGCGATCCGGCTCTCGACAAAAAGGATTTCAAAGCCAATATTCCTGCAGGATTCGAAGTCTCGGAATTCTAAGAAAAACAACAAGTCACCAGAAATTTCAAGGAGTTATAATGCTTAAAAAAATTCCTGTAATTGAGTATAAAAAGGATTTTTCATACACTGAAATCACCCTCTGTTTTCCTGGGGGAAGTTCGCTTGAAGACGATAAAACGCTCGGTTTCGCACACTTCTGCGAGCATCTTGCGTTCAAGCTCAAATACAACGGCAAATCGATTTTTGAATTTGTTTCCGAACTCGGCGGAAGCAGCAACGCCTACACTTCAAACGACGTTATCGCCTTTGAAATTTCGGTTCAGAGCAGATCCGCGCTCAAAGTCGTTTCGTTTCTGGAAAAACTTTTCGCTCAAAGTTTTATGACGATAAGCGATGCCGATTTCAACGAGGAGCGGAAAGTCGTCCTTGAAGAAATGGCGATGTATGACGACAATCCGACAGACAGACTGAGCGAGACTCTGATGCACAACATGTTCGCGTCGCACATCTACGGACAGAAGATTTTAGGTGAACAGAACACTGTCGGAAATGCTGCGAAAAAGAATATAGCCGCTTTCTGGGAAAACCGCGTCTGCAATTCGCCGTTTCTTGTGATCGCCGGCGGATTTGAAGGTGTTCCTTCAATAAAAATCGATGTTTGCGACAAAGTCAAAAAAGGCAGGCTGACTCCGTGGGAAAGCAGAAAACGCTTTGAAATTTCACATAAACAGGACAAATGCTATTTCGCGGCAGGATGGAAACTTCCCGCTTATTCAGGCAGAACGGAAGCGGCGCTGCAGCTTATCAGCATGATAACCTACGGAATGGACGGCGGCGTGCTTTACAACAAGCTTGTCTATGAAAGCGGCCTCTTCGACGCCTACGCCGAAGGGATCGAGTGCGGAGTTCTTGGCTCTTCTTTCATGCAGATTTTCGCTCTTCCCGCTTCAAAAGCCAAGCAGCGGCTCGAAAAGTGGGCGGAAATCTGGAACTCTCTCGAATTTACGCAGAGTCAGGTCGCAAAAGCGCGCGAAGTCCTGCTCAGCAAAGAGGTCTTCAGCTCCGAAGGTCTGGGCGACAAGCCGTCGCTCATGGCGAAAAGTTACCTCATTTTCAAAGACGCCGAAAAGCTCGACAGGGATTATTTTTACGAGTTCAACCGCCTCACAGCAGACGATCTCAACCGTTTCAAGGCGGAAAATCTCGGCTTTGACAAAGTTTTCATCGGTTTCACAAAATCGCCGAAGTGCGCTTTCGACATAAATTCGCTTGAGCTCCCCGAGGTAAAAACCTCAACAGGCGGAAACAGCTGCGAGGTTCTGAAAAGCGGTAAAAACAAGGCGTTTGTCAGAAAACTTGACGCTTCTCCCTTTGTCACCGGCTGCATTCTCAAAAAAGGAGGGCTGCTGATGAACCTTGACGCTCTGCCGGGATCGTTCAATCTCGCGGTTTCGTCGCTTTTCGCCTCGGCGGACGGGATGTCGTTCGACGAAACGAATGCCTACCTCGACAAATTCGGAATAAAAATCAAAACGATCTGCAGCAATTCATACGGCGGCATCCGGTTTTCCGTCCGCGACAGTTTCGCCGACGAGGCCGTTGAAATCGTCAAAAGGTTTTTCGGCAACAAAATAAAGGCAAAAGATTTTGAAACCGAGCGGCAGAATGCTGTTTCCGACATCTCTCTCGCCGAGGAATCGCCCGGATATTTCATCAAAAAAGCGGCTCTGAACGCCCTTTTCGGCGGAACGCCGTGGGGTGAAATGCCTGAAGGGACCGCCTCATCGCTGAAAAAAATGACGCTTGACGACATGCGGAAGGCAAAAGAAATTTTTATGAGCAGAAACAACTTCGTAATTTCCCTTGCCGGCGCTGCGGAAAGCAGAACGGCGGAAAAATTTCTTTCGTATTTCCCGAATGACGGAGTCAAATTAGAGGCAAAAAGGGGAAAACTCAAACCGCTGGATACCGAAACCCTGAAAATTCCGGTCAAAGGAAAGGATCAGGTTTACCTTGCTAAAATTTTCAGGGCTCCGAGCCATTTTGACGAAGATTTCGACACGATCCGCCTCTTTGAAAACTATATGTCGAGCGAACGCTCTCCGCTTTTTGCCGAACTTCGCGAAAAAAGCGGGCTTGTCTATACATTTTCCCTTGCCGGAACAAACACTCCTGTCGGTGGAACGGAGATGTTTTTCGCGATCACGAGTCCAGAAAAAGTTGCTGCAGTGCAGAATGTTTTTGATGAAGCGGTCGAAAAAATCAGAAACGGCGAAATTGACGAAAAACGCCTGAACGAAACGAAAAACGCAATGTCCACATCGTTTGCGAAGGCTCTTCAGCGCAGCAGTTTTCATGCGAACAATATCGCCGTCGATGAAATTCTGGGAATGAAACCGGACAGTTATCTCAAACAGATCGAAAGAATGAACGCCATAACTCCTGAAATGATCGCCGAAACGGCGGAAAAGTGGCTGAAACGCGGAAAATGGATCCTTGGCGGAGCGGTTTAGGTTTTCGCTAAGACTTGTTCATATTTTCTATAAATCCGTTGCTTAAAGTTCCGAAAAATCCTCTTTGCGCAGGATCCGTGTTTCAAACTGACATGGAAGTTCCGTTGCAAAGATCTTTTCGATATCGGGAAGAAAATATTCAGCCATAAAGCAGACTTTCGCGTCAAAAGGCTCAAGAATGCTGTTCAATTCATAGATTGCCGGAGTCTCGAAACAGGCAAATAGAGGCGTAGTGTTGACGAATTTTTCAAGATCCTGCATCAGCTCTTTTTTGCAGGAAACGACCGCGTTCGAGCCGTATGAAACAATGTCACAGATATGCGGCAGCTTCAGATAGCGGCGCGCCACCTCAGCAGGAAAAGATTCCACCACAACATTTTTATCGCTCAAAAAATCATCAGCTCTGCATGAGCAGTCGATCGCCGATTGTTGCAGCGCTATTTTCAGAATATCTGATTGGTTCATTTCATTCTTGCCTTCAGCTCGTTTCTGACTTTTTCCAGATCTCCGCAGGAAAGCAGAGGCATCAGATCATCTATCTCTTCTATACTTTTATCCCACCACTTGAACTCAAGCAGCAGTTCAGTCAGCTCGTCGTCAAAGCGTTTTTTTATGACCCGGCACGGGTTGCCTGCTGCAACAGTATAAGGCGGAATATCCGAAGCCACGACCGAATTCGCCCCGATAATCGCCCCGTCACCGATATGAACACCCGGCATCACCGTTGCATTCTGGCCGATCCAGACATCATTCCCTATGACAGTGTCGCCTTTGAGCGGCAGTTCTTCCGTTACCGGCGCAAGCGCGTTTCCCCACTTCCCGCCCATTATGTAAAACGGATAAGTAGTTACGCAGCCCATTCTGTGGTTGGCGCCGTTCATCACAAACTCGACGCCCTTTGCTATGGCGCAGAACTTGCCGATAATCAGTTTGTCGCCGATGAAATCATAGTGATGCGTGACATGTTTCTCGAACTGCTCGGCACCGTTCACGTCGTCGTAATAAGTGAAATCCCCGACAATGATATTCGGATTTTTCACAACATTCTTGATATAGCAGAGGCTCGGAATCTTCGGATTCGGGAAAGCCTCGTCAGGACTGGGTGTTTGTCTGTTTGTCATGTTTTTCTCCGTTATTAAGCTGCCGTCGCATTGGCATTGACTTTATCTCTTTCAATCCTTTCTGATCTGAAACCGGCAATGCTCCGCTCCACGCAATATAGTTTCCAAAATCTCCACCTCAAATTTGCTGTCCGGTTCTATATGGCTGAGAATAAACAGGATGCTTTGTCTACTACATTCGCATTGCTCCGGGTCAGTAACCTTGCCGGACAAAACTTTCGGACAAGTGCATTTTTCATAGCCAAGCTCGTATTTATGACCGGGCTCGATCACCTTTCCGAAGTATCCGTTTCCGTCCATAGCCCCGCCGTAAACTCTGTCCAGATCGCCGTTGCAGGCCAGATAGAGTTCCATTTGTGCAGGGAGAACACGGTCTTTCACACAGGTTACGGCTTGTTCATAATACTTGTCTTTCATAAATCGTCTCCTTATCTACAAAGTCTGTATTTTGCATTCAGCGCCAATTCTTTATTTTTCTTCCTGCGATGCGATATGAATTTTCAACCGTTTCGTCTCTATCATCGTTACCTCCATGGATTACGATCTTTTTCATCCAACCACTTCGTTACACGATATCCGCCAAAGTGCAGCGGCTGACACTGATGAGGTCTTTGGGCGAAAGTTCGACCTGAAAACCGACTTTTCCTGCGCTGACATAGATTTTTTCAAGATTTTCCGCGGTTATGTGCAGGAATGTCGGGAACTGTTTTTTCATTCCGATAGGCGAGCAGCCGCCGTGGATATAGCCGGTGAGCGGCAGAAGCTCTTTCTGTTTTATCATTTCGATCGATTTTTCGCCTGATGCTTTCGCCGCTTTTTTGAGGTCAAGCTCGGCATGGACGGGGATCACAAAAACATAGTGCTGGCCGCTTTTTCCCTGTGTGACGAGCGTTTTGAAAACATTGAACGTATCTTCGCCTAAAATCGCGGCGATCTGAACGCCTGTCAAAGTGGCGTCGGGTTCGTATTCATGCGCGGTGTAGGAGATTTTTTTGCTCTCCAGAACACGCATAACATTGGTTTTTTCGGGCTTTTTCATCTATTCCCACTCGATCGTAGCTGGCGGTTTCGAGCTGATGTCCATGACGACGCGGTTTATCCTTTTGACTTCGTTGATTATGCGGGAACTTACTTTTTTGAGGAATTTCGGGTCGAATTCGAACCAGTCGGCCGTCATGAAGTCGTCCGTTTTGACGGCGCGGAGTGCGACGACGTATTCGTAAGTGCGGCAGTCGCCCATGACTCCGACAGTCTTGACGGGAAGGAGAACGACAAATGCCTGCGAGATTTCGTCGTAAAGACCGGCGTTTCTGATTTCCTCGATGAAAATGTGGTCCGCTTCCTTGAGGATATCGCATTTTTCGCCTGTGACTTCTCCGAGAATTCTGACCGCAAGACCCGGTCCGGGGAAGGGATGACGTTTGATGAGCTTTTCGGGAAGACCGAGTTTGAGCCCTAGTTCGCGCACTTCGTCCTTGAAAAGGTCACGCAGCGGTTCCACGAGTTTCAGCTTCATGTTTTCGGGAAGGCCGCCGACATTGTGGTGGCTTTTTATCGTGGTCGAAGCACCTTTTTTGTTGACGGAGCTTTCGATGACATCTGGATAGATCGTTCCCTGCGCTAAGAAATCGGCATCTTTGATTTTGTTCGCCTCGCGCTCGAAAACTTCTATGAAAGTGTTGCCGATGATTTTTCTTTTCTTTTCGGGTTCGGTGACGCCTGCCAATTTGGTAAGGAATTCGTCGCGGGCATCAACGACGATGAGGTTGAGCATGTCCTTGAAGTTCGCTTCGACTTCTTCGCGCTCGTTTTTGCGGAGTAAACCGTTGTCAACGAATATCGCGGTAAGGTTTTTGCCGATCGCGCGTGCTAAAAGCGCAGCCGTGACGGATGAATCGACTCCGCCCGAAAGACCGAGGACGACTTTTTTATCCTGGATCGTGTTTTTGAGGTTTTCGGTCGCGATTTTGATGTAGTTATCCATTTTCCACTCGGCTTTCGCGCCGCAGACTTCAAAAAGGAAATTGGAAAGCATTTTTCTTCCTTCGAGAGAGTGGTTTACCTCCGGATGAAACTGAACGGCGTAGATCTTTTTCTCGTCGTTGCCTATTGCGGCGAAAGGAATGGTGTCGGTCTTCGCTATCGGATAAAATCCCTGCGGGATCTCCGAAACATAGTCGCTGTGGCTCATCCAGACCTGCGTTTTGAGCGAAATTCCCTTGAAAAAAGGAGAGTTTGGAGCGAGGTTTTCGATGTAAGCACGGCCGTATTCGCGGCTTTTTCCGCTGCTGAGCTTTCCGCCGAGACGCGACGATGTGAGCTGCATTCCGTAGCAGATGCCGAGAATCGGGATCCCGAGTTCGAAAATCTTCGGATCGACATCAGGTGCCCCTTCATCGTTGACAGAGGAGGGACCGCCGGAAAAGATTATCCCAGCAGGCGCAAAATCCTTAATGAAATCAAGCGAAATGTCGAACGGTTTGAGCTCGCAGTAGACATTCATCTCCCTGATCCTTCTCGCGATGAGCTGGTTATACTGAGAACCGAAATCCAAAATAAGAATCTTATCCATGAAAACCTCCGTAAAAATCCGCGCTTTATTAGCATAAATGCGCGGTAAAACAAAGTTTTTTATGAATGCTGAAACATCTTGACGATTTTTCCCCCTTGTGTTAAAAAACCGCGATTTTCGGCTCATGGAGAAAAAAATGACTGCTCAGCCTGAAATAGCGGAACTTATTGAAAAACTTGCGGAAAACAGGAACCTTGCGGATGAAGGACTTTCTTTTCTGATTGAAAGCGAAGATGCCACTTCGCCGCTCGGAGCTGCCGCAGACAAAGTCCGCAGAAGAGTTTACGGCGATGCCGTTTATCTGCGCGGACTTATCGAAATGACGAACTACTGCAAAAACGACTGTTTTTATTGCGGGATAAGGCGCGGAAATACCGACGCAGTTCGCTACAGACTCACCGAAGAGGAAATCATGGAGTGCTGCCGCGAAGGTTACGCTCTCGGCTTCCGCACTTTTGTGCTGCAGGGCGGCGAAGATCTCTATTTCAACGACGAAAGAATGTGTGCGATCGTCGCAGATATCAGAAAAACCTATCCCGATGTCGCGATAACGCTTTCTCTCGGCGAGAAAACGCGTGAAAGTTACCAGAAACTTTTCGATGCCGGAGCGAACCGCTATCTTCTGCGCCACGAAACCGCGGACAACGATCATTACCACAAGCTTCATCCGGCGGAACTTTCGCCCGAAAACCGCAAAAGATGCCTTTTCGACCTCAAGGAGATCGGCTATCAGGTAGGTTCAGGCTTCATGGTCGGTTCGCCTTTTCAGACGACTGCCAATTTGGTAGCAGATCTCCGTTTTCTGCAGAAACTTGACCCCGACATGATAGGAATAGGCCCTTTCATCCCGCATGAAAAGACCCCTTTTGCCGATAAAAAGCAGGGAGAGCTCAACCTTGTTCTGAGAATGGTTTCGATTCTTAGACTTATGTTTCCTCACGCTCTGCTTCCTGCGACGACTGCACTCGGAACGATCCATCCGCAGGGGCGCGAAATGGGGCTCAAAGCGGGGGCGAACGTCGTCATGCCGAATCTTTCACCGGTTTCGGTGCGGAAACTTTACGATTTATACGAAAACAAAATATGCACGGGCGAAGAATCGGCGCAGTGCCGCGGCTGTTTAGAAATGCGCGTCACGAACGCCGGTTATCACATAGTCACTGATGTCGGAAACGTAAAAAGGAGTGAAAAATGAATATCAGTCAAGTCCAGCAGGAGATCCTGCGCCTTAAAAAAGAGAAAGACATCTGCGTTTTAGCGCACAGCTATCAGGCGAGAGAAATAACGGAAGTTGCCGATTTTACAGGCGATTCGTTTCAGCTTAGCGTAAAAGCCAAGGACGCGCCGCAGAAAACGGTGATCATGTGCGGAGTGCGCTTCATGGCTGAAACCGTAAAACTCCTTTCGCCTGAAAAAACGGTTTATCTCGCAAATCCGACAGCAGGATGCCCGATGGCGGAACAGATGGACAAAGAGATAATTTCTGAGGTAAAAAAGGCTTATCCCGACTACACCGTTGTCGCCTATATCAACACGACGACTTCGCTCAAAACGATATGCGATGTCTGCGTAACATCGTCATCGGCAGTAAAGATCGTGAAAAAACTCGATAACAAAAACATTCTTTTCATCCCGGATTGTAACCTCGGTGCTTTCGTCGCAAAGCAGCTTCCTGAAAAGAATTTCAAACTTCTTAACGGCGGCTGCCCGACACACGCGAAAATCTCAGCTGAAAGCGTCCATCAGGCGAAGGCGGCGCATCCGGAGGCGCTTGTTTTAGTCCATCCGGAATGCAAACCCGAAGTCACGGAACTTGCCGATTACATCGGTTCGACCTCGGGGATCATGGATTTTGCAAAGAAATCTGATCACAGGGAATTCATAATCGGCACCGAAATCAGCATTGTTGAGCATCTTTCTTACGACTGTCCCGAAAAACGCTTCTATCCGCTTGCGCAGAATCTCATCTGCCAGAACATGAAGGCAACGACGCTTATCGACCTTTATCACACTGTTTTGGGCGAAGGCGGCGAAGAGATCATTCTCGACAGCGACACTATCGAAAAAGCGCGCCGCTGCATCGACAAAATGATAGAACTCGGCTGAAAACAAAAATTTCTTTCACAAAATTTCATATAAAAGGATTAGGGGGACGCATTTTTATGTATTATTATTTATTAGATTTTTTAAAAAGAACAACAACAAAGAAGCGTTAAAAACGCTGTCGGGGAAAAAACTAAAAATGCACCTAAACGGCCTAAATCGGTAAACCGATCAGATCCCCCTACGTAAACGAACGGACAAGTATAGCAGAGAATTCGAAGATTTCAACAAAAAAATTGATTTATTTTAAACGGCAGATTTTTTATTTCAGAGAATCAAAAGAAGTCTCTCTCGAAATTTCTGGCGTATTCCGACGCTTTTGAATAGAAATTTCTGATTATCTGGAAATTAAGCTGGCTTTTTTCGGACATCTGGCGGCTTTCGGTGTGGTGGAAAACAAACGGCGAAACGATGGTGTTGTCGAATTTCCTCAGGTAGTAGATGACGCCGCTTTTTTTGTCGCTGAAGATGTAGCCGCTTCTGCCGATGACCGCTTTTTCCTTGTAGAGCGCGTTTCTGCGGAGAGCGGGGTTGATGTAGCTTAGACCGCGGAAGAAAGCGCGTGTCGCGTAGTTGCTGTAGACGAGTTCCATTGTGCCGCCGAATCCGCGCGACTGGTCGAATTCCATAAGTTTTGCAATAAACGGCAGGTGGATTTCGTCGTTTACAGGAATTTCAAACGCAGGCACCAAATTGTTGTTTTCATAGAGAAAACGCACTCTCGGACATCCTTTGAACGGGCCGTTCGTGATGCATGGCTGCAGTTCATAGGCATCGGCGGTAAAATATTTTTCTCCGCTTCCCGCATCGAAAAGATAGACTTCCGAAAGCGTTCTCGCCGACGAGTTTTTGTATTTGAGATAAAGGATCTCGCCCGTTTTTTCGTTGTAGAAAAAAGTCAGGGCGTCGCCTTCGCGGAAACGGATCTTGAAGCCGTTGAGAAAGTAGACGATCTCCTGAATGTTTTTAACTATCTGCGGCGGAATTTTCGTATTGTACTTGCGGTTGAACGAATCGGCGATAGTCCCTTTCAGAGTAAAATCGGCATAGAGGATGTTGTCGCCTTCGGGTGAAAAAGTTCTGAACTGCGGAAGATCGACATCGTAAGTTAGCGGAAAATCAAGGGAAGAATGATCTGTCGGATAGAGGAAAAACGGTTTTTCATCCTCTTCTTCAGCCGGTGTCGAATCCTGATTCAAGTATAGAAAAACATTAAGAAAAACTGAAGCAAGAAGAACTGAGACGTAGGCAAAACGGTTTTTCACGACTTTATTAGGAAAAAGTGACTATTTAAGCAGCATTCGGACAGGTTCCATTCCGGCCGGAGTTTTTTCTTCGATCGCTTTAAGCACTGCGCCGCCGCCTGTGAACATGTAGTATTTCGAGTTGTCGACAGCCGCCATGTAAGTTCCGGGAAGGAGTTTTTTGAAATCCTGGAGCGTGTCGCCGCCGCCGTAAAGTTTGTTTGCGTCCTTGTTTTTGTCGATAAGCGAATACATCGCCGCGGTACCGCTTCCGAAATTCGGTGTAAAGCCCATGACGGCGTTTACGAAGAAGGTCTTCGCGTTTGCGAAAATCTCCGCGACTGCCGGATCCGCGAAGGTTTCGGGAGCCGCGTCGAGAACAAACTTGAGTTCCGTTCCCGGTTTGAGGTCTTTGAGCGCGACAGTTCTGTACTGGCCTTCGAATTTGCCCTCCATCGTGTCGGATTCGACGATGTAGGGAAGTTCGACGATCTTGCCGGGGAATTTTGCCGAGAAATCGACGAATTTCTTTGCCGATGCAACGTCTTCTTCCTCAACGCCCGCGATTTTTACACCGTATTTAGCGCAAAGGTAAGCATTGTAGATTACGCCGCCGAGAACAAGATGATCAGCCTTTTCGAGAAGTGCCGAAAGAGGTTCGATCTTGGTATCGAATTTCGATCCTGCGACAGCTGCGAGGAAAGGACGAGCCGGCTCGTAGATGCGTTTTAAGTTCTCGATTTCCTTTTCCATCAGAATCCCTGCGAATGCCGGAAGGCGTTTCGCGACTCTTACAGTCGAAGTGTGGCTCTGCCATGAACCGAAAGCGTCGTTTACGAAAACATCGGCTATTGCGGCCATTTCGTCTGCAAGTTTCTCTGCCTTTTCGTCTTTTGCTTCTTCACCTGCGAACCAGCGGGTGTTCGGAAGATAGATCATATCGATTTTTCCCGATTTGAGCTCGCCCAAAAGCGGATCCATGACTTCTTTGCAGAGAGTTTTGTAGCCGAAAGCGTCTTCAGCCTTGAACTCCGGAACTTTGATCCTGAGCGAAAGTTTTTTCTCGAGATATTTTACGACCGGCATGACGGAAGTTTTCTCTTCCATCGTGATCTCGCCGGTTTTTTTGTCTTTCGGGCGTCCGACGTGAGTCATAAGTATCGGTTTGCCGCCTTTTGCGTAAATCCTGCAGATCGTGGCGAAAGTCGAGTCGATTCTGTAAGGATCTTCGATTTTTCCTTTTTTTACGACATTGTGATCGACTCTGACAAGAACGATTTTGCCCTGAAGATCGGCATCATTCAAAGTTTTAAGAGTGAGATTTTCCATCATTTTCTCCATTAGTAACCGCTTTTAAGGCAGACGCCGTCAGTTTCGTCGCATTCTCCCATTGAACATACATATCCTACTTTTTTGCAGTCAGGCATGCAGGCATGAACTTTGTTTGAACAACGATAACCTTTTCTGCAGTCGGAAGGTTTTGAGCATCTATGATAGCAGTAGCCGTCACCCAAAGAGTTATAGCCGTAATGAGTTTCCTGGGCTTTGCTGCAAGCTTTTGCTTCCATGTCACTTATAAATGTGCAATATCCGCCGGGAAAGCCGTCGTCTGAAGTTAGACAGGTTGCATCTTGGTCGTCTCCGTCATTGTTACACTGGCTGTCATTTGTGCAGGATGCACCGGGTTTGCCGGACTGAGCCGTCTGTTTTTCATCGCTTGTGCTAAGATTGCTGTCGTCGCCCTCAGAGCCTGTGTCTGAGTCACCCGTGTCGGAGCCGGTATCAGTGCCTGTATCGCCTGTGTCCGAGCCAGTGTCTGTTCCTGTGTCACCAGTGTTGGAGTCTGTGTCGCCAGTGTCTGCGCCGGTGTCTGTTCCTGTATCACCAGTGTTGGAGCCTGTGTCTGCACCGGTATCGGAACCCGTGTCGCCTGTATTGGAGCCGGTGTCACCGGAATCGCCGCTATTTTCGCCGGAATCGCCGTTTTCACCGTTGTTTTCTCCGTTTTCATCGTTGTTTCCGTTCTGGTTTCCACCGTTTCCGCCGCCGTTATCCGACGAATTATTGTCAGGAAGATTAATCTCCTCATCGTTGCTGCTGCATGAAAGGAAGAAACACATCGAAAAGATGATGCAAAGTGCGGTCAAAGAAAGTTTTTTCATTTTAATTTCTCCAATAATCGGTTATTTTGACTGAGGTTTTGACATTTCGGGAGCCGATTTGTCGGCATATCCTGCGGGAATCGCCAGTTTCAGTTTTTTTGCGTCGGATTTTGTCATCTCTTTCAGCGTGATCGTGATTGCCGGCATCTTGGGATTCTGCGGGATTTTGAAAGATTTTACGACTGTTCCCTTTTCAAAGAAGTTGTCGTCGATCTGTGCGTCGACAGTGCGGTATTTTGCAAGATTTTCAGGGATTATAGCAGAAAATTTCTTTTTGAAATCAATAAGCTGCTTGTTTTTGAGCTCAGGAGCGACCCAGACTTTGGAATAAGGTTTTCCGTCGACCGAAACGTTCCAGACTTCGCAGTTCCACTTTCCGACGGTTTCGTTCCCGAGTTTTTCGAAAGTGACTTTCGGAACAACTTTTTCGGGGTCGACAGTGCCGTTTTTTTCTTTAAGTTCGTTGAGAAGCTGCTGTGCGAATTTGACGTATTCACTGAGCTTGATCGTCTGAAAACTCTTTTGATTGTGGGTAACTATCGTGATTTTGTCTGCATTGAGATCGACCACGGTTTCGGTTTCGCCGCTTGAGGAAGTGTTGACGACTTTCATCACGCCGTCCGAAATCACAACGCTTTTTTCGGAAGTCATGCCGTTTACATCGATAACTTCGCGCGTTTCCCAGATATCAGCCGCAAAAACGGAAATACAAACAAAAACAGTAATCAGAACCGCAACAATTTTTTTCATAATTTCACCTCTAAAAAAAATCAAAAACGAAATAGTTTAGTCATTTTTTTGATTTTCTCAAACTTTTTCGGTTTTTGCCGGCAATTTTGCGGTTTTGTTTTTGCAACGGTTGAAAAAATGACTATAATTTGACGTTCTGTGGTTTTTAACAATTTTTTCGGAGGGAAAAATGGACAAGAAAATTCAGGCAGTTCTTGATTTGTTCGAAGAAATCAACAAGGTTCCGCGTCAGAGCAAACACGAGGAAAAAATCAGCGCATGGCTCGTAGAATGGGCTGAAAAACACGGTCTCGAAGCTGAAAGAGACGAGTCGATGAACGTTCTCATCAAAGCCCCGGCTACTCCCGGCTACGAAGACAAACCGACAGTCGTCATGCAGGGTCACATGGATATGGTCTGCGAAAAAATCGCGGGCAGCAGCCACGATTTCAGCAAGGATCCGATCAAATGCATCGTTGACGGCGAATGGCTGAAGGCTGACGGCACGACGCTCGGAGCAGACGACGGAATCGCTCTGGCGATGTCGATGCTTCTTGCAACGGACAAGGATGTCGTCCATCCGCCGCTTGAACTTCTCTTCACGATCGACGAGGAGACGGGGCTCACCGGCGCAAACACGCTCAAACCGGGCTGGCTCACAGGCAAGATCCTTCTCAACATCGATACCGAGGACGAAGGCGTTTTCACGATCGGCTGCGCAGGCGGAAGAGACACGAAAATCGAAATGGAATACACCCCTGTTGAAGTTCCGGCCGGCGATAAAGTCTACGAAATGAAAGTCTGGGGACTTTCAGGCGGTCACAGCGGCGTTGATATCAACCTTCCGAGAGGAAACTCCAACATCATCGCGGCAAGACTTCTCGACGAAGCGGCAAGGAACGCAGCGACAAAACTTGTCTTCATCGAAGGCGGCAGCGCGCACAACGCGATCCCGCGTGAAACCAAGGCAGTCTTCTCGACAGACAAGGATGTCTCTTCTGTTCTTGCAGTCCTCCGCGAGAAAATAATCGGCGAAATCGGCTACGCTGAACCCAATATGAAAATCGACATTAACCCCGTTGTAAACAACTACCGCAACGAACTCAATATCGAAGATACGAAAAAAATCATCGGAATAATGATGGCTATGCCTCACGGTGTCGCGGCAATGAGCAAGGATATTGAAGGTCTTCCCGAAACATCGAACAACTTCGCGACGATCAAAATGACGATGCCGGCAAGCAAAGGCGGCCTTCTGAGAAGCGAAACAGGGACGATCTCGATACTTTCAAGCCAGAGAAGCTCGGTTGAAAGCAAGCTCGACTGGATCTCGAGAAAAATCGAAGCGATCGCGACTGCATCCGGCGCTAAAACGGCGACAAGCGACGGATATCCGAGCTGGGAACCGAACATGGACAGCGCACTCAACAAAAAATGCGTCGAAATCTACAAGAAACTTTTCGGCAACGAACCGAAAGTCGAGATCATCCACGCAGGACTTGAATGCGGGATCATCGGTTCGAAGAACGAAGGAATGGACATGGTTTCGTTCGGCCCGACGATCAAAAACCCGCACACCCCGGACGAAAGACTTGAAATCGCCACTGTCGGCAAAGTCTGGATTTTCTGTGTCGAACTTCTGAAAGAACTCAGCAAATAGCCTGAAAATTCAAATTATTGACAAATTTCTGATATTTTTTCCTTGATCAGCAGCAGATCGGATAATTTTGAAAAAGTTTCCCCTTTTTTCGGCTGATAAGGCGCATCCGTTTCGGTCAAAATTCTCTCTTCCGGCAGAATTTTCACAGTTTCAAGCGCTTTTTTGTGTCCGTTCAAGAGAGCGTTTCCGAAACTGAAATATGCATTCACGCCGTGATTCAGAATGCTTAAAGCCTCTTCGGCGGTGCCTGAAAAAGAATGGAAAACCACTTTTTTTAATTCTTTAAGTGTTTGGATTTGTTCGAAAATCTCTTGAATCGCCTTGCGGATGTGCAGAATGACCGGAAGGTCTGCTTTTTTTGCGATTTCAAGCTGGATAACGAAAAGTTTTTTCTGCAGTTCGATTGTTTTTGCAAATTCTTCGTTGAAGCGGTCGAGCCCGATTTCGCCGACAGCCGCGATGCGTTTTTCGGAAATCAGTTTTTCCAAAGTTTTCAGCTCTTTTTCATCAGGCGCCTGCGGATGGATCCCGAATGAAATTTTAAGTTTACCGGCTGTTTCAGGATGTTCTGCTATAAAATTTTCGACAAATTCGACTTCTTCCGGCATCCGGCACGAACAGAAGCCCCCAAAATCATTTTCTTTAATAAAATCAGCCTGTTCAGGCGAAATTTCAAGAAGCTGCTTCAGGTGGAAATGGGCGTCAAGGATCATGAAAGAAGAATTGATTTGGGGTTGTATTGGTTTGCTATAAACGCCTTGAAATCAAGGCAGTGCGCTTTTTTGAAGTCGATCACGAGGCTTTTCAGCATCTGCGGCGAATTGTTTTCCTCGCTCAAATGGCTGAAAATCACGGTTTTCGGGTGGTTTTCGCCCATTCTGTCGAGGGCTTCGAGACTCTGGTCGTTCGAAAGATGGCCGTAAGGACCGCGGATCCGTTCTTTCAGAACAGGCGGATATTTTTTGTTCCGGTAAAGCATTTCCGGATCGTGGTTCGCCTCGAGAATGATGTTCGTTCCCTGATTTATGTAGCTCATCATCCGGTTCGTGATCTTGCCTGTGTCGGTAGCGAAACAGACAGTCTCGCCGCCAGGGGTCGAAACGAGGTAGCCTACCGGGTCAACGGCGTCGTGCATCGTTTCGAAAGGGGTGATTTCAAAGCAGCCGAGCTTGATTTTTCGGTCTTTTTCAACTATCCGGCAGTGAATCGGATGTTTGATGTTTTCTTTAAGGATTTCAAGTGTCTGAGCTGTTGAAAAAACCGGAGCGTCAAGCTTGTAGGCGGTATAAGCCACCCCTTTTATGTGGTCTTCGTGTTCGTGGGTGAGAAGGATCGCCTTTATGCGGAAAATGTCGATCCCCAGTTTTTCCGCGCGGCTTGAAAATTCCCTGAAACTCAGTCCCTGGTCAATGAGAATCATCGAATTGTCAACTTCGATGATGTAGGCGTTAGCCTTGGAACCGCTTGCTAAAATGTGAATTGCGGTCAATCCGAAATCCCCAGAAAATCTTTTAAATCATCAATAACATCAAGTGTTTCCCGTTCCAGCAGAAACGTGTTGAAAAGCGCTTTCATTATAAGTTCGAGCCTGGTCATAGCGAGGAGACGGACTGAAATCATCTCGTTTTCGTTCTTTTCACCGGTGATCGGCAGTTTTACCGAACTGATTTTGAAAGGTATCGCCTTCACGGCAAAAGTCCATTCGAGTTCTTTTGCAGAAATTCTGATTTTTGCCGCATCCGGCAGTCTGCCTTTTTTTATTGATTCGCGGACAGACGGAAGGGTCAGGATGTCGGGCGATTTTATCGTTTCGCAGTAGCCGTCGCCGGTTGTCGAAAGCAGGGTGATCGAGTCTTCCATCGAAATTTTGATTTCGCCGAGTCCTAGATTGTTGAGCGACATCGTCTCGTTTTCGGCGCTTTTCCAGAAGAGCCAGAGCAAAAATTCAGAGCCTAAGTATCCAATTCCGATTTCTTTTTTCATTTTTCACCCCAGATTTTCGTAAATACCGGTTCGATTTTGTCCGCTCCGCCGATTTCTTTCACCGAATCGAAAAGCGACTTCTGTTCGAGCGTAGTTTCAAAGCTTTTTTCGAAAAGATCGACGAATTTCGCAACGGTTGCCCCTGCCTGCGAAAAAAGGTAAACGAGCCCGGAATCGAGATCCCAGGCGACTTCGGTGACAGTCGTTTTCGGATAGGAATTTGTTTTCATCCGGCGGACGACCTGGTCTTTTATCTCTTTTTTCTGCTGCGCCGCGATATATTCAAGGTTGTTTTCGCGCTTGAAGACAAATTCCGCCTCTTCGATGTAAGGTCTGAGCTGCGCCGCCGAAAAAGAGTATTTGTCCTCGCGCATTGCAAAAACAAAAAAAGTGTCGTGCATGAGGGATGAAAAGTGTTCGTTGTCGAAGCAGAGCAGAGCATCGACCCAGCCGATAGATTCGTCGCGCGGATCGGTCACTTCAAGTTTCTGGAACGCGTGTCCGGTCAGAGTTTTTTGCGTTTCTTCGATGCTTTCGGGAGCTTTTCCCGGTTTGAAAACCGTGAACGAGACATTCCCTTTCAACAATCTGGTCATTTAAAACCTCAATTTATCTGATGAAATTTTTTCAAGAATCAAGCCTTTTTGAAAGGATCGGGCGGAGGCGGCGGAGCGGGATTCGGATCACCGGGAGGTGAAGGCGGCGGATCGTAAGCTCCTGCGAGAGCGGAAGTCTGCCGCGCAGAAAAATCCAACTCGCCGAACGAAAACATCAAAAGGAAAGCTGCTAAAAAAGCTGCCAGAGCCGGTTTCATGTTTACCTCTCAACAAAACCGCCGTATTTTAAGGTATTCGGAATCCAAAGTCAATCTTTTTATTTTTTGCAGGAGCGAAGCCAAAGCGGCGGCTTGCAATGTTTCACGTGAAACATTTCCGCGTTTGCAACCTGTTTTCTGATGTTTGACGCTTCAGAAATTTCTGGTTTTTAAGTTTTTACAAAAAAAATATTTCTGCTAGAATACCGCGGTTTTTTTAAAGACTTTTTGCGGAGAAAAAGATGAAAATCAACAGAACAATTTTCAGACAGTATGATGTCAGAGGCTATGTAAACGTCGATCTGACCGATGATTTCGCCTACAATCTGGCGCGCGGCTGCGCAAGCTTCTACAAGAAAAAACTTCCCTCTTTCAAAACGGTTTCGATCGGTCACGACGCAAGACTGAGTTCGCCCTCTTTCGCACAGGCTATGATAAAAGGTTTCAACGACAGCGGTATCGACACCGTTTTTCTGGGCATGATCCCGACGGGTCTCTGCTATTTTTCGATGTTCAATATCGACGTTCAGGGCGCTGTCATGATCACCGGAAGCCACAATCCGCCTGAATATAACGGTTTCAAGGTCAACCTCATCGATCTGCCGGTCTACGGCGACGGAATCCAGGAGATCGCCGACATCATGGAGGCCGACGACTTCCTCAACCCGGAAAAGAAGGGGACAAACCGCACTTACAACATAATTCCCGACTTCGAAAAGTTCATTTTCAAGACGATACACATCGAAAATCCCGAAAAAATCAAACTCGTTGTCGATGCGGGAAACGGCGTCGGCGGTTTTGTAGCGGTTCCGATCATGCGCAAGATGGGGCTCAATGTCATCAGCATTTTTGAAGAACCGGACGGCAGATTCCCGAACCATCACCCGGATCCGACGGTCGAGGCTTACATCCAGAAGATGATTGCGGCGGTAAAAGAGAACAAAGCAGATCTCGGCATCGGTTTTGACGGCGACGCTGACAGGATCGGCATAGTCGACAGAAACGGAAAGATCATCTGGGGCGACAAGATCCTCAATATTTTTGCAAGAAGCGTCCTCGAGGAAGTTCCGGGCGCATCGATCGTAGGCGATGTAAAGTGCAGCAAGACCCTTTACGACGACATCGCGGCTCACGGCGGCAAACCTGTAATGTGGAAGGCGGGACACTCGCTGATAAAAGCGAAGATGAAAGAGATCGGAGCTGCTTTCGGCGGCGAAATGAGCGGACACGTTTTCTTCAAACAGCGCTTTTTCGGCTACGACTGCGCGATCTACTCCGCTTTCAGGATGCTTGAGATAATCGGAAAACACGGAGCCGATTTCGACAAGCTTCTTGAGGGGATCCCCGAAACATTCTCGACTCCCGAACTCAGGATCGAAGTCGACGAAACGAAAAAGTTCCGGATCGTTGAAAACGTTGTCGATTTCTTCAAAAACGGCGGCTACGAAGTCAACGACATCGACGGCGTCAGAGTCACTTTCAAAGACGGCTGGGGATTGATGAGACCGAGCAACACGCAGAACGTCATCGTCATGAGAGTCGAAGCCGAAACACCCGAAAGAATGGCTGAAATCAAAAAACTTCTCGAAGACAAACTTAACGAATTCAATAAATAACATAGCCTGAAACCAGGATATTCAATCAAATACAAAGCGTAATTTTCATCGTATTTTTGACTTTTTATTTTTAATATTTTTCGATATTTAACAATGTTTTTCTAATTTTTGTTAAAATTTTGTTGACAAAATAAAATATATGGTTAAATAATGCGTCGCAGTTTTATTGTTTTTTTAAAGGAGTGTTTTTATGAAAAGAAATCTTTTTAAGGTTTTCGCTTTCATGGTGATTGTTTTTTCTTTCTCGTGCATTTTCGCTGTGGAAATTCATTGTAACCAGAAAACCAAAACCTGCCACAAGCCGGACTGCCGCTACTACAACTGTAAGGAATGCACGACAGTTTTTAAGTCGGAGCAGGAGGCTTTGGACAACGGTTACACTTTCTGCAAGACCTGTTCCGCTGAAAAAGAGGAAAAATCAAGTGGCAAAAAGAGCGGCAAAAAAGAGAAAAAGTAGTTTTTCATCTTTGCCATCCAAAACTGAAGCCGGGCGGGTGCCCGGCTTTTTTATTTCTGCTGAAAATTGGTAAACTGTTGATTTTAAATGATTTTTTTGAAAAACTCGATCGCCTTTTTAAGCCCTTCGTCGAGGTTTATTTCGGGTTTCCAGCCAAGCAGGGTCTGCGCGAGAGTTATGTCGGGCTTTCTGAATTTCGGATCGTCGCCTGGAAGCGGCATGAAAACCAGTTTTGAAGAGCTTTTTGTCAGATGCAGAACTTTTTCGGCAAGTTCAAGCATTGAAAATTCGCCGGGATTTCCAAGGTTTACAGGGCCGGTGATGCTGTCTTCGGAATCCATGAGCATAAGGATCCCTTTGATCAGGTCGTCAACATAGCAGAAACTGCGCGTCTGCTTTCCGTCGCCGTAGATCGTGATGTCTCGGTTCTGAAGGGCCTGAATTATGAAATTGCTGACGACCCTGCCGTCGTCGACATTCATGTTCGGACCGTAAGTGTTGAATATTCTTGCAACTTTAATGCGCATGTTGTGCTTGCGGAAATAATCGAAAAAGAGCGATTCCGCTCCTCGTTTTCCTTCGTCGTAGCAGCTTCTGACCCCGTGCGGATTGACGTTGCCCCAGTAACTTTCGGGCTGCGGATGAACAAGCGCGTCGCCGTAAACCTCGCTGGTGGAAGCCTGGAAAATCTTCGCGTTCCATCTCAAAGCCAGATCAAGCGCGTTGATTGCTCCGAGAACCGTTGTCTTGTAAGTCGCGATCGGATCGCGCTGATAAAATATCGGACTTGCGGGACACGCGAGATTGAAGATTTCGTCGACATAGAAGTTGTAAGGCTCGGTAACATCGTGAATAATGAGGTCAAAATCGGGATTCTGCTTTAAGATCTCGATGTTTGCGAGTCTGCCGCTGATGAAGTTGTCCATGCAGACGACGTGATTTCCGCGTTCGAGCAGGGCTTTGCAGAGGTGCGATCCCAAAAAACCGCCGCCGCCCGTGACAAGGACTGTTTTTTTCAAAAAGCTGTTTTTCATTGGTCAAGTCTCACCATTTTTGCGTTTGCCTCGGCAATGAGGATTCCGTCGAGAGTGATTTTGCCGGCAGTGTAGAGGATCCGTCCTTTTTCGGATTCGACCGCCCCTTCGACTTTCACGGTTTTGTTCGAAGGCATCGGTTTCCTGAAACGGACGCTGATTTCGCCTGTCACACCTTTTTCATCGTGGGTGAATGCTGAATAAGCCATTATTTCGTCAAGCAGAGTAGAGATTATCCCGCCGTGGATTATCCCTTCCCAGCCGCAGAATTTGTCCGGAACGGCGATTTCGGCCCATGCCGCCTTTTTTTCGTTGTTGCGGTGAATGTCAAGATGAAGCCCGTCGGGGTTGTTTTTTCCGCAGACAAAGCATTTGTCGTCAGCTTTGACTTCCATATTCCACCTCAAAAATCAGTAAATGAACGGGAAAACCCTTTTTCTCGATTTCGGGTATCTGTCGCCGAATTTCTCGATATACCACAAACGGTTCGTGTGCGCTCTCGGCACAAGGTTGGCCATCGTGAAGAAGACGAAAGCGAGTCCCGGAACCGACCAGGTCAAAATCGCCCAGCCCGCCCATTCGACGATCTCGCCGAAATAGTTCGGATTCGCGACATATTTGTGGAAACCTTTCATCGGAATGTGGTAGCCGGGGCCGTTTTCCTTTCTGAGGCTGCGGACGATGTGGTCGGAGTGGATGTTGATGAAAAGCCCGCAGTAAAACAGGATCGTTCCTATGATGAACTGCGGAGTCGCGAACCACGAAATTTCATATTTCGAGAGGAAAAACAGCCAGTAACCGTTGACAAAACCGTTCATGCAGTTGAAGAAAAGCGACATCGCTATGATCGAAAGGGGCATTTTCGCGCCGTTTTTGATGAGAAAAGGGTAGATCAGATCGCGCTGGATATAGTGCGAAAGCCAGATCCCGAGCATTACACCGGTGACGGCGTTTACATTGCCCAAAAATGCGAAAACAATCGGAAGAATGACGACGGGCGATTCCATTATCATCCAGCCGAGCTTGGGATTTATCGCGGGACCCCACTTTCTGCTGCCGTGCCTGCCGTAGCCGGCTGTCACGAAATAGAGCGAGATCCAGGTGAAAAATCCGCTCACAAAGATGAAAACGAGAGTCCAGAAGTATAGTTTTTCCATCATTTTTTATCCTTTTTCGGCATAAGTTCGATGTCTTTGTTCTCGAATTTGTAGACGAGGACCCGTTTGTAGCCCATTACGCTGATTTCGACTCTCATATAGCCGCTTGTGAAATGGAAAAACTGGCCGTTGTTGAAGTCTTTAGCCTGATATTTGACATAAAGACTCTTCTCGCCCATCCTTTTTTTGCCTGATTTGCCTTCGTTCTGCATATATTCGAGGTTGTCGACCGCAACCCAGACGTGACCGACGAAGTGTTCGCCTTTCGGTTTTCTCGCTGTCATTTTGATTTTGTATGCAAGCCGGCCGTTCAGTTTTTCGACTGCGACGAGCTCGCGGATGTACTCTTTTTCTCCGTTTTTGTCGAAATGCGGGATTCCGGGTTTCGATTCGTGCGGGTCGCATGCGATGACGCCGGGTTTGCGCGGTTTTCCGTCCGATTCGCAGGAGTGAAGCTCGTATTTCAGGTTTTTATACCAGTCGTCATAGCGGGTGTAGACATATTTTTCTGTCTCGAGCAGTTCGTTTGTCTTGGGATCGCGGTATTCGACCGTGACGTGGCGCGTGTTTTTGACTCCGGCGTAAGTTTCATACATTTTCGAGTATTTTGCCGTTATCTTGTCGATGACTTCCTTCGAAAATTCGGGCGTTATCGGCATTCCTTCATAAACTTTGCCTTTTTCCGGCTCGGCTTTTGCAGCAGGCTGAACAGCTGGTTTTTGCTGTTCCGTTTCATCTGCAAAGACAAAAAAACTAAATAAAATCAATGAGATAAAAACGATTTTTTTCATGATTCCTCCAAAAAACCTCTTAATACAGAAACGAAATCAGCTTTTCAAACGACTCGTCTACCGTTTCTCCGGCGGTGTTTATCGTGATTTCCGGGTTCAGCGGCGCCTCGTAGGGGTCGTCGATCCCGGTGAAAGAGGTGATTTCGCCTTTCCGGGCTTTTTTGTAAAGCCCTTTGACATCTCGTTTTTCACATATTTCAAGCGAAGTCGAAACATAGACTTCGACAAAATTCCTGCACATTTTCCTGACAAAATCGCGTGATTCGCGGTAAGGCGAAATAAACGACGCGACAACCGTAATGCCGTTCCGTTCGAGCATCGAAGCCAGAAATCCCATCCGTTTCACGTGTTCGTCGCGCTCTTTTTTGGAAAATCCTGTCTGCGGAAAGATGTTTCTGACGGTATCGCCGTCAAGAAGTTCGCACTTTTCGCCGTTTTTCTTCAGATAAGCTGCCAATTTTTCCGCCAGAGTCGTTTTTCCCGCGCCCGAAAGGCCGGTAAACCAGATGACACGCGCCTTGTCCGCCACTATTCCTCGCTCTCCGTTTTTTCGGTTTTTTCAGCGTTTTCTTCGCTTTTCGGTGTTTCGCTTTCTTCGTCCGAGGTTTCTGTTTCAGTCTTTTTCGCGACTTTTACCTTGGCTGTTCCGTCTGCCGAAAAGGTAAACTCGGGAAAAATCAGGGGTATTTCAACTTCCGCACTGTCGGCAAAAGCGTTCATCGGAATCTTTTCCGAATTTATTTGTTCAAGCCCGTTTAACGCACTTTCGGCGCCCGTGATTTTGATTTCAGCGGGCTCGATTGTGTAGCTTCCGTCGTCGTTGCCTTCCTCGAAAAATATGTTTATCGGAACAGTTTTTTCGATTTTTGTCTCTGTCTGCCAGATTATTTTTTCGGGAAAAATGTTTTCGATTTCAAGGTTTTTGAAAACTGCAGGAAGCATATTTTCGTTTGTAGTCCGGCTGATTTTGCCTGCAACTTCTGCGGAAAAATCAAAATTTATCTCGAGATTCTCGACACTTATTTTGCGCAAATCGAAAAATGTCCCCGAAACTTTAAGCTCGATCATATGGACATTTTGGGCAACGAGCACCTGATCGGGAGCGATTTTTGAATTTATTTTCAGGAGATATGTCTGCTGCGCCGGCTTGAAGCAGAAGGCAAGGAGCAGTGCGGTCAGTGCGCAAAGCGCCGCCAGCGCCTTTTCCCGGAAGTTGTGGGTGAAAATCCTTTTCAGCCGTTCGGATCTCGATGAAGTCGTTATATTCATTTTTTTCTCCTAAAGTCTGTTCGCAAGCTGCTGTTTAAGCGCGTCTTTGCTGAGGTCTCGCGTGATTCTTCCGGCGTGAAGAAGAGAAATTTCGCCCCTTTCCTCACTGACGACGATAACGAGAGCGTCAGGAACTTTCTCGCTGATACCGTAAGCGGCGCGGTGTCTCGTTCCGAAATTAGGGTCGATGTCGGGGTTGGTGCTGAGCGAGAAGAAAACTGAAGCCCTTGAAATCCTTTTGTTTTTTATGATGACTGCACCGTCGTGAAGAGGCGAGTTTTTCTTGAAAATCGTAAGAAGAAGTTCTCTTGTGATGAGCGAATCGATCTCCGTTCCTTCGGCTATCGCTCCGAGTTTGGCGTCGCCGGAAGGCATGATGACGACGAGTGCCCCTTCGCGGACTGAAGCAAGGTAGTCCATCGCGTTCGCAATGTGGCTTATAATATCTTCTTCGCCTTCATATTCCTCCTGCTTCATATTGACGTTGATAATGCTCATCGAAGCAAGCATGTTCTTGATTTCATTGCGGAAAACTACAATTATCAGAATTGCTGCATACGAAAAGAAGTTTCCGAGGAGCCATGTGATTCCCGTGAGCCCGAAAATCCTCGCCAGAATGTAGAAAAGTGCCAGAAGGGCGAAACCGGCGGTTACGCGGATCGATTTGCTGTCCTTGATTTCGACGAAAAAGAGATAAAAAATGAAGTAAATGCAGCAAAAATCGACTGCGGCCTTTAAAATGAAAAGCGGCAGAGGCTCGCCTCCTGCAATATTCATCAGAAATTCCGAAAAAGTTAAAGACATGACAACTCCTTTGTCTCAAAACTAAAAACGGCGGATTTTACAAGTTAAGCCGAACAAGTCAACCTATCTTGCAACACAGCGGACATAACCATATTCATAAGTTTTTTCAACATTAACAATTTCGATGCCGCTATACTTCCCGGCACCATATGAAATCGGACCTGTGAAAATGCCCCATACATAGTCCGGATCATCCGAACGTGCGGAAGATGACCAGAACAAACCGGAATCACCGAATTTGTTGTATTCGCTGGATTCCGAACCCTTTTCATAGCAAAAACAAGATTCTCTCATTCCGATATCATAAAGCGAAAGAAAGCCCTTTTCTTCGCTAATCCTGCATTCTCCTCCGCTTTCCGCCTTAGAACATTTTTTGACAAGCGTCCTTAGTTCGTCGATTGTCGGTATAAACCACACCCCACCTACATTTTCCGAATGTCTGAAACAATAATCGACAGCACTTTTCCAATTATTTTTTGCCGAAGACGATGAAGACCAGACAAGCCCGCTGGAATAATCCTTACACGGAGTCTGGCTTTCAGGACCGCATTCAGGCAGATCATCGCTTGAGATGCATTTATATCCGTCCCATCTGTATCCTGGAATACACTTGAATCTGCATTCTTTCTCACTTGAAGTTTCGTTGTAAACCCCTGTCAGTGAAGGCTGCCATGATGAGCCGTCCCAAGTTGAAAATATGTTTGAAGCACTGTTCCAAAATGCGTGTTCCGGAAGTCCTTTGCACTGTTGCAGATGATTCTCGCCCCTGACACAGCGGACAACTCCGTATTCGTTTTTAGCTTTTTCAGCGACACTGCCGGTGTAAAGCTCAATGCCCCATGCCAGAATCGCGCTGTCAGAAACCTCGGAAGCAGACCATAGCAGATTCCAGCTTGTACGATCATCATCTATTTTACTGTAATAACCGTCACTGTTGGGTTCACATAAATTGCAGTTGTAATCCAGGCAATCCGAAGAAAGGCATTTGTCTGTCACACTGCACCGGTTGCCTGTCATCGTGCCGTGGCAAAATTGTATCAGTGTGCGGGCTTCGGAGATTGACGGCAGTCTCCAGTCGCTGAAACCGCCCTCGGTAAGATTGTCGCAATAATCGACAGCATCTTCCCAAATCATGGCATTTGATTCCATAGACCATGTCATACCACTGTCAGGATCTTCCCAAGGCTTGCACTCATTCGTTTCGGAATCACAGCCGGCTTTGCATTTTTCCTTAACCTGCCACATACCGGCCGAACAGACACGGAGCCTCTCTTTTTCACAGCGGACACTGCCATCTTCTGAAGACTCGCAGCCGCATTTTCCGGTGGAAGCGACACAATCGGAGAAAATGCAGTTTTCAATTTTTGCCCATTTAATTTTGCCATTGATTTCATTATTTTCTTTATATCCGCAATAACTTTTTCCGTCCTTGCATCTGTAATCCCAGCAGCTGACATCTTCAGGCAATGTTTCTTCATATACTGCATCATCTTCTTCCGCTTCATCTACATCTGCCGAATCAGCTTCGGTATCAAAATCCTCATCGTCGTCAGGTTTGTCATCATCGGAATAATCTTCATCTCTGACACAGATGTTATGCTCCGTGTCGCAGACAAGTCCTTCATTACAGGTGTTGTCTTTAAAACATTCACCGTAAATTTCACCTTGCTTCCTGCCCGAACCAGAATTACCTCCGCAACTGACCATCAGAACAAACAGAGCCGAAAGCGCCAGAATATAAACCGCAATTTTTCTCATTTTTCTACCTCACGCAGCGGAAATTCTGTTCATATTCCAGCGAACATGATGTGATTCTGGCATCCTTGAAGTCAATACACCATACATTTTCAAAACCAGATTCGATTTTACCGGTTTTTGAAGCAGACGAAATAGCTTCACTAACAGATTTACTATAAAACTTACTGTAAGCTGCTTCACCAGAACGGCATTTGCAATTTCTTAATATCCAGCACTCGTCTCCCGAAAGGCAGTCATCCGTTACACCGCATTCTCCGCCGGGCTCAGATGCGGGGCAGTTCACAATCAACGTCCTGAGCTCGCCGATTGTCGGCAGACGCCAGTCGCTGACTACTCCTTCGACAAGATTGTCGCAGTAATCAAAAGCTTCATCAAAACTCATCAATTCAGGAAGGTTAGCAGACCAGACAAGGCCGCTTGAAGAATCCCTGCACGGAAGAGGGCTTTCAGGACCGCACTCAGAAAGAGCTTCAGGTTTTTTCAAAGTGCATTTTGAATCGTTCCACTTATAACCGGGATAGCATTTGAATCTGCACTCTGTTTCGCTTGGAGTTTCGTTATATACTCCGTCCGTGCTTGGCTGGCATGATGTTCCGTCACATGACTGCAAAACGCTTGAAACGCTGTTCCAGACCGCATTTTCAGGAAGTCCGGTACACGATCTGCGAAACTTCACTGTTTGCACGCAACGGACACTGTAGGTGTAGTAGTCAAATTCTTCATCTGCAGAACAGTAGATGATACGAGCGTCATTGAATGAAACACCCCATGCATCTTCCCAACTGTAGTCAGTGACCTTGGAATAAGATATAAAATCTTCCTTGTCTCCGAGTTTGCTGAATATATCGTTGTCTTCGCCATAGCCGTCAGAGCAAATGTAAGGTTCGCAATCTCCTCTTACATAACATTCTTCTTTTGATGCCGGACAGTCGTCAGTGACACCGCATTTTCCGCCCGTTATTGTATCCGGACAGTTCTGGATCAGTGTGCGGAGTTCGCTGATTGTCGGCAGACGCCAGCCTCCGACTCCTGCTACCGAAAGATTGTTGCAGTAATCGACGGCATCTTTGTAGGACATTTCATACGGAGCCTTAGCAGACCAGACCAGACCGCTTGAAGAATCATAACACGGAAGAGGGCTTTCACGGCTGCATTCAGAAAGGGTTTTGAAATCTTGCAGATTGCATCTTGATCCGTTCCATTTATATCCGGGATCGCATATAAATCTGCATTCGGTTTCACTCGGTGTTTCATTGTAGGAAGCCGCATCGGCAGGCTGCCACGATGAACCGTCCCATCTCTGGGGAATGCTTGAAAAAACGTTCCAGCCTGCATTTTCGGGAAGTTCTTCGCACTGTTTCTGCCGTGAATAGCTTCCGGCACAGCGGATCACATTAACTCTGCTCGGAGAAGCAAATCCTATGAAAGCAATATCGAAACCGACGCACCACAGACCACCCATGTCATTATTGATGGAAGAAGAGCAGAGGGCGACATCCTGATCATCGCCTAATCTGCTGTAGTAACCGCCGTTGTCATAAATAAATTCATCTTCCCCTATCTGCTGAGTCCATTCATCTTTCCATTCGCAATCGCATATCCACATATCATCGCCTTCATATTCGAGGCTGCCGTTCTCTTCGCTTATTGAGCAGATCCCGTATGGTTCAGTATTAGGACAGTTCCGGATCAGTCTCCTGAGTTCGTCAATTGTCGGCATCCTCCAGTCGCTGAAACCGCCCTCGACAAGATTTTCGCAGTATGCAATAAGACTGTCCAATGTAGGTGTTTCTGTAAGGTAATGTTTTTCCGACCATATCAGATTGCTTTTCGGATCTTTCCAGTTTCCATATTCGTCTTTTGAAGGATCTGTGTCGTTGAAATCGTAATTAGTGTCGGAATCTGTTTCTGTATCATCAGGAATTTCAACATCTCCGTCAGCACTATCATCTTTTATGCATGTGTTACTTTCCGTGTCACAAACCAGCCCTTCATTACATGTCTTATCTTTGAAACATTCTCCGTAGATTTCGCCTTGTTTTCTGTCTGAACCTGAATTGCCGCAGCTGATTATATGAACAGCCAGCAACAAAACTGCCAATATCTGAAGGATCGTAGGAATTTTCATTTTGCGACCTCGCGAAATCCAAATTCTAAAAAAACTCAGAAAGCCGACGGCTCCTTTAAAGCGTTGACTATTTCCAGAGTGTCCTTCGCTTCTCTGACATCGTGGACTCTTATCACGGCAGCTCCTTTTTCAAGGGCGATCGTGTCGAGTGCGACTGTTCCGGCGACTCTGTCAAGCGGATTTTTTCTGCCGCAGATTGCACCTATCATGCTTTTGCGGCTGACTCCTACCACAACCGGATCAAGGCACGAAAAAAAGACTTCCAGATGTTTCAAAATCGCCAGATTGTGCTCAAGGGTTTTGCCGAAACCGATCCCTGGATCGATCATTATTTTGCTTTCCGGCAAACCTTTGGAAAGAAGCAAGTCTTTTGATTTATTAAAAAAATCGAGCATCTCGGCAAACAGGTCACCGTAAACGGGATTCTGCTGCATATCTTTCGGAAGACCTTTTATGTGACCGATAACGACAGGTTTTTTTGCGTCGGCGCAGACTGAAGCCATATCATGGTCGAAAGTAAGTCCGCTCACGTCGTTCACTATTTCCGCGCCTGCGTTTATAGCGGCCGCCGCAACGGAACTTTTCACCGTGTCGATCGAAATCACAGCTTTGGGAAACTGTTTTTTTATCTCGGCAATAACCGGAACGACCCGCTTTTTCTCGGTTTCCGCATCGACTGGATCGCTTCCGGGTCTGGTCGATTCACCTCCGACATCGATAATATCCGCGCCGTGTTCAAGCATTTCGGACACGTGTTTCAAAGCCGAACCGACAGTTGGCCAGTTTCCGCCGTCTGAAAACGAATCGGGCGTGACGTTCAGAATTCCCATGATATTCGGGCGCGTCGTGTTGATCCCGTCGTGTGAAAATGAAAACCATGGTTTTTGCGAACCGACAAATTTTTCAATAAAATCAGCGACTTGCGGCAGTTTCCAGCACTGGGACTTCATTCTTGCGACAAATTCCGGGATTTTGTCGCTTCTCAGAGAAAAGACGAAATCGCTTTTCGGTTTCGAGCAGTTTACGGCATGCGCCGGAACGGCAGCCTCGCCTCCGAGGGCAAGGACCTGCTGCTTGACTACATTCGCTGCCGGAGTGGAAATGTCCGAAATCATAAAGGATTTTATTTCAAAACGACCGTGCATGATCGAAGTTCCCGTGTCTGAAACCCCGATTCTTTGCATCAAAGACAGGTATTCTTCATTGAAAACATTGAATGGATAAACAAACATAGCAGCCCCGCAACAAAAAACACCGGATTTTACGAGTTGAACCGAACAAGTCAAATGAAAAAGGGCCGGGGCGGACCCCGACCGCTATGAAATTAGTCTTTTTTTAATTTGTCTTTGATGTTTGCGATGATTTTTTTAGCGTTGTCTTCGACGGTTTTCTTGAGTTCGCTGTTTTCAACGGTTTCTTTGAGATCTTTAAGTCCGCTTTCGGCTTTACTGTAAAGGTCTTTCGCGGTGCTTTCAGCCTTCGAGTAAGCTTCTTCGGCAGTCTGTTTGATCTGGCGGACTACATCGTTGTTGATCGCAGCCTGAGCCGCAGCGAGACGCGCTATCGGAACTCTGTAAGGCGAGCAGCTTACATACTGAAGGCCTGTTCTGTGGAAGAAATCGATCGAAGCGGGATCGCCGCCGTGTTCGCCGCAGACGCCGAGCTTGATGTTCGGTCTTGCCTTTTTGCCGCGTTTTACGGCGATTTCGACGAGTTGTCCTACACCGGTCTGGTCGATCGAGCGGAACGGGTTCTTTTCCAGAATTCCTTTGTCGATATACTGATATATGAATTTGTTCGCGTCGTCACGGCTGTAACCGAGGCACATCTGGGTGAGGTCGTTTGTTCCGAACGAGAAGAATTCGGCATGTTCCGCGATTTCGTCGGCGGTAAGTGCGCCTCTCGGAACTTCGATCATCGTTCCGACCAGGAATTCGACGTTGATGCCTTTCTCTTCAAAGACTTTTGCAGCGGTTTCGCGGATGATCTTTTCCTGATACTTGAACTCTGCGACGTTGCCTACAAGCGGAACCATGATCTCAGGGAATACTTTAACGCCTTTCTGTGTGAGTTCGCAGGCAGCTTCGATTATCGCCCTTGTCTGCATTTCAGTGATTTCGGGGCGGGTGATTCCGAGTCTGCATCCTCTGAGACCGAGCATCGGGTTTATTTCGTGAAGAGCTTTGATTTTGTCGTTGATTATCTCTTCGGAGCAGTTCATGATCTCTGCCATTTCCTTGATCTGCTGCGGTTCGCTCGGAAGGAACTCGTGAAGCGGCGGGTCAAGAAGTCTGACTGTGACGGGAAGTCCCTGCATCTCTTTGAATATTGCAAGGAAATCGTTTCTCTGGTGTCCGATGAGTTTTGCAAGCGCGGCCTTTCTCCCTTCCAGATCGTCGGCAAGGATCATTTCGCGGACAGCTTTGATCCTGTCGCCTTCGAAGAACATGTGCTCTGTTCTGCAGAGTCCGATGCCCTGAGCGCCGAATTTGCGTGCCTGGGCAGCGTCTCTCGGCGTGTCGGCGTTTGTTCTGATTTTGAGTTCACGGCGGTTGTCAGCCCATGTCATAAGTTCCTCGAACTCTTCGTTGAACTTAGGAGTTTCTGTTGCGACCTTGCCGAGAAGAACTTCGCCAGTGCTGCCGTCGATCGAGATCCAGTCACCTTCCTTGAGAACGAGTTCGCCTGCCTTTATGGTTTTTCCTTCGACATCGATGTTAAGTCCGCCGCATCCGCTGACGCAGCATTTTCCCATGCCTCTTGCAACGACTGCTGCATGGGAAGTCATTCCGCCGCGGCCTGTGAGGATGCCGTTTGCCGCAACCATTCCGGTGATGTCTTCGGGGCTTGTCTCAAGTCGGACGAGAATCGTTTCAAGGCCGTTCGCTTTCCATGTAGCGGCATCTTCTGCATTGAAGACTATCTGTCCTGTGCCTGCACCCGGGCTTGCCGGAAGACCTTTCGTGATGAGTTTTGCGCTCTTTTTGCTTTCTTTGACGAACTGCGGGTGAAGAAGCTGGTCGATCTGGTCGGGAGTGACCCTGAGAAGCGCGTCATCTTTCGTGATAAGCTCTTCGTGAACCATATCTACTGCGATTTTTACAGCCGCGGCAGCAGTTCTTTTGCCGTTTCTCGTCTGGAGCATCCAGAGTTTTCTGTTTTCGATCGTGAACTCGATATCCTGCATATTGTGATAGTGAAGTTCGAGTTTTTTGTAGATATTGCAGAGATTTTCGTAAACTTCGGGCATATATTCTTCAAGCGACGGATATTTCTCAGCTCTCTCTTCTTCGCTGATACCGTGGTCTTCCGCCCATTTTCTGCTTCCGAGAAGGGTGATCTGCTGCGGAGTCCTGATGCCCGCGACAACGTCTTCGCCCTGAGCGTTGATGAGGTATTCACCGAAGAAAATGTGCTCGCCGGTCGCCGGGTTTCTCGTGAAAGCGACACCTGTAGCGCAGTCGTCGCCCATGTTTCCGAAGACCATAGCCTGAACGTTGACGGCGGTTCCCCAGTCGTCGGAGAAGCCGTTCATCTTGCGGTAAACGATAGCTCTTTCATTCATCCAGCTTCCGAAAACGGCGTCGATCGCGCCCCAGAGCTGCTCTTTCGGGTCGGTCGGGAACTCTTTGCCGGTCTGTTCCTTGACGATGACTTTGTAGCTTTCGACAAGTTCTTTCAGGTTTTCGACCGTCATTTCGAGGTCGTTTTTGATACCGTATTTGTTTTTAAGGCTGGTGATCGCCTGCTCGAAATGCTCGCCTTTGATCCCCATGACGACGTTGCCGTACATCTGCATGAAGCGGCGGAGGCTGTCCCATGCGAAGCGGGTGTCGGATTCTTTTTTGATAAGACCGTTAAGAGTGTTTTCGTTGAGACCGAGGTTGAGGATCGTGTCCATCATGCCCGGCATCGAAGCGCGTGCGCCGCTACGGACCGAAAGAAGAAGCGGATTCTCGGGATCTCCGAATTTTTTGCACATAACGGCTTCTATTTTTTTAAGGTTTTCGTCGACCTGCTCAGCAAGTTCAGGCGGATAGTTCCTGTCGTTTTTGTAGTAGACGGTGCACATATCGGTCGCGATCGTGAAACCGGCGGGAACAGGAATTTCCATGTTGCACATTTCGGCGAGGTTGGCGCCTTTTCCGCCGAGGGTGTTTTTCATCGAAGCGTTTCCTTCAGAACCCTGCGGACCGAAGAAATAGACAAATTTTTTTGCTGCCATTGTTTGTTTTTCCTCCAAAATTTTAATTATGAATAGCCCTAGACATATTAAATTATTCACAAAACCAAAAAACCGCGTTTTTATACTCAAAGAGAGTGAAAATGCAAATCCAGAGAGTGAAAAAAAAGATTTTTTTGAATAAAAATAGAAATTTAGAGATTAGAAATCAATGACTGTAAGTGAGCATCCGCCATCGTCATCGTTTCCGCATTCTTCCAGATTCGGATCGCAGGAGTTTTCATAAATTTTTGATTCGACAGGCTTGCCGTAAATTGTAAGCTTGTTGTTAAGTTTGAGGTCGGAAAGGATGACCTGGAAACTTTCGTTTTCGCCAAGATTCGGTTCCGCTTTGATTGTGATGAATTTTTCCTCGTTTTGCTTAACGTTAAGGCTGATTTTGAATTTGTGCTGGTTAGGACCGTCGAAGGTCGTAGTAGCGGCAAGCTCTTTGTCGCCTTTGCCGTCATTGTCGGTATCTTCGTAAACGGCGAGCCGGGTTATGCCTTCTCCGAAAGCTGCGAATTTCGACGGAGTCTTGATCGTGATGGAATTGACAGTCGAGTCATCACCTTTCGAGAGCATGCGGACCTGAAGAACATCCTGGAATTTGTTGATGTCGGCTTTGGCCGGAACTTCAGGATCGTGAGGTCCGGTGGTGATAATGAAGCCTTCGTCCGGTTCAAACTGGAAAGTGCTGAATTTCAACGGAAGGCCTTCTTTCGGTTTGATGCCTCCGGAAAGAACTATGCCGCCTTCTTCGATCTCAGTCGAAAAGTATGCGTTGGCGGCAGAGATTTTTGCGCCTTCTTTATAGGAAGCATTGAGTGCAAAGAGAATGTAATTCTTTTTGTTGTTATAGATTTTTCTTCCGTTTGATGCAGAGAACAGCGCTTCGTCGGCAAGCGGTTTTTCCAAGCTGGAGATAAGCGTATCCTCTTTGTCGATTTTGCCGTTGCCGTTTGCATCTTTATACATTCTCAGGTCGGAAATGGTGATGTTGGCGGTATCGTTGTTGTTGACCTGCAGTCTGATATGATCAAGGTCAAGATAGCAGTTTTCGCCTGTGCCTGCAAGTTCGATCTGTCCGATGACAAGATCTTTCTGCGGATTGCTTACGAAAATGGTTTTGCTGGTCGGACTGTTTTTGCCGATGCTTGCCGTTATTTCAGCATTGTTTTTGCATTTCGGAATAGCCGGATCGTCAATACAGGAGCCGGTCGCCTTGTCGCAGACATATCCTTCGCCGCCGCATTCCGAATCTTTTGTGCAGGCAGCCTGACCTTCGCCGCCGCAGTCCGAAAGGTCAACGGCATCCTGTGAAGTTACGCAGCCTGCCGATTCGATTCTGAGTTTTACGGGAATGCCGAGGTTGGTTCTATAATCGGCTACGCCCGGGGTTGTATAGAAAGCGGTGTTTTCGATAACTTTGTTTTTAGCCGTATCGTTTTTGACTTTTGCTCTGAATCTTATCATAACGAGGTCTTTGCAGGAAAGGTAGTCATCCGTTTCCTTGCAGTTCGGAAGCGGATTCGGA
>Ga0310690_10000546_pt1 | contig 78843 bp, 81 predicted proteins | sample AusTroGonzalo_MG_2_FD_207661 | JGI IMG/M metagenome (GOLD analysis project Ga0310690, IMG submission 207661) | Bovine rumen microbial communities from tropical cattle in Woodstock, Queensland, Australia - Gonzalo_04 (v2) (version 2) | ecosystem: Host-associated > Mammals > Digestive system >...
AATTAAATGTATCGGGTACGAACTCCTTAGGTTTGCTAACCGATGACACCACCCCGAGCGGAACACTCAATCTCACCGGTACAATCACTGCGGATGAGGATGTCACCCAGCATACGGTTAATGTAAATTCAGGCTCACTTGCTGTTACAACAGGAAGTATTACAGCGAACACTATTAATAATAAAGGTCAGATTACTTCAACATTAGACAATTTAATCGGCTCTGTTGTAAACGGTGCAAACGGTGCTGAACTTGTTGTGAGCGGTAATTCGCAGGGTACTATTTCAACATCAAGCGGTGTAACAAGTTCTAAATTGACACTGACTGATGACACAACACTTTCTCACAACGTCAGTGTAACAGATACGGATCTGACCAACGGAACGTTAAAACTTGCAGACGGTATGAGTTATGCAACCGACAGATTTGTCGTAAGTGCTACAAATGCTCTCCTTGATTTATACACATGTGCAAATGAAGCAAGAAATCTTGGCGAAATCACTTTGACTAACGATATGGCTCTTGATATTGATGCTGATTTGAGCGGAACTGCTGCATCAGATACCTTAAACGGTTCTATATCAAGCACTTCACCGTCTGCAACTAAGATTACATTAAATAATGTAACAGTTAACGGTGATTCAAATTACAAACATACGTTAACTACTTTAACAACAACGCTGAATGATAGAATTACAGGAAGCGGAACTGCTATTAATGGAAGCGGTGTAACCGGAACTTATTATTATACTTATTCTGACGGCATGATAGATTTCAGTAAGCAAGGCATTGACAATCTGGTTGTTGCTGTAAGAGATATGGAACTAAACTATACGTTCAGCGGTGAAGAAGATGTCGCAACTGATATTGATACATATTCAAATATTGGCGATAAAACAAAAGTTGGTACGCTCGGTGCTAATTTGACAATTGACGGAAGTGGAACGGGTATAATCAATGGCGGCAATCGTGGCGGTATTACAAATGTGACTAATACTTTAATTATTAAAGATGTTGCTGATATCAAGAACTTCAATGGAGCTGCAATTACAAATAGCGGAACATTAAGAGTATATGATTCTAAGTCCACAAGTGCAATTAGTAATGATAATACATTTAACTTATATGGTGACAATACAATTATTGGAACAATTTCTAATGTTTCATCTTCTAAGGGTGTGATTAGTATTGCTGATGGCAAAACAATTTTTGGTTCTTCTTTAACTCAAAAAGGTTTAAATATTGCTTATGGAGCTGAAGCTGAGATAAATGCCAATAATTTAATAATGACAAATTCTTTAAATACTGTAGATAATTCAGGTACCTTAACATTAAAAGAGGGCGCTCTTGCAAGTAATATCAGTGGTTCAACGGGTACAACAAGTATTATAGGGGCTGTAACAAGTGATAAATTAATAAGTCAGGATACTTTCTCGGTTGCTGATACAACATTTACAAATACCGGTATAACAACCGTAACCGATACATTAAGTAATAATGGTAATATTATTAATAAAGGTGAATTCAATGTTTCCGGTACAAATTCATTAGGTTTAATGACTGACGATACAACGACCCCAAGCGGCACCCTCAATCTTACGGGTATAATAACCGCTGACCAGAATGTAACTCAGAATATAGTTAACGTAAACAGCGGTTCTTTGGCAGTAGATTCTACCATTACTGCAACTACCTTCAACAATAATGGTGTAACGTCGGTAGATGACACGACAGGTTCAATTACTGCAGCCACGATAACAAACCAGAGTGGCAGTATAACATCCAATGCAGACAACTTGGTTGGTGCTGTTCAAAACGCAGCAGAATTGAATTTAACCGGCGGTAGTGTTCAAAATAATATAACCAAGTATGGCTCAACGGGCGGAACGGTTAAAATTAGTAACACTGTTATATTAGGTTCCGATAAGTCAATTTCGGGTAACGATATTGAACTTGTAAGCGGTTCAACACTTAAACTTCACGGCGGTTCTATTGCAAATGCAACAAGTTTGATTGCTAAGTCTAATTCAACATTAGATATGCAGGATGGTGCAATAAGCAGTGATTATGTAAATATCAGCACGGTTAATTTGAGCAGTTCTGATTTGAAAATTACGATTGATGCCGATTTGGCAAATGTTAAGGCTGATAAGATTGCTGCCGAATCCGTAACGGGTACAAATCACATTGTAATCAGTGCGATAAATATTCTTGCAGATGCAACTTCGACAGTTCCGACAGTAGTTGATGTTGCGGATAATGTAACAAGAACGCATGTTCAGTTGGGTTCATTTGCATCGAATCCTGTTATTGGTATTCATGACAGTTATCTTGTTACTTATGACGATGGTACAAGTGAAGCAAGAACAACAGGTCAGTTGACCTTTGGCTTTGCAAATCTTGAAAGTGCTGTTAAATCTGCTGCACAGCAAAAAACTTATGTAATGGCAGGCGATGAAGTTGTAACAGGTGATTTGGTACCGTTCAACGGAGATTCATTAACTATCAATGCAAACGGACACTCTATAACTGGTTCAACACCTGCTCCGACAGGTTTGACTGTTGCTGACGGTCAGATACTCAACCTGACTGATGCAAGTGATGTAAGCGGATTTAGCGGTGGTACGTTCTTAACAAATAACGGCGAGGCAAATATCACAGGTTCTGTTATTTCCGATGCTATTATTAATAACTCAGAATTGAATCTCAACGGTACGAATACTCTTGCAACGATTAGCGGTAATACAGGTACAACAACCATTCAGACAGGTACAACAACATTTGACGGCGATGTTACTCAGGATACTGTTATGGTTAATGGCGGTGCAGGGGCTGAATTTAACGATAATGTAACGGCTGATTTGACAAACAACGGTACAACGACATTATCATCTGCAACAACCTTAAAAGGTGAAGTTGATAACAGCGGTGAACTTACAAACAATGGTAATATCGGCACAACAACCGATAAGAATACCATTACAAACAGCGGTACGCTGAATAATAACGGTTCGATTAACGCTACAACGATTACTAATACGGGTACGCTTGACAACTCAAACGGCACTTCAATAATTGCAACAACCATTACAAATAACGGTGAAAATGGTGTAATTACTTCGGCTGCCGATAAGATTAGCGCAAACGATAAGATTACAAACAACGCACAACTCAACCTGACAGGTGGTAATAATGCAAACACTATTTATGGTACGGGTACGACAACATTTAGCGGAACAACTGTTAATAACGGTTCAGTAAGTCAGGGTATTATTGAAATTACCTCTGCGGGTGACGTTACAACTTCTGCCGATACGTTCGTTGCAAGTGATACAACTGACGGTATCAAAAACGCAGGTCAGTTGACCTTTACAGATGGTAATATTACAAGCGTAATCACAGGTGACGGCGCTTTGACAGTCAGCGGTGATATAACAAATAATTCAACAATTACTCAGGCAACCGTTGAAATTACAAGTCCGAGCGGTGCATTGACCAGTGCTGCCGATACAATTACCGCCGCTATCACAAACGACGGTCAGTTGACATTGACAGGCGGTGCTAACGGCAACACAATAGACGGTACGGGTAATACAACAATTACGGGTAACGTAACAAATAACTCTACAATTACTCAGGCAACCGTTGAAATTACAAGTCCGAACAGCGAATTGACAACCGCAGGCGATACAATTACCGCAGCAATTACAAACGATGGTCAGCTGAATATTACAGGCGGAGACAATTCAAACGATATATCAGGCGCAGGTACAACAACATTCAGCGGAACGACTGTCAATAGCGGTACAATCGCTCAAACTACCGTTGAAATTACCTCTGCGGGTGATTTGACAACATCTGCAAGCGATATAACTGCGGCAATAGCAAACGATGGTTCATTGACATTCAACGGCGGTGCTAACGCTAACACTATCACAGGCGCAGGCGATTTGGTTATCAGCGGTAATACAACAAATAATGCATCAATTTCGCAGGATACACTGACTGTTGATAGCGGTAAGACATTTACAAACAATGCTTCAACGACTAATCCTGTAACAATAGCAGACGGAATTACAAATAACGGTACTATTGCTAATAATGGCAATATGTCTATCGGTTCAGGTAATGCGACAGGCGGTAATTTGGGTACCTTCACAGGCACAGGTTCATTGGCACTTAATGGCGGAACTGATGTTACTTATACCAACAATTCATCAAGCGGTATCACTCAGGGCAGTGTTACTAACAATGCTACATTACAGAATAACAATGATTTGAATGCGGAAGTAACAAATAACGGCACGATTATATCTAATGCGAATAACCTCAAAGGTGTTATAACAAATGCTACAACAGGTGAAGTAACATTAACGGGCGGTTCGACAACCAAAGACATTTTGGGTAACGGTAATGTAACTATCCAAAACGAAGTTACTCTGAATAATTCAACAGGCAACAACTCAATTGACCTTACAGACGGTTCTACATTGAAGATTAGAACAAACGGTGATATTTCAAATAACAGCAGTCTTGTTGCAAACGGCGGAACGATAGATTTGGCTGACAGTATAATCGGTACAACCGCAGTAAATCTTGGTAATATTGATATTACAAATACAGATTTGAAAGTTGTAATTGATACTGATTTGAGTACCGATCCGAGTGCAACATCGGATATTATTACAGCTAATTCCGTAACGGGATACAGTTCAACCGATCCTAATACAAAACAGGTATTGATTTCCGATATCAACTTGATGCACAAATCATCTCATGGTGTACCTATTGATGTTCAGATAGCACAGGGTGCAATAATGGAAAGTGTTGATTTGGCAGCAGGTATCAAAACAGGCGGTAAGGCGGTTGAAGGCGATTCTTACATGCTGACTTACGATAAGACAACAGGTAATTTGAACTTCAGCTACGACGGTTTGTATAATGCGGTTAAATCAAATGCTGCATCAAGAGTTTACTCAATGGGTGAAGATGAAAATGTAATTCAGGATCTTGGCGATATGGGTGGTCCGACAACGGGTACAAACAAAGGTACTTTGACTATCAATGGTAATCAGTACAGTATCAATGGCAACAATTATGAAGGTATCAATGTCGGCGAAGATCAGACCTTGTATGTCAATGAAGTCGGTAAACTTGCATCAGACGGCAGTGTACTGAAATCTTATAACGGATTTGAAAAAGCAATTGATGTGGCTTCAGGCGGTAAACTTACCGTTGAAGATTCCGTATTTGATGGCAACACAACAGATGTTAATAACAACGGTACATTCACTCTCAAAGGCAATAACACCTTCAATGATATTATCGCATCAACAAATAACACAGGTGCTATGACCGTAAATGATGGTAAATCAACCTTCAATGGCACAGTAACTCAAAATAATATTACGGTTAATGATGGTGCAACGGCAAACTTTAATAACAACATAACCGCAGATGTTTCTAACTCAGGCACAACAACAAGTGCGGGTACATTAACGGGTGATGTTTCGAACACAGGTGATAATGTTACATTCAACAATAATGGTAAAGTCAGCGGTAATGTAACCGAAAACAGCGGTACGTTTAACAATAACGGCAAACAGGTTACAGGTAATGTATCTTCTAACAGTGGTACATTCAACAACAAAGGCGGAAGTGTTGGTGGTAATGTTGATTCGACAGGCACATTTGACAACTCTAGCGGCGGAAGTGTTGGCGGAAATGTTACTTCAACAGGTACGTTCAATAATAGCAACGGAAGCATCGGTGGAGATGTTAATTCTTCAGGTATGTTTAACAACAACAGCGGTAGTGTAGTCGGTGATGTAATCGCATCAGGCACCTTCAACAATAACGATGGTACAATAACCGGTGCTGTTGATAACAGTGGAACATTTGATAACAAAGGCGGTACAATTGCAGGCAATTTGACGACATCAGGAATATTTGACAACTCTGATAACGGCCAAGTAAATGCTAATGTTAATATTACAGGCGGAACATTCAATAACGAAGTCGGTAAGATTATCGGTAATGTTACTAACGCAGGTACATTAGATACCAACCTGAATAATATAAGCGGAACTATTGCAAACAACGGCACAATGAACGTCAGCGGCGGAACGGTTCAGAATGATATTACAGGAACAGGTACTGCTAATGTTCAAGATGATATTATTAATACGAAGAACGTAACTCAGGGTACGGTAAATGTTACTTCAGGTAAGAAGATTACCAATACGGGTAATCTGACAGTTAATGATTCTCTTGATAACAAAGGCTCAATTACGGGTACGGGTGTACTTAATATCGGTGATGATGCTGTTGCCGACAACACAAGCGGTACGATAATTCAAAATGCTATCAATGTAGGTAACGGTGCAACAGTTACAACAAATGCAAATGATTTCAACGCATCAAACGGCATAACAAATGACGGTACAATTACATACACCGGTGGAACGCTTACCAGCAATATCAACGGCAGTGCAAATGGGGTTGTAAATCTTGGCAACGATGCAACTTCGACAGAAAATGTTGATATGCCGTTGAATTCAACAATAAGCGGTAATCAGATTAATTTGAACAACGCAATGATTACATTTGGCCCGAATGCAGACATTTCAGGTGCCTCTTCATTGAATGTCAATGCAGGCGGAATGAATTTGATGGACGGCAAATTGACTTCAACAAATCTTGGTAATGTCAACCTGAACGGTAAGTCTGATTTGGCTATTGATTTCAACCTGAATAATTTAACATCTGATACGTTTGTCGCAAATGTTACAAATAACGGTGGAATGTTCAATATTAACAAGTTGAATGTAATGGGTTCAACTCTTAAAGATAATATTAAGGTTCAGTTGGGTGATCCGACAGGTCTTGGTGCTTCAAATGTAACATCAGATTCATTTGACTTGCCGTCAATTATGACTCCAATAAGAAAGATTGACGGTCGTGTTGAAGACGGATATTTGATTTACGCACCCGGTGGCAACAAGCCTTCAGACTTCAACCCTGCCGCACTTGCAACTCCTGTTGCGGTACAGTTTGGCGGGTATTTGAGCCAGTTAAATTCTTACGATGAAGCCTTCAGAAATGTTGATATGAAGATGCTGATGACTCAGGAAGAAAGAAATGCATGGAAATTGCAGAATAAATATGCATCAACAACCACTCCGCAGGTATTTAGTCCACTTTACTTACCTGAAAAAGACAAAGCATTATGGGCAAGACCTTATGCGGTATTTGAACATGTCGGCTTAAATAACGGTCCGAACGTAAATAACACTATGTATGGTACCTTCTTCGGCGGTGACAGTGAAATGAAAGAACTTCGTCACGGATGGGATTACCAGTGGAGTGCTTATGTTGGCTACAACGGTTCACATCAGTCATACAGCGGTGTTGATATTTATCAAAACGGCGGTAACATCGGTTTGACAGGTGCATGGTTCAAAGGTAACTTCTTCACGGTTGCAACTGCAAACGTCGGTGCAAGTATTGCTGATGAATCAACAATGTATGGCAGTGAAGATATTCCGATGATATCAGGCGGTGTTGCTGCAAAAGCAGGCTACAATATTCAACTTGCTAAAGGTAAATTTATAATTCAGCCGAATTACCTGATGAGTTACACATTCGTCCAGTCAATGAATTACAAATCTAATTCGGGCGCACACATCAACGGCAAAGCACTTAACGGTGTTCAGATAGCACCGGGATTAAAACTTATCGGCAATCTCAAGGGCGGATGGCAGCCTTATGCAAGTATCAGAATGGTATGGAATACGATAGATAAGACAAGATACACGGCAGAAGATATTGCTCTGCCACAGATGAGCGTTGCACCATACTTCCAATATGGTTTGGGCTTGCAGAAACGTTGGGGTGACAGATTTACGGGTTACTTCCAGGCCATGGCAAGAAGCGGAGGCAGAAACGGTGTTGCTATGTCGGCAGGCTTCAGATGGGCTATCGGCAAAGATAATCACGATTATCCACAGAATATGAAAGATAAACTTCCGACATCTTCGGGCGTATCTGCTCAGCCTCAGGTACCTGTTGTTAAACAGGCAGAAGTCAAATCTTCTGAAACAAAAGCAAAAGAAGTTAAACAAACAGCGCAGAAACAAGTTAAAGATGTTAAACCCGTTAAACAGACTGCTGATAAGGAAAAACTCCAAAAACAACAGACGGTTAAACCTGCCGTAGTTAAAGTTGAAAAACCTGTAAAAGTACAGGAAACCAAACCTGCCAAGGTTAAAGAAGTTAAACCTGTCAAAGTTCAGGAGGCTAAACCTGTTAAGGTTCAGGAAGTTAAGACGACAAAGACTACTATTCAGGAACTCAAAAAAGAAGTTAAACCTGCAGTTGTAAAAGTTGAAAAACCACAGCCGCAAGTAAAAGAAACCAAGAAGAATACAGGCTTCTTCGGCAGGTTGTTCAGCACTATGGATGCTCCTGCAGATCAGCAGTCGTTTGAATCAAAAGACGGCAAGAAAGTAATCAAAGGTCTGACCGATTATGAAAAGAAACATCTTGAATACACGACAAGAACCAAGATGAACGCTGATATTACAAAAGATACAGTTCTGACAAAAACTGTTAAACCTGTACAAAAACAGGTTCAGCAGACTGTTCAAAAGCAAACTGCACCTGAAATTCAAAAACAGGTTAAAGAAAAAGAATTAAAAGTAAAAGAAGTAAAACAGACTGTTGAAAAACAACAGACGGTAAAACCTGCTGTTGAAAAGGTACAAAAACCTGTCAAAGCACAGGAACTTAAACCTGTCAAAGAAACGGTTAAGAAACTTCCAAAACAGACTGTCGAAAAACCGACCAAGGAAGTTAAGGTTAAAGAAGTAAAAGAAATTAAACCTGAAGTTCAGAAACAGGGCGAAAAAACGATTATTAATCAGTTAACCGAACAGAAAAAGAAACATCTTGAATACACAACAAGAACCAAGATGAATCCGAACAGAGCAGAAACTCAAAAAGAAGTTAAACCTGCCATTCAAAAAGAGGTAAAACAGACCGTACAAAAACGTGTTGAAGAAGTTAAACCGGTTAAGGTTCAGGATGTTCAGACAAGAGAAGTAAAACCTGTTAAGGCAAAAGAACTCAAACCTGTCAAAGAAACTGTTAAGAAACTTCCAAAACAGACCGTCGAAAAACCTGTTAAAGAGGTTAAACCTGTTAAAGTTAAGGAAGTCAAGGTTAAGGAAGTAAAACCTGCAGTTGAAAAGGTACAAAAACCTGTCAAAGCACAGGAACTTAAACCTGTCAAAGAAACGGTTAAGAAACTTCCGAAACAGACCGTAGAAAAATCGACCAAAGAAGTTAAACAAAAAGTCCAGAAAGAGAAGAAACAGTCTGTCTTGAATGTTCCTGTTCAGACAAGACCTGTTGTTCTGACTGCCCCCGGTGAATTAAAGGTTATTAAACAACTGTCAGACAATGAAAAGAAACATCTTGAACACACAACAAGAACCAAGATGCATGCAGTTGTTGATAAATTATAATTTTTAAATCTATTTCTATAAAATAATTCTGCCCTCACTTCCGCAGGGCGCTTTTTCTTGCCCGCCGAGCAGAGCCACGAGTCCGTCAGGACGAGAGTCCGACAATTATACCTGTAATGAATATTGCGCAAGTGAGCGAAGGCTGGAGCAGATTTTGGCTTGTGCCAAATGGCACAAAAGCCAAAATGCGAAATGCCGTTTATTGCGAACGAAGCAAGATGGTTAATTGGAGGCGGTGGCGTTTAATGCGAGGCGGGGAGCCGAGCCGATGTGGAGTGCTTTATTTCAAATTTGGCAGTATTATTTTTGCTTCGACATTTTTCACTCCGTCAATGCTTTTATTAAATCCGTTATAAAGTTGAGCGGAGGTCTGTGCGTTATAAAACTTTCCGCTTGTAACAAGAGCTGTACATCGTAATTGTTCCAAGTCATCGCGGTCATTTATATTAAATGCAATAACATCAATCTGAACATCGCGTCTTATTTTAATCATTTCCATAACAAATTTGCACGGACTTTCGTCGCAATTTTCACCGCCGTCTGTTAAAAGGATTATGTGTTTTTTGCCCGTAAATCCGAGAAAATCGTTGCGTATTGCCTGTTTGATGGAATAGGTAATCGGCGTCATCCCGCGCGGTTTGTATTTGTATAATGAATTTGAGACGGCAAACGAGTTATTTGTGGAAATCGGCACGGCAAGGGTTGATGCTCTGCAAGCCTCTATTGGGGTAAATCCCATGCGGTGTCCGTAAATTCGCAGTCCGATTTCGGTTTTGGGGTCAATTTTAGGCAGAATTTCTTTCATTGTTTTGAGCATAAGGTTGTATTTGCTTTCACGTTCAAGTGTTTCATTCATACTGTTAGATAGGTCAATGATAAAAAGTATTCGTTCACCCTGCTCGGGGTCGTAAGAGTAATTCTGTGGGGTGTAAACCCCGTATTTTGAGGCAAAACATGGGCAGATGAACATAAATATGCCTAATAACAAAACGAATAATATTCTCATAGAAATATTATTCGTTAAGGATTTTTTATTACATTACCTGAAATGTTTAGTGAAGATTACGGTTTAACTTTTTTTGCAACTTCTTTGAGTTCTTCTGCAACATCTTTGATTAAGTCATGTTTTTTGAAGAATCTTCTGTATGCAACAGAATCCGCCTTGAATTGTTTTGTTGCAATAATTTTATCTTCAACTGGTTCCTGTTTGCTTTTGCCTAAACCAAGCCATGTACTTACTGTTTGGGTTATTTTTGAATATTCTTTTTGGTTTGCTTCGTAAGATTTTTTACTGATATTCAAATCTTTGATTTTTTCATCAAGCTCATCGCTGATTTCTTCAAAACTGCTTCCCAATGTCAATTCAGGGCGCATCTGTTCTGCTATTGCTTTAAATTCTGCTTTTGCTTCTTCATCTTTTGCAAGTTTTGTCTTTTTGAAAACATCACCGTAGGCAACAGAATCAAGAGAGGACTGAATTTTTGATTCTTTCATAAATCCGTCATAACCGTCAAAACCTGCCATGACCTTTTCGTATTGACGCATAGGCTTGCTGTCCATCAGCTCCCCAATAACTTCTTTTCTTGACTCGGTCGTTTTTGAATCCCCACTGCAGGATGTAAGTGCGAGCATTGGGGCAACAACCAAAGATGCAATAATCGGTTTGATATAACTCATGCTTGTTCTCCTTTATTCGTTTTATGAGGTTATAAAGTTTGTAAAAAAATAATTTGCTATTTAAAATGTCAAAATTTATAAAATTTACCCCTTGCCGTATTCTTCAAGCTGGAACATTCTGAATTGCAGTGCATGAGTCAGATGAACCGCGGTTATATCTACACTTTCATCAAGGTCTGCTATTGTGCGGGCAAGTTTGAGTATTCTGTCGTAGCGTCTGCCCGAGAGTTGATATTTGACGATAGCGGTTTTTAAAATCTCTTTTGATTGTTCATCCAAGACGCAGTATTTTTTAATCAGTTTCGGGGTTAATTCAGAATTTGTTAAAATATTTTCGTTTTTGTAGCGTTCAGATTGAATTTGTCTTGCTTTTATTACTCTTTGCCTTATGTCTGAAGAACTTTCTTTGGGAGGTTGTGCATTGAGAAGCTCGGATGGTGTCAGACGGGGTACGTCAATTTGCAGGTCAATTCTGTCTAACAACGGGCCTGAAAGTTTTGACAGGTATCTGCTTATCTGAAAATCAGAGCATGTGCATTGTTTTTCTTTATCACCCAAAAAACCGCACGGGCATGGGTTCATAGCCCCTAAAAGAATGAATTTTGCGGGATATTTAACCGAATGAGTCGCTCTGGAGATAACAATTTCACCATCCTCAAGCGGTTGTCTTAAAACCTCAAGCACCTGTCTTGGGAACTCTACCATTTCGTCTAAAAACAGAACCCCTCTGTGGGCAAGTGTGATTTCCCCCGGTTTGGGGTTACTTCCGCCTCCTATTATACCGTTAGCCGATGCTGTGTGGTGAACCCCGCGAAACGGTCGTTTCACAACAAGCGGTTCATCAGAACTTAAAAGTCCCGATACAGAGTAAATTTTTGTAAGTTCAAGCGCTTCTTCAAGTTCTAACGGCGGAAGAATTGAGGGGAAACATTTAGCCATCATGGTTTTACCTGAGCCCGGAGAACCTGTCATCAGGACATTATGACCGCCTGCTGCTGCAATTTCAAGTGCTTTTTTGGCTTTTTGCTGACCTTTTACCTCTTTAAAATCAAAAATATATTCCTCGTTTGATTTTTCAACAAGATAATCTTTGACATTTATTTTGGTAACAGGTATTTGAGTTTCAGTGAAGTGCGCTACAATTTCACATAAATTCTGCGCACCGTAAATATTTACCCCGTCAATAAGCGCTGCTTCTTTGGCATTTTCTTTCGGAACGATAATATTTGCCACTCCCTGTTCTTTCAAGCCTAAAACAAGCGGCAAAACACCTGTAACTGGACGAATTAAACCGTCAAGAGCAAGTTCGCCGACAAAAGCATAATCTTCAACTTGTTCGGATGTTAAAACTTCTTCTTCAATCAAAATTCCAATGGCGATAGGCAGGTCAAAACCTGTTCCGTTTTTCTTAACATCAGCAGGAGCAAGGTTTATTACGACTTTTTTTGCAGGGAAGGTATAGCCTGAATTTTTTATAGCTGATTTTACCCTGTCCCGAGCTTCGTTAACGGCTGTATCAGGTAATCCAACAATTGAAACAGATGGTAAAGAATTAATTACATCTGTTTCAACCCAAACTTTGTACGCGCTTAAACCTATTACCGTTCCTGATTTAACCCTGTTGACCATAAGCTAAGTATAGCATAATATTTAGAATTTGTCTTTTATATGCGCTTATGATAAACTCGTACTATAAGAAAGGCGATTATGACAGAAGTTTCCAAATTACAAAACGAAGTTCAGTTTATATATAAACAAAACAAAAATACCCCCAGGATGGCTCTGTGTTTAAATTTTTCAATAAATCAGCCTGAGCAGACGGCAGGTATTTATACCCTTATGGCAAGACTTTTGTTGCAGGGAACAAAAAAATATAATTCAGAACAACTTGCAAATGAATTTGAAAAATATGCAATTGATTTTTCAAGTGAACTTTTTCCAAATTATTTGCGGGTAAAATTTGTTTGTTTAAATGAAGATTTTTCAAAAGCTTTAGAGTTGATGAATGAAATTTTAAAAAATTCTACTTTTGATGAATTTGAAAAAGAAAGAGTAAAGCTTGTCGGCGAAATTTCTGCTGAACTTGATTCTCCACGTACAACAGCTATGGATGCTTATTACCGTGAGATGTTTGAAAACCATTATTACGGTAATTCTCTGGTTCGAATTTTAGATAATATTGGTAAAGTTACAAAAGGAGATGTTATAAATGCTTTTAAATATATTTTGAATAACAGCAAAAAAAGTCTGGCAGTTGTCGGAACAATAGATAAAGAACAAATTTTTGAACAAATTAATTCAACTATAGGCAAATTACCTATATCTACCGCAGGTAATTTTATGATACCAAAGCCAAAGCTTGAAATGGTCAAAACTGCTCAAACAACCCGTCCTGACTTAAATCAGGCGCATATTATAAAAGGTTGGTTATTGCCAACATACGGCGAAGCGGATTATCCTGCCATTGTGCTTTTGAATATAATTCTAGGCTCTTGCGGTCTGAGTTCAAGGCTTTTTCTTGAGTTGCGCGACAAAAAAGGTTTGGCTTATGTTGTGCGCAGTTCTTATGAAACATATAAACTTGCGGGCAATTTTATGATTTATATTGCCACCGCGCCGACTAATATAGACACTTGCTTGCAAGGGTTTAATGAAGAAATTCAAAAGATTAAATCTACTCCTGTTACACAGGAAGAGCTTGAAAATGCAAAGACAAACATTGTCGGGAAATACGAATTTCTTGAAGAAACTAACATACAGCAGGCTTGTTCTTATGCAAAATTTGATGTTTTAGGACTTGGTTATAATTATTCTGACAATATTAAGCAGCAGGTTCAGTCAGTAAGTGCTGATGATATTCTCAAATGCGCACAAAAATATTTTGCTGATGATAAATATGTTTTGTCAGTTATTAAACCGGAATAAGTTATAATAATATATAATCAGCACCCACCCTAACCCTTCCTCATAAGGGAGGGCACAGAATTTGTATAGTTTTGTAAACAATATTTTAAAATTAATCAATTTTCAAAATTGAAGGTTCTTAAAATTGGTGCAGAAGTAAAGAAAGCAGGTTTAAAATGTGTGCTAACGGTATTGTAATGCCTAACGAAGAGTTTGACCAAAGTATTGTAGAAAAATATAATGACCGAACCCAACAGAAACGTATTGAATCTTCGATGGCCGAAATTATTGAAAATCTTGAAAAATTATATTTTGATATTTAAAAAATATTTTATTTGGTCTAAAATATTGTTGTGTATTAGATAAATACGGGTGAACTATTTTAAGGAGAAAGTTTTATGAAAAAGGTTCTATTAAGTCTTTTTGTTGCCATAGCAGTTGCAATTCCATGCAATGCCGCAACAACTTACAATCCTGCTAACAGGATTCAGGAAATTGGTGAAAAATTACTGACTAAAAGCGGTATACCCGCAACAAATGTTAAATTTATTGTTGTTTCAAATGCTCCGAACAACTCTGATTTTGTATCAACAAAGGTTGTCAATGTTTCAAGCGCGGAACTTGCTTTTGCAGGTAATGATAACGAAACCGCAGCCGTTGTAGGTGAAGAACTCGGTCACATCATTTTTGGTCATGCTTCAAAAAACAAAGTAATTAACCTGTTACAGTCAACAACAGATACAAATTTAACAACATCAGCAACGGTTCAGACTTTTGCATCAAACTACCAGACAACAAAAGAAGACAAAGAGGCTGATTTGGTTGCGGTTAATTTGATGGTTGCAGCAGGATACAACCCGCTTGCCGCTATCGTTGTTTATACAAAACAGACAGGAACATACTGGGATACAATTGTAGGCAGACCTGCAAATGCTGAAAAAGCACTGAATATCTACGATTACATTTCTTATGTTTATCCTGATAAATTGAAAGTCGGTTATGGCTGCAACGAGTACAGAAACTTCCTGACTTATGCACAAAGCAACGACGAAGCAAGAAAAGAAAACAAAAAGCTTCAAAAATCCTATGATAAAACATACAAAAAAGCAAAAAAGACAACTGCTGACAAAATTGCCAAATTTAAAATCAGAGGCGGAATCAGCGGTTGGGACGCAGTTTATGGACTGTTAAACGCTCAATAATAAAATAAAATAAAAGGCATATAAAAAACCTCATTCAAACTGAATGAGGTTTTTTTTAGTCAATTCACAAGTCGGAATTAATCGAATACATAACTGATGATTGCTGCTTCTCTTGCTTGTTTAATAGCTTTTGCAACCATTCTTTGGTGTTTTGCACAGTTACCTGTAATACGTCTTGGAATGATTTTTCCTGCTTCGGTTAAGTATCTTCTCAGTTTAGAAGCATCTTTGTAATCGATTGATTCAACTTTGTCAGCACATAATGAACAATTTTTGTGCTTTTTCTTATCTTCTACTTTTGCCATGTTTTTATTTGCCTTTCTAGCCTTACTATTACTTTTTTACTTTTAGAACGGTATTTCACCGTCATCCATCAAAACTTCCGTTTCCGGTTTATCCGATGAATCCATTTCGCCAAAACTCAGGATATCGCCGTCTTCGTGAATTTCAGTACCTGTAGAACTTCCGCCCATAAGTTCGATAGACGATGCCTCAATTTCAAAAACTTTCTTCTCTGTTCCGTCATCAAGTTTACTTACACCTGTCTGAAGTCTGCCCCCAACCAAAACTTTTTGGTTTTTAGACAAAGTTTCAATAACATCAGACAATGCCTGACGTTTTGAAATTACTCTCACAAGAGTTTCTTCTCCGCCTTCACCAATGTTCATAACAAATGATGATACTGCGATGTTGTTCTGTGTGTATCCTGTTTTTGGTTCTCTGTATACGATGCCTGTTACGGCTGCTTTTGCTAAAGTCATATTTTTCCCTTTTTGTTAAATATTATACAGAAGCTTTTTCTGTTGCTTCCATAAACATTGTTCTTAAGATATTGTCGTTTAATCTTAATTGTCTTTTGAACTCAGCTACTTTATCTGCAGGAAGTGACAAAATTGTTGTTGCAAAATATCCGTCTCTGAAGTTTTGGATATCATAAGCAAGTTTTTTTCTGCCTGCTTTATCTACTGATTCAACGCTCCCGCCAAATTCTGTGATTACGGAATTGATTTTTTCGATGATTTTATCAACTTCTTCAGCGTCAAGATTTGGCTTGAATACGCTCATTAATTCGTATTTTTTCATTGTACATTTCTCCTTTTACTATTTATATTTTGTGTATTTTAATCTTATCATGAAAAAAAATTTAATTACAACATAAAATCTGCACTGAATATATATTGAGCAGGTCCTATTAAAAATATATCGTGGTCTGTGTCATCTTTAGACCCCTGCCACTCAATATTTACAACCCCTCCTGGCAGATTAACCTTAACATTATTTTCTGTTAAGTTATTTAAAACGCTTGCAACAACACTTGCGCATGCACCCGTCCCGCAGGCTAAAGTAATTCCGCATCCGCGTTCAAAAACCGCCATTTCAATTTCGGTTTTTGATATCACTTTAACAAATTCTACATTGGTTTTTTGTGGGAAATACGGGTGTTTTTCAAGTTCAAATCCGTATTTTTGCGCCATATCAAGCGGTGTATTATCCGTAAATATTACACAATGCGGATTTCCCATTGATACGGGTGTAATTTTAAAATCGCCAATTTGTTTTTCACCTTTAAAAGGGATTTCTTCATCTTTCAAAATAGGTTTCCCCATATTAACTTTAATCAGTCCGTTGTCAAGAATTTCAGGCTTTTTTATACCTGCAAGAGTTTTAACGGCAAAAGATTTTTTATTGACTAAACCTTTGTCATAAACATATTTTGCAAAACATCTCATCCCGTTTCCGCACATTTGGGCGGTTGTGCCGTCAGAATTGTAATAACGCCATTCTATATCAGCATCATCGCCGTCATAAGGAACAGGGATAATAAGTCCGTCTGCCCCGACTCCAAAATGCCTGTCACAGAGTTTCTTTGACAATTCTTCAAGAGTCATTCCCGTTTTTACAAATTCATCATAATCCATAAAAACAAAGTCGTTTCCGCATCCGTGCATCTTGGTTATCTTAATATCAGTCATAATTTACCTCATTTGTGGTAAATTATAACATAAAATTACTCTCTATGCACTGTATGCAACACTTCCGCAGTTCAAATTTGCAGTCTGATTTCTATTTTGGAACAAAGTAACAAGTTTTTCGTGTTGCTGTTGTTGTTCAATTTCTGATTTTTCGTTTACACTTTTAAGTTTTGCGGCAAATGTTTTTGCAACTTTATAGCCGATGGTTGATGCACCGATAGAACCGATTACAAAAGCAATTCCTCTTACAATGGGTTTCCATTTACTGTTTATTGGCAGATTTTTCAAAACATTATCAAGATTTTTCTTCATCCAACCCTCTGCAGCGAACATTGCGGTAAGATTACCTGCTTCCGCAATTATTGTTGACTGCTTATCATCTGAGGTTAAAACATTTATACCGCTTGATACAACAATTAACGGGTTAACATTTTCACTTGCAAATTTTACACCTTTTGATATTCCGTTGAATACTTTGTCATTTTGTGCAATTGTTTTGAACGCATTAACAGCACTTTTTGTCCCTCTGCCGAAAATATTATCGTATTCACAGATTTGTTTAACAACTTTTGCACCCTGACCGATTGCAACAAAACCACGCCCGCCTTCACCGTTTTGGGCACGATTTCCGTTTCTTAAAAAGAAAAGAACTGTTGAAAAATCAATCATGGATACACAAAACCTTTCACACTACTTACATTTATATAAAGTATTTTTTTTCAAAGGAATTGCATATATTAACAATTTTGTTACATTTGTTTAGAAAATATGAAAAATCATACAAATGCTTTATTATTATTTTGGATTAGTTTGGTATAATTGTTCTATGTTTGATATATCATCAATAACTTCATACATACCTGTCATATTTCTTATGATGGTTGCAATATTTGTATCTATGCTGTGGAAAGATGCACGAAAGAACACTCATGAGCATACTTGGGAGTTGCCGTATTTCGATGAAATTGCTCTATCTATGAATTACATTAACAGAAACATTCACCCTGACGGCAGATTTCAGTACAGACACAATGTCGATCCCGAAATTACTTATGATAACGATGTATATAATTCTTTGCGCCATGCAGGAACCCTTTATGCTATGTATGAGTATGAAAAAATCGGACTTGAATCAAAATTTAAAGATAACAGGTTAATTTCTTCAAAGTATTTTATTGACAGATATGTAAGAAAACTTGATGAAACCAGATATGTTGTCATTTCCTTACCAGAAGAAGAAGGAATTAAATATCATATTGCAAAATCTGGAGCGGCAGGTGTCGGGTTATGTGCTTTATGTAATTTGTATAAAGAAAAGGAAATTGAACTTTCTGTTTTGCGTGGTTTGGGTGAATTCATTTTGTCAATGACCGACGAAGACGGAAATGTTTGGGCTTATTATAATCTTGAAACAAATGAAACAGACAAAACAGCAGAAGCTATATTTTATCCCGGTGAGGCTGCTGCGGGGCTGTTACACTTGTATGAAATCGATCCTCAGCAAAAATGGCTTGATGCAATTATGAAGATTATAATGAATATTATTCATACAAGAAAACCAATGGATTTAGATATTCCTTTTGATCATTGGTCTGTTATGGTCATCAAAAATCTTTTGTATAAACTTCTTGTTAAGGATCCGGCTGATGCTGATGAAATGCGTGCATACGCCGAACAAATGGCAATACCCGTTTTGAGTAATCAGATAACTAACCCCAAAAACAGTTATTATGGCGGGTTCATAGATAATATTCGTCCTTGCAGTCTTGGTACGGTTATGGAAGGACTTGCATATATTTACTATTGCACAGAAAACGAACAGTTAAAAATGATTATAAATAAGGCTTTGTCTATCGGAAATTATTTTCTTGCAAGAGTTCAGGTTAAAACAGGTGTTCATGCAGGCGGTTTGCCAAATTCAGCAAACTGGGTTAAACCGGGGGTTACCCCGAATGCAAGTATCATAAGAATTGATAACGTACAACACGTTATTTTAGGCTGGTTAAGATACCAAAGTATTTTAAAAATTACGGGCAAATATTAAATAAGAACTGTCTTGTTTCTTCCCGAGTTTTTTGCCTTGTAAAGTGCAGTGTCGGTTTTTTTGATGAGTTCTTCTTTTGTTTTGATTTCGGGAGAATACTGGCATGCACCGATACTTACCGTAATATTAATATTTTGGTTATTAAATTCTATGAAAAGGGTTTCTATTGTCTTGCGAAATCTTTCAAGCGGAATAATGCACTGATTAATATCCGTTTCTGTGAGAATAACCATAAACTCTTCCCCGCCGACACGGTAAACGGTATCTGTTTGACGGAAAGTTTGCAGCGCGGCTTTTGAAACTTGTTTCAAAATATAATCACCGCACGGGTGTCCATAAGTGTCATTAACCTGTTTGAAATGGTCAATATCAAACATAACAAGGGTTAAATTATTTTTGTATCTCTGCGCCCTTAAAAATTCTTTGTTAAATTCGTTTTCAAAACAACGTCTGTTTGGAAGTTCAGTGAGTTCATCGGTTAAAGACAGGTATTTTGTTCTTGAATACATGTAGTTAATCTGCTTTATAACTTCCATTTTGTTTTCTTCGGGAACGTCAAAAGTTCGTATAATATTTTCAATATTATTCTGAATACTGTCTAATAAGTCGTCGGGTATATTAAACGAATCTTGTTCCAAATCTTCAACCATAACGCTCCTCTTATTATTATTTTAACATAAACTTTCTAATCTTCTAACAATTATTTAATCGTCATGATAATGAAAAACTTTAATAAATCCATAAAATATTTTACAAATCTACATGAAATTTATTTTGTTTGAATAATAGTTATTCTTCCGTCATCAATGATTTCTGCCGGTTTTTTCATATTTTTGAGTACGTTTGCAACGCATACGGTAGAATCTATTCCTGTTTTTTCAATAATCTGCTCAGGTTTATTAAGCATATCAAATTTATCGTTGCCCTGTGCACAGTAATCATTTATTACGGTAGTGTAGAATTTGTCATAGCGGGGGTTTTCAATATCTATTGGGGTTAAGTTTCCTTTTTTGCCTACAAAAGCCATTGAAAGAAGTTGTCCTTTGTCACTTACACTATATTTTAGACCTGAAGCATAAAATATTCCCGAGTGAGATTTATATGAATTTTCGCAAGCAAATTTTATTGCATCAACAATATCTTTTTCACTGTATCTCATTTTATAAAGTTCATTTTTAAATGGTAAAATGTCGTTCAAAATTCTATCATCAACTTCTCCTTTTTCAAAATATCCTCTCATATTTGCTGATTGAATGAGTGCAATATCGCAGTCTAAATCTTTGCGCATACAATCTGTAATAAAGTACGCATGAGGATTTGGAGATATTATGATATTTGATGGCTCAGAGGGAGCGGATTTTATTTCCCCGTAAATTTTATTATTTTTGAATAGTTTGTTAAAGATATATTCAAGTGGCATATTGCGGTGAAAATCCTTTGTATTCCCTATATTATTTTGGACTTTTTTAATTACACCATTTTGGTCAAATTCAAGATTCAGTATTCCGAAATTTTTGCCGTCTTTCCCCGCCTGAGTGATGATAACAGGTTCTCCATCTTTACTGTATAAAAGATTTTCACCCTCTTTTACATCTTTTATAAGATTGTGTGAATGACCGCCTAAAATAACATCAAGCCCTGACGTTTGGGTTGCGATAATCTTTTCAAACATATTGCCAAGATGTGACAAAAGTATAATTTTATTCACGCCCTGTGCTTTGAGTTTGTCAATTTCAAGTTGAATATCTTTAACTGTCTGCTCTGCATTATCAACAGTAAAATCTCTGTGGAGTGAACCGCATTTTGTTCTTGTGAACAAATCAATAGGGGTTGAGCCGATAATTCCGTATTTATGTCCATTTATTTCTTCAACGATAGACGATTTCAGAACTTTACTCCAAGGGTTGCGCGGATTTATTTTTACATTGTTTGAGAGCATATTAAATTTGGCATGCTGCAAGACTTTTTCTTGATTGTTTTGTAAATCATGTTCATGATTGCCTACTGCGCTTGCTTTTATTCCGATAAAATTTTGAAACAGTACAGCAGCCTTGTTTATGACAATATCTTCTCCGACCATAATGTCTCCTGATGAGAGTTTCAAAATGTCGGTATCTTTTTTGTATTTGTTGCGAAAATCAAAAGTGTTTGAAGCACTCATAGTGCGCTCCATATTAAGAGATTTTCCATGATAATCATTTATATATAATATACTTGTTTTTATATTTTCTGCCGAAATCGGGCTAATCATAAAATCTGCCTTTTTAATATGAAATCACATAAAGCAAAATTTTGCCCGATTGTGTATAATATTTTTTACATATTTTAAAATTTCATCATCTGGATCTGCCAATATTTTGATAATTCATCATAGATTTCATTAACTTTTGCAATAACTTCAATAAGAATTATTCCGTAATTGTGGCATTTGTAGTCACCAATCGGGTGAAGTCCGATGCGGGTTTGAATTTCGCACCCGTAAGAGGTGAGAATTTCTTGTAATTTAATTGCATCTGATGAACGATTTTCAAGTTTTATTCCGATAATTGTTGTCATACATCAATTATTGATACAAATTTTTAAAATTTTAATTCTACAAATGGGTACGTAATAGATTTAATTACATAAATAATATTATTTACAAATTTATTAATTCAGTATTCCCGAAAGTTCATTAAACATAATCATGTTAAAATCCGACACATTTATGTGTGGGTTGCTTTTCATAAATTTTTTAACATCAAATTTGCTTTTATATTTATCAAGTTTTTCAATGATTTTTTGTTCGTTTTCGTGTTCTGCTTTGCGTTTTGAAATATACTCATTTAAAAGGTACAAAACATCATCTTCGGTTAGTTCAGGTCTTTGGCTGATAGAAATCTCGTCATTATCTTCTTCGTCAAGCAGTTTGCGCTCTTTTTCTTCCTGCTGTTGCTCTTTCTGACGTTTGTTTTCCTGCCCTGTAGAAACTGCTGATTCGATTCTCTGATTAAAAGGATTACCGTTTACAAAGTTGAACATAATGCTTATCCTTTATGTTAAAAAGTACCGACAAAAATATCGGTACTTTTTGGTGTTTTCTTTAATTATATCAACTGTTTGGAGTAGTAATTATAATGAATAATAATAATCCCTCAAAATTTTTGTGTCTATTTCGATATTCGGGCTTTCGCAAACCAGTGCGCCTTTTACCCCGAAAGATTTTAAGGCTTTGAGCAGGTCTTTGTAATTCATATCGGAATCCTGCAAAATAAGGTGGCGTTTTTCCCCTTTTACGGTGTAATCAATTCCCGCAAGGTGTGCATGGAAATTGTCTATCGCTTTTTGTCCCAATTCTTTTGAAATTCGGTCTAAAATTAGGCAAAATTCGTCATAAGTGTTGTATTCTCCGCCTGTTCTTGCATGTACGTGTGAGAAATCAACGCAAGGCAAAACTTGTTCAAATTCTTTTGAAAGTCTTATGATTTCTTCGTAATCACCCCATTGGGTTGCTTTGCCGGTTGTTTCAGGGCGCACCCAAACATTTATTTTTTCTTTTTCCAGTGTTTCAATAATTTTTGCGGTTTGAGTTTTAACTTGATTATAAACGGTTTCTTTGTCTGCGCCCATATAAAATGCGGCGTGGTAAGTTATACTGTACCCGCCAAAATCGTGCGCTGCCTGTGCGGTTTCGATAATTCTCTGCACACTTGCCTCAACCTTTTCTTCTTCCTTTGAATTGAGATTTATATAAAACGGCCCGTGAGAAGTAAGAATAAAATTTTGTTCCTCTGAAATCTTTTTAAGATATGCTCTTGTTTCATTTGACATCCTGACGCCGTGGACAAATTCCACCTCAATCCCGTCAAGTCCCATATCTTTTAAAATTTCAAATGCACTCGGGTATCCTCTTTTATCAGTTTGCAAGGGCATCCCTGCCGTTAAAAAATTTAGTTTATCGGGTTTAATCATTATACTTTCACTTTCATAATTTCTTCTAAAATCTCGCAGGCATCGGATACAAATTTTGCACAGTGATTTTTGCGTTCGCTTCCGCTGTAACCTGATGATAAAATTCTGCAACAGGTTACTTTATTGCGTTTTTTAAATTCTTCCACAAATTCGCCCGCTTTTTCTCTTGCGCTTATTGTGTTACCGAATTTGTTTCCTCTGCCAAACAGATACCCCAAAACCATTTGCGCACCCGTAACACTTCCGCAGGCACAGCCTGATGACATTCCACCCGAAAAAGTTGTTGCACAAGGCAAAAGACTATTATCACAAATACCCTCATCAATACATGCCTGTACTATACACTCCGAACATGAGTATCCGCTCATAAAATATTGTATTGCTCTGTCTTTTATCATTTTAATTCCTTATATAAAAATAATTTGTTGTCAAAAGTTTTGTCGGTTCATCTTTTGAGTAAGCCCGCATTTCATATGCACCTGTCGAATGAAAAACAAAATAATCTGTGTAATAGAAAACCTGTTCATCACGGACTTTGACCTGTTTGCCCCAGACGGTTTCATATCCGAGCCGTTCATCTTTGCCCATTTTCATAACCTGAATCAAAAGACGTTTTGTTTTCACGGTTTTTGGTGTCGTAACAAGGTAGTATATCTTTTCGCCCGGCTTGAAAACATTTGTTGTCGCGCTCATTGTTTCTTCGCTGAATGGGTATTTATTGAAAAGGATATAGGCCTTTTTTTCGCACGCCGTTGTAAATATGGTTATGAATAATAATGTTATGATTAGTAATATTTTTTTCATTTTACTGCAAATTTTTAATCATTTCTTCAACGGTATTTTTCAGATCTTTATCATTGTTGTGTTTGATAAATGTCTTGTAATTTTTAATTGCATCGGCTTTTTTCCCTTGATGTTCAAAAGCCATCCCAAGCGCATAATAAGCGTATCCTGAGTTGTAATCAGGATCAATTTCAATTACTTTTTCAAAACTTTTTTGAGACTCGATTAAATTATTTTCGTTTGCGTAAGCAAGCCCCAGATTGAACCAACCGTCAGTGTAATCGGGGTTTACAATGATTGATTTTTGGTAGAAATTAATCGCTTTTGTGTTATCCTCTTTCATCTTGTAAATATTGCCGAGTTTTAAAAGGGTAACCGCATCATTTGGTACAAGTTGCAATGCATCTTGATAATTTTTTATCGCACTGTCGTAGTTATTTTCTTTGTAATTCTTATCTCCCTGTGCTATAAAATCTGCGCTCTTTTTGACCGCAACATCAGAGGTTGCGGGTTTAACCGAAGTTGTCTGCGCAGGTTTTGCTTTTTCAGGTTCTTTAGGAGTTTCCTGTGGAGTATTTACGCTCAGATTAATTGAGGGCAAATCGGAGGAATTATCCGATGGTTTGACTTCGACACTTGTACTGTAAAGATCTGAAATAAATTCACTGTATTCTGCGGAATATACAGTTTTGTCAGGGTCAAGCGAAATTGCTTTTTCATAATATTCTGCTGCTTTTGAATTATCGCCATCTTTTCTGTACGCTCTGCCAAGTCCGTAATAAACGTAACCCTCTGTGTATCCGCCTTTTATTGCTTCTTTAAAATATGAGATTGCATCTTTTGTATTGCCTGAATCAACAAGTTCGTGACCGCGTGAAACAAGCGCATCATTCAAGTTATTTTTAATAACCTTTTCGTTCTTTTCCGATAAAAGTTCTTTGTAAAGCGAAATTGCATCTTCATATTTATTGAGAGCATGAAGTGCAAGTGCTTTGTTAAATCTTATGTTAAAGTCTTTCGGTTCAGATGCCAAAACTTCATCATAATATTTCAGAGCTGTTTTATAATCCTTTTTGTTGTGATAGCAGTTTGCTATATCTTTTTTGTATTCAATATTTTTATCATCTTTTGATATTGCAATAAGGTAATTTTCTATCGCTTTATCGTAATTTTGCAGTTTTTTGTAAACTCCTGCGATATTTCCGTAGCCTTTCACATCATTTGGAAACGCTTTGATATACATGTTGTACTGCGCTACCGCTTCGGTGTTTTTGTCCATATCGGCAAGCAGATTTGCATAATCAAGTCTGACGGTATTCAGGTTCGGAATTTTTTTCAGAACTATCTGATACTGCTCATAAGACATGTCGTTTTTGCCCAAATCCTGATAAGCTTGTGCCAAACCAAGATGTGCAGAATCATTATCGGCATCAATTTCTATGGCTTTTTCAAGAAATTTTGACGCTTTTTCGGCATCCCCGTTATTTAAAAGTGAAATACCATATTCATAGTTGTGCTTGAAATTATCAGGATTTTTTTCGTATATAACCGTATATTCCGTTTCTGCATTAGCGTAATCTTTCAGTGCAAGATACGATGCTGCAAGATTTTCTCTTGCCTCTATGTGTCCCGTGTAAGTTTCAAGAAATGAATTGTAATCGGAAACTGCCTGTTTGTAGTTTCTTAACTGATAATTGACGTTACCGAGATTAAAATAATTATATTTGTATTCTGGAAACAGGTCTAAAGCCTTTTGATAAGCCCCCAAAGCGTCTTTGTATTTACTCTGACTCTCGTAAATACTTCCGATACTTATGTAGATAAACGCATCATCAGGGTTAATTTTTATGACTTTGTTATAATTTTCAAGTGCTTTGTCAAACTCATCAATTTCAGAGTATATACCTGCAAGTTTTGTGTAAAGCATTGCATCCCCGCCCGAAATTTCTATTGCTTTTTCAAGTTTTGCGATAGCTTCTTTTAAATCCTGCTGGTGCTCTGCAGAGCATGCCTGCTGGTATAGTGTACTTGCTTCAGGTGACATATAGCAATACGCCGGAACTCCGCCCATACACAAACCCGATACTAAAAATGCCGTTAATAAATTCTTTTTTATGTTCATTTTTTCACACTCTGTAACTGTGTATAACTGTTTGAAAATATCTCACTGCCTGTCAAAATTCTGACAGTCTTTATGATGTTTGCCTGATTTGGGTCATTTTTGTTATACCCGACATCATCAATATCACCAAAACATTGTACCATATTTGCGATATTTGTGTATAATTTGTCATAATCAGTTTGCGGATTGTTACATTCAAGCATACGCATTATTCTGACAAGTTCTTCATCCTTTGCATCAATAATTGCGCAGTCAAGTCCTGCCCCGAAAAGCATAACCGCAAAAACTCTGTTTACAAGCGGACGAAGTTCAGATGGCATACCGTTAGAAATGTTTGAAAGTCCCACAACCGTATTAACTTTCGGTTCAAAACTTTCTTTAACCATTCGTATTGTGTTTATAACTTCATTTGACTGACTCTGATCGACATTCAACGGCAAAATTAACGGGTCAAAAAAGATTTTATCCGATTCTACCCCTTTTTCCATGCATTTTTCATAAATTTTGAAAATCAGTTCCATCCTGCCGTCTGCGTTTTTTGGTATGCCCGTCTGCTTTGACATTGCAAGCGCAATAAGATTACAGTTATATTCAAGAGCCAAATCTGTCAGAATTTCAAGTTTTTCATCATCGGCAGATGTACTGTTTATAAAACATTCCTGCGGATTTTTTGCAAGAGCAAGTCCGCTTTTTACAGCATCAATATTTGTTGAATCGAACGACAAATTGTGTTCATTAACAAGCGTAACAAGCCAATCAAAAATCATGTCAAGTTTACCTTTTGCTGGTCCAACATTCAGGTCAATAGCATCACAATTTTGCATAATTTTTGCCAAATTTTTTACAAAATTTTCGTCTTTATCCTCTAATGCCTTACGTACGCTTTTCGAGATTATATGTATATTTTCGCCTATTAATATCATATAAAAATTATACTACAAAAGTTTAAAATTTTGTCAAAATTTTGGTATAAAGTGTGAATAATTATAAAAACAAAATATCGTTACAAAATTTTACATTTGAAATCCTTTGATAATAGCAAAAAAAATGCACAGTATGTTTTATACCTTTAAAAGGTAGAAACTATATGTTATAATTAATAGCATATAGGGAGGTCGTAAGACCTAAAATGTGTAAAGGAGTGTTTTATGGCAACAGTAACAACGGAAAAGGAAGTAAAAAAGATAAAATCACCGTTTGCTGATGAGTTTGAAGATTATCTCAAACATCAGTGTGCAAAAACAACTTTCAACGGCACGGAACTAGAATCGTTCTCTTGGTACAAAAAGGTTTTAGGTCTAATGTAAGGAATTAAAAGCGGGCATCTTGGCCCGCTTTTTTAAAACCTTTTTTAATCTACGTCTGTGTAGATGTTGATTTGTTTTTCTAACAAGCCTAGTTTTTCACCAAGTTTTTTGTATTTTTCAGAAAGCCATAATTTGGATTTGTTTGGCTCCTTTAATTCTCCGCTTTCTTTCATAAGTTTTGCTGTGTCTGTAATTTATAACTGAGTCATTTCTAAATAAGAAAGGTTGGTCGATTTTTTATTTGTCTCTTTTAATAGCATCCAACTTTTTGTTAAGTATGCTCAATTTATTTTGAAGCAGTAGCAGATAATCATACAAATTTGAATTTTGAAGGTATTTTTTATCGTAGTAATACAATTTTTGATTATAACGATAAAATTTGTCATTTAAATCTTTTATATCAAATCTCAATAATTTGTTGTTAAGAATATAAAATGAGTTTTTAATTTTATCATCTTGCATAACCAGAATTTGCGTAGCAAGGTCGTTATGAACCTTTGGATAACTGAGTCTCAAATCATATCCTTCGGGAGTTATATTATCAAATTTTACTGCTGTTGTAGTTAGTTTGGTGGAAATATTGTTTTCCATTTTAAATTTTTTGCTTTTGTGGGGCTTTCTCAAATATTTTCTCATTTTTGCTCGGTAATTTTCAAAGTTTAAATGAATATCATCGAGAATATCTCTATATTTATCCAGTGTTGCAACGTCATAATTGGATTTTATTAATTTTACCTGCTCCTTTTTTTTAAACCAATTTTGAGTATATTCTATAAATTTTTCCATTTCTTTGTCTAAACAGAAAAGGTATAAATTCAAATTTGATTTATCAACTTCTTTTTGCGTGTAATACCTCGGGGTTAAACATATACGATATTCAGAATTTTCTGATTTTACAAATTGGCTTGGCAGATTTTTTTGAACAGTTTTCATTTCTTTTGAAATCACGAATTTTAATTCTTTGCCATTCGTATTATTTACTGTTATTGCAATATGCGAAATATTTTTATGGGTTGTATTGAATAAACTGATGGATTCCCCATTTGGACCTATGTTTGTAAACCCCAGTTTATTCATGACAGGTTGAGGAATATAATTTTTGTAAGAACTTCTTACTTTGCATTTAGTACGTCCGTCTGATATGTTTTTATAAAGCTCTTGTATGTATCTATATTTATCATTGATTGATTCTAACATCTCTTCTTCTTTTGAACCGATAAATCCTACATTTTCAATGTCTATAGGTCTTTTTTTACTTTGAAAAATTTTTTTTAGTTCTTCTATTCTTTCCAATGTTTTTTGTTCGGGAATGTATGGTCGGGTGATTTTTGCAGGTGTGCATTCTTTTTTGGCTTTAAATAATTTACTTTCAACAAAATCAATAACTTTGTTCATTTCATCTTCAATATTTAAATTGGAGTTTCCTCCTGCATGAATATATTCGTTACTGTTATTATTCAGACTAAAATGTCTGTATATTTGATTGCTGTTTGATTTAAATACATTAAAACTTAAGTATTTATTATCAGGTGAAAATACGTGATAATCGTACTCATTGCCGGATATTACAATTCCTTCATTTATATTCTTACCTATTTGCTTGATACCTATTTCTTTAAGATTTTGTTCATTTTTTGATATTAATTCAGTATCAATTTCTGAGAAGAATCTTTCCAATGCAAATAAAATACTTTTTGCCTGCGATTTTATAAATCTTTGAGCATAGTTTGATAATGTGTCATATTTCTTCTGTAAATTTAATATATTTACGGGTGTGATATTTATAGGGCTCATAGATTATATAAAAATCGTAAAATTCTTTTTTGCTACACTAAAAATTATTGCATACACCATGTGCGGATATTTGCATTAATAATGAAAAAGAACAAAAAATATTGGTTTGTTATTGTGTCGAAAAAGTTTCAACTTTGGAACCCTGCGACAAGAAAATATTAGCAAAAATAGGTAATAAGTACAACATTTATCATAAGTTAACATTGCTTATGAAGTTGGATACACAGACGTATTATAATATAAAGATAATTTTAGGGGTAGAAATTAACAATAAAACGTTCTACTGATATTATTTTCAGCCAAATTCCTGACAAATTTTCTATATTCTTCCAAATCTGCTTTTCTTTTTTCTAATACTTCACGTTCAGCTTGTGTTATAAATTTATCAGGTTCATAAAAGGTTCTATTAACATTATTTGTAGCAAGCCAATGAACATATTTTCTAAATTCTTCAATAGTTACATTGTTTCTATTATATATAATAGGACATGATGGAATGCTATTTTCAATACGCTCTATTGGTTTAGGTTGAAATATTTTTCGTAAAACTTTACAAACTTTCATTTATGTGCCTTATATATAATATCAATGTCGATAAGGTTACTATTTTGGAACCCTACGACAACGAAATATTATCACAAATGATGAGGTCAGACAACATTTATTACAAGATTATATCTATTATGAAGCGGTCTACTCAAGAATATTATAATATGAGAATAGTCTTAGGACTGGAGTGTGCATAATCATCTATCTATGACAAAATAATATTAATAAATGTGTTTATTGACAAAAATTTTTATTTTGTGTTTTAATAATGATATGAATAATTCATTTGTAAACAATTTAATCTGTTGTTGCTGTAAGTCTTGTTGTTAAGAACTTACTTATTATTTTGCGTACAGATTTTAGTTATAAATAAAAATTAGGTTCTTAAATATGTTTTTAAGAACCTTTTTTAATGGAGAAATTACAAATGAGAATAAATAAAATTAACAATACCCTAAATTTTAGTGCCTCTATGGGCGGATTATCAAATGCTTTATATACATTAAGCAACAACGATATGCTGAATGCATCTTTTGTAGATGTTTTTGCTATGGACACACCAAGAACCGTAGTCGAAACAAAAAACAGAGGTAAACAAGCAGGAATCGAAATGGGTTTTAGGGAATACACAGGAACTTTTATTGCTGAATTTTCCGCCGCAGTTTTTGCAGTGTTGGCTTCTAAATTTATATCAAAGAAAATAAACCCTAATGTAAAAGTTAATTCTGGTTCATGGATTACAAACAACGGACTGTCCGTATTTTCTGAAATTTACGATAAATCAGATAAAACACCAAAAGGATATGTAGAAAATATCCTTAACTCAATGTCAGGTATCGTAGGAAACAAAACAAAAGAATTTTCCGCAATAGACAAAGAAAAAACAAAGCCTGTAATTGAAAAATTAACAGATCTTATAACAGATAGAACTTTAGATAGAAAAGCAAGTAATAAAGTATTAACTGGCATTCAAGATGAAATAATAAAACTGTTGGGTGCGGATAATAATATCACAATTAAGGGGGCTAAAAATTCCTTATCCGCCAATTTAACGCATACATTGAGAGATATAGTTGATTCAGGTAAGAATATTTTCTTTACTGAAACAAAACAAAATTCTAATCATATCTTATCTAAATTAAAATCAATGAATAATCTGCGCATCGGAATTGCAATACCTTTATCAATGGGGCTTGCAATTACAAACCAATACTTAAACAGATATTTAACCAAAAAACGAACAGGTATTGATAATTTTGTTGGTGAAAACGGCTACGACAAAAATGTCGCAGATAAAAATGAAAAAAAACGTGAAAAGGGTTTGTGGCTAAAAAAACTTGTATCTGCAGGAATATTTGTTTTAATGTTGACTAAAGTTATGGGTGTTAAAAAGCCTATGGATTTAATCAAAAAACTTGAATTTGACGGCCCTGCAACAAGCGGTAATGCTATAAAAACAATATACGGGACTTTGATTTTAGGAAGAATATTTGCTTCAAAGGACTCAACTGAATTAAGAGAAACAAATGTCAGAGATTATTTAGGGTTCTTAAATTGGCTTGTATTAGGCGGTTTTGTTGCAAAAGGTGTAGGGCAAACATTAGACCCCAAACAGGCAAACTTGTTCAATATAACAAAAGAGGGTAAAGGTATAGGACATTGGTTAAAAAATGTATCTTTAAAATCTCAAAAAGAAATAATTGCACAAGGTGGTAATGTTAAAGCAAATTTGAGAAAATTAAATATTGCACAAATGGCAGGAATTGCTTATAGTGCTATAATGTTAGGTGTTCTTCTTCCTAAACTTAACATCTGGATGACAAGAAAAGGTAAATACAAAGAAGTAAATGATAAAAATAACAGTATAAATGAAAATCCAAATAAAAATGTAAATTTTAAATCTGCTCATATTTCAATGGAAGAATTTGCAAACGGACTAAAACAATAATTTGGAGAGAATAATGAAAAAGATTTTATGTTACGGAGATTCAAATACATACGGATATAATCCGACTGACGGTGCAAGATTCGACAATACAATAAGGTGGACTGCCATTTTACAAAAAAACTTGGGAAGTGATTTTGAAGTTATCAATGAAGGAGAATGCGATAGGACAGGCTTTGTTGATAATGATAAAGGTTTTTTATTTTCAGCTCAAAGACACTTTCCTAAAATTATAAAAAAGACGAAAGATATTGACTTATTAATTCTTGCAATTGGTACAAATGATTTACAGTTTAAGTACAATTTAACTATTCATCAATTTGAAAACGGATTGGAAAAACTAATTGTAACCGCCAAAAATTACGTAAAAAGAATTATCATTATTCCGCCTGTTGTTTTAGACAATAATGTTTTAGAGGGATATTTTAACTATCAATTTGATGAAACGAGTATTTCAAAATCTAAAAAAATAGGCAAGATATACAGAAAATTAAGTAACATATATGGGTTGAATTATTTTGACCTGAATGAATTTGTAAAACCCTCAAATACAGATGGTTTACATTATGATAGCGAAGGACACAAAATTATATCAACAAAACTGTGTACCTATGTTAAAAGTATTTTTGTTTGATAAAAATAAAATATACCGTTGACTATGGAACTCGTAAATACCTATAAATACTGAAATAGAGCCCTCTTATGAGAACTCTAAAAACTTAAATGTCGTTCGGGGGACTAAACTAGAACCCGATTACAAGAATAATTTACCATACAAAATGGGTGCTGTAAACTTCCTTCGGCTTTTAAATGAATATACGGAAGATTATTTTAATATGAAAATTGCATTAGAAAAGTGTGCTTAAGTGTGAGTTATAAAATAAAACTACTTTAATTTTTATTTATATCTGATAAACATTCTTCACATTCAGATGTAATATTTTCTTCTCTTGTATATTTTTGCGCCCATTCGCTAAGCATAATTAAAGCAGGAATAACGTTTTTACCTTTTTCTGTTAATGTATAATCTACATGCGGGGGTACTTCGTTATATTGATGTCTTATTATGATTCCGTCTTGTTCAAGTTCTTTCAATGTTTTAGATAACATGACATTAGAAATATTATTTAATTTCTTTTTCATTTGCCCAAACCTGACAGTTCCACCATTATCTAAAATAAAAAGAATATACAGTTTCCACCTTCCGCCCAAGGCTTTTGTTAAGTATTTTGCCAAATACAATTTATCTTCTGCTTTCTCTATTTTTTCTTTTTTTGATTTATTCATTCTCTTACCCTTATATATCCCATTAGTTATATATATCTTACTAAGTAATTGTTTTATAATTACTTGAAAAATACTTATCTGTATAAGACAATTCTACTATAAAATAGGAGGGTATAAAATGTCAAACAAAGAGAAAACTATTGAATCATTACAATTTTTCGTAACAGAATTAAGTTCACAAGCATTAAGCCACGAAATTCACGCAAGAATTTTTAATTCACAAGGATTTACAAAATTAGGCAAAAAATATTTAGACCATGCAGCAGAAGAAAGAGAATGGGTTTCTAAATTTATTGACCGTATTCTTGATTTGGGCGGATGTCCTAAACATGAAACACCTCAAGTTGCACCTGTATTATGTGATATACACGAATATTTGAAAGCAGATAACAAAGAATCCGTTGACGGTATAAAACTTCTTGATTCACATATTAACTGCGAAACTCTTGATTATAAAACATTTGACATGTTAAAAGAATACTATATTGATGAAGAAGGTGATATGGCTTGGACTTCTCAACAATTAGAGTTAATTGAAAGATTCGGAATAAACAACTATTTGTTAGGTCAATTATAAGGAGTAAGGAAGTATGAAAGTTATACCGTTAAAATACTATGACAACGGATTTATGACACAGGCTTTTGCCTTTGGCGGAAGTAGAGATAAAGAAAAATGTGAAGATATTAAATATGGTTCCTCGCTGCAGAATTTCTTAATTGATGACGGGAATGAAGTTATTTTATCTGATACAGGAATGCCAAATGATTCACCTGATATAGGCAGAAGTCCTAATGTACCCCTAACTATGGGCGATAAAATTGCAACATTTAAAGAGGCATTTGAAGCAACAGGGTATAAGGTTGAAGATATTACAAAAATCGTTGTTACTCATAAACACCCTGACCATACAGGCGAATTAAGAATGTTCCCTAACGCTAAAATTTATATTTCTGAAAGAGAAGCAGACGATATGAAACTTACCGGCGACAATATTGTCAGAGTAAAATTTACGGACGGAGCATACAAAAACTTTCCTGAATCTCAAAGAATAACAGATTCTCTTGTTATGATTAAAGCAGAAGGACATACAAAAGGTAATTCAATTTCCATTCTGGAAGATAAGGAACAAGGCTGTTATTATATGTTCCATGGGGATGTTACCTACTGTGATGCTGCACTTTTAGCAAACGAATTATCAGTTATATTTGAAGATAAAGAAAAAGCAAGAGAAACATTAAACAGAGTTCGTGAATTTGTTAAAAACAATAAAACGATTTACTGTTCAACACATTGTCCTGAAGGGTATTTGAATGTAGAACAGCATAAGATTATGGAATTGTAAAATATATTCTTAATTTAAAAAATAAATAAAAGTTGCAATAATTATTGCAACTTTTATTGTAATTTTAATTGTAATAAATGTCGACGGGGGGACTTGAACCCCCACAGCTCTCGCCACATGCACCTCAAGCATGCGTGTCTACCATTCCACCACATCGACATAATTCCATATTTAGAATGATTATATTATTAAATTGTCAATTTGTATATATGATCGATGCGGTGGATGTTCCGTCAAGCGGAACCCTCTCGGAAAATGCTCAATGGTTCGCATTTTCCTGTGGCAGAGTACCACATCGACATAATTCCATATTTAGAATGATTATATTATTAAATTGTCAATTTGTATATATGATCGATGCGGTGGATGTTCCGTCAAGCGGAACCCTCTCGGAAAATGCTCAATGGTTCGCATTTTCCTGTGGCAGAGTACCACATCGACATAGGTTTAATAGCATGTTTATCATACCACAAAAAATTTTTCATACAAAAAGATTATTGAAGTTCTTTGTATATGTTATAAAATGTGGGTATGAAGCGGATAGTTTTAGGTTTGGTACTTTCTTCATTTACATTTATGCCTGTTTATTCACAAAATTTTGACATAAATTCAATTTTTGTTGCTCAAAATGGAGTATTCATCTATCATATCCCCGATGAAGATGAACAACAGGTGCAGGAAAATAAGCAGGAAGAAACTGCCAAAAATCAAGATATCGTAAGTGATGATGTTACTGCGGATACATCAGGGATAGAAAAATATCATTTTGACGAAGATACCAAAAATGCCGACGATGATTACGATATAAATGATATGTATGACTACGTCTTGCACGGATATGCAGAATATTATGATGATGAAGAAAATACTGTCGCACTTGACTTATCCGAAAACGAATACATTGTATTGCATATTCAAAAACCTGTTGTTATTGAAGGTAAATATTTTGGTTATCTCCATTCTTCCCCGTCATTGTTTGACAACAATTATTCAAAATACAATGGCACAGAATACTCCATTACACCTGTTTCAGGTTCTGCCGAAAAAAAAGTCGGGGGGTTTAGTGCCGGTGCAACATATTCACAGGGTATTGATTACGGCGAACTCGAACAATCATCAGGTATTTTTACCAAATATCAGTACAAAAGATTTGCTATAAGTACATCTTACGCAAAAACCGTAAATACTACGAACAACAACTATAATGACAATTTCTATATCGTACCCGAACTGCGTCTGAGCCAGTATTTCACCATTAAAAATATTCTTTCGGCTGACACCGCAAAAAAACGCAAAAAAGCAGAAATTGTTTTATCTGTTAATCCCTTTGGGAACAGGGATTATGACAGGCTTCGGCTCGAATTTGGGGCAAGCGAAACCTATGACGAAATAAATAACGCATTCAAAAATCAGTTAAAATTCTATACCATGTACAGATTTTAATCTTTGTAAATTATTGTTACAAACCGTCCAGTTTTTCTAAAGATTTGCTTCATGCACTCCGATAAAAAATATGTAGAGTTTAATACATATTAAGGAGTGTAGAAATGTCTGAAAAGAAAATTATGGATGTAGAAGATTTGATGATTGATTACGCTGAAATGACAAGTTTTGATTTCGGCACATTGTCAAACGAAGAAATGGACACATTGAACAGAATTACAAACAGAGAGTATATGAAAAAGCCTGTTCCGTTTAAATACGGCAACTTCAAGATGGCGGATTTCTTTCAGGAACTGCTGTCAGACAGAGGTTAATCGCTGAAGATTTTGGAGATATGTAAGATGAACGAAGAAAGATGGTTGTTTGAAAAAGGATGTTTTCTTGGCGACTGGAATGATGATATTCTTCCACGCAAAGAAACTCCCGTTGAATCGGTCTCAAAACTGCAGGATAAAGATTTGAACACCTTACTTGCGGAACTTGAGGACATCAAACACCATATTGAAGATGTCAAAGAAAGACAATGGCATTTGGCAAAACTGATTGAGTACCATAACAACGGTTTTGCCGCAGACTAACGGCTACCAAGACAGATTTACACAAATTTACAGGGCATAAACCAAATTGTTTATGCCCTTTTGTTTTAATTTTTTTTAAAATCGTCTTAGTTGTAATAAGATTTGAAACCTTTACCGCCTGCGTTCCAGTAAGAATTCCCCTGACTTCTCTGTTTTGTTCTGATACGAACTCTTGGATTTCTCTGTTCTGGTACCGGCTGACCTTTTGCAGCAGCATTCTGCGGAACCATATTCGGATCTGTTTCAACCTGACTTGCAGGAATAAAGTTTGCTTCATATACGCCATTGTTTACATTTGCAGTGTTTGTTTCTGATACTGTATTCTGAACTGCACTTGCTGTTGCCGAAGTTGCGACAGGTTCAGGTCCGACAGACAAAACTGTCTGTAAAGGCAAAAGCCCTTCTGCGCAGGCAAATGACGGAATTAATATCATAACTGCTAATAATAATGCTGTTTTTTTCATTTCGTACTCCTGTTATTCATTTTATATTACATTTTATATTATAATAATATTATATCATAAATCTAAACAAAAATAAATTTGCTATTGTATTATATAAAACAAATGAGGGATAAAATTTGCGCACAAGGCTGCCCGAATATTTAAAAAGACCGATAATTGATACGGATAAAACAAGAGAGGTTCGTAAAATCTTAAAAGTGAACTGCCTTAATACGGTTTGCGAAAACGCAAGATGCCCAAACAAAAACGAGTGTTACACAAAACATACCGCAACATTTTTAATTATGGGCAATAATTGTACAAGAAATTGCAGATATTGTAATATTACCTGCGCAAAACCAGAACCCTTAGACAAAGAAGAACCAAAACATATAGCGCAGGCTGTTAAAGCTCTCGGACTTAAATATGCCGTTATAACTTCTGTTACAAGAGATGACCTGTCTGACGGCGGGGCGGAGCATTTTGCAAATTGTATATATGAAATAAAAAAACTTTGCCCAGATACTAAAATCGAAATTTTGACACCCGATTTTAAAAACAACAAAAACTCGCTTGATACAATTATTCAGGCTCATCCCGATGTATTTAATCACAACATTGAAACAGTAAGAGAAGTTTTTAAAACAGCCCGTCCACAGGGGAATTACCAAAATTCGCTTGATGTGCTGAAATACATAAAAGAAAACAGCGATATCAAAACAAAATCAGGGCTGATGATAGGTTTGGGCGAAACCTTTGAACAAATTGAAGATACAATGAAAGATTTGAAAAATGTGGGGTGTGATATTTTGACAATAGGACAGTATATTCAGCCGTCAAAAGAACATTTGGAAGTATCAAAATACTACAGTTTAGACGAATACGAAACCTTAAAACAAATGGCAAAACAAATCGGGTTCAAAAATTATCAGATAGGGCCTTTGGTCAGAAGTTCATATAATGCATCAGGACTTTTATAGTATATTATCTAATATTTTTTCAAAGTCCCCGTCAAATTTCACCGCTCTGTCATCAATATAATAAACAGCGGGAATTTTTATATTTGTAACCTGCGTAACATATTCCGACAAATTGTGTTTTTCAAGCCATTTTATGATGTCATCGGGATCTCTGGTTGATAAAATTGTCACTTTATATTTTTGTGATAATTTTTCAAGAAATTGCGGACAACCTTCACGCATTTTACAAAGGTCATTTGGGTCATAGTGAGTGTATAAATTCAATACTCCGTCAAAATCAACACAAATATCTTTTTTCATAATTGTTTCTTTTTATTGCCAAAAGTATATTATAACTCATAAATAATAATTTATAAATCATTATTAGTCAAGTATAATGTCAAAATATATACTTTTAATATGTATATAATCAATTTGTATAATGTTAAATGGAAACGCAAATACACACAGGAAGAAATTTCCGAACAAACAGGCTTAAGTAAAAGAACGGTAAGCCAATTATTTAGCGGAAAACACTACAACTACGAATTATTTACCCTTGAAACTATTGCAAAATTTTTCAACTGTGATTTGCATGACATACTAATTAAAGTTGATGATGCGGAAGAAAAATAATGTAATTATATGCTATCTTACGGTAGCATGTCATTGCGAGCTCGTTAGAGCGAAGCAATCCAGCCGTTTTATCTGTCCATAACGATGAAATAACCGGGTTGCTTCGTCGGCAATCCTTTGCCTCCTCGCAACGGCAAACATTTACTGTAACATTGTATATAATTACCAAAAATAATTTCTTTAATTTCAATTAAACAACCACGTCAATTTCTTCGCCGAGTTTTTTTGTCAGGCGTTCAATTTCTTTCAGTTTTATATTTTTGTCAGAAAAGCAAGAGATTTTAGTTAAAAAGTCTTTCAATTTCGGATTTTTATGATTAATATTTTCAACATAACGCAGGGCATTTTTATAGTAGCCGACATGACCGGGGAATTTTGTGTCAAATGAATGGCATAAATTTTTTGCATCTTCAAAACTAAATATCCCCGAACCTATTTTCAAAAAAGATGATGTTGGAATTTTTTGACCAAAATTAACTGTATTGTAATTATTATTTATGTTCATACATGTAATAAATATAAGCAAAATTTTTTTTTGCTATTTCAATTCAACTTTTGTTCCGTCGGGGGTGTCTTTGAGAACTATTCCGATACCGTCAAGCGCAATTCTGATTTTGTCTGCAATATCCCAATTTTTCTCTGTTCTTGCTCTTTTGCGCATGTCAAGAATTTCATCCATTGAACCAAAAGTCTGACCTAACGCCTGCGATACGGTTTTAATCGCCTTTGCCAAATCATCTTCGCTTAAACCGGCTTTTTCAAAGGTGAAACCTAAGGCACTGCCAAGTTTATACAAAATCGTGTAGGCATCTTTTTCGCCTTTGTTGGCGTGTGTGGTCAAATCAAACAGAACAGCAAGTGCTTTTGAGGTGTTCAAATCGTTATCCATCGCCTCGCAAAATGCCTTATATTCATCTGTTTTTGTTATATCTAAATTTTCATTAATTGCGGTTTGTTTAGCGTTAGTTAAACGTTTTGCTCCTGCCTGAGCGGATGCTAATGCCTCATCAGAAAACTCGACAGGCATGCGGTAATGGTTTGTCAGAATAAACAGGCGCAAAGTATTTGCGTCATAATTTTTGAGCATATCGTCAATAGTTAAGAAATTGCCCAAAGATTTTGACATTTTTTCTTTGTTAATGGTTACAAACCCGTTGTGTAGCCAATAATTGACAAATTTGCATCCGTTAGCACATTCAGATTGTGCGATTTCGTTTTCGTGGTGCGGGAAAATCAAATCCGCCCCGCCTGCGTGAATATCAATAGTTTTGCCCAAGTGCTTGCGGTTCATAGCGGAGCACTCAATGTGCCACCCCGGACGACCTACACCCCACGGAGAATTATATCCGAATTTTTCGTCTTTTTTCCACAGTGCAAAATCAAGCGGATCTTCTTTTTGTTCTCCGACAGCAATTCTTGCCCCGCTTTCAAGCTGGTCTATCGGCTGACCCGAAAGTTTTCCGTACCCGCCAAATTTTTTAACTCTGAAATAAACATCCCCATTTGATTCGTAAGCATAGCCTTTTTCGATTAAATCTTTTATCATTGAAATCATTTCGTCCAAGGTTTTTGTGGCAAACGGCTCAATATCAGGGGGCAGATTATTCAATTTATTCATTGAATTTGTAAACTGTTTATACCAGTATTGTGAAACTTCCTGCGGGGTTTTGTTTTCATTTTCTGCTTTTTTAAGAATTTTATCGTCAACATCAGTGACGTTTCTGCAATATGTAACATCATATCCTCTGAATTTTAAATAACGGTACAAAACGTCCCAAGTTATGTAGCATCTTGCGTGTCCCAAATGAGCGTAATCATAGACCGTCGGCCCGCAAACATACATTTTGACCTTGTTATCCTCAATAGGTTTAAATTCTTCTAATTTTCCCGAATATGTGTTAAATAATTGCATGAAAAAAATCCCTCTTTTTGATAATCATACTACAAAAAGAGAGATTTTTAATTATACACTCTTATTATTCTTCACCACAGAGTTTTTGAATATCCTGTTTTGATAATCCGGTTGCTTCAATCAAATCATCAAGAAAAATATCGAGATAATACTGACCATTTGACATAGGAACACTATATTTATCAAAGTTGCCGCCACCGCGTTCAGTCATATTATTTTTTAAACTTCCCGGGGGTAAATTGAGTTTTAATATAAATTTTGCATCCCCAAAAGTCAATGGTTTCTTAGGATCCGCAAAATTTGAAATCCTGATAAAATCCCCCGATTTACCATCCATTAAATAGTTCAAAATATCTGCAAATATATTGGTATTAACATACTCTACATTACCAGCTGCAATTTGTTTTTTCAAATTTTCCACAGCTTCTTTCTGTTTGGGAGTTAAATTCCCTGTGTTAACCATCGGAATATTTTTAATTTTTTTACTTTGAGTGGTTTGTTCTGCTCTTGATGTTGCAGCAGCAGAATTAGCAGCCGATACATTGTTTACACTTTCTACCATTTTATTCTCCTTATAAAATATCACATGCTATATTACGGAATACTTTAATTAAAACTTTAATGATATTAAGAAAAATTAATTATAACAAATCGAAAATTTCAAATACCGGTTGTTCCAAGTGTTCGACCGGTATTTTTTCGTCTAATTCAAGCGTAATAGTCGGAATATTTCGTTCAACACCGCAGTAAGTTCCGAAACTCCCTGGGGTGGGATAGCCGATACTTTCTTCAACAGGATAACCGATTATATCCGATATTTTTTGTGCAATTTCTTGTGCAGGTCCATCATAATTTACGATTTTATATGGAGCATGGAACGTTAAAATTATTTTCGGCTGATATTTTTCGATAATATCAATGACAAACTTTGTTTCCGTTTCGCTTGCAGGTGAAATTCCACCGTAATAATCCTGCGGATTATCGCCTGCCTGACTTGTATCCTCCCCCCAATTCTTTGTGGGGAAATTACGGTTTAAATCAACTCCGTTTGCATTTGTGCGGGTACCGTTTTGCATACCGTCAGGGTTTAAACAGGGGATGAATAATAACCCCCTCTCCCTAGCCCTCCCCCTCGCAGGGGGGAGGGAACTGTATGTGCCCCCTCTCCCTATATCTTCCTCTTCGTAGTGGAGGGAATCAGTTACACCACCTATCCCTTTGTCTTCGCTTTCGCAGGGGAGGGAATTAATTATACATTCTATACAATCTCCTATATTGTCAAAAATATCATTATTCCAAAATCGTAAAACTTTAAAGCCATTCGATTTCAAAAATTTCGTTCTTTCATTATCTTTTTCAATATTTTCATTTTCGTTATGCTGACTGCCGTCAATTTCAATTACCAATTTATTTTGGAAATTGACAAAATCGACAATATAATTTCCAATTGGCTGTTGTCTTTTGAATTTCAGTCCGAATAGCCTGTTTGCCCGTAAAAAATACCACAAAATTTGCTCGGCATCAGTCATATTTTTTCGTAATTCTTTGGATTTCATTTTTGCAAAAAGGGAATATTGTTGTTTCTTATATCCCCTCCCCCCTCGAGGGGGAGGGGTAGGGAGAGGGGGCAGGGATAAATACTTTTCAATAAGATACTTACCCTGAGGCTCGTCACCATGAAATACACCAATTATCAAAACATTATTCTCTGACGGTGTTCCGATAAGTTCAATTTTATTCCCGAGTTTTGTTGTTGCAGATTCTAAAATATTCATATACCCCACTCAAGACCTATGAGAACAAAGCATCTATAAAATCATCCGCATTGAACGGTTTTACATCTTCCATTTTTTCGCCGACACCGACAAGTTTTACAGGAAGTTTCATCTCTTTTGCAATAGCAAGAATTATCGCACCTTTTGCGCTTCCGTCAAGTTTTGTCAATGCGGCACAGGTCAAATTAACACACTCCCCAAACACTTTTGCCTGCTGCAAGCCGTTTTGTCCTGTGTTTGCATCAAGCACCAAAATACTTTCTCTCAAACTTTCAGGTGCCTGTTTATCTATGACCGTCTTAATTTTTTTTAATTCTTCCATAAGGTTAAATTTATTTTGAAGTCTGCCTGCCGTATCAACCAAAATCACGTCATAATGTTCATTTCGTGCCTTTTGTATCGCTTCATAGACAACTGATGCGGGGTCCGCCTTATCACGTCTTACAATATCCGCGCCCGCACGGACTGACCAAATATTTAACTGCTCCTCCGCTGCCGCTCTAAAGGTATCGCCTGCGGCGACAAGAACTTTTTTGCCTTCCTGTTTGAATTTGTAGGCAAGTTTGGCGATAAGCGTGGTTTTACCCGCACCGTTTACCCCTGTTATAAAATAAATATTGAGTTCACCGTCTATAAAATTCAGTTGCGTCGAACCCGCTTCATTTAAGGTTTTTTTAAATTCTTCACGCAGATAATTCTTGAGTTCGGATGGTTTGGCACCTTTTTTTGAACGCAGATTATCAACAAGTTCCGACGCGTAAGTTACACCCAAATCGGCACTTATAAGGGTATCTTCAATATCATCAAGCGCAAATTCGGAGTATTCTTCTACGTTATCATCTACATTTGCAAGTACATTCCCTACAAGTGATTTTGCGGTGTTTGAAACAGTATTTTTTAAATCATTTATTTTTTCTCTGAAAAACCCGAACATAAAATAATCTTATCATAAAATATTTTTCGCAGTATTGAATTTTTATGTTTTAGTCTTATTATGTTCTTATACTTAGAAAGGGAGTTAAATCATGTTAGAAAAATTAGAAAAGTTTCAGGTCTTGCTTTTGGCACTTGTGCTTGGTATTTCGGGCATTGTCGCAACGCTTATTGTTACCAAAACCATGTCAAAAGATGTCATCAGTGTGACAGGTTCTTATTCGCAGACAGTTACATCGGATAAAGGGATTTACGAATTTGAAGTAATCGCAAGAGGCAGTTCAAGAGCAGATGCTTATGCAACCCTGCGCAAACAAAAACCTATTGTTCTTAAATATTTAAAAGAACAGGGATTTACTGATGAACAAATTGAAGTGAAATATATAAACGGCTACAATTTGTACGGTACAAACAGTTACGGTAATTCAAACAATGTAATTGTCGGGTTTAATGCCGACCAAAAATATTCGGTTAAATCCGATGATGTTGAAAAAATCAAAAAGCTTGCAACTGATATAAATTCTTTGACTGAGCAGGGTGTTGATATAAGCGGATATGAGCCGTCTTATTTCTATTCAAAACTTTCTGATTTGAAAATCGAAATGCTTGAAAAAGCATCAAAAGATGCAAAACAACGTGCAAAAGCGATGTTGAAAGCAACACACAATTCCGTCGGCAAAATTCAGTCGCTTCAGATGGGCGTATTTCAGATTACACCGGAAGATTCAAATGACGTATCCGATATGGGTATAAGTGATTCATCTTCAATTAAAAAGAAAGTCACATCAGTTGCGAATGTAACCTTCAGAATTAAATAGTATTTTTGAAAAGAAAAAGGCGGAGTTTAAACTCCGCCTTTTTTATCGCATTTCTTTTATAACACTGTCTGTAATATCTTCACCGCCGGAGATTACCATGCCTGTGGGCAAAACAAGGTTATAGTCAGTCTTTTTTGCCTGCGTGGAAATAAGATTTTTAATATTGGAAGTAATCTGAACAATTTTTTTGCTGTATTCTTCGTCAATTGCATTCCTTTTGGTTTCAATTTGTTTTCCGTAATTTAGCTGTAATTCTATTGCTCTATTTTGGTCAGGTGTATTTGCAATTTCATTTTGTGCCTTTGAAATAAGCGTTTGAAGTTCGCTGAGTTGTTTATCCTGTGATGCTTTAAGATTTTTTATATCCTTAGACTGTTCCATAACTTTTGTAATATCAACTACTGCAACTTTGTAGCGTGGTAAAGAAACTGCAACATCATTCATGGTGTACCCGCCGATAAAAAATAGAGCACAAGCCCCTACAAGCCAAATGTTTTCTTTTTTCATAGTGTAAATCCTCATTTTTCTGAACAAATGAATTTTATTAAAATTTATCATTATTTTTTATTGCCCTGACGGATAAAAAAATATCTTCCCGCTTTGGAGAAGATATTTGATTATACACTTACTTTGTAAACACTTTAGATGCCCTCACATGAGGATTTATAATTAAGCAAAAATGCTTTTTAATTCGTTTTTGGTTTCTTTCTTTTCAGAGTTGTTATTCATAAGCAATTCGCCGCCGTAGAACGGGTTAGAACCGTTTTTGTCTTTTGCGGTTTCCTGTGTGAAGATGCTTACAAACTGTGATTTGTTTGCGTCAGAAGCTTTTTGTGCTTCCGGAACAACTGCGTTTGCGTTAACATTTGGCATATATTTTCCGTCTATTTTAGAAGAAATAGCAGCCTGTGAATTTAAAAACTGAATAGATTTTAATGTTTCGGTATTCAGTTGAAACTGTAAGGTGTTGTTTAATGCGATTTGTTTTTGAGCCTGAACATCAATTTTCCCGTTATATAAATCAATCCCCAATTCAACAGGTTTAGCAAGAGTATTAACCTGAGCGTTAGCAGAGATGTTGTTTGAATAATTAGCACTTTTCTGTGTCGCACGGTTAAGAATCTCCTGCGAAACTTCTTTCAACATCGATCTGTCGATGCCATTTTTGTATAATGAAGTATAGTTTACATTAAGACTCATAGTCATTCCCTTGTTTCCTTACAAATAAGTAATCGGCATTTTTGTAAGAAACTTTAGGGTTTTAAGGATAATTGTTAAGACTTTGTAACAATTAAATATGCCTTTGTCCCGGGGTTAATAGCAGGTCTGCAAGCCTGTCAGAACCTGTAAAATCTCTTTTTGACATAAGTCTTGCCGCCAAATGGTTATCATAAGGTACAAATCTGTGGCGCAATTCAAACGAACCGTCGTTAAAATCAATGATACAATAGCATGCTTTTGGTTCTTCGGTCATCGGACGTCCAACAGAGCCTACATTTACGACAGTTTGCCCTGTGTTTGTCTGATATCCGCACGGGATATGGGTGTGTCCGCAGAGAATGAGTTTTTCGGTTGTTCCTTCAATAATTTCTTCAATCGTTTCTAACGGCATATTGGGCAAAATATCTTCGTTGTTTGCCCTCGGTGAGCCATGAACAAAAAGTACACTACACCCTTCAATTTCCTGACTTAACTGTGGCGGAAGATTATCAAGATATGCTTTATAAGTATCGTCAAGAATTTCCACATCACTTTCTATAGCATTTGCCATAACAGGATACTGAGCCTCAAGAAAATCAACCACTTCCGGTCCAAAGTTTGCTATCATTTTATCGGTATTCCCCTGAATAACTGTCCAAGTATCCTGTTCCATAACATAATCCATAACCTCTTTGGGCTGTGGACCTGCAAGTGCCAAATCTCCCAAGCAAAAAACATGTTCGCAGCCTTGCTCTACAACGTCTGTCATAACAGATTCAAGTGCTTGAACATTTGCATGAATATCCGATAAAACTGCAACTCTCATAATTTTCCCCTTATTTTGTTGTTGTGATAATATTATTTTATGATAAAAAGACGAAAATCAAAAGAAATTTCTATTGGTGATGTAAAAATCGGTAACAATAACCCAATTAGCGTTCAGTCTATGTGCAACACCGATACCCGTGATATTGATGCAACTTCAAGACAGATTAAAGAATTGTCTGATGCAGGGTGCGAAATCGTCAGGCTTGCCGTTTTGAATAAAGATGCGGGCGAAGCAATTAAAAAACTTGTAAAAATTTCCCCTGTTCCTTTGGTGGCGGATATTCATTTTGATTATCGTCTTGCACTTCAGTGCATAAATAACGGGATTTCCGCATTAAGGCTAAACCCCGGGAATATCGGCAAAAAAGAACACACGCAGGAGGTTGTAAAACTTGCAAAACAGCAAAAAATTCCCATTAGAATCGGGGTTAATGCAGGTTCGTTGGAAAAAGATTTGCAGGATAAAAATATTCCTTTGCATGAAAAAATGGTCGAAAGTGCCTTAAATCACATAAAAATACTTGAGGATTTGGATTTTGACTTGATAAAGATTTCACTCAAATCTTCTGATGTTATGACCACCATTGATGCATACAGACTTATGGCTCAAAAAGTTGGTTATCCCCTGCATATAGGTTTAACCGAGGCTGGAACGCTAAAAGGCGGACTTATCAAATCGGCAGTGGGTATCGGAACGCTTTTAGCAGATGGAATAGGCGACACCATAAGAGTTTCTCTCACAGAAAATCCCATAGAAGAAGTCTATGCCGGGTATGACATTTTAAAAAGTTTGGGATTAAGAAAAAGAGGGGTAAATTTCATATCCTGTCCGACCTGCGGAAGAACGCAGATTAATTTGATTGAACTTGCAAAAAAAGTTGAGGACAGGTTTAAAAATTATGACAAAGATATTACAATTGCCGTTATGGGTTGTGCGGTAAACGGACCAGGGGAAGCGAAACATGCCGATTTTGGTATCGCGGGAGGAATCGGTGAGGGGTACATCTTTAAAAAAGGCGAAATAATTGCAAGAGTGCCTGAAAGCGAACTTTTGCAAAAATTTGAAGAAATTGTTTTAAATTCTTAATTTTGTTCTGTGACATTAAGAAAAATTTCGTTATAATAGTTGTATGAAAAAATTTGTTCTGTTTTTGATGGTTTTAATAATGCTTCCTGTGAATGCCCAGACACTTACAGGCGGAGTTAAATACACCGTTGACGATGCAAAAGCCGAACTTCGGCACAACAGACCAAGCGTAACGGATTACATAATTACCCAAAATAATTTTATCGACAAAGACCGTAACGCTAATTATTTTGCTCTGTTAAAGGGTAAAACAAATCTTAACGACAGGATTTTGGCACTGTTTTCTGACGGGAGTTATGCGGTTAATTACAAAAACGACCTCAAGCACGTTTGGTATTACGACAAAGACGGAACTTTAATCAATGTAGAAATTCGCACTTCCTTGGAATTTCCTTACGGCAGTTACAAATACAGCCCTGATGGGGAACTAATTAATATGAGCCTGCGTGTTTCAAAGGATGAAACGTTTATTTTTTCACCGTTTGGCGAACTTTTGGGACACTGGGTAGGGGATAATTGTTATGATGAAAATGGTAATGTTGTAATGACAAGAAAGATTATGCATTAAGCATTAATGTTCTGATAACTTATCAAACAAACGGTTGATGGAAAAATACCTGTTTTATAATAAAATTAGTCACAAAAGAGGATTAATTTTATGGCTGTAAATAAAGAATTATTGGAACGATATAAGGCAATGAAAGCTGCAAAACTTGCTCAGGCAGAACAAAGCGGACAACCTGTCAAAACAGGTTTTGCGGCATTAAGTCAGACATCTTATTCTTCCACACCAACTTCTGCACCGACCCCCGAATCTATGCAAAGTCAGTCGTGGCAGACAACTCACGGTCAAAATTCTTACAGTCGGGAAACGATGGACAATTATAATTCGCAATTCAGCACACCGCAGTCGTTTATGACACCTGCGCCAATGCCTGAAAGTACCGATATGTACTTAACTCCGACACCCGCACCGACATCTGCACCTGTGCAGTATCAACCGATTGTTAATGAACAGACAGTCAAAAAATTTGCACTTATCGGTTATCCGTTAGACCATTCAATGTCTGAATACATACATCTTGCAGGGTTCAAAAGCATGGGGGTTAATGCGACTTATGAAATTATCCCGACTCCGCCGGATGAACTTTCGAACACGATAAAATATTTAAGAACTAACGGTTACAGCGGGTTCAATGTTACCATACCGCTAAAACTTCCGGTTACTCTATTTTTAGACGAAATTGATCCGTCTGCAAGTATTGTAAACGCAATAAATACTGTCATAATAGACCCTCAGACAAATGCATTGAGAGGTTATAATACTGATGCAAAAGGATTTATTTCCGCTATTCCGAATGACTTTTCTTTATACGGAAAAACAATTGCAATACTTGGAACAGGCGGTGCCGCAAGGGCGGCAATTACCGCACTGGCACAAAAACAGGTCAAAGAAATGAGGCTTTATACAAGAAACATTGCAAATAGTATTGAACTTGTGGATTATTTGAGAAAAACTTTCCCGAATATTATTTTTAATGCTTATCAAATTGACCAGTTTAAAGATTTTTCGGATGTAAACATGCTTGTAAATGCCACCCCGATAGGTATGAGCGGACCTGCTGTCGGTTATACTCCGGCTGAAGAAGATGAACTTCGCACTTTGCCTAATGATGCGCTTATATATGATGTTGTTTATAATCCGAAGAAAACTAATCTTGTAAAACTTGCAAATAAACTAAATTTGCGCTGCATAAACGGTATTGATATGCTTATATGGCAGGCTTATGAGGCTGAAAAAATCTGGACAGGGCGCACTCCCGATTTTAAGGACATGAAAATTGCGCTGCTGGAAAATCTCTAATTATCCCTTCACTGCGCCTTCGTTTTCACCCGATATAAAGTATTTTTGCATAGCAAGGAAAAATATTATAATCGGAATAGTTGAAATTATTGAACCTGCAGCGATATAACGCCAGTTTGAAGAAAACATCCCCTGCAAATTGTTTACCCCTACAGGCAGAGTGAACATTGATTCTTTTGTCAAAACAATACTCGGCCAGAGAAATTCACCCCACGAACCGATGAATGTGAATATTGCCAAAACCGCCAAAGATGGTTTGACCATAGGCAAAAGCACTTTCCAAAATACCTGAAATACGTTGCATCCGTCCACAATTGCGGCTTCTTCCATTTCTCTGGGGATAGCCAAAAATGCCTGTCGCATAAGAAAAATCCCGAATGCACTCACGGCAAAAGGCATTACAAGCCCTATGAACCCCATTGTATCGCCGTAAGCATCTACTAAATGCAATTTTAATGTTATTAAATAAACAGGTAACATAATTGCCTGAAACGGTATCATAATCGTTGCCAGAATTGCAAAAAACGTGATTTTTTTGCCTTTAAACTCCATTCTTGCCAAAGGATAAGCGGCAAGTGATGATAAAATCAAGTTCAAAATAACGGTTGCGCCCGCAACTATTATTGAATTAATAAAATACCGCATCAAATCAACTCTTTGCCATACCCCCGAATAGTTTTCCCAAGTAAAATCATGCGGGATAATTGTCGGAGGATATGCAAAAATGTTTTCTCCCGCACCTTTCAGTGAGGTCGATAACAGCCATATAAACGGAAATATTGATAACAACGACACCGCAATCAAAATTATATGAGTCGGTATGTTTTTAAAGTTTAGTTTCATATTTTATATCTCCCCCGTTCAAAGCAGAAGATGTTGATAAGTGAAAATATCATTACGATAATAAGCAGAATTACCGCCATCGCACTTGCATAGCCCAAATCCAAATTTTCAAATGCTTTTTCGTATATGTAATAAACAATAGTTTTTGTTGAATCCAAAGGCCCGCCTTTTGTCATGACATAGATTTCTGCAAAAATCTTCATCGCAGAAATTGAACTTATTGTTGTAACAAGTGCAATTGTTGGCATCAAATGTGGAACGGTTACGGTCAGATGTTTTTGCCAAAAATTAGCACCGTCAATGTCGCAGGCTTCATAGAGTTCTTTGGGCACGCTCATCAAAGATGCAAGGTAAATCATCATATAATAGCCGATACCCTTCCAAATGGTGACGATTATGACCGAATAAATCGCATATTTAGGGTCTGTCAGCCAGCCGATTTTTGGTAAATGAAATAACTGCATAAAATAATTCAAAATTCCGTCCTGAGCATAAAGCCACTTAAACGCTATTGCTGCAACGACAATAGACACAATTACAGGCAGGTATATAAGAATTTTATAAAGCGTAATGCCTTTAATTTTTTGGTTAATCAGCACAGCCAAAAACAGCGGGGAAATCGCTAAAATCGGCACTGCAACAATAAGATACAGAACCGTGTTCCACATGACTTTATAAAAAACAGGATTATGCAGAATTTCAATGTAGTTTTTTATCCCTGCAAAATCAGGATTATAAATGCTGTGAGAATAATTTAAAAAACTCAGCCCGATAGTCTGAAAAAACGGGATAAAGAAAAATATCAGCAAAACAATTCCCGCAGGAAGCAGAAACATATATGGTGCAAATTTACCGTAATACTTGAACATATCTGAATTATGCCATTTTAAGGTTCTGTGGTCAAGTCTGAAATAATAATACCCTTTGTAAAGATATGTAACAAATATATACTTTTTATATAAAATCATGCAATTTTTGATTTTACAAATTGTTTATATAAGAGTAACGAGGTATAATCAAATCTATGGATGAGAAAAGCAGACAAAACTTTGAAGTAATAGATAATACCAGAGAAAGAGTTAATGAAGTTTCTGTAAAATCTGTGGTTTCTCATCAAACGAATCCGATTACACGAAAGTTGCTGGACTTTGGCTTGTCCAACAAAACCCGCAAATTTTCCGTGCGTGATTTGTTCAGTAGATAGACTTAGTAACACGGTTTTATGAGGATCGATACGTACATAAATTTGTGCGGTTTGCGAAAAGTCGAAACGATTTGTACTTCGTTACACTTTTTTACAGGTAGTTTATGTATGAAGTGAAAAAACAGATATATCTTGATTTTACCAAGAATCAAAAATCCGCTCTGTGCAATTATTTGAGGGCACTTGTCAAAAAAAGCCCGCAACTTTCGGAAACAGAGATTTTAAACAAGTTTATTGAGGATGAAAAATATTATCTTGAGATAAATTCTTCAAGGTTTGAATTTCTGAAAGATATTTTAGATGCGGAGTGGTTTCAGAAAGATACCGAAAAATTTGTTCACGAATGTAAAAAATATTATGACTACAAAGAGTCGCAAAGACCGATTATTGAAGCGAATAAGGCTTTTGAAAAACAAAAACGTGAATTCCTCAAAAAAGTAAAAATGTCAAAGGAACAACCGACCAAAAAACAGTTGTATTATTACGATAAATTGTGCAAAAAATACGGGATAGAAAAGAAAGAATTATCTTCAAAACTTCAAGCGATGGAAGAAATTGATAAGATAATTACTGAACATGAAGTAAAAATAAATACAGAGGACTAAATGTTAATAACTGATATAGTAAAAATTTTAACAGATGCGGGAATAGATCAGAACGAAGCGAATATTGAAGTAAAAATGCTTATTGAACATTTTGCGGGTTTTGGGATTGAAGATATTATCATGGGCAAAAAACTTGATGAAGAAAAACTTAAAACAATTGAGCAAAAGGCAAAACTACGCGCCTCAACCCGTCAGCCGATTCAGTATATTATCGGACAGGCAGATTTTATGGGTGAAAAATTTATCGTTAATCCTTCTGTTTTAATTCCGCGTGACGAAACGGAAATTCTTGTGCGCAAAGCGGTTGAAATTATTAAGGAAAATCGGTTTAAAACGGTACTTGATGTCGGGACAGGTTCGGGGTGTATCGCCTGCATGATAGCAAAACTAACTAATGCAACGGTAATCGGAGCGGATATTTCCTTTGAAGCCATTGAAACGGCGTTTAAAAATATGGAAAACCTGAAACTGTTTAATCGCGCATTGTTCAGGAAATCCGATTTGTTTGCAATGATTAGAGAGGATGAAAAATTTGATGTGATAGTTTCTAACCCGCCTTATATTCCGCCCTCAATGAAAAAAAATATTCAAAAAGAGGTGACTTTTGAACCCGATACGGCACTTTATACAAAAGATGAAAAAGGCTTGGAATTTTACGAAAAAATAATTATTGATGCTCCGAGATTTCTGAACGAAAACGGTTATCTGCTTTTTGAACTAGGGATAAATGAATCTCTTGAGGTTGCGCAGATTATGAAAAATACAGGATTTAAAAATATTCAAATAGTAAAAGACCTTGCAAATATTGACAGGGTAATTTTTGGAAGGATTTAATTAAGCAGGCAAAAAAAATAATACCCTTATCAGGTATTACTTTTTTGTTAATCATCTTGACGGGATTTAGTCCTCAATATCAAGATTTGAATCGGCTTGAAGCTGTTTTTTCATGATGTTGTTTATTACAGCATCGACTAACAACTCATAGGATTTTTTGTTTTCAATTCCTGGGAATTCCTCTTTGAGTTGGGTTCTGACCATTGCTTCCAGCTCATTTCTGTCAGAAAACATGTTTACACCGCTAATAGATTCCAAATAATCCATGGTGCTTTTATCTAATTGTGTTTTGCCCGAATATTCCTGTAATCTCGACTTTGGAGATACCGTTTCTTTAATCTTTTTTACGAGTTTTAAATTTTTAATTCGGTCAAACATATTTTTGCCTCACACACTAACTTCTTGTACTATTTTAAAGTACCGTAAAAGAATTAATTGACTACTTTACATATTATATTTACAAATGTTTACAATTAAATCCTACAATTTGCTGAAATCCGCAAGATAATCATATTTTTCTTTTAACAATCCCAGTAAAGACACCCTGTTATTTTTAACATTTTCATCTTTGTCCATAACAAGAACATCTTCAAAGAATTTTGTAACCGCCGGATTAAGTTTTTCAAGTTTATCAAGATATAACTTGTAATCCGCAGTCGGTTCAACTGTTTTGATTTCATCGTAAAGAGCCTTTTCTGCAGGTTCTGTGAAATACTGCTCATTTACAGCCCCGACCGACGCATCTTTTATAATTCTGATTACCCTGTTTGCATTTTCCAAAAGAAGCGGAGCGTCAAGATTTGAAACGATTTCAACTCTTTTTACATAATCTGCCAAATCTTTTAACGGATTATTCAAAGCGCATGCTTCAAGTACATTTTTGTTGTATTTTTCCGATAAGAAAATAATCATTCTCTGGATGAAAAATTCGTTTATATCATCGGCGCAGTCACTTTGTACGGGGAGAATTTTCAGAGCTTCCTTTATGTATTTATCAATGTCAATTTTTAAATTGCCGTCTAAAATGGTTTTTATAACGCCTAATGCCGCGCGTCTTACCCCGAGAGGATCGGATGAACCTGTCGGCTTTTTGCCCCCTGCAAATACCGCACAAACAGTATCAATTTTGTCGGCAATTCCGACAATTTGTCCCTCTAAACCTTTTGCGGTTTCACTTTCTGCATTTATCGGGAAATAATGTTCTTTGATACCCTCGACGACTTTGTCGTTTTCGCCTGAAACTCTTGCATAATCAGAACCGATATAACCCTGAAGTTCGGTAAATTCAAATACAAGGTGGGTTGTCAAATCCGCTTTGCACAAAAGCGCAGTGCGTTCAACATCTGTCGAATTTACACACAAATCAGTACAAATGTCTTTGGACAGTTTGATAAGTCTTCGAGTTTTATCATACATTGTTCCCATACCTTTTTGGAAAGTTACACCTTTAAGACTTTCGACATAATCTGATAAAGGTTTTTTGGTATCTTCTCTGAAGAAGAACACCGCATCATCTAACCTTGCTTTAATGACACGTACATTACCTTCTTTGATGTTTTTAAACTCATTGCCGACATAGTTTGCCATTGTAATAAATTTGTTTATTAGTTTGCCGTCTTTATGCAGTGCAAAATATCTCTGATGAGAACTCATAACCGTAACCGTGACTTTCTCGGGAATTGTCAGAAATTCCTCATCAAATTCGCAGATTACAGGTACTGGATATTCCGTAATAAAGGTAACTTCTTCTAATAAATCATCAGTATAATAAGGTACAGCACCAATTTTTGCCGCTTCATCTTTTGCTTTTTGAATAATAAGTTCTCTGCGTTCGTTTTGGTCAACAATAACGCAGGCATTTCTCATTGTTTCGGTGTAATCTTCGGGTTTGCCTATCGGCAGATTTTGCATTGCAAATCTGTGCCCTCTTGTATAGATTGAAGATTCCTTATCAATAATTTTAATTTTTACTTCTTCATTATCCAAAATGGACACTATCCATTTAATCGGACGGGAAAATTTTTCATCATTATAACCCCAGCGCATAAAATGAGCGCCCTGCAACTTCATAAATACAGACGGAACATTTTGTGATAAAAGTTCTTTAATATCTTTGCCTTTGATGATAATTTTTGCGTGAACATAATTATCTTCAACGTACAAAGAATCGGGCAAAAGGTTGTTTTTCTTTGCAAAACCTTCGCCTGCTTTGGTTAAATTGCCGTTTTCATCAAATGCAATATTTGCAATCGGACCTTTGACAATTTTTTCTTCATCAGCTGTGGCATTTTCAAGTCCGTAAACCAAAACCGCCAAACGTCTCGGGGTTGCATAAACTTTTATATCCTCAAATTTAACCTTGTTTTCATTTAAAAATTTTGTAAAACCGTCATTTAATTGTTCAATTGCCTGAGGTATAAATTTGTAAGGTAATTCTTCCGTTCCGACTTCTAATAAATATGTACTCATTTCTCGTCCTTATGTTTATCTGTTACTGCGATAATTATAGTAAAAGCACAATGGAATGTAAAATTAATTTTGATAAAAGCCAAAATATAAAAGCGTACGGATTAAATTCATCCGTACGCTAATTCTCTCTTCTTAATATCTTATTAGTATTCAATACCCTGTCTTGCCATAACACCGATGTCAAAGTAGTGTTTAATCGGTTTCATTTCGGTTACAAGATGTGCCATTGCAATAAGTTCAGGATGTGCATAACGACCTGTTAATACAACTTCCAAATTTTCCGGTTTGTGCAATAAAACATCTTTAATTTCACTGACTTTAATCATGTTCATAGCAGTGCAGATATTGATTTCATCCAAAATTACAAGCTGGTATTCGCCTGAATTAATAGCTTCTTTTGCCTTTTCCCAACCTTTTTTTGCTTCTTTATAATCTTCCAAACATACATTATGTGAATAGCAAACTCTGTCCATACCAAACTGAATTACTTCAAGATTTGGCAAAAATTTTGAAGATGAGAGCATTTCGCCGTAGGTGGTCGCACCGTCGCCTTTGGTAAACTGAATGACAAGCACTTTCCAGCCGTGACCCAATGCACGCAAAGCAAGACCTAATGCTGCAGTTGTTTTTCCCTTGCCATCCCCTGTGTATATTTGTATATAACCATGCTCTAACACCTAAACTACCTCCGCGGACTACACGTTCTCTTTCTATATAATAAACTATTTCCCATAAAAATTAATCGTTCAATGGATGGATAAATGAAGTAAAAAGAAAAAAATTTTCTGTTTGCTTGTTTAAAAATCTCGTTCCCGATTAAGTAAATTTATCATAGAATAAATTTTGAATTTTGACCAATGTTTTTTCCTTTGCATGCCAAAGTCTTTACAATTTTTTTTTGTCAAATCTCAAAGAAGTGCAGTTTGATTAAATTAGCGCAATTATTAATTGCCGATAAAAAATTTACAAAAATATTGTAAAAAAAGATTAAAATACTATTGCACACCCCGCAAAAAGTCTGTCCGTTTGACTTTACTCCCATGCTTGAATTGTGAAGTTATTTTAATAATTGCAATACATATTTTTTTCTACTATCATTTTAGAAAAGGGGAGTAAAGGGTTATGGAAGAGAGAAACAATAAACCGGTTGTAAAACTTATATCTAAACCAAAAGATATGTTAAAAACGGTTTATACTGCATGCAGAACATGTTACAGCGCTGATACGCCGATTAATATTTATGAAAAAGCCATTGATGAAGAAAAAATGCTAAAACTCATTAAAAATGTTGTTGCATCAGGGCATCATTCGACAATTGAACATATACAAATTAGTTTTGCAATTTCAAATGTTTCAAGGGCATGCACACATCAACTTGTCCGCCACAGACTGATGTCATTTTCTCAAAAATCACAGAGATATGTTCAGGAAAAAGGCCAATTTGATTATATTATTCCGCCGACTATTGACAAAAATCCCGAACTAAAAGAAAAATTCATCGCATTTATGGGTGAAATTTCCGATAAATATCAGGAATTTGTTGATGCGGGCATTCCTGCGGAAGACGCAAGATTTGTCCTTCCGAATGCCACATCATCATCGCTTGTTGCAAGTCTTAATTTGAGAGAACTTATTCACTTAGCGCAGTTAAGACTGTGCACCCGTGCGCAGTATGAAATCAGAATGATGGTTAAGGCTATGTGTGATGAAATTACAAAAGAGGAACCGTGGCTCAAAGAATACCTTGTACCCAAATGTGAATTTTTAGGATTTTGCGATGAACACAAATCTTGCGGAAGAAAAATAACAAAATCAGAACTGTTTGCAAAAGCAGGGGTGTAATTTGAAAACACTTATTCAGAGGGTAAAAAGAGCATCTGTTACAATTAATGGGAAACTATTTTCCGCCATTGATAACGGTTTGCTTGTCTTTTTGGGAGTTCAAAAAGGTGACAGTCGGGAAAATGCTGATAAATTAGCGCAAAAACTTGTTAATCTGCGCATATTTGAAGATGGAAACGACAAAATGAACCTGTCGTTAAAAGATGTAAAAGGACAAATGCTTGTTGTTTCTCAATTTACTTTGTGCGGAGACTGTAAAAAAGGAACCCGCCCGAGTTTTGATAATGCGGAATTACCCCAAAAAGCAAACGAACTCTATGAATATTTTGTTTCTCAAATCAAAGCACAGGGAATTGAAACAAAAACAGGCAAGTTTGGCGCGATGATGGATGTTGCGCTGATAAACGACGGGCCTGTGACTTTTATGGTGGAAAAATAACAAAATATTTTTAAAAATTTTGTGCTAAGATTCATTTATGAGAGTTTTAATTGTAGATGATGTTTCAGGGTGGATAAGATTTCACAGGATAAATCTTGAATATCTTAATATTGAAAATCTTGAAATCGACAGTGCAACAAGTGCAAGCGAAGCACTATCAAAAATTGAGGTTTCCATTGATAATCCTTATGATGTCATTTTTACGGACTTGCAAATGGAAAGTAATTACTTGCCTAAACTTGCGGGTGAGTGGCTTGTCGAACAAATAAAAATGTTTGATGAATATAAGAACTCAAAAATAACAATAATCTCTGCTTCGCCATCTATTGAACAAATTGCTCAAAAACACAAAGTTAATTATTTATCAAAGTTTACCGTCAGAAATTCAGACAGTGAAATATATAGGCAGTTTATATAAAATTCATAGCCTATCGGGTAATTTATTTTCAACTTTACTGGTTTAATATAAATCTTGTAAAGGAGTTTAATTATATGAATGTAACCGTTCGTAAGTCGCAAATTGCGACAATGAAAAGTTTTGACAATTTGTTTATCGATATGACCGAAAAATTTTGTAATCAGAGGTGTAAACACTGTTATATTGATTTTCCACAATTTAAAAAATGTGAAGATTTTATTGATATTGAAAAAATAGCGGATACTTTGAATGATTTAAAAGATATTGATATTAAATGTATTTATTTAACAGGTGCGGAACCTATGACACATCCTGTTTTTAATGCAATTTTAAGATTGTGCCTGAAAAAAAGTTCTGTTTGCGTATGTACAAATGGGTCTTTTATCAATGAGAAAAAAGCAAGGTTTTTAAAAAAAGTAGAAGATGAGTCTGAAAATGAAATATTTTTTAAAATAAGTCTTGACCATTATTATGAGATTAAAAATGATGATATAAGATATAGAGGTGCTTACAGACATGCTGTTTTTGCCGTAAAACATCTTCTGAAATATAATTTCAATACGATTATTACGGTTACAAATTATTATAATGAGAATGAGTATACAATCACGGAAGAAATTTCAAAAATATTTTCAGACTGTGTACAACAACCTCAGATAATAATCAATCGTGTGCACGATAAAACTTCTGATGTGAGTGATGATATAACAGAGCAAAAATGGAGTAGGCTCGAATGTGAATATGGCAGAACACTTAATGCAGAAGGCATTTACGCTTGTCCGTTTTTATCCGGAGATTACAGAGGAAGATGCGGAAGTGATTTTAAAGATTATTCAACACAAATCCCGCTTGAAACAAACTTCTGCGTGACATGTATTAAAAATCAGCATCAAATGTTCGGAATAAATTTTAAAGACTAATTCGATTCCTGCGAATACAGCTTCAATTTAAAGTTTATAAGTAAAATCTGCTTATTTTTTCTGTAAGGAACAACTTCTACTGATTGAATATCAAGAAAATGTTCATGTTTGTAAAGCTCTTTTAAGAAATTGTTATAACTTGTATAATTTGCAATCATCTCCATATTAAGACGTGCGGCCTTATATCTGCCGCCTGCTCCCTTTACAAAAGCATCGTCCTGCGGGTCATATTCGTATTTTATGGTACGAACTTTTATTTTATTAATTCGTATTAGTTCCAAAATTTCGGCGAATTCACCCTGAATAATTGCTTCGGTGTTCATACCTGTTGCAGCAGGCTTGTAAAACGGCTTACTCTTTGCAGCATCTTCTGCAGTTTTCTTTGCTTCGGCTGCTTCTTCTTTCATATATTTTTCAAGTTGAGTTTTTTTCTCTTTTAATAATTGTTCCTTTGTAGTTATATCATTTCTGTAACCCAAAATGCTCTGAACATTTTCAAATAATTTTATACTAAAGAAAATGGAAATAACTATAGATACAATTACTATCAAAATCGGGACTATAAATTGTTTAAGTTTTTCATTATACATAATTTTTTGAATCCTTTGTTTATCCTAATTTGTTGGTTGCTCCTGATTTTGCGAATTATTAGGGTCCTGATTATCTTGATCCTGCCCTACACTGCGCAGGGCATTCATGAATGATGATAATTGTCCTTCGTCCATATTTGTTATTTCAAATGCATATGGTGCACTATTTGAATTTGATGAGTTTTGTATTACTTCATCAATAGAAGATGTTTTCAAATCGAGTTTACTTAAACGCAATTTTGATTCAACCAAATAGTCTTTAAGGTTTTGATAGAACACATAAACGTCTTCTACAGTATTTGCATATCCTTGAATATCAATATATCCGTCATCACCTGTCATAAAATAACTTAAATACAAATTTTTGGGTACTGAATCTCCCAATGCTCCGAATGCCATTATTTTTATTCGATTATTTAGAAGAACTCTTTTAATTTCGTTATATGGATCAAATTCCGGACCACCTTTATTTTGATAATTTTTAAGTTGCGAAGTTATATTTGCAATTTCAGAATCAAGTTCTTCAATTTTGCTTTGATATTTTTGTGTCATAATATTTGATGAAATCCAGCCTACAGACAGTGGAATGACAAGAGCAATCAGGAGAATTAAACTGTAAAGCATTGCTTTTGGTCTGGTCAAAATAATTGTTTTATCTGCACTGATAGGAATTTCAAGAATATCATTTCTTGCGTAGCCCTCAACGCAAGTTAAAAAGTTTACATAAAGCGGGAATATTGCAGGATCAGGGAACATCCCCAATAAATGCAGTGATACTTCCGCTTGGTACTCTGGTATAAGAGCACGAGTAATATCTGACAAACTGTTTTTGCGGAATTTATTATCTTCGATAACTGTAATTCTTCCGCCAAATTGCAAGCGTTTTGATAATATTCTTGCTGAAACTAAATCTGTTTCGGAAATAACCACTAACGATTGGCCGGAAGAGCTCATTAGTGCAATTTGTGCAGCATTATCTATTGCCGAATAAATTTCATCGCCTTCAAAAGATTTAATTGGCAATGGCTCTTCATAAAAATCTTGAAGTTTCTTACCCTGAAATCCGAAAATTTGGAAACCACTGTTATTAATAATCATCAGATTCCAAAGGGCAACATCTGAATTGATTTCTACGTCAACAAAACCGCCACTTACCAAAGCTTTCAAGTCAGAAACAAGAGAACAGGTTATTTCTATTAAATTTGCCCCCATCTCTTTGAACATATTACGCAGGGTTTCCATAACATCTGATTGTATGGCAGTATAAAAAATACTTTTTGTGTCAGCGTTTGACGTTGAAGCGTCAAACCAATAAGGTACAGGATCTGTCCTTTTAAATATATAAGTTTGATCAAGTTCGCTAAATACGATGTTTTTAATGCTTTCATCGTCACTGGCGAAAGGGATATTATCTTTATGTGCAAACCAAATCGTAGGCAGGCTTATATGAACATTGCATTTCGAAGGCAAAAGATTGCATTCTTCAAACAATTTTTCAATTTTGGCATTTAAAATATCATAATCTGCAACCTCTCTTATTGCTTCATTATATTCAATCGAGGCGTATGCATAATTAGACATCAGATTGGTATGTGGATCAATAACCCCCAATTCTATAATATTTGTCGGCGAAACAGCAATATATACTTCTGTAGCCCCTCCCAAAATGTTATCCAAAAAATTTGCCATATATAACCTGTAATTTTTTTTACTATAATCCTATTTTTATTATACAATATATTTTGGAAATAAAAAAATCTTAACATAAATTTACACCCCTGAAAGGATAATATTTATAGCGAATGGTAAATATCATTGAAAAAATTAAGACTTTAAAAATGCAAAAAAATGCGATAATCCTTGCGCATTGTTACCAGCCTGTTGAGGTTGATCAAGTTGCGGATTATGTTGGGGACTCTCTCTATTTAAGTCAAATTGCATCTAAAACGGATGCCGATATTATTGTTTTTGCAGGGGTATATTTTATGGCTCAGACTGCTAAACTGCTTTCACCCGATAAAAAAGTTTTACTACCGCAAATTCAGGCAGGATGCAGAATGGCAGATATGTTAAGCCATAAACAATTAAAGGATTTTTTATCTCAACATCCGTCACTCCCAACTGTATGTTATGTTAATTCTACGGCGGAAGTTAAAGCTGAATGTGATATTTGCTGCACGAGTTCAAATGCAGAAAAAATTGTAAAAAGTCTTGGCAAAAGCAAAGTTTTGTTTGTACCTGATACATACCTTGGCAAGTGGGTTGAAAAACAGTTAGGTAATGTTGAAGTCATTACATACCCCGGATTTTGCCCGACACATTTGCAAATAAGACCACAGGATATTGAAAACGCAAGAAAAAAATACCCCGATGCACTTATTCTTGCGCACCCTGAATGTCATATGTCGGTATCTTCAATCGCGGATTATGTCGGTTCAACTGCAGGAATTATGAAATTTGTCCAAAACAGCAAAAACAAATCTTTTGTCATCGCAACCGAACAGGGTGTTACAGACAGACTGAAAAGAGATTATCCAAACAAAAAAATCATTCCGATAAAAAGCGACCTGATTTGCCCGAATATGAAAATGACTTCGTTAGAAGATATTTTATATGTTCTTGAAACGGAAGAAAACGAAATTTTTGTAAAAGAAGATGTTGCAAAAAGAGCCGTGAACTGCCTTAACAGAATGCTTGAGGTTTCAAAATAATGGATAATAATTTTGACATAATTTACGGAAAAAATTCCGTTCTTGAAGCTTTGAATGCGGGCAACAGAGAGATAAACAAAATTCTTATCTCAAAAAATATTCATACCGATGTTAAAATTGCCAAAATCAAAGAACTTGCGCAAAGCAGAGGAATAATTTTTCAGTTTGTCGGAAAAGAAAAATTTCAGACTTATGAAGAATTTAACCATCAGGGAATTATTGCACAAATTTCTCCGATAAAATATATGGAACTTGAAGATTTTATTGCTAAAACCAAGAACAAAACTGATTATTCTTCAGTTGTAATTCTTGACGGTGTTGAAGATTCTCATAATCTGGGTGCAATTATACGAACATGTGTTTGTGCAGGAGTTGATGGGATAATAATTCCGTCACGCAGAAATGTTTTGGTTAATTCTACGGTTGAAAAAATCAGTGCGGGAGCAATAAATTTTATTCCGATTATAAAAGTCAACAGCCTGATTAACGCAGTCCAAAGATTAAAAGAAAGCGACTGGTGGGTAATTGCAACAGATGCATCCGCAAAAGATAATTATTATGATGTTAAATATGACGATATGAATTTTGCAATCATAATGGGTGCAGAGCACGCAGGAGTTTCAAAATCGCTTTTAAAGGCATCCGATTTTACGGTAAAAATACCTATGCAGAACAACTTCAATTCTCTTAACGTATCAAATGCATTGAGTGCAGTGATTTTTGAGACAGTAAGACAAAAACTAAAGAAATAAAATTCATTTCGTGCTATTATAGAGATATAAGAGGAGAAAAATGGACAGAAATTTTGATGGTTTTGGGATTATACCCGATGAAATATCCGATGAAAGCGTAGATTTTCACAAGCTTCAACTTGAATCCGAAGATGAAGAACAAGATGGTGAAGATGTTTTAAAATCGGTTGAGACACCAAAAGTTCAAGAAAGTTTAGGCTCTGTTAATGCCGATGACAGCGTAAAAATTTATTTAAGGCAAATCGGTAAAATTCCGCTTTTGACAACGGAAGAAGAACTTGAGCTTGCAAAAAAAATTCAGGAAAATAATGATCACTTTGCAAAAGATTTGCTTGTTAATGCTAATTTAAGGCTTGTTGTCAGTATTGCAAAAAAATATATAGGGAGAGGGTTGTCGTTTTTGGATTTAATTCAGGAAGGAAATGTCGGATTAATTAAAGCAGCCGGACGTTTTGACTACCAAAAAGGTTACAAATTTTCGACCTATGCAACTTGGTGGATTCAACAGTCAATTACAAGAGCCATAGCGGACAAAGCAAGAATTATAAGACTGCCTATCCATATGATAGATTCAATAAGCAAAATCAGAAAAGCAACGTTGGATTTGACTTCTGAACTTGGCAGAACCCCGACAAGGCAGGAAATTGCATATAGATTGGGGTTATCTGTTCAAAAATTGACTTCAATCATAAAATCTGCACAATCAACGATTAGTATGGATACCCCAGCAACTGGCGATGAGGAATCCTCAAAAATTGCTGATTTTATTGTTGATAATTCAACGATAACTCCTGACAGTAAAGTATCGCAAGAGAGTTTGCTTGAAGATATAAGAACTATTTTAGATCAATTAAGTCAAAAGGAGCGTGATGTTTTGATTTTGCGCTACGGTTTGGATAATGACGGGACGAAAAAAACTCTTGACGAAATTGGGAGTCAGTACAATGTTTCAAGAGAACGTATTCGTCAGATTGAAACAAGAGCCATTTCAAAACTTAAAAAATTATGTAAAAATGAAAAACTTCGCGATGGACTTGTAAATTATTTTGCTACATAATATAATTTGATATGAGAATAAATAATATACAAAATGACCGATATTCGACTTTTACGGCATTGATCTTCAAGCCAAATTCTGCCCAATATACTTCAACTCTGGGGCAGAAAGCACTTGAACATATAAGTGTTGTTAATGAACAATTAAAAAATACCAAATTTTATAATCTTGAAATAAGAGATACGCTCGTTATAAATCAATCAAACGGAGACAGAATGTACCCGCCATATCGAATTGACAAAGCCGGAAAATGTCTTATGGTAAGGGGCAGATGGGGAGCTGATACTGTTTCGAGAAAAATAAAATTCAAAAGTCCGTCTGAAATGCTAAAAGCACATAAGGATATAACCGAAAGTGAAACCCAAATTTTAAGAACTGCCAAAATAGTAAAGTACCTTGATGATTATGAAAGTAAATTGTCAAATAAGAATTCTTAAATAATATTTTGAATAAAATATACAAATAAAAACGTGCCGAATACAGATTCGGCACGTTTTAAAATTAAACTGCATTTACTACATCATACCAGGCATACCGCCCATTCCTGCAGGCATAGCAGGAGCAGCAGATTTTTCTTCTGGCAATTCAACAACTGCAGCCTCAGTTGTGAGTAGCATTGATGCTACTGATGCAGCATTAGTAAGAGCTGAACGTGTAACCTTTGCAGGGTCAACAATACCTGCCTGGAACATATCAACATATTTGCTATTCAATGCATCATAACCATATGCACCGTCTTTTTCAAGAACGCAATCTACAACAACATCAGCTTTCGCACCTGCGTTGCGTGAAATTGCTCTTAAAGGTACATCAAGTGCTGCAGTTAAAATCTTGTAGCCAATTTTTTCATCATCTGATTCAAATTCGATTGCATCAAGATTTTTAGCAAGTTCCTGCTGAATTCTTAGCAGAGCAACTCCGCCGCCGGGTACAATACCTTCTTCGTTTGCGGCTCTTGTTGCGTTCAGTGCATCTTCAATTCTTAATTTTCTTTCTTTTAATTCAACTTCACTTGCAGCACCGACTTCAATTAAAGCAACTCCGCCTGACAATTTTGCGGCACGCTCTTGGAGTTTTTCTTTGTCGTATTCAGAGTCTGATGTTTCGATTTGCTTTTTGATGATTCTTATTCTGTCAGCAACCGCTGCTTTTGTTTCTTCGCCGACAACGATTGTTGTTTCGTCTTTTGTAACGGTTACTCTTTTTGCTTTACCAAGCATTTGAGTTGTTACATTTTCAAGTTTGATACCGAGTTCATCAGTGAACATCTGACCGCCTGTTAATACCGCAATATCTTCAAGCATAGCCTTTCTTCTGTCACCAAACCCCGGAGCCTTGACTGCAACCGCTCTTAATACTTTTCTCATTGTATTAACAACCAATGTTGCCAATGCTTCACCTTCAACGTCTTCTGCTATTAACAACAAAGATTTACCATCTCTTGCAACCTGTTCCAAAAGCGGAACCAAATCAGCAATCAAATTGATTTTTTTGTTACAGCAGAATACATAAGCATCTTCCAAGACGGCTTCCATTCTTTCAGGATCGGTAACAAAATAAGGTGAAATGTAACCCTTATCAAACTGCATACCTTCAACAACCTTTAAGTTTGTTCCGAAAGATTTTGATTCTTCAACTGTTATAACGCCGTCATGACCAACTTTTTCCATTGCTTCTGCAATAAGGTCACCGATTTCTTTGCTGTTACCAGCAGAAATAGACGCAACTTGAGCAATTTCTTCTTTTGTATTAACAGGTCTTGACATAGCCTTGATTTTTGTAACTGCATCTTCAACTGCTTTGTCAATACCGCGTTTCATAGACATCGGATTTGCTCCTGCAGTTAAGTTTCTCAAACCTTCTTTAACAATTGCCTGAGCTAAAACAGAAGCTGTTGTTGTACCGTCACCTGCAACATCATTCGTCTTTGAACTTACTTCTTTTAATAATTGTGCGCCTGAATTTTCCAAAGCATCAGCAAGTTCTATTTCTTTTGCTATGGTAACACCATCATTAACAATTTGAGGTGCACCGAATTTTTTTGTCAATATTACATTTCTGCCTTTTGGTCCTAATGTAACTTTTACGGCATCTGCTACCGCATCAATCCCTTTGAGAAGCGATTTTCTTGCTTCTTCATCAAAAACTATTTTTTTAGCCATTTTTATATTTCTCCTTTATTATTCAATAACTGCTAATGCGTCAGATACAGAAAGAATTTTGTATTCTGTTCCGTCAACTTTTACATCTGTTCCTGCATATTTTGCATACAAAATTTTATCCCCGACTTTAACATCCATAGGCTGTCTTTCACCTTTATCATTCGGTTTGCCAAGACCAACCGCAACAACTTCACCCTTTTGTGGTTTTTCTTTTGCACTGTCGGGAATAAATATTCCGCCTGATGTTTGTTCTGTATCTTCAATAACTTTAATAACAATTCTGTCACCTAATGGTTTAATCATAATTTTCTCTCCTTTTTTACCTGATATGTACACAATACATTTATATAACAGTTTTATTTAATAATTAATATTTTTAAGGAAAAATTAATTATTCATTGTATAATTATTTCATGAACAAAAAGTTATTTGTAATTTCAGGTTGCTCCGGTGTCGGCAAAGGCACAGTTATAAACGAATTTATGAAACGAAATTCGTCTGATTTTATTTTGTCAGTTTCGTGTACAACAAGAAATCCGAGACAAGGAGAAGTTGACGGGATAAATTATTTTTTCATATCAAAAGAAGAATTTGAACAAAATATTGGAGATGACAAATTTCTTGAATATGCAAATTTCGCCGGGAATTATTATGGGACAAAGAAAAAATATATTAAAGAAAAATTTGATCAAGGTTATAATATTATTCTTGAAATAGAAACTAACGGGGCATTACAGGTCAAAGAAAAAATGCCCGAATCAGTGCTTATTTTTATTGCACCACCCAGTATAGAAGAACTTGAACATCGTCTGCGAGGTCGGCATACGGAGGATGAAGAAACTATCCAAAAACGACTTGCTCAGGTTAAAATCGAACTTGAACGTTCGCAAAAATATGATTATACTGTCATAAACGATAACATAGAACGCGCAGTGGAAGAAATTGAAAGTATAGTAAAATCAAATGTTACAAAATAAACACATCTTAATAGGTATAACAGGCGGAATTGCGGCATACAAAATCTGCTCTCTCATTCGTGATTTCAAAAAAGCGGGGGCAGAGGTTAAAGTAATTACTACTCCAAATGCGCTGAATTTTATCACAAAACTTACCCTGCAAAACCTTAGCCAAAACGAAGTTTACACACAGGAATTTGACATAAAAGAATGGAAACCTGAGCATATTTCATTATCAGATTGGGCCGATATTATGCTTATTGCACCTGCAAGTGCAAACACTATCGGCAAAATTGCACATGGGATAGCAGATAACCTTTTAACTTCCGTTGCCTGTGCGTTTTCAAAAAAAATGATTATTGCACCGGCAATGAACTGTAATATGTGGAACAATGAGGGAGTAAAAGAAAATATCAGAATTTTACGCTCAAGAGGAGCAGAAATTTTAGAACCCGAAAGCGGTTTTCTGGCATGCGGATATATCGGAAAAGGTCGTCTTTGTTCGCCGGATAAAATTCATAATGCCGTTGATGAGGCACTAAATTATTCTCAAATGTTAAAAGACAAAAAAGTTGTAATAACTTCAGGCGGAACAATAGAAGAAGTTGATCCTGTCCGCTATATTTCAAATTATTCATCAGGCAAAATGGGCTTGGCACTTGCAAAGTCCGCGCACGATATGGGTGCGGAAGTCGTTTTAATTACCACAAAAGATTTTGATGTACCGTTTAAAAAAGTTTTGGTAAAATCGGCACTTGATATGCAAAAAGCCGTCAATGGCGAATATGACAACTCGGATTATATAATTATGGCGGCAGCGGTAGCAGATTACAGAGTAAAAGAACGTTTTGAACAAAAAATGAAAAAAGGGGAAGAAGATTCAATTACTTTGGAACTTGTCAAAAATCCCGACATTTTAGCTGAACTCTGCAAAGAAAAAAATAATCTTGATAAAAATCCCGTAATTGTCGGATTCTGTGCAGAAAGCGAAAATTTAACGGAAAATGCAAAAACAAAAATTGATAAAAAAAGTTGCGATTATTTAATTGCAAACGATATTTCAAGAACAGATATCGGATTTAATTCCGACGAAAACGAGGTAACAATATTCTCTCAAGATGGTGCAATCAAAAAAATTTCAAAAGCGCCAAAAAATATTATTGCAAGAAAGATTTTGGAATGTATAAGTACGAAATAACAAAAAGAACAGAAGATTTTGCACCGCTTGAAACGCAGGAAGACTGGGACTGTTCAGGCTGGGCGGTAAATGTGGAAGGTTATGACGAAATTCACAAAATTATGCTGTGTCTGACCGTTACAAAAGATGTTGTAAGGCAGGCGAAAGAGCAAAATTGCGATATGATAGTTTCGCATCATCCATGCTTTTATGTACCGACAGAATGGTCATTTATAAACATATATTGCGCACATACAAATATGGACAAAGCGCGCGGAGGAACGACAGATACTATAATTGACACACTCGATTTGTCAAAATACAAAACAAATATTGAACATGAATTTTTGAGAATACTTGATTACAATACAACAGTTGCTGATTTTAATAAAGTTTTAAAACCTGTTTTCCCGAACGCAAGACTTATAAATAACGACAAAGTAACAGTGCTGAACAAAATCGCATTTTGTGCGGGTTCAGGAAGCGATTTGATAAACGATGCGAAAGAACTCGGTGCAGATTGTCTTGTGACAGGTGATTTAAAATTCCACCGTTCGCTTGAAAGTCCGATAGTTTTATACGATATAGGGCATTTTGAAAGCGAAATAATTATCCTGCCGATATTTGAAAAAATTATCGGGAACGGTGTAAAAATAGTTTATGCGGATGAACACAGTCCGTTTGAATTGATATAATATTTTTGGTATGAACATTTTAAAAATTTTAAAAGAATTATATACGGGAAAAGATAATCTCATTGCTCAGATTACAATATTTGCGCTTGTTGGGATTATGGCAATTGCTTTTAATGAAGTGGTTTCAGTATTTACGGGAAATACTCTTTATGCAGTTTTTACGGTTCCGTCAAATAATGAAGTCATAATATTTTCAATGCTTGGGATTATGATTTTTATATTTTTTACGGGATACATATACAAATTTGTTCACGAAAATTACGAATTTGAAACCGCATCTTTGCCGTCTGTTTCGATGAATTGTTTTATAACCTTTGTAAAAATATTTCCTGTCATGTTAGTTTGGGTAATATATCTATGTGTAATGGGACTTTTGGGGTTGTTTCTTTTTGGAACAACCAGTATTAAGTTTTATGTTTATTTGACATTTTTGCTAATCATATTACCTTTTATAAATATGGTATTTATAAAATTCTCAAAAGATTTTAAGTATAGTTTAAGAATTTTTAGTCCGTTAATAATTGCCGAATTTATGAAAAAAGCATTTATGAAAGTATTTTTATTTATGCTTCAGTTCGTTGTTTTGGGATTGATAATATCAGGAATTAATGTATTTTTACTCAAATTATCAATGGAAGGTCAATCAAGAACGGTTCAATTAATATCTGTTTTAACGACAATTTGTATAATTTCTTATGCTCATCAGATATTAAATCTTGCTTATTATAAAGGTTTAACAGAGATAATAAAAAAGAACGAAGTTTAAAAGCTTCGTTCTTTTTGTATATTTTTTAATTTATTATTTGATTTTTTTTGAAGGGGCAACCTGATTTGCTTCTTTTTGCATTTGTTCTAATTGTTTTGTAAGTTTTTTGGTAATTTCATCAGGATTGTATTGTTTATCAACATATTCAATATTTGCTTTTTTCTTCAAAGCATTTAATATATCATCAATTGCCTTTATTTCTTTTTCATTTGTCAGGCTTTCTTTAAGGTTATTTTTAATTTTGTCAAAAGATTCAACACCTGCAGGACGTCTGTCCGTAACCAAAATTACATGGTAACCGAACTGAGTTTTTACAGGTCCGACAACGGTATTTGGCTTTGCCCCGAAAGCAGCCTTTGCAAATTCCGGAACCATAACTTTTGCTTCAAAATAGCCCAAATCTCCACCTTTTTCTGCAGTTGTTGTGTCTTGTGAATATTTTTTAGCATATTGTGCAAATTTCGAGTTATCAGCTTTGAGTTCTTTTGCAATTTTATTTGCAAGTGTTTCACGTTCTTTTACTTTTTCGCTGATTTTTTTGGTCATTTCGCTTTCAGAAATTTCTTTTTTGCCGTCGCCTGCAATTTCCTGAGCTAACTGCATCGGATCTGTTAAAAGCAAAATGTGGTATGCTCTTACCTGTTCGCCGTGTTTAAATTTATCAATATTTTTGTTATAAAAATCTTTTACTTCTTTATCCGATACTTTTACATTTTTTGAAGTTTGAGCAAGTTTTTTCATTTTAACCTGCGTTTTAATATCGGATTTGAATTGCTTAGTGGTTACATTATTTTGTTTAAGCATATTCGATAGATTTTCTTTTCCGCCGACTTTATCAATAATTTTGTCAATTGCTTCATCTATTTCTTTATTTGAAACTTTAATTCCTCTTGCTTTAACTTCCTGTTCAAGAAGTTGTTGTATAATAAGCTGAGTGATAACGGCACGTTCTGTCATCAAATACAAAACACCCTCTTTGTCATTTTTGATATCACCCACACCCATTTTAGCGAATGGTGAAGACTCAATTTGTCTGTCCATAAGTTTGTCAAAATCGCTTTGAGTAATTACGGCATCGTTTACTTTTATAATAGCCTGCGAGTTTTTCAGACCGCAACCTGTGAAAAGCATGCCTGCAACAAGCAAAGTTGCAATTAATTTTTTAGTTTTCATTAATTTATCCCTCTCTATTTTAATATTCGTAACTGACCTTGCGTATATAATAAAACAAATCATTCAAAATGTTAAATATTTCATCAAAATTTACATAAGAAGTGTTTAAAATAAGAATGGATTTCCCTTCAGTGCAAGTCTTTGGCGCAATTGTAAATTTTATTCTGCGCAAAAGATTTGGACTCAAAATTCTTGATACAAGATTCCATTCCGCTTGAGAATAAGGGGTATAAATTCTTATATTATCCTGTGTTTCTCTTATTGCGCTGATTTTGATTTCCGTTGCACTAAGTCGTAATCTTATTAGTTTTATAAGGTTTTCGACAGGTTCGGGCGGTTTTGAAAATCTGTCTTTCCACTCATCAACTATATAATCAAGTTCTGCAACCGATTTTACATCCGCCAGACGTTTATATTCAATCATTTTTTGGTCTGAACTTCCCACCCATTCATCAGGAATATATGCGGTTACATTAATATCAACTATTGTCGGCTGTGTGCGGTCAATTTTTTCGCCCTGCAACTCTTTAACGGTTTCTTCCAAAAGCTCGCAGTATGTATCAAACCCGACATTAACCATGTGCCCATGTTGTTTTGTTCCTAAAATATTCCCTACTCCTCTTATCTCAACATCACGCATTGCTATCTGATATCCGCTCCCAAGTGTTGTAAATTCTTTAATCGCTTTAAGTCTATCAGTTGCATCTTTTGATAATTCTTTACTGCGTTTATAAAAACAATAACAGTATGCCTGTCTTTCGCTTCGTCCGACACGTCCTCTTAATTGATACAACTGAGCAAGTCCGAATTTATCCGCACCGTGAATTATCATGGTATTTGCGTTTGGCATATCAATTCCGTTTTCAATAATCGTTGTGGCAAGCAAAATATCATATTCATGGTTTGCAAAATCAACAATAACTTCTTCAAGTTCTTTTTCATCCATCTGCCCATGCCCGACGGCTATTCGTGCATTTGGCACAATTCTTTGCAGTAAAGTTTTCATCTCCATAATGGTTTCAACTCTGTTATAAAGATAGAAAACTTGTCCTTCTCTATCAATTTCGTGATTAATAGCGTTTTTGACCATATTTTCATCCCAGTTGCCGACATAAGTTTTAATCGGCAGACGGTTTTTAGGCGGAGTGTTGATAAGCGAAATATCTTTTATCCCCGACAGTGACATATAAAGCGTTCTGGGGATAGGTGTTGCAGACATCGAAAGAATATCAATGTTTTCCCGCAATTGTTTTAGTCTTTCTTTATGACGAACTCCGAAACGATGCTCCTCATCGATAACCAAAAGCCCCAAATCTTTGAATACAATTCCGTCCTGCAAAAGCCTGTGCGTACCTACTACAACATCACATTCACCTGTTGCAAGATGTTTTATTGTTTCTTTTTGTTCTTTTGGGGTGCGGAAACGTGATAACAGTTCGACTTTCACCCCAAACGGTCTGAAACGTTCTTCCATTGTCTGGTAGTGCTGGAGTGCAAGAATTGTCGTCGGAACAATTACTGCGGCTTGTTTCCCTGAAGTTATAGCCTTAAATATCGCACGCATTGCAACTTCCGTTTTGCCAAACCCGACATCCCCGCAAATAAGCCTGTCCATAGGTTGAGAAGATTCCATATCTGATTTAACTTCTTTTATTGATTTCAACTGATCAGGAGTTTCGGTGTATTCAAAGGCTTCTTCCATTTCTATCTGCCAGTTTGTATCAGGTAAAAATTCAATACCCTGCTGCATTTTACGTCTTGCATAAAGCCGTAACAGATCGTAAGCAACCGTTTCAACAGCTTTTTTAACTTTGGTTTTTGTGTTTTCCCAGTCACTTCCGCCCATTTTTGATAGTTTTGGTTTTGCCGTACCGGATCCTCTGTATCGGCATAAAAGATTGATTTGCTCGGCAGGTATGTGTAATTTATCTTTATTTGCGTATTCGATAGTTAAATAATCTTTTAACTGACCGTCAATTTCCTGTTTTGAAAGCCCTTTGTATATCCCAAGACCATGAATTGTATGCACAACAAACTCGCCCGCTTTTATATCGTTGATGTTTTCTATAAACTCGGGCTTTTCTTTGTAATAAGATTTTTTTGTCGAGGTAATTTCTTTGGGGCGTTTGTTAAACATCTCTCGGTCTGTGATAATTACGGTTTTAAAGTCCTCTAAAATACAGCCCCCGCAAACAGTTGTACTCTGAAAATCGGCATCAAAAATTTCGCGCTCCGACAGAATTTCTTTTACACGTTCGGGGTAATCGGTGGCAATAATAACATTATAACTATTGTGTTCTGATATATAATTTGAAATGTCATCAAGATTTGCTTCAAAGTTGCGTAAAGGCTGAGAATTAAACTCAATCAAATCAAACATACTTCCATCAATAAAATTATTGAATCCAATTTTTTGGAAATACGATGTTCCTCTCAAAAAATCTTCGTAAGAAAAGTGATTTTTCAGTGGCTCATTATTTTTTAACAATCCGCTTTTAATATTTTCATCAAGCCGTTTTTCGCAGTCTTCATTAAGAAATTCATATTTTGAATAAATTTCGGTTGTTTCATCAAACACAAGGGCGTAATCTTTGAAATAATCCAAAATTCCTGTTAATTGCGTATTAAAATACCCCTGATAAACCTCTATGCCCTCAAAATAATTTTCTTCGGGGACATCATCATCAGGTTCACCCTGCAATTCTCTGACCAAGTCCTCCTGCCCTGTGGTTATAAATTTATACACGGGGTAAATGGTTGTTTCTTTGGCTTTTTCAACTGATTTTTGGGTTTCGTTATCAAAGTAGCGAATATCAACGACTTCATCGCCCCAGAGTTCGATACGGACAGGATTAGAATTGAGAGAGAAAACATCTGCAATATCCCCTCTTATGCTAAATTCAGATATGTCACTGACCATTGTTGTTTTTTTATAGCCAAGATTAACTAACTGTCTTGAAAATTTACCCAAATCAAGCGTGTCGCCGACTTTTATTTTTATGCAATTTTTTTTGAAAAAATCAGAGTTCGGAAATTTTTCAAGTAACGATTTTACAGGACAAATGACTACATCGGGTTTATTTAAAAGAATTTCAACCTGACGTGCATAATCGTACAAATTCGGGCAGACCGCTTCATACATAGAAATATCCTGAAACGGCATAATCTGGGCATCCAAATCAAAAGCGGTTTTTAAATCGCTTTGATACTTGAGAGCATTTTGCTCGGTAGAAGTCACCATCAGGACTTTTTTCTTTGAATATTTTGTGATTTTTGAAAGCAAAAACAAACGTAAAAAGGTGGTTAAACCGGTAACGGCAAAAGAGTCACCCTCTTTTAATCTTGCCCTGAAACGCTCATAAGGATAGGGTATATCGTTTTCATTGATATTAAACATAAATGTATTATAGCAAAAATTTGGTAATTTAGGTTTGCCTTATTATCCGATTCAAAAACTTAAAAATTCATTTTATTTATATAAAAACCTCACCCGATGTTGTAAAAACTCACAAGTTCGTTTACAACATCACCCTCTGCTGATATCAGGAGAGGGCAGGGAGAGGTTATTAGTTTTATTTGAAAGGAGAAAATAAAATGACATTTAATCCGTTGAAAGAAAAAGGTTTACCATTAGAAAAACAGGTGCGCACATGGCATGATATTGCGCACAGAAAATACAACAAAAACGAGATTGACTGTTACAGCCGCACCCGCCAAATATTAATGAACGGTATAGAGGTTGAGGCTTGGAATTTCAAACACAATTTTGCAAGAGTATGTCAAGATGAAGACACCTTGGAATTTCTTGCTCAGACAAAACGTATAGAAGATGCCCAGCAAACAACAGTTAACTGGCTTGCACCATGCGATCAGTCGGTTTTGGAAACAACATTAGGCTATGAACAGGTTGCGGTTGACCTGACTGCCTGGATGGCACAAAATGAGCCTGATCCTTATGTTAAAGAAACATTTGATTTCGGTCTTTTAGAAGATTTCGACCACTTATACAGATACAGCCAGTGGGCATACATGATTCACGGTATTACCCCAAATGCAATCGTTCAGGGGCAAACTGACATAATTTTAGGACGTCCGACTCAAAACCACCACAACTGCAACATTGTAAGACTTCGCAAGCATTATGACAAAGCAAAGGCTTCACCTCAGACAAAAGTTAATATCCTTACACTTGTTGCAGGTGAACAGCAAACTCATAATTATTACGGCGAACACGGTTTTGCATACGGCAGTGAACTTTTAAGAGAAACTTACGCGGAAATCAAAGATGTTGAAGAAGAACACGTATCTATGTATGAGTCGTTAATTGACCCTTCTGAATCCTTCTACGAAAAATTACTGCTCCATGAATTTACAGAAGTCTGCACATACCACAACTGTATGACCGACGAAAAAAATGAAATGCTTATGCCAATCTGGGAAGAATTTTTAGCAATCGAACTTGACCATTTGCAGACTGCGGCAAAACTCTTTAAAAAATACGAAAAACGTGACCCCGAGGAAGTTATCGGCGAAACTGTCGTTCATCCTTGCCATTTTACTTCTCAAAAGGATTATGTAACAAAAGTTCTTCACGATGAAATTGATAAGCGGTTAGGTTCAAATAAAGATTATCAGTTCACAAAAGATATTCCTGATGATTGGGCAAGTTATTGGGTTCAAGATACGGTAGGCAAAGACGGTTCACCGTCTGAGGTTACAATCAGGGTAATTGCCGAGCAAAAGAGCAGAGATTTGGTCTGTGCAAATGAAGAACTAAAAAAAGATTTGCCAAAACTTGCTAAAAAAGCAATGCAGAAAAAAGGAATGACCTGTGACACGGTTACGCCCGAAGAATACGAAAAAATGTCAAAAGAAGAATTTGAATTATAAAATAAAACATAGGCGGAATAAAAATCCCGCCTATGTTTTTATGCTAAAATCAACATATGAAGAAAAAAGCCGATATTGAAAAATTGAAAAAATACGGATTTAAGAAAAACAAGGACAAATACAGTTATTGCATTGATATAATGAACGGCGATTTTACTCTCAATATTGATATTGAAAACGGGAATGAAATAAAACCCAAACTCATTGAAAAGGCCTTTAACGAACCATACACACTCCATCTTGTCGAAGATGTGCAAGGAACTTTTGTTGGTCAAATTCGCAAAGAGTATGAAAAAATTATTAATGAAATAAAAGAAAAATGCTTTAATATGAAAGTTTTTGAGTGGGAATACAGTTACAAAATACTTGATTATGCCAAAGAAAAATACAATTCCCCTGCGGAATATTTATGGCCAAAATTCCCGCGCAATGCGATTTGCAGGCGTCAGGATAACAAAAAATGGTATTTGGGAATATTTTCAGTTAAAGGAAATAAACTCGGACTAAAAACTGATGAAATTGTTGAAGTTATTAATCTTAGCGCACCGGCTGATGAAATTCCGAAACTTATTGAACAACAAAATATTTACCCCGCTTACCACATGAACAAAAAACACTGGATAACAATAATTCTCGACGGCTCAATGCCGATAGATAAAATATATAAATATATTGACAAAAGTTATGAACTTGCAAAAAAATCCACTTGATTTATGGTGAAAAAATTTGTAAAATACCTTTATGGGTATCCGTGTTAATAAAATAGATAATATTAATCCTGTTGGGAATCTTGATTTATACAAGGTCCGCGAAGTAATAACTTCAGGCAAAATTACAACAGATGAAAAAATTCAATTTTTGAAAAAAAATCATTCTGAAATTTCACATTTGGTAGATGAAAAAATTTCAAGCACTGATTTCAGAACAATAATGAAAAATCGCCCTTTAATAATTTTTAAACCGATAAAAAATTCTTTTACCAAAGCCGGTGATAAAAAACTTCTTGCCATGGCTCTTGGAATTCCGCAAAGTAATGTTGACGGTTATATTAAAAACGTAACTTTGCAGGTTCGTTCAATTCAGGATTTGAACTCAATGGGCATATCAAAAGATAAGTACGATGAGGTTAAAACCTACGTTTTCCGTCACGGCACAAAAGAACAGGTTATAAATTACCTCGATTACGAACTTGCTCATGCAAAAGATATCTTACAAATGCTCTATCATATTCTTGAATACAATGCAGGCGGAGTTGCGGATTATTTTATCAGACCTATCCACAGGCTTGATAATAAAACAATGCTCGGGATATATAATACGATTGATAAGAACCTTAAATCGAGCGAAAAAGCGGGAAAAATCAGTGATATTGAAGCGCAGGAAACAGCCGAGTGGGCTTTGGCGCGTATTTACACAATCCAAAATAACCAAAAACTTAAAAATGCTGTCAAATTGCGTAATGAACTTAGTTAATAAAAAATTATTATAAAATTAAGGAGTTAAATATGAGTGAAGAAATGAAAAACTGTCCTGCATGTGGTGAAGAAATATTGGCAACCGCAAAAAAGTGTAAGCATTGTGGTGAATGGCTTGATAAATCAGCTATTCCGTCAGATATGCCTAAAGAAGAACTCCCGCTTAATCACAGAAGCTTTAACTGGGGTGCTTTTTTACTCACTTGGATATGGGGTATTGGGAATAAAACTTATATAGCATTTCTTGTATTTGCGGTATCTTTATTGAGCATTATTCCTTATGTTGGCTGGCTTGCTCAGTTAGGTTTTTGCATATGGCTCGGTATTCAAGGTAATGAATTAGCTTGGAAAAATAAAGAGTGGAACAGTTTGGAAGAATTTGAAGAAACTCAACGCAAATGGGCAATGTGGGGCGGTATTATAGTAGGAATTTCATTTGCGTTATTATTGTTATTAATTTTTGTTGTCATTATAGCTATTGCCGCTAGTGGGACTTATGAATAGTAATAGTGAAAAATGAGGTTAAAATATGTCTGAAGAAAAAAAATTATGCCCATATTGCGGAGAAGAAATACTTGCGACAGCAAAAAAATGTAAACATTGTGATACGTGGTTAAATGTTTCGCCTACAAATAAAGAATTTAAATCATACGAAACAGGTAACCGAAAGAATATTGCAATAGGTTATGATATATGCGGTTTGGTATTTTCTTGCGTATCAGTTTTTGTAGCTTGTTCTATTTTAGAAGATAGGTCAGATGCAGATTTTATATACATGTGTATAGGTTGGATACTACTTAACTTTTTCCCTTTAACAATCGCAATATTAGGACTATTTAATGAAAATAAAGCAATAAGCGGTATTACTTTAGGACTTACATGTTTGAGTACGCTATTGTTAATAATTTTCATGTTCGGAGCATTTCTTGTTTAGAGAAAATATTTAGGAGTTAAGATTATGACGAATGGCGAAAAGAATTGTCCTTATTGTGGCGAGAAGATAAAAGAAATTGCTCAAAAGTGTCCGCATTGTAAAAGTTGGTTGAATCAAAACAGAACAATCGCATCTGAAAATAAACTTCCTAATGAATGTAAAAAGTTTAACTGGGGCGCTTTTTTTCTTACTTGGATATGGGGTATCGGGAATAGAACTTATATAACATTCCTAATTATTCCTGCAGCTTTGTTTTCACTTTTTGTTCCGATTTTGGGACTTGCGGTTTCTATTTGGTTTGGTGTTCAGGGTAACGAATGGGCTTGGAAAAATACTAATTATAATAATGCTCAGATATTCAATGAATCTCAGAAAAAATGGGCAATATTTGGTACAATTATAGGAATTTTATTTTCTCTCATAAAAATTGGGATTATTTTGTTAATATTTTTGCTTCTTGTTTCTTCGGGTGTTGCGGATCAAGGCTATAATGATGCGATGAAAACTCAAGCATGTATGGAATACGAGGCAATTAAAAATAATCCTGAAAATTTGTCACTTGATGACATAATAAAATATAGAGATTTAAAAAATGAATGTGGTGTTGAGATTTTGCTTGGTGTTATTGAAAATTTAGCAAAATAAAAAAGGATAAGAATAAATTTATTTTAATACTTGTGTATTATAATGTTGTTATTTAAAATGGAGTATAAATTATGTCAGAAGAAACTAAAAAATGTCCGTATTGTGGTGAAGAGATTTTAAAAGAAGCAAAAAAATGTAAACATTGTGGAGAATGGTTAGAAAAAAAACAAGAAAAAGATAATATTCTATCTCAAAATACAAAAGAAGTTTCAGATTCTGGATGGTCTATTGTTTTGAAGCTGGGACTTGCTATATTGGGTGCAATAGTATGTATTAATCTCTTTCCACATCTTTTTGATGATAAAATTGTCCTTACGAACGAGTTGAACGGAACTAAAATTGAAATACCAGTTGAAACTAATACGCTTAAGAATGGAGAGAAAGAATATTGCGTAAAGGTGA
>Ga0310690_10000547_pt1 | contig 78537 bp, 57 predicted proteins | sample AusTroGonzalo_MG_2_FD_207661 | JGI IMG/M metagenome (GOLD analysis project Ga0310690, IMG submission 207661) | Bovine rumen microbial communities from tropical cattle in Woodstock, Queensland, Australia - Gonzalo_04 (v2) (version 2) | ecosystem: Host-associated > Mammals > Digestive system >...
CGTCCTCTCAGATCCCCTACCCATCATCGCCTCGGTGGGCCGTTACCCCGCCGACTAGCTAATGGGACGCATGCCCGTCCCGCACCGACCGAAGCCTTTCAACGGATGGGGATGTCCCCTCCCGTCGACATGGGGTATTACCCGGCGTTTCCACCGGCTGTCCCCCAGTGCGGGGTTGGTTGCATACGCGTTACGCACCCGTGCGCCACTCTCAGAGGTCCCGAAGGGCCCCTTCCCGTTCGACTTGCATGTATTAGGCCTGCCGCTAGCGTTCATCCTGAGCCAGGATCAAACTCTTCATTGTATTATTGTTGTACTTATTATTTTTCCTGTTTTAGGGCTCCGCTATGATTTCACAATCTCTTTACCTTGCTTTTCACTTTCATTGTGCTGGCCTCAAGCTTTCAAAGAACCTTTGTTCGCAGCCCCCGTATCTCGGGGGGTGAAAACGGCTGCAAAGGTACAACCTTTTTTCTTTCCCGCAAGCTTTTTTTTACTTTTTTTTCAAAAAAATTTATGCGGTTAAGTCAACTACCTCAGCCTCAGGGGCATTCTTCTGCACAGAAGCAACACCGTTGAGCATGTTTTTCTCGCTGGCATACATCTGGCTGCTGCCGATAACCTGTCCGTTGGTGGCTTTCAGGTTGAAGAAAGGCTTGCCGTTGGAGGCGACTTTCTTCTCAAAGCGAGCTTCAACAGCGCAGTTTTTCTTCACCGACTCGATGCCGTTCATGCAGGCGGCCTTGGTGGTGTAACCTTCACTGGTGAGAATGACTTGGCCGTTGGTGGCCTTCAGATTGAACTGGAACTCGCCGTTCTTTCTGAGCGTAATAACGAATTTACCCATAATGTTAATGTTTTAAATGTTTATAATTGAAGTGTTTTTGTGTTGTTTCACTTGGCAAAGATAATTAATTCTTCGAAAAACAACAAAAATCAAATCATTTTCTCTATCGTCCAAACAAAAGCTCGCAAGCCCAACTCAGGAGCCTTCTCGTCACGCTCTTTCAAATCATTCAACACGCCATCCACGCACTCGTCGTCCATGACAGACACCAAAGCGTTGTTCAAAGTGGGCCATGCATGCGTCCCCAAATGAGGCTCGCCCGTCTCACTGCCCCGACCCTTGATCTCGTTCCACTCGGTATATCCCCTCACCCCATGGTCGTTCAACACCTTGGCAATCTCATCATAGTACGCCTGATTATATGTTATAAGTATCGCCTTCATCTTAACTTTTATCTTTTATCTTTTAACTTTTATCTAATATTCTCCGTCGCCGTCAACGCCCTCTCCGCCTTGCGCTGTTTCCTCCTTACCGCACGGGTCTCAAGGGAGCAATATAACGCCGGTATTAATAATAAGGTGATTAATGTGGAAACTGTGAGACCCCAGGCGACGGTGACGCCCAAGGAATTCCACATCTCAGCGCCCTCGCCGCGACCGATGGCCATGGGGATCATACCCAGAACCGTGGTCAAAGTGGTCATCAGGATGGGGCGCAGACGGGAACGGGCGGCCTTCACGGTGGCTTCTTTCACCTCAACGCCACGTTCCTCCAAGAGCGTGGTATAGTCGATAAGCACGATACCATTCTTCACCACGATACCCATCAAGATCAGGATGCCCACGAAGGCCATGGCACCCAAGGCCGTGTTGGTAGCCCACAGGCCAAGCAACACGCCCGTGAAGGTGAACGGCACGGAGAACATGATGACGAAAGGCTTCATCAGGTTCTCGAACTGGGAGGCCATCACGATATACACCAATATTATAATAAGGACCAGAAGGGTGAACAGGTCACCAAACATCTCTTGTTGGGTCTCATAGTCGCCAGCGATCTTCGTCATAATCTCGGAAGGAATCTCACTTTCGGCAATGACCTCCTTGCACATCTTCACCACATCGCTCAACACCATGCCCTTGCCGACCACGGCGGTCACGCTGACCATGCGTTCACGGTCCTTACGCTGGATGCTGGGCGGAGTCAGTGTCTCCACTACCCTGCCGAGGTCGCCCACACGCACGGGTTGTCCATAGGCATTATAGAGCTTGATGTTCTCGATATCCTCAATACTCTTGCGGAACTCGGGGGCATAACGCACACGGATGTCGTACTCCTCACCGTCCTCACGGTAGTAGGAACCCACCGAACCATTAATGCGGTTTTTCACGTAGGTGGCAGCCGTGGTGCTGTTCAAGCCATTCAAAGCGAGCTTCTCACGGTCGAAGTCCACCTGATACTCAGGGGTATAGGCATCACGACCCACGATAACTTGCAGGATGCCACGGTCGCGGAGCTTCTGTGCAATCTCGTTGGCGACCTGGTCGGTGGTGGTGAAATCGTAGCCGTAAACCTCAACCTGGACGGTACTCATGCCACCCATGCCGCCACCACCTTCGTTGACGTTGGCTTTCTTGATCTCAGGCATGGCATTGAGCTTGGCGCGAATCTCGTCAGCCACCTCGCTCGTCTTTCGCAGACCCGCCTTACGACGCTCGGTCTTGGTACCCAAACGTAAGTTGAACGAAATGATGTTGGTGCCGTTGTTCCTCATGGATGCAAAGGCGTTGTCGGAGTCGGCTTGGCCAAAGCTAAAGTTACATATCTTCACCTCGGGGATGGCCATGAAATCGGCAGCGAGGTCCTTGGCAAAGGCACCCGTGACATCCTGACCCGTGCCGGCAGGCAACTCAATATTAATGCTCAATCGTCCTTCGTCCATCTTAGGCATCATTTCTGTCTTTAAAGTGGGTGCTAAAAATACAACAGAAATGATAAATAATCCCAACATGCTGAAAATCACGACTTTACGATGGTTAACACACCAATTAATAAGTCGGGCATAACCATTGCTGATGCTATCCAAGGCTTTATTAATGGGTCGGAAGAGCGCTTTGTGGAACTTGCTCTCGTGGGGGTTCATCACCAGCATGCGGGAGCACATCATCGGCACCAGAGTCAAAGCGCCGATGGTGGACACAATCATGATGATGGACACGATCCAGCCAAGTTGCTTGAACATGACACCGGTGGTGCCTTTGATCATCGTCAAGGGCAGGAACACGGCCAACATGGTCAAGGTGGAGGCAATGACGGAGAGCTGCACTTCTTGGGTGGCATGCACGGCGGCTTCCTTGGGCTTCGAGCCTCGCTCGATATGTGTCGTGATGTTTTCCAGCACCACGATGGCATCGTCAACCACCATGCCGATGGCGATGGAGAGCGCCGACATAGAGATGATGTTCAAGGTGTTGCCGGTAGCGAACAGATATATTAATGATGCCAACAGGGAAATCGGGATGGCGAGCACGATGATGAAGGTGGCGCGCCAACGACCGAGGAAAACGAACACCACCAGCATAACCAGCACGAAGGTGATCAGGATGGTGTTGCGCAAACTATTAATGGTGTTTTGAATCGAGGTTGATCCGTCGACGATGGTATTCAATTTGACATCGGACGGCAAGGTAGGTTCGATCTTCTCAAGTTGTTTCTTGATGCCTTTGATGACGTTCACGGCATTGGCGTCGGTTTGCTTTTGTATGACGATGGTGGCACCTTGGCGGCCGTTGCTGTAGGACTCTTGGATGCGTTCCTCCATGCCGTCGACCACGGTGGCCACGTCACGCAGATAGATGGGGGCGTTGCCACGGGCACCCACGATGACGTCTTCCATTTCCTTGGCTGAGCCGAACTCTTTCTGGATACGAAGACTATAGCTGTTTGAACCTATGTCTATGTAACCGGCTGGCACGTTGCGGTTTTCGGTGGCGAGGGTGTTGGAGATGCTTTCGAGGGTGAGGTTATAGGCCTCGAGCTTGTTGGGGTCGACATAGACCTGAATCTCACGTTTGGGCGCACCGTTGGCGGAGACGGTACCCACGCCACTGACACGGGCCAAGGGGGTGGTGATGCGGTCCTCGATGATCTTGTCCAAGGCAGCAAGGCTCTCCTCGGCGGTCACGCTCAGCAACATGATGGGCATGTCCTCAGCGTTGAACTTGAACAACACGGGGTTGGTGGCCCCGTCGGGGAGATAGTTGCGTACCATGTCGATCTTGTCGCGCACATTGTTGGTGGCGGTCTCAATGTCGATGCCACTCTCGAACTCGAGCGAAACCACGGAAGTGTTCTCGCGCGAGGTGGTTGAGATGTGTTTCAAGTCGGGCACAGCGTTGAGGGTGTTCTCCAAGGTCTTGGAGATATTGGTCTCGATATCCGCCGCACTCGCGCCTGGATAGGAAGTCATCACCATGATGAAGTTGGTCTCCATGTTGGGTAGCTGATTAATGGAGAGGTTCATCAAGGAGAAGATACCGAATATGGCGATGGCGACGAACACCAAGGCCGTCGTCACTGGATTGTTTACTGCTGTACGTTGTAAACTCATTTAACTCTTATCTTTTAACTTTTATCTTTTATCTCTTAACTTGAACTTCCACCCCATTCTTGAGTCGAGCCTGGCCCTCAGTGACGATGATGTCGCCTTCATTAATACCAGAGAGAATCTCGTAGCGGGCGCCGAGGCGACGACCCAATTCCACCTTGGTATAGGTGACGGTGTTGTCGGCATTGAGCACATAGATGAAATGCTCGCCTGAGCCTTGTTGTTTGACCACGGCCACATCGGGGACCACCACACTGTGATTAATGCCGAAGCATGCCGTCACACGGGCGAACATGCCGGGACGCAGGCGCTGGTCGGTGTTTTGGGCGACCACCTCCACGGGGAAGGTGTGGGTGGCGGCGTTGATGGTGGGATAGATCAGGTTGACCTTACCCTTGAAGACCTCACCCGGATAGGCATCCACTTCAATGTCGAACTCCATGCCCTGATGCACCTGGGTGAAGTAACTCTCGGAAATATTAATGAGCATCTTCACTGGAACAATCTGCTCCACCACGAAGATAGGCAGGGCCATCGAGTACATGTCGCCCTTGTCGTAGTTACGGGCGGTGACCACACCGTTGATGGGGCTACGCAGGTAGGTGTTCTCCAGGAGGTTGTTGTAGGTCTTCTTGGTGATTTCGAGCGACAGCTTGGCGAGGTCATAGTCGGCCTGCGACACAGCGCCGATCTTATACAACTCCGTCAGACGGCCCAGTTCGGTGGAGTCGTTGACAAACTGCATACGGGTCTTGGTCAGGTTGACATCATCCATCTTGGCCAGGAGTTGGCCTTTGCGGACCTTGTCGCCAACTTCCACATTAATACTTAGGATACGTCCAGCGGTCTGCGAGACGATGTTATTGGTGGCATAGGGTTCGACGTTCGAGGTGAAGGTGGTGTTGAGTTCCACATCTTCGGCGGTGGCGGTGACCACGCTGACCACTGGCGCTACAGCAGCCTGTTGGGGACTGGCAGTGGTGTTTCCTTGTTCTTTGTTGCCGCATGCTGCAAGAAGCATGACAGCCAATACAGTTGAAAAAATACTATTAATTTTCATATAAGTGTAGTTTATTCTTTTCCTAACAATTCATCCAGCGAAGCCTTGGCGACCATGAAGTTATAGATGGCCTGGGCTTGGTTAAGCAGTGCCTGCTCGAGGGCGAGCTGCGCATCGTTGAGTTCCACGAGGGTGGTTTTGCCCACCTCATACATCTTCTCTGAAATCTGGTAGCTCTTTTCGGCGATCTCAACGGTGGCGTTGGCTGCGGTATAGTTCTTGACGCAGAGCGCGATGCGGTCGTTGTAATTGCGGATGGCGATGCGAATCTGGCGTTCCGTATCTTGGCGCTGCACATCGAGCATATCCTTGGCAATCTTGCTTTGTTTGATGTTGTAATGTTTCTGGAATCCGTCGAACACAGGGATGTTGAGGCTTAAAGCGGCGTTCGATGAGGGGAACCAGCGCAATTCGTCATCACCCATGGCGCTATAGTTGTAATTAATGCTTGCCGCGAGTGTGGGCAGATATTGTTTCTTCTGCATGCGGATGTTCGACTCGAGCATGCGATTCTGGATATCGAGTTGGATCATCGAGCTGTTGTTCTCGATATTGTCCTCGCTGACGTAGGGGGTGAGCAACTGCTCGGTATAGTCGCTGAGTCCACCCACCGCCTCGATGTCGGTGTCGAGGTTGAGGCCCATGACGGCTTTGAGTTGCCAAGTGGCGAGGAGGACGGCGTTCTCGGCGCTCGACACGTTGGGTTCGGCGTTCATCACGTTGACTTGTGCGCGGAGTTTCTCAAGCTCAGAGGCCTTGCCCACCTGGTAACGTTGCATGGTCTTCTCGTAGTTGGCTTGGGCGTTGTCGTACACCTGGGTCATCACCGCGAGCGACTCCTTGGCGAGCAGCACGCCATAGAAGGCCTGTTTGACCTGAGATATCATCGAGACCTTGGAGGAGCGGGCCTGTTCGACAGCCATCTCCACGTCGAGGGCCGACAGCTTAAGGCTTTCCCACAAGGGGGCGTTGACCAATGGCATGGAGGCCGAGGCCGAGGCGCTGATGTTGTTGTCGCGACCCACCTTGATTTCCATGGCCTGACCGCCCATGTCCATCACCATCACCTGTTTCAGCAAGGTGCGTTGGTAGGAGCTGCTGATGTTGACGTTGGGATAGAGGGCGGCATAGCTGCCTTTTTTGGCGTAGCCGCTCTTTTCGACGGTCATGTCGGCGATCTTGATGGTGTTGCTTTCCGCCAAAGCGATCTCCAAAGCCTGGTCCAGGGTCACCTGCAGAGGTTCCTGGGCTTGTAAATTAATGCCTAATGCACAGAATATTAATGAAATAAAACAAATTCTCTTCATTCTCTTTTCCATTTCGGGAAGTGTTAAATATAAAGAGGCAAAGGTACGAATTTTCCATTGAAAACAATTGTATTTTCAATGATTTGTTTTGGTGTTTTAACTAAGAAAAAAGGCAGTTCGTTACTCTGGAATACTTTTGACGTCATTGGGGTACCCCCTAAGGCACCTCAGCAACGGACCGAAGGGAGTTGCGTAGTGCCTTAGGGGGTACCCCAATGACATAATCATCAGGACCATTCATCCAATTCCAACCAACGAAGCTCTTTCTCATCGAGGAGGTCTTTGATCTCCTCAAGGCGGCGACCCATCGCTTGAAGCTGTTGGTAATCGGTGACCGTGTTCATCTCCTCATGAATCTGGGACTTCTCGGCTTCCAAGGCGGCGATGTCGGAGGTAAGCTGTTGGTATTCGCGTTCTTCCTTGAAAGAGCGTTTGGTCTTTTCACGAACGGTTTTCCTCACAGGCTCCTCCCCTTTCACGGTAGCGGTCGCTTGCCGTTCCCGCTGTTCCTTCTCCTGAAGGTACTCTTTATATTGGGAATAGTTGCCCATGAAGCCTTTCACTTTGCCGTCGCCTTGGAACACGAAGAGTTGGTCGACCACTTCATCCATGAAGAAACGGTCGTGCGACACCACCAGAAGGCATCCCTTATAGGCCTTCAAGAAGTCCTCCAGCTTCTGCAATGTCAGAAGGTCGAGGTCGTTGGTAGGCTCATCGAGGATGAGGAAGTTGGGGTTGGAGACCAGCACGGTGAGCAGATAGAGCCTACGTTTCTCGCCGCCCGAGAGCAGTGCTATGGGCTGGTGGTGCATCTTATGAGGAAACATGAAATGCGTGAGCAGCTGGTCGGCGGTATAGACCTGGTCCTTGCCGTAATGGAGCACCTCGGCGATGTCGCGGATGGCGTCGATGACGGTCTTGCTCTCGTCGAACTTGATGCCTTCCTGCCGGTAATAGCCGTAGGTGACGGTGTCGCCAACGATGATCTTACCGCTGTCAGGGGCGATGTTTCGAGTAATCAGGTCAAGAAATGTCGACTTGCCTACTCCATTTTTCCCTATTAATCCAATACGTTCTCCTCTTTGGAACACATAGTCGAAGTCGCGCAGCACGGTGAGGTCGTCGTAGGTCTTGTTGACTTTGTACATCTCGAGGATCTTACCTCCGAGGCGTTGGGCTTGAAGGCCGAACTGCAGGCGCTCCTCGGGTTGTTGGTACCTGGCTTGTTCCTTGAGGTCGTAGAAGGCGTCGATGCGGCTCTTCGACTTCCCGGTCCGAGCTTGTGGCGTTGACCTGATCCATTCCAGCTCGCGGCGCAGTTTTGAGGAGGCTTTCTCGGCGGCGGCACGTTTGGCTTCCTCGCGTTCGGTGCTCTTCCTCACATAATAGTCGAAGTTCCCATAATGGGTATAGATGACGCTTTGGTAAAGCTCAAAAATCTTGTTGCACACACGGTCGAGGAAATAACGATCATGGGTGACCATCAGGAGGGTGACGCTCGACTGGGAGAGGTACTTCTCAAGCCACTCCACCATCTCCACATCGAGGTGGTTGGTAGGTTCGTCGAGAATCAGCAGGTCGGGGTTGTCGAGCAGCACGATGGCCAAAGCCAGCCGTTTCACCTGACCGCCTGAGAGTCCTCCGATCTTCTGCTCGAGGTCGGTGAGCTCGAAACGGGTAAGCAGCTGTATGAGACGCTGCTCGTAGGAGCACGACTCCAGGTCTTCTGCCGTGGCGTTGCTGTAGCGCTCAGCGGAATCGGCCACAATATCATTAATGGTAAGATCGGGATCGTATTGGGGCAGCTGTTCCAGATAACCCACACGTATGTCGTTGGCAAAAGTCACCGTGCCGGTATCCATCGACTCACGACCCACGATGATCTTCAAGAGTGTGGACTTGCCCGATCCGTTGGAGGCAATCAGCGCGGCCTTGTCGCCTTTCTCAATGCCGAAGGTGACATCGGAGAACAAGGTCTTGATGCCGAACGACTTGGAGATTCCGTCAACGCTGAGGTAGTTCACTTCTTGACGCTGAACTTATAGATGCAGGTCTGGGTATATTGCTCACCAGGATTCAGCACGGCCTTGTCGGAGAAACGCTCCTGATGGATGGCATCGGGAAACTTCTGTGTCTCGAGCGCGACGGCGCCACGATAGACGTGTTTGCCCCACTTGCCTTCAGATTCTCCATTGAAGAAATTACCGCTATAAAACTGTAGACCCATTTGGTCACTAAACACTTCCATTGTACGACCGCTTAGAGGTTCGTATAAGGTTGCAGCGAGGACCACCTTGCCGCCCGTGGCGGTATTAATAATCCAGTTGTGGTCGTATCCGTGACCGTTTTCCAGTTGGACATGATTGTCGTCGATATGCTCTTTGATGGCATGCATTTCTGAGAAGTCGAACGGGGTGTCCTTCACCGAGAGGAAGCTTCCGGTAGGTATCAGCTCTTTGTCGACTGGGAGTATCCAGGGACCGTTGATTTGCAGTTGATGGTCGAGCACGATGTTACCCTCGCCTTGCAGGTTGAAGAAAGTGTGGTTGGAGAGGTTGCAGAGCGTGGTCTGGTCGGTGGTGGCCAGATAGTCGATACGGAACTCATTCTCCTTGGTGAGGGTATAGGTCATGGTGATATCGAGATTACCCGGGAAGCCGTCCTGGCCGTCGGGGAGCGTCACGTGCATCACCAGCACGCTGTCGTTGGCGCTCATCACATCCCACACCACACGGTCGGTGCCGAGTTCGCCACCATGAAGGGTATTCTCACCATCGTTCTTGGGCAGTTGATATTCGACGTCGTTCAAGACAAAGGAGCCTCCGGCGATACGGTTGGCGCAACGGCCCACCACGGCGCCGAGATAGCGCTCGCCAGTATTGTTGAGGTATTGGTCGATATTGTTGTAACCCAGCACCACATCGTCCATGTTGCCCTTGGCATCGGGAGCCCACAGTGCCACCACACGTCCGCCATAGTTGGTGACCTGCATGGTGATGTCGCCATTCTGAAGGGTGTAAAGCGACACTTGTTTACCATCCACTTCCTTGTTGAACTGGGCAGCGTCGATGAGCTGCACTTTTCTGTGACCACAGCTGGCCATCATTAATGCCACGGCCAGCAATACAAAAACTTTCTTCATGTTTTATCCTTTTAAAATACGGCGCAAAAATAGGCTTTTTTCTCAATGGAAAGCACGGCGCACGCCATTATATGAAACGGTTTTTTTGTTCTTCAGATAGCGAATCGTCATCTCCTCGGAGGTCATATACTGGCTCTCACCGTCGTCGAGGCTCTCGAAACGCACCGTGGAAGCCATGTAGCTGTTCATGGCGACTTTATAGGTGGCGTCGTTGGAGAAGCGGCCTTTGTCGGGTTTGATGTCGACCGACTTGGGGTAGCCGTCGGACTCGGTACGCACGGTGTACGTCATGCCCGACACATACGAGGGGTAACGACCATTTTTCTTATAGGTCTCCATGATGAAACGTTCCAGCTGCTTGCCGGTCATCCTAAAGACCACGATCTCGTTATTGAAGGGATCGATGTTATACACGTCTTTGACAGTGATGGGCCCTTTCTTGAGGTGATCGATGCGGATGCCCCCGGTATTGTTGAAGGCGAAGTCGGCGCCCGACACCCATCGGATGGCGTCGGTGATCATGCAACCCAGTTCTTCTCTCGAGTCAAAATTGGTGGTAGCCTTGGCGATAGCCTCGTTGAATCTCTTGTCGCTGTTGAACTCGTCGAGCATGGCTTGGACCTCGGGGTCTTTCTTCCCGAAGTGCTGCACGTCGAGGGTCTTTGCCATGACATCGACCAGCTCGCCCTGTCTCACCACGAAGAGCGTCAAAGTGGCGTTTCTCAGGCTGGAGCCCGCCTGGGTGACCATCACGCCGTTGTGCTTGGTAGGATTCTCGATCAAGGTATGGGTGTGGCCTCCGAGGATGGCGTCGAAGTCAGGGAACTGTTCGGCGACCTCAAGGTCGTCCTCATAACCCAGATGTGAGAGCAGGATGAAGATGTCGGCCTCATCGCGGAGGTATTGGTATTCGGGCAACACATCGATGCCTTTCTTGAAGGAAATCTCGGTGAAGTGCATGGGGTGAGCCCCGGGGATGCCGCTGGCGCGGGTCTCCACCAGACCCACCACAGCGATGTCGAGACCTTGGACATGAAGGATCTCGTAAGGCTTCACATCGAGTTTAATATTCTCCGGGACCACCACATTGGCGCAGAGGAAGGGAAAGTCGGCATCTTCGATGTTCTTCTGGAGAGCCTGAACTCCGCCGTCCCACTCATGGTTACCAACCGCACAGAGGTCGAACCCCACCTTATTCATTAAAGCAATCATCGGGTAGTTGACCGGTTCGTATTGGTCGTTCACTGGATTGCCGGTACGGTTGTCGCCTGCCGAGAAGACCAGAAGGTCGGGATAGATACCCCTTAAGCTGTCAAGCATCGCGGCAAACTGAGGCATCATATCGATAGCCGAATGCATGTCGTTAACCGACACCACTGCCACCACGGCGTTCAAATCCTTGTCGTTATTATTAATATTTTGATTACCAATATTTTGACAAGACTCAAAGCCCAAAGAAGCGGCCACTATGAGCCCCAAAGCAAGTAACAAGCGTTTCATTTTAGTGGAATTTATTTGCAAAATTACATTATTTTCGGAAATTAAATATTATTTTTGCAAATAATTATGAGAGAGCATATTGAAAGAAGAACAAGTTGGAGGGTGGTCACGGCCAACCTTTTCATCATTGCCTTTGGCGCTGTGATGTTCTATTACATTTTCAACATGCAGCACTCCATTCAGAACCAGCGGGCCAACAACGGCACGCAGACCCAGGCGCTCAACCTGACCAACCGTTTCACCCAGTTGGTGCACGAGGCCCAGGCGGAGGCCAACCTGTTCGCTTTCACCGACAATCCCGCCCACTTGAAGCGCTTCGGGGAGCTGAACAACGAAATCAGCCAGTGCGCCGACTCCATCCTGGCGGTGATGCCCAGTCCGGAAAACGAGAGGCGTATCCATGAAGTCGAGCATCTGATCATGAGGAAAGGACAGATCAGCTACGTGCTCTCGCGGCAGTTTTACTATTACGACCCCTTAGCCGAGATCAACAAACGTCTGAAGGCGTTCACCCCTCCCACCCCACCGGCACTCAACCTGAGCGACACCTTGACTGCCAACAATACCAGCCCCGCCCTCGTCAACGACTCCACCATCAAGATTCTCAGCGACCTGAAGATACTCTCGGAGAAAGCAAGTTCGGAGTACAAAAAACGCATCAAGGAATATGAGCGGAAGACCGCCGAGTTAATCACCGACGACAACCATCTCTCCGAGGAGATTGCCGACCTGCTGTTGGAACTCAACAAGGAAATCATCGAGTCGTCGCGACTGGAGATGGAGATCAGCGAGCAGATCATCGAGGAGAACCTCACCGCCTCGACTTACATCGCAGGTGCCGTGCTCATCCTGATCATTGTGTTCGTCATTTTGATCCTCAATGACGTGAACAAGGGATTCAGGGCGAGGAAAGCCGCCGAGAAAGCACGCGCCGAGGCCGAGGACGCCCGCAAGAAGACGGAGGAGCTCATGGAGAGCCGCCACAAGATGCTGCTGACAGTGTCGCACGACATCAAGAGTCCTCTCGCCTCCATCATGGGCAACCTGGAGCTGATGGACAACACCGGCAACGAGAAGGAGGCGCTCTCGATACAGCAGTCGGCCGAGCACATCCTCGACCTGCTGAGCGACTTGTTGGAGTTCTCCAGGCTGGAGCAAGGCATGTTGAAAGCCGAGAAGGAGCAGTTCAACGTCAGCCAGCTCTGCGAGGAGATCGTCACCATGTTCAAGCCCATCGCCCAGAAGAAAAACCTGCATTTCGACTTCCATGACGGCATTCGCAAGAACCTTTATGCCAATGCCGATGCCTTGAAGATCAAGCAGGTCATAGGAAACCTGATCTCGAATGCCATCAAATACACCCTCGAGGGCACTGTGGGCTTCAGCGCCAGCCTTGAAAACGGGAGTCTCGTGTTCAGTGTCAAAGACAGCGGCATCGGCATCCCTTCCGACAAGCTCGAGGAGATCTTCAAGCCTTTTGTCCGCACCGACGACGGCAGCAAGCTCTCTGAAGGCACCGGCTACGGCCTCTCGGTGGTGAAAGGTCTCGTAGACCTGATGGAAGGCCATATCGAGGTGCAGTCGGAACTCGGCAAGGGCAGTCTCTTCACGATACAGATTCCCGTGGAGACGGCCATCATGGACGAGGCTGTCAAGCAGGGAGACCACGATGAGCTCGACGTCATCCCCGACCAGGTGCCGGAGCGGCATATCCTCATCATCGACGACGATGACACCTTGCTGACTGTGGTGAGCAACATGGTGGGCCGGTTGGGGCACCAGGTGATGCTATGCCGTTCGAAGAGCGACCTCGACGAGGCTTTGCAGCACACCGACACGTTTGACTGTGTGCTTACCGACCGCGAGATGGGTGCCTTGAGTGGCAACGACATCCTGAAGCTCTTCAAGGAGGCCGACCCCGAGAAGCCCGTCTACCTGATGACGGCACGCATGGACTACGACACCGAGAAAGCCCTCGGCGAGGGATTCGACGGATTCCTGCAGAAGCCTTTCAAGATCAAGGACTTGGAGTCGCTATTTGGTGTCCACTCCTGGCACAACGACCAGAGTGCGTCCACTACGTTCGCTGACTTCCCTGTGCTATGTGAAATCATGGCCGACGACGAAGAGGCCATCCGTGGCGTGCTCACCCTTTTCGCCCAGTCAACGGCCGACCATCTGGTAGTGTTGAACGAATGTCTCGAGAACGACGATTTCGTGACGGCTCACAACCTATGCCATAAGATGTTACCCATGTTCATCCAGCTGCAGCAGGAGCAAGCCGTGCCTTTCCTCTCGAAGATGAACGACCTGAGAGGACATGGTCCTGCCGACTATCCCGAATGGAAAGACGACGCCCTGCAGTTCATGAATGTGGCAGACAAGATGCTGGAGATGCTGGCGGAGAAATACAACATTGTTTAGAACTAAAGGTCCATCCCCAGCTGATGCATTTTATTATATAGGGTTTTCCTATCTATTTGAAGCAGTTTTGCGGCGACGGTTTTGTTGCCGCGGGCTTTATTCAATGCGGCTTCGATCTGTTCGCGCTCGTTGCCGGGACGCAGTGCGAAGTCGTCGCTCGATGAAAGCGTATGTTCTGGTGTCTCAACGAATACCGGGAGGTCTTCCGCTTCGATATAGTCGCCTTCGGCGAAGAGGACACAGCGGCGGATGACGTTACGAAGTTCGCGTATGTTGCCGGTCCAAGGCATCTTTTTCATTACGGCGATGGCTTTGGGGGAAATGCCCTTGACTGTCTTTCCGAGCTCTTCGTTGGCCTGTTCGACGAAGAAGGCGGCGAACTCCTCCAAGTCGTCGATACGGTCGCGCAGCGGGGGCACTTGGAGTGTGAATTCGTTGATACGGTGGTAGAGATCCTGGCGGAACTTTCCTTGTTCGATGGCCCTTTCGAGGTTCTCGTTGGTGGCGGCCACGATACGCACGTCCACGTTGATGTCGGTCGTCGAGCCCACGGGTCTCACCTTCTGTTCTTGCAGCGAGCGCAGCAGTTGCATCTGCACTTCATAAGGCAGGTTACCCACTTCATCGAGGAAAACGGTGCCGCCTTTGGCTTGTTCGAACACCCCTTTCTTGTCGGCGATGGCCGAGGTGAAGGATCCTTTCAGATGGCCGAAGAGCTCGCTAGGTGCCAGTTCCTTGGAGAGGCTTCCGCAGTCGACGGCGATGAACGGCTTGTCGCGGCGTTGGCTACATTCGTGGATCATCTCGGCGATGAATTCCTTGCCTGTGCCGCTCTCGCCCATGATAAGCACGGAGAATTTGGTGGGGGCCACCAGTTCCACGTGTTTGTAGAGTCGTTGAATGGCCTCGCTGTTACCTCGGACCATGAACTTCTTGGGTGCGTAGATCTCCTCCTCCATCTCTTGTCCCGCCGCGAGGGCTGCCGCTATCTTCTCTTCCAGGAGGCTTGGGTTGATAGGTTTCTTGAGGTAGTCGAAAGCTCCCAGTTTCATGGCTGAGACGGCGGTCTGCACTTCGGCGTAGCCTGTCATCACGATGAAAGGCACACGGCTCTTGAGTTGTTCCCTGACCCACGACATCAGCAGGATGCCGTCGCCGTCGGGCAGGCGGAGGTCGGTCAGAATCAAGTCGAAGCCATGGGAGGATATCTCTTTCTTGGCTTGGGCGTAGCGGGTGGCGAGCACCGCGTCGTAGCCGTTCTTCTTGAGCCAGGTCTGAAGCATCACTCCAAAGGAGGCGTCGTCTTCAACAATCAGGATGGTGTGTTTCATTGCAATGGAAAATCTTTTGCAAAGGTATAAAAAAAATGAAGCCTTGCAACGGGGAGGAGCAAGGCTTTCGTAAAAATTGAAAACGAGCAGAATTTTATTTGATAGATATAATCAAATAATTTGATATATTCCAAAAAGCGTCAGGGTTGACGATTTCGAGAGAGAGCATATTGTCGTCGCCCTTAGTTAACTGGTAACTGCTTTCGGGATGATTTGTCAATATAGTTGCTTTTTTGGTGTTCAGCGGGATGACGCTAAGTTGGCGTTTGTCGGCCGAGATCATGGCGTTTTTGTTGATGTCGGTGGCGGCGCGGGTTCTTGAGAAGAGTCCGCCGGCTTCGGCGAGGCCCAGATTCTCTAAGGTCTCGATGGGGGCCACGATGTAGTACACGGTGTTGAGTGCGGCATCTTGGAGGTTGATGGTAGCCTGTTGTTCGGCGCTTTGAGCGTTGAGGTTGTTGATGTTCTCGTTGAGGTCTACAACGTTTTTGTTGAGGTCTTCCACTTGGACGGTCAGCTGGGCCACTTGTTCCTGGCTGGCGTTGAGTTCATCACGGAGGTTATTGATATAGGTGTCTTTTTCGTCCAGCTCATTCTTGAGGCGTGTGATGGTGGCGTTGAGTTGTTTCGACTTGGAGCCCGACTCGGCCAGTTGTTGTTCGAGTTCGGCGATCTTTGTCTTGTTTTGCTGGATGGTACGGTCGATGGCCTCGATCTGGGCAACAGCGTAGTTGGTGTTGCCTTCTTGGTTTTCCATCATGATGATGTTCTCGGCCTCACGAATGGTATTCAATGCCTCTTCGATCTCGTTGAGTGTCTTGAGAGAATTCTCATAGTCGGTAGTGGCGCTGCTGGCAACCACGGCCAACGAATCGCGTTCTGCCTGTAAAGCTTTGTACTTCTTGGACGATTCCACACATGAACCCATGCACAGAACGAGAGCGCCCAAAACCAATGTCAATACTGTCTTTTTCATACCTTATTTGAATTCGGCACCTCTTTTAGCCAAATCCATGCCAAACGCTAAATTTTTATTATTTATCTGATTTTCAATATTTTAAATTTTACCCACACCAAAATTAATGTGTGGAATTTTGTGGAAATCGTTCCACAACTCACCTCGATTGTGGAATATTGGGGATTTTGCGGAAGGTGTCGATAAAATACTTATTTTTGCGGCAAAACAGCATTAATCATGGAAAACACATTCGACCCCAATGCCGCTGCCGTAGCCGATTCGGGCATCTACGGCCTGCCGTGTGGCGCCGACGAGGCGCAGATCATCATCATCCCTGTGGAATGGGAGCTGACCACGAGTTACAACCGAGGCACCGTCGACGGTCCCGCCGCCGTGATGGAGGCCTCCCTGCAAGTGGACCTCTGTCACCACGACTATCCTGACTTGTGGAAGAAAGGCATCTGGATGGACGAGTTCCCCAAGGAACTGAGGGCGCTTCACGACGAGCTCGCCCCGTTGAGCGAAGAGATCATCAACGCATTGTACGAAGGGACCATCGACGAGGAACCGGAGAAATATGCCGAGATCTACAACCACATCGAAGCCGGCACCGAGAAAAAGAACGCCTGGCTACGCGAACGCATCGCCTACTGGAAGGCACAAGGCAAGGTAGTGGGACTCTTAGGCGGCGACCACAGCTGTCCCCTCGCCTACCATCAGTACCTTAATAAACAAGGTGTGGAATACGGCATCCTCCATGCCGACGCCCACATGGACCTCCGCGACACCTTCGAGGGATTCAAGTACTCGCACGCCTCCATCTTCTTCAACACCATGAAGTTCGACAACGTGAAGAAACTGGTTCAGGTGGGCATCCGCGACTACTGCCACCAGGAGAAAGCCCTCGCCGAGAGCCAACCCAATCGCATCAAGGTGTTCTTCGACCGCGACTGCCGCAGACGCATGTACGAAGGCGCCACCTGGAAGTCGATCGTGGACGAGATGCTGGCCTTCCTTCCCGAAAAAGTGTACCTCTCCATCGACATCGACGCATTGGACCCGAAACTGTGCCCCAACACGGGAACGCCCGTCCCCGGCGGATTGGAATATGAGGAACTCATGTACCTCTTGAACCGAATCCGTGAGTCGGGAAAAGAGATCATCGGCTTCGACCTCTGCGAGGTGTCGCCCGACGACAATGGCGGCGACTGGGACGGCAATGTGGGGGCAAGGGTGCTGTTTCACCTTTGCGGAGTGAGTGGAAGATAAGAGATAAGAGATAAAAGATAAAAGTTAAAAGTTAAAAGTTAGATAAAAGCATTTTTTATAAATTTGTAACTTGATTGTGAATTCATATCATTAAATCAATGGCACTGAACAGTATTTTCACTAGGGAAAAACGCGATAAGCACTTCTTTCCCACTTACTTACAACAGGCACAGACCGCCCAAGTGGCCGCAAAATACCTCAAAGAGCTCGTGAAAAGCGACGACCCGGAAGAACGCCGGCTGCTTTCGCGCATGATCAAGAAACAAGAAACCACCGGCGACGAGCTGCTGCGCGAGTTTTATTTCGAACTCAACGAGGCCTTCGTCACCCCTTTCGACCGCGAAGACATGAACGCCTTGGCCATGGACCTCGACAAGTTCCTCGACTTCATCAACCATTCGGCCAAGACCATCCTGATGTACAACCCCAAGCGGATCGACAAGCAGATCAAGGAGATCATCGACAACATCCATGAAGACGCATCGACGATGATCGAAATCTTCGGCCTGCTCGACGACCTGGGAAAGAACCACCAGCAGATCAGCGACCTTTGCCAGAAGGTCACCCTCATCGAACATGCCGTCGACGATATCTATGGCGACTATATCTCCTACCTCTTCGCCAACGAGAAGGACGAGATAGAGCTACTGAAATACAAGGAGATCGCCCAGGTGATCGAAGACACCACCGACCGCGCCAAAGAGGTGACCACCACCGTTAAAAGTTTGATCATAAAAGAATCGTGATGAACCTACTGACCATTGCCATCATCTTATCGATCGTCATCGCGCTGGTGTTCACCTTTCTTAACGGCATGAACGATGCGGCCAACTCGATCTCGACCATCATCGCCACCAAGGTGATGTCCCCGATACAAGCCATCATCTGGGCCTCGTTCTGGGAGTTCACCGCCTTCATCTTCATCAGGCTGATCCTGAACCAACAGTTTGCCGTGGGTAACACCATGGCCAACTTCGCCGACCAGAACGTCATCAACCCTTACCTGATCTTGTCGGCACTCATCGGCGCAGCCATCTGGGTGGCGGTATGCACCCGTAACGGCATGCCCATCTCCACCTCCCACGCCTTGATCGGCGGCATCATCGGTGCGGCCTGGTTCGTCAACGGCAGCAGCGTGCTTCACATGAAACCCATCATCATCACCTTGGCTTTCATCGTGCTCTCGCCCCTGATCGGCCTGTTTCTGGGATTCTTCCTGGAATGCCTCTTCCTCAAGATCTTCAAGAACAGTCCGCGCAAGAGAGTTGACAAGCTCTTCAAAGTGCTTCAGCATTTCTCGACAGCGGCTTTCTGTATCGGTCACGGCTCCAACGACGCGCCCAAGACCATGGGTATCATCGCCGTGCTGATGGCCAGCGTGTTCACCACCAACGGTGTCAGCCCCGAGACCAAGGAGTTCATCGGCAACTTCTACGACAGCAGCCTGCCTTTCCATATTCCCGACACCTTGGCCGTCGTATGCTACATCATCATGTCATTGGGCATCTTGATCGGCGGCAAGAACGTCATCAAGACCATGGGCGGCGGTCTGGCCAAGATCACCCCGATACGTGGCTTCTCGGCTGAGTTTGCGGGCGCCACCACCTTGATAGCCACCTCTTTTATGGGAATCCCCGTGAGCACCACCCACACCATCACCGGTGGCGTCATCGGCGTGGGTCTCACCGACGGCATGAAGTCAGTGAAATGGGTCACTGCCAAACGCATCGTGCTGTCGTGGATCCTCACCATCCCCGTGCCACTGGTCATCAGCGGACTCCTGAACCTGTTGTTTAACCTCTTACCGATCTAAAGCCATGAGCCTCAACAGTTTCTTCCAATTCTTCGTCCCCAAGGAAAAGAAATTCTACCCGCTCTACCAACAGCAGGCGGAATATATCGGAAAAGCCGCGAAAGTGCTGCGGCTGATGATCAACGAGACCGACCTCCAAAAGCTTGAAAGCCAGAAGAAAGAGGTGAAAGCCTACGAGGTGGAAGGCGACGATGTGCTCCGCGTGTTCTACACCCAACTATTCAACACCGTGCTCACCCCCTTCGAGCGTGAGGACGTCCATCAACTCGCCGAGATGATGGACAACACCCTCGACCTGCTCGACGACTCAGCCAACATCATCTTCACCCGCCGGTTCACCGACATCGACCCCGACCTCGCTGTGATGACCGACAACATCGTGTTCGCCAGCGAGAGCCTCATAGGCATCATGCAAATCATCGACCAGACCGAAAACCCCGCCAAGAAACGGGAAATCAGCCGGTTGTGCCATGAAATAAAAGGTATCGAGAACGAAAACGACGACTTGTACGGCGCCTATATCAAAAAGCTGTTCTCCCAAAACTTCACCCTCACCGACATCATCATACGCAAAGACATGGTGCAGGTGCTGGAGAACACGACGAATTCGCTCAAGTACATCTCGGACGAGATTAGGAGCATTGTGAGTAAGTTATAGATAAAAGATAAAAGTTAAAGATTATGAGAAGGATTATCAACAGTTTATTGGATAATGACCTTTATACGTTTAGCGTTTGCTATGCGTATCTACAGAAATTTCCACGTGCTATAGGTCAATACACTTTTGTTGACCGAAACAACACTGTTTATCCCAAAGGCTTCGCTGAGAAGCTGAGGGAACAGTTCGATAGTTTCGCCGACATCCGCATCACCGACGAGGAGGTCCGTTTCATGAAGCGGAAGTGCTATTATTTCCCCTTGTGGTTTTTCACCTTCCTGAAAGGTTTCCACATGAGACCCTCGGAGGTCGAAGTGAGCCAGGACGAGGAAGGCCATCTCCACATCTCCGTCACGGGACTGCTGTGGCGCACCGTGTTTTGGGAGATGCCCATCTTGGCCACCGTCTCCGAGCTGATGCACGAGCTCCGTGGTGAGTTTGAACATTACGACGCCGAGAAGGAGTACAAGAAATCCTACGACAAGGCCATCCGCCTCATCGGCAACGGAGTGAAGTTCAGCGACTTCGGAACGCGTCGCCGTTTCTCGTTTGAGCATCAGGACCGCGTCATCCAGAGCTTCATCGCCGCGCAAAAACAGTTCACCAAGACCTGCTTCGTGGGCACCTCCAACGTGCTCCTGGCCATGAAGTACGACCTCACCCCCATCGGCACCATGAGCCATCAGTTCATCGAGACCTGTTCGCTGTACGGCTACAACGAGGCCAACTACCTCGCCATGGACTACTGGCAGGATGTGTACGCCGGCAGCCTGGGTGTGTTCCTTTACGACACCTACACGCGCAAGGCCTTCTTCCAGAACTTCACCATGCTGCATGCGAAACTGTTCGACGGTCTACGGGTCGATAGCGGCGACAACTATGAAGCCCTCGAAGAGATCATCGCCAAATACAAGGAATTGGGCATCGACCCGGCACAGAAGTCCATCATCTTCAGCAACGGCTTGAATGTGGATGAGGCCATCGCCATCCACGAGGCCGTGGCAGGACGAATGCAGGATTCATTCGGCATCGGAACCCACCTCACCTGCGACATCGACAACGTGAAGGCCATGAACATCGTGGTGAAACTCACCGCTGCCAAGATCACCGAGAAACGTACTTGGAAGAAGGTGGTCAAACTCTCCGATGACCTCGGCAAATACACGGGTGATCCTGAAGAGATTGAGATTTGCAAGAAGACGCTGGAGATTGGGTGAAAGATAAGAGATAAAAGATAAAAGTTAGAAGTTTTTTCTCCAATTGCATCCGTTTTTCCATTCGGAACAGCCGTAAGCGGTGCGGCCTTTGATGATATGGCCTTTGCCACAGAGCGGACAGGGCTGACCTATTATGGCGTCGGGATTTGACGTCGATTGAACCGTTTCTGTATTTGACACTTCTCCATCAATCTGAACATTATACTTTTTTGCTAGATAACGCAATGCGTCAGAGTATGTTAGATGCTTATATTCCATAAGGAACTTGACAGCATCGCCTCCTTTACCACAACTGAAACATTTGAAGATATTAAGTTGCGTATTCACATTGAATGTTCCAGATTTATCTTCGTGAAAAGGACATTGCCCGATCAAATTATTTCCATGGTTCGAAAGGACAACGAATTCACCAACCACTTCCTCAATACGAGTTGCTTGCTTAATCTGATTAATGGTTTCCTTAGGAATAGGTTTTGATTTGACAGTGCCAGAATTAGGGATTTCTTTCTTAGTTTTTGGCGCAGCGGCCTTCTTGGGTGCTGCTTTCTTCGGTTCCTCCACCACCTCTGCCGCCGCCACTCGACGATTGCTATTGTCCATCATTACCGTATTGACAATCTCAGTAACCATCTGCTTCAGTTCGTCCAAAAACTGCCGGGCTTCGTATTTGTGCTGCTCGATTTCACGGAGCTTCTTCTCCCAGATGCCTGTCAGTTCAGCGCTCTTCAAGAGCTCCTCGTGGATGAGACCGATGAGCTCGATGCCCGTGGGCGTGGGCTCCAAGCTTTTGCGAACTTTACGGATATAATTGCGTTTGAAAAGGGTCTCGATGATGGCGGCACGAGTGGACGGACGGCCGATGCCATTCTCTTTCATCACTTCGCGCAACGATTCATCATCGACCAACTTGCCCGCCGTCTCCATGGCACGAAGCAAGGTAGCTTCGGTATAGGGTTTTGGAGGGTTGGTCCATTTTTCAGCCAATTGGGGCTTGTGCGGTCCATGCTCGCCTTTGGTAAACAATGGCAGGGTCTTCTCCTCGTCGTTTTCTACCGACAGAGCATCCCTACGGGATGCGGAGGCGTCGGGGGAATCATCTGAGGAAGCTGAAGGCTTTATGACAGCGCGCCAGCCAGGTTCCAAGATTTGTTTTCCCGAAGTCTTAAACTCCACGTCTTCCACCTTGCCTAAAACGGTGGTGGTGGCGAACTGGCAATCGGGATAGAACACAGCAATGAAATGGCGACACACCTCGTCGTACACTTTCTGTTCGGCGAAAGAAAGACCGGTGGGAACCACTCCTGTGGGGATGATGGCATGGTGGTCGGTGACCTTGCTGTTGTCGAACACCTTATTGCTCTTAGGCAGTTTCTTTCCTGCCAAGGGCGACGTCAGCGAGGCATAGGGCGTGAGTTTCGCCAAAATGCCAGGACACTTGGGATAGATGTCATCGCTCAGATAGGTGGTGTCGACACGCGGATAGGTGGTAAATTTCTTCTCGTAGAGGCTTTGAATCGTCTGTAAAGTTTGTTCAGCAGACATATTGTATTTCCTATTACATTCCACTTGAAGTGAAGTAAGGTCATACAGTCGTGGCGGAGCCTCTTTGCCTTTCTTGGTCTCGATGCCGGTAACGAAGAACTCCTTACCCTCGATGCTTTGCAGGTCTTTTTGTCCGTCCTCCACCGACCCGTATTTGCCTTTGGTGGCGGTAAACGTCGTGTCGCGATACACTGTCGACAACACCCAATAAGCCTCGGGCTTGAAGTTGACAATTTCGTGGTAACGGTTGACAATCAGTGCCAAAGTGGGTGTCTGCACCCTGCCAATGGAAAGCACCTGCCGGTTTTGGCCATATTTTAAGGTATAGAGCCTTGTGGCATTCATACCCAGGAGCCAGTCGCCGATGGCACGTGACAGGCCTGCCTCGTAGAGGGACTGGTATTCCGACTGGTCTTTTAGCGTTTTGAAGCCCTCGCGGATGGATTCTTCCGTCAGGGAGGAGATCCAAAGGCGTTTCACGGGACATTTCACTTGCGCTTTTTGCATCACCCAACGTTGGATGAGCTCACCTTCCTGGCCTGCATCGCCGCAGTTCACTATCTCATCGGCTTTCTGAAATAACGACTCGATGATCTTGAACTGTTTCTCCACCCCTTTGTCGGCGATGAGCTTGATGCCGAAACGCGGAGGTATCATGGGCAAGCGCGTCAACGCCCAAGCCTTCCATTGGTCGCTGTAGTCATGCGGTTCCTTCAGCGTACACAGATGTCCGAAGGTCCACGTCACCTGATAGCCGTTTCCTTCCATATAGCCATCGTGGGTCTGGGTGGCTCCCAGCACCTTCGCGATGTCACGCGCTACACTTGGCTTTTCGGCGATACAAACGATCATGGGAATTAAGAATTAGGAATTAGGAATTAGGAATTTAAAACTCTCTAAATTCTAAATTATTAATTATTAATTAGTATTTCCGCTTTGGATTTCTGGGCGACAAACCAAACATAATCGTGCGGCTTGAAGGTGATGCGAGCGGAGGGATTCAGGATGAAGTCACCGTCGCGCTCGATGGCGATCACCATGGCCTCATATTGGTCGGCGAGACCTGAGTTCATCAATGACACGCCGACGAAAGGACTGTCGGGGGTCACCTCTACCTTGTACATCTCCACATCGCTCTCCCCGTGTTCGGCGACGAGACGCTCATCGAAGGCCTCCACCCTACTTACCAGAAGACGCAGATGGTCCTCGTGACCCACAAATGTGATTTTATCGTAAGGAAACAGCTGGAAATCGGACTTGGGAAGCTCGAAGACCTGTTTGCCGCGCTCCACACGCACCACACTCACGTTGTAGTTGTCGCGAAAATCGGTATCCTTGATCAGTTTGCCGGAATAAGGGCTGTCAGGGCTGAGCTTCATCTTCTGAAGATGGCAGTTCTCCTGCAAGATTTCAGGGATGGAAAAGACCTGCACCTTTTGCCGCTTGTTGAGGTTGTCCATGAAACGCTCCTCGATGCGCTTGTAGAACTTCATGGCAGGACTCAGCACCCGCAACATGATGGCATAGACCAGGCCAAAACCAACATTAATGAAGCGGAACCACGGAGACCCGATATGAAGATGGCTCCAGAAAGAGGCGTTCAGGAAATGCCTGATGACGCTGGTGGCCACCACCCAAACAATCAGGAAACGTAGGATGAACACCACAAGAATGATCGTCCTGTTGAACTTGCTTGCCTCCATCAGCTTTTTGGTGGTGTTCGCCAGGGTATGCTTGAAGCCCATCGCCCAAAGGAAAGGCGAGACAATCACCAGGGCCAAAGCCGTGCTGATGGCGGAGTTCCACGGCGCCGGCACAAACCTCATGACAAAGGAGCATATCGAGAAACTGATTAGCACCACGGCGATGATGATGGCCAGATAAATCACGATATTCTTGAGTTGATGCGAGACAAAGCCGCCCATGGTCACCTTCTTTCCGCTCCTCACCTTGATACCCAGATCGATGTTCTCGAACTTTTCGAGCCACCGTCTCGGGAGATGCTTGGTAACCCAGCCATAGCATGGCGTGGCCGATTTGATGGCGTATGGTGTGAGGAAGGTGGTGATGATCGACACGGAGACGATGATGGGATAAAGGAAATCATCGATGACGCCGTAACTCAAGCCCAGCGTGGCGATGATGAAGGAGAACTCGCCTATTTGGCTGAAGCAGAAACCACCTTGCATGGACTGTTTCAGGTCGACGCCCGCAAGCAAGCGACCCACAACATTACTTAACGGTTTGAATATCAGTAAAATAATAGTAATGACAAGAATCTGCCACCAATATTCCACCAAGATTCTCGGATCGACCATCATACCTACTGACACGAAGAAGATGGCGCCGAAGAGGTTTTTGATTGGGGTGGTGAGTTCGTGTATCTTCTCCGCTTCGAGGGTCTCAGCCAGGATGGAGCCCATGATGAAGGCGCCCAAGGCCGATGAGAAACCCGCCAGGTTGGCCAGCACGACCATCAGGAAACACAGGCCAACGGAAAACACGGTGAGGGTCTCTTCCGACATGAACTTACGTGCCCAACGCAGCACGGTAGGCACCAGGAAGATGCCGCCGAGGAACCACACCACGAGGAAGAACAGGAGTTTCAGCATGCTGTAAACCAGCTGCATGCCATCGAAGGTCTTGCTCACCGCCATGGTGGAGAGGATGACCATGAGCAACACTGCTTCAAGGTCTTCCACCACCAGCTCCCCGATGACGTTGCCGCTGAACTTCTCGCGGTTCAGCTTCATGTCGTCGAAAGCCTTGGCGATGATGGTGGTTGACGAGATGGAGAGCATGGCCCCGAGGAAGATGCAATCCATCTGCGACCAGCCTAGAATCTTACCCAACAGGAATCCCACCACACACATGGTGATGAGTTCCGTGAGTGCGGTGATGCCCACCGTCCCTCCTACCTTCTTCAGTTTCTTGAAGCTGAACTCCAATCCGATGCCGAACAGCATGAACACCATGCCGATCTCGCTCCAGGTCTCCACGCTGGTATGGTCGTTGATGACGGGAAACCACTCGAAGTTAGGTCCGATGAGGAAGCCCGCGATGATATAGCCCAGCACCACAGGTTGTTTCAACCACTTGAAGATGACTGTTGCGATACCGGCGGTAACCAGTATCAAGGCTAAATCGTAAAACAAGGCAGGTAGTTCGGACATGACAGCGGATTATTGGTTGTTTGAACTGGCTTCATGAAGTTGCCGGGTATGTTCCTCAGAGGCGACGAACCACACGATGTCGCCTTCCTGAAACACGACGGAGGCTGATGGATTCAAGATAAACTGATCGTCGCGTTCCAGGGCGATGACCAAGGTGTTGAACAGGTTGAGTAAATCCGCCTCGCGCAACGAAACGCCTACATATTTACTTGTTCCTTCCACGGTGGCACAATGGATATCGACATCGCTCACAGGCCGCTCCCTGACAAGGACTTCTTCCTCAACCTCCACCAGGGGCCGCAACTGGGCAAGGTGTTCCTCGGTCCCCAGGAAGACAATCTCATCCATAGGGTAAAGCATGAAGTCACGTCGTGGAAGATCGGTGGCCTTATCAGCTCGGTCGACGCCTACCACGATGATATTGTATTCTTCCTTGAATTTGCAATCACGGATGCGCTTCCCGACATACATGCTCAGCGGGCTCAACGTCATCCGCTCCAAGGTGAAGTTCTCGCGCAACACCTCTGGGACCACGAAAGTCTGAAGTGTCTGCCTCTTGTTCATGTTCTCAAGGAACTTCCTCTCGATACGCTCATACCAATTCATGGCATGATTCAAGATTCGCAGTATGAGGATGAAAGCCAAGGATGCGACGATGGCCATCAGGATGTCGTTCATCTGGATGTTGACGGAATTCCAGAAAGAACTGTCGAAGAAATGCCTAATAATATAAGAAGTGAAGAACCAGGCCACTAGGAATCTCATTCCGAAGAGGAGACTGACCATTAATTTGAAGGCTTTGTTCTTTTTTATGACTTCCAACGTCTCTTGGTCATAGTCGCGCTTAAAAGCCAAGGCCCAAACAAACGGCACTACCACCAACAGCGAGATGGCCAGACAGACGCCGTCCACCCACGGAGCGCTGTTGTTAGTTCTCCAAGGGGCAAAGACGGAGAAGCAGACCAACGACAAAGCCAGAAGGATGGCCGAATACAGCACCGTCTTCCTGAATTGGCTTCTTATGAACGTAAGAATGGTCACCGAGGCTCCAGTCTTCGACTTAATGTTTTTCTCCTTGTTTTTGAAAAGCTTCGTCCACTTCTCAGGGATTTTCCTTTCCAGCCAGTGGAACAACGGGTCTCCCCCCTTAATCATATAAGGAGTAAGGAAGGTGGTGATGATGGACACCGACACGATGATGGGATACATGAAATCGTCGATAACCCCGAAGCTCATGCCAACGGTGGCGATGATAAACGAGAACTCACCGATTTGTCCAAAGCACATTCCAGCGCGGACAGAGTTGCGCAGGTTGTCGCCCGAAAGCAGCATGCCCACTCCGGAACTCAGCGATTTGAGTACGACCACCACCACGGTGATGACCAGAATCTGCCACCAGTATTGCAGGAGGATGGACGGGTTGACCATCATACCCACGGAAACGAAAAACACGGCGCCGAAGAGGTTCTTGATGGGGGTGGTGAGTTTATGGATCATCTCCGCTTCGAGTGTCTCGGCCAGGATGGTACCCATGATAAAGGCTCCCAAGGCTGATGAGAAGCCCGCCTTGTTGGCCAGCCATACCATGAAGAAACACAGTCCCACGGCGAACACCGTCAGGGTCTCTTCCGACATGAACCTGCGGGTCAACTTCAGGATGGACGGGATGAGGAACACGCCCCCGACGTACCAAACCAGCAGGAAGAACACCAGTTTTCCTACGCTGAACAGCAGCTCTTTACCGTCCAAGGTGGTACTGACTGCCAAAGTGGACAGGACCACCATCATGAGGATGGCGGCCAGGTCCTCGACCACCAGCACGCCAATGACACTGCTGGTGAACTTCTCCCCTTTCATCTTCAGGTCTTCAAAAGCCTTCGCGATGATTGTGGTAGACGACATGGAGAGCATGGCTCCGAGGAAGATGCTGTCCATCTGTGACCAGCCAAACACTTTGCCGAGCATGAAGCCGATGAGGCACATCGACACCAACTCGGTGAGGGCGGTGATACCCACCGTTCCTGCTTGTTTCTTCAGCTTCTTGAAACTGAACTCCAAGCCTATCGCAAACAGCAGGAACACCATGCCAATCTCGCTCCAGGTCTCCACACTATGATGGTCGATGATCACCGGGAACCACGAGACATAGGGGCCGATAAGCAGACCGGCGATGATATAACCCAAGACCAGCGGTTGTTTCAACCACTTGAAGAGCACGGTGGTGACACCGGCGGTAACCAGTATTAGGGCTAGATCAGAGAATATTGCGGGGAGAGACATGGGAGTGGAAAGTGGAAAACGGAAAACGGAAAACGGAAAGTTGAAAGTGGAAAGTGGAGAGCTGTCAACTTTCCACTTTCCACTTTCAACTTTCCACTTGATTTAGAGCAGGTGGCAAGTGATGGTCAGGCCTGCCATCACGATGGAGACCATGCTCATCAGTTTGATAAGGATGTTAAGTGAAGGACCTGACGTGTCTTTGAACGGGTCGCCGACGGTGTCGCCAACGACGGTGGCCTTGTGGTTGTCAGAGCCTTTGCCTCCGAAGTTACCTTCTTCGACATATTTCTTGGCATTGTCCCAGGCACCGCCCGAGTTGGCCATGAACACGGCCATCACGAAGCCGGTGGCGAGGCCGCCGATGAGGAGGCCCATCACGCCGGGAACACCCAGGATGACGCCGGTGAGGATCGGGACGATGATAGCCAGGATGGAAGGCACCAGCATCTCTTGTTGGGCACCCTTGGTGGAGATGGCCACGCAGCGTTCGTAGTCGGGTTCGGCTTTGCCTTCGAGGATACCTTTGATGGTGCTGAACTGACGGCGGACCTCTTCAACCATCTTCTGGGCGGCGCGGCCCACGGCGTTCATCGTCATTCCACAGAACACGAAGGCCATCATGGCGCCGATGAAGACGCCGACGAGGACGACGGGGTTCATCAGGTTGACGTTATAGGCATCCATGAAGTCGATCAGAGAAGCGTTTCTGACTTGTTCGACGGTCCAAGACACCTCGTCGGTGACTTTGGCCAGTCCGTCAGTGGCGGCGCCAGCGACGCGCACCAAGGCGATCTTAATCTCTTCAACGTATGAGGCCAGCAGTGCCAGGGCAGTCAGGGCGGCGGAGCCGATGGCGAAGCCCTTGCCGGTGGCGGCGGTGGTGTTGCCGAGGGCGTCGAGGGCGTCGGTGCGTTTACGCACTTCGGGGTCGAGGCCGCTCATCTCAGCGTTACCGCCGGCGTTGTCGGCGATGGGACCGTAGGCGTCAGTAGCCAAGGTGATGCCCAAGGTGGAGAGCATACCCACGGCGGCGATGCCGATGCCATAGAGGCCCATGGAGAGGTTGGTGGCGGTGAACTGGATATGGAATCCGTTGGCGCAGAGGTAAGCCAGCACGATGGCCACGCCCACGGTGACCACCGGGATAGCGGTGGACAGCATGCCCAGGCCCAGACCGGAGATGATCACGGTGGCGGGACCTGTCTTGGAGCTCTCGGCCACCTTCTGGGTGGGCTTGTAGCTCTGTGAGGTATAGTATTCAGTAGCCTTGCCGATGATGACGCCAGCCAGCAGACCGACGACGACCGACAGGGAGACCTGCCACCATTGGTTGGTCTCGGTGCCGAACAGCCATGCGAAGATGCCGAAGGTGGCGGCAGCAATCAACACGGCGGCGGTGTTGGTGCCACGTGAGAGGGCGCCGAGCAGTTCCTTCATGCCGGCGTTCTCTTTGGTGCGGACCAGGAAGATACCTATTAAAGAAAGGAGCACACCCACGGCGGCGATGAACATCGGGGCGAGCACGGCCTTCATCTGCAAGCCTTCGACGGCTGAGGTGGCGAAGGCCGAGGCACCCAGAGCCATGGTAGCCAGGATGGAGCCTGCGTATGATTCGTAAAGGTCGGCACCCATGCCAGCCACGTCACCTACGTTGTCGCCCACGTTGTCGGCGATGGTGGCGGGGTTACGCGGGTCGTCCTCAGGGATGTTGAACTCGGTCTTACCCACGAGGTCGGCACCCACGTCGGCGGCCTTGGTGTAGATGCCACCACCCACACGGGCGAACAGAGCCTGTGTGGAGGCACCCATGCCGAAGGTCAGCATGGTGGTGGTGATGGTCACCAGGTCGGCTTCAGCGCCCACCATCTCGAGGAGCTTGGTGCCTTTCAACACCAGGAACCACACCGAGACGTCGAGCAGGGCGAGACCCACGACCACGAGACCCATCACAGCACCTGAACGGAAGGCAACCTTCAAGCCGCTGTTCAGCGAACGACGGGCGGCATTGGCCGTACGGGCCGAGGCGTATGTGGCGGTCTTCATTCCGAAGAAGCCAGCCAAGCCCGAGAAGAAACCGCCGGTCAGGAAGGCAAACCACACGATACCGTTCTGCAGGTGGAACAGACTCATTACGAAAAACACGATCGCCAACACGATGAAGACGATGATGACCACCTTGTACTGTTGCTTCAGGTAGGCCATGGCGCCTTTACGGACGTGAGCGGCAATCTTCTTCATTAAATCGGTGCCTTCATCTTCCTTCATCATTGACTTGTAGAAGAAAAAGGCGAATGCCAGCGCCAAAATGGAGGCTGCCAACACCCAGTAAACTACTGATAAAGTCATACGATTAGATATTTAATGATTTTAGATTTCAAGAGGACAAAATTAGAAACAAATCGAAAAACTTCAAAGACAATTTTCAAAAAATTCGCCCACCCTCTTTTTTTCTTGGCGATGTCAGGAATAATTTCTATTTTTGGCATTTGAAGGGAAGAAGGTCTTCTTCCGTCTATTTCATTGAAAATGAACAAAGTCACATTAGAAATCAAGGAATTGTTATACAGCCAGGGGTCGAGTGGCGCCTACGTCTTGATCATGGAAGACAAGACGTCACGTCGGCAGCTACCCATCGTCATCGGAACCAGCGAAGCCCAGTCCATCGCCTTGGGACTAGAGGGCAACCAGCCTTCAAGGCCCCTCACCCACGACCTCTTCAAGCGCTTTGCCCTCAACTATGACGTGGACTTGACCGAGGTGGTCATCACCCGTTTCCTTGACGGGGTGTTCTACGCCACGCTGATCTGCAAGCAGGGCGACGACATCTCGATGATCGACGCGCGTCCCTCCGACGCCATCGCCTTGGCCGTTCGCTTCGGCTGCCCCATCTCGGCCTACGAGAGCGTGATGCAGGAAGCCGGCATCGAGACGGAAGACCTTGACAAGGTGGAGGAACCCAATCCGGAGCCCTCCGAAGAAGCTCAGAGTGACAATCTCGAGGACCTCAGCGTGGAACAGCTACAGCAGCTGCTCGACATCGCCATCGAGGAGGAAAACTACGAGAAGGCCGCCGAGCTCCGCGACTTAATAAACTCCAAATTGTAAATTCTTAATTCTAAATCATATGAAATCAATCAAGTTTCGACTCATTGTGATGAACTTCCTGATCTTCGCGGTTTGGGGAGCTTATCTTTGTTCGTTGGGCATCTACCTTGGCAGCATCGGAATGGGTGCCAACATTGGTAAATTCTTTGCCATTCAAGGCATCGTATCTTTGTTCATGCCTGCACTGATGGGCATTGTCGCCGACCGCTGGATTCCTGCCCAGAAACTGTTGGGTATCTGTCATTTCCTCGCAGCCGTCTTCATGGCATTGGCGGGCTATATGGGCATGAAACACGGTGCTGACGTTACATTTGGTCAGTTATTCCCTTTCTATGCCATCAGTGTGGCTTTCTTCATGCCCACCATCGCCTTGGGCAACTCAGTTTCATATAATGCGCTGACCCAGGCTGGCTTAGATACGGTGAAAGCCTTCCCTCCTATCCGCGTGTTTGGCACTATCGGCTTCATCCTTTCGATGTGGATCGTCAACTTCACGGGCTTTAAGAATGGCTACGAGCAACTGTTTGTCTCGGCCGCGTGGGGCCTCGTGTTGGCCATTTATGCCTTCACCCTGCCCAATTGCCCTGTCAACAAGAACGTGGAGAGCAAGTCGTTTGTCGACACTTTCGGTCTGCGCGCCTTCTCGCTGTTCAAGGACTCGAAGATGTGCATCTTCTTCATCTTCTCGTTCCTCTTGGGCATGTGCCTGCAGGTGACCAACGGCTTTGCAACTCCATTCCTTGAGTCTTTCGGTTATTCGGACGAGTTTGCCAATGCATTCGCTGTGAAAAACAGTGTGTTTCTCTCATCCATCTCACAAGTGTCCGAAACCTTGTGCATCTTGTTAATCCCCTTCTTCCTAAAAAAATTCGGCATCAAAAAGGTAATGATCATCGCATTTGCCGCATGGGCTTTGCGTTTCTTCTTCCTTGGAGCAGGCAATCCGACAGGATTCGGACTCGTACTCTTCATCCTCTCGATGATCGTCTATGGCGTGGCTTTCGACTTTTTCAACATCAGTGGTTCTCTATATGTTGACCAAAACACCGATGTAAGCATCCGTAGTAGTGCTCAAGGCGTGTTCATGATGATGACAAACGGCTTCGGTGCAACGGTCGGATCACTGTGCGCCCAGTCCATCGTCAACCGATTCACCCACTCAGCCAGCAAGATCATCGATGGCAAGGAAGTGTGGTTCACCATCGGCGATTGGCCCACCGCATGGTTTATCTTTGCTGCCTTCGCCTTTGTGGTAGGCATCCTGTTCGCCATCTTGTTTAAATACAAACACAACCCCGAACAAGCCTAACTTTCCACTTTCCACTCTCCACTTTCCACTCCCATGAAGCAGTACCTCGATCTTCTCCAGCACATTCTCGACCATGGTGTCCAAAAGGGCGACCGCACCGGCACCGGCACCATCAGTGTGTTCGGCTACCAGATGCGGTTCGACCTCCAGGAGGGCTTCCCTTTGGTGACCACCAAGAAGGTCCACCTGAAGTCGATTATCCACGAGTTGCTGTGGCTGCTGAGCGGCGATACCAACATCAAGTATCTGCACGACAACAAGGTGAGCATCTGGGACGAGTGGGCCGATGCCAACGGCGACCTGGGCCCCGTTTACGGCGCACAGTGGCGCAACTGGAACAATGAGGGCATCGACCAGATTGCCGAAGTGGTTAAGAGCATCAAGGAGAACCCCAACAGCCGCCGGCATATCGTGACGGCGTGGAATCCCAGCGTCTTGCCTGACGAGCATGAGAAGGACTTTGCCGCCAATGTAGCGGCTGGCAAAGCCGCTTTGCCTCCGTGCCACGCTTTCTTCCAGTTCTACGTGGCTGACGGCAAACTCTCATGCCAGCTCTACCAACGCAGCGCCGACGTGTTTCTCGGAGTCCCGTTCAACATCGCATCTTACGCCCTCCTCACCATGATGATGGCGCAGGTATGCGGGTTGCAACCTGGCGAGTTCGTACATACGTTTGGCGACGTACACATCTACAACAACCTCATCGAGCAGGTGAAACTGCAGCTCACGAGGACTCCTCGCCCGCTGCCTACGATGGTACTGAACCCCGAGGTGAAGGACATCTTCGGGTTCAAATATGAAGACTTCACATTAATCAATTACGATCCATGGCCGGCGATCAAGGGAGAAGTGTCGGTGTAACGGAGAACGGAGAACGGAAAACGGAAAACGGAGAACTAATTATGGGATTATCGATAATTGTGGCGATGGCTAAAAACAGGGCCATCGGCAAGGACAACCAGCTGATTTGGCACAACAGCAACGATTTGAAGCATTTCAAGGAAGTGACCTTGGGGCATACCGTTGTCATGGGTTACAACACATGGCTGTCGTTGCCTGGACAAAGGCCACTGCCTCACCGGCGCAACATCATCATCTCCTCGCGTATGGAGGAGGCTCCTGAAGGCTTTGAGCTTGCCCATTCCATTCCTGAGGTGTTGAAGATGGTTGAGGACGAGGAAGAGGTCTTCATCATGGGCGGCGGGAGCATCTACGAGCAGTTCCTGCCCAAGGTTGACAAGTTGTATCTGACACGACTCGACAAGGAGTTTGAGGCCGACACTTATTTCCCTTTCATCAACTTCGAGAACTGGGAACTCATCGACCTTAGGGTCTTCGACGACGATCCCCAGGTGGATTACTCGTACAGGTTTGAGGTTTGGGAACGCAAATAAAAAAAGCGCCTCGATTGAGGCGCTTTTTTTATTACCAGAGGCTCTTCTTATCTAATCACAGAGACTTTCTGGATGCTTTCGCCGCTGGAGGTGACGACCTTTACCATGTAGAGGCCGGCTTCCACATTGCCGAGGTTGATCACGGCGCGGTTGCCTTCGCAGGTCTGGTTGTAAACCATCTGGCCCACGGTGTTGAAGACCATCACGTTCTGGATGTCCACTGCCTCGATGGTGAAGCTATCCTTGGTCGGGTTCGGATAGAGGTTAACGTCGGAGGCATTCTCGTTGACGCCGTCGAGCGAGAAATAGACCTTCACAAAGTGCTCATTGTTGTACTTGCTCTTGATAGGAGCCGAGAAGCAGTCGATAGCTTGATAGTAAGGAATCACTTTGTAGTAATACCAGTTACCCTCTTCCATGGCCTTGTTTTCCTTATATTCGGTCTTGGTGAAGTTCAATAGCTTGACACGCTCGTACTCGCCGTCATTGACCTTTCTATAGACATAATAGCCGCCTTGTGCGTTGGCTGAATTTTCAGGGGCTTCCCAAGAGATGATCGGTTTTCCGCTGGCTTGCAGTTCGTACCAGAGGTTGCTTCCGGTTTCGCAGCCTTCGCCAGAGGTGGCACAGGCTTCGTTCGACAACAGGGACTCGCCACCGTCGCACAGCACGCAGACTTGGTAGCAGTGGCCTCCGAGGTCGGCATATTCATCGACGAAGGAATTGGTCTGGGCCAGTTCGAAGAGATAGCCGTCACGATAGATGTTGTAGCCATAGCCAGGATTGCTGGCGGCTTCCCATGAAAGGGTCACCTTACCCTCAACCTCCGTGGCGAAGAGTTCACCTGGGAGTGAGCATTGGGCGCTACCATCGCAGCCGTTGTTGCCTTCGTAGAAGAAGCCTTCCGGAATTTCGGACGAGTTGCCGGTGAAATAGTACACTTCCTCATTCTGGGCGTTCTTGAGTTTGATGGAGAGACTGACGGCTTCCGTGCCTTCCCTCCAGGCGAACCTCACTCTGCCGAGGGTGAGATCCAAATTGATGGTCTGAGGATTGTTGCTCGTCATGGTGAAGGAAGTGATCTTGCGACCAGCGCCGTCATAGGCGTACACATAGCCGCCTTTCCAGCCTTGCATGGCGGTAGCGGTGACCACAGCTTTCCATTGGCAGGTGGGACCGAACGACTCGGAGGCAACTCCAGCAGCGCCTCTCACGTCACCAATCATGGCATAGACTCTGTATTCGAAAGTGCTGTAGCAAGGAACATTATCATCCACAAAGCTCATGGCAGCACCCGGAGTGGCATTGTCGACTGAATAAATCTCGATACCGTCTCTGGTAACCACAATCTGGTCGATGGTAGTAAGGTTCTGGTTGTTCAAGAACTTGGTGGGATTGGTCCAGGAGATGGTGGCAGACTGAGCGATGTCGCTGGCTTTGACAGCAGTGACGTTGGTAGGTGCCTGGGCGGTACCGTTATAGACAAAACTCGGAACGAAATTGAAGATGGCGGCAGCGCTTGAGGCATAATCGATGGCATCCACTACATAGAAGTCGTCGTCGCTACCACTCCATCCGAAGTTGAAGTGCATCATGTCGTTCTCATCATAGCCGTCGCAAACGAAAGCATGACCGCCTTCCGAGCTCTGGCCAGAGTAATACACCGGACGGCCAAGGTCGAACTCGGTCTTCAGCAGGTTGATCCAGTTAGGCAGTGAGTAGGAGCTTCTATTTCTCTTAACGCAGTAGTCGTAATCGAAATAGGAGGCCATTGCACCGGGGACAATGTCGGAATAGGTTCCGCTACCATCCCAGTCAAAGGTCATATCCGTTGCCACACCACAGTGATAGAGCAAAGTGGCGACGGCTTCGATTTGCTCCTGGGTGGCATTGCTCAACGACAGAGGCATGAGATCCCATTGATAGGTCGTTTCACCGAAGTTGGCATACTGGTAACCATAGTTATAATAGGTGGGAGCATAACCGATGCAATTGTAACCGTGGCTGCCCTCACCTTGGATGGGAGCATTCCAGAATTTCATCAGCTGACCCATAGCCGTGGCGACGCAGCCAGCATAGCAACGTCCACCAGAGCCGCTATGACCACCCTGGGTAGGCGGAGCATAGAGGTTGTAGGGGCTGTCTTGGTTCCACTTGGTCTGGACCAGAGGACCTACGACACCCTCTTTTCTGTTACTGAGGCGGCCATAAGTTCTCAGCATCTCCCATTCGGAAGCAATCTCAGGAGTAGCGGCAATGCGCTTCTCGATGGCATAGCTGATGCTGTTCTTATAGGTCTCGAGCATATACATCGCACCGTTATAAGGATTGGTGGCATCGAATGCACCATTGTTCGAATAGCCAAGGATGGGACGCACATTGTCAGCGGCAGCAACAATCACAAAGCCCTCGGTGCCGTTGTTGAATACATAGGCACAAGGATCTCCATTGTCAGAAGACACCGTGTAATAGAGTTGCAAGTCCGCACCTCTTGTCATTTCGAATCTCGTCTGGAGGAACTTCTGTCCCAACGACTTGGCCGAGTTCACGTCGACCGGACCCGCAAATGCGGTACCCAGGGCGAGAACCAAGGTCAAAAGTAACAAACCAGTTTTTTTCATTGTTTTAATTATTTAATTAGTTATAAATATATTTATTCTACGACTGAAATTTTCTTAATCACGACGCCGTCGGCAGTTTGAACCGATACCATGAACATGCCGCTTCCGAATTCCTTCATATTGATGGAGATGGAATCGCCGTTCACATTGGTTTCGAAGACCAGTTGTCCGAGCATGTTATACACGGCCAGGTGTTGCATCGAGGGAGCTTCCACGTTCAGCATGCCCGTAGTGGGATTGGGATAGAGGCTCACGCGGTGGTCGTCTGACTCGTCGACAGCATCGATTGAGTAGTAGAAATGGACGTGATAGACATTAGGTTCATTGAGGTTGGCGGCGGGAGCTGATTCGCAGTCGAGGCCCTGGTAATAGGCAACCAGTTTGTAGTAGTAGTCGCCTTCTTGCGAGACGCTGTTGTCGGTATGAGAGGTCTTGTTTGCGCCCAGGAGTTTGATGCGTTCATACTCCTCCCCTGCCATTTTACGGTAAAGGATATAGCCAGACAAGCCATCGTCGGGTGACGGACGTTCCCAGGTGAGGTTGCACTTGAAGTTGTTGGTGACTTCAAAGTAGAAATTGCGAGGCGGATAACAGGCGCCGGAGGCTTGGCAGGCCATATTGGAGTATTCTCCATTCATACCACCATTGCACAAGGTCGTCACATAGTAGCAATGGCCTCCGATGGTTGCCGTCTCATCGCGGAAGGTCGTTTCAGAGGTCATGGCGAGCATCATGTCGTCGCGATAGACAAGATAGCCATAGTCTGGGTTGTCAACGCCATTCCATTGAAGAACTATGACATGATCATCGTCGGCATCCTGTACAGCGGTCAGATTCGATGGAGTACCGCAATCGGGAGTCTGTCCGCAGCCGTTGTTGCCTTCGTAGAAGAATCCCTCTTCCATCGAGAGGATGTTCCCGGAATAGCTATAGACGGAGTTGTTGTTGGCGTCCTTGACATTGATGGAGATACCATAATCGCTTGTCACGTTGTCGGACAGCACCCATGCCAGTTTCACCATGCCGAGGGGCATGTCCACATTCACCGATGCGGGATTAGGGCTATTGACGCTGACGCTGGTGGCTTTGGCACCGGTGTAGTCATAAACATCGATACGTGAGCCTCTCCATCCCATCATGTTACTTCCGGAGATGACGAACTTCCACTGGCAGGTGGGACCCACGTGGATTCCGTTGACCTCGGCCGTCTTGCCTCTTTGTCCATTGATCACTGCATATACTTTGTAGGTATAGGTGCTGAAGAACGGGACGGAGGTGTCGGTAATCGACATGGTGGCGCCGGGGGTGACATTATCCTCGGTATAGACGATATCGTTGTTGCGCATGACCACAATCTGATCGATGGTGGTCAGCGGATTGTTCACCAGGGTCTGTGTCGGGTTGGTCCATGACACGGTGGTGGCGAGTTCGTTGTTTGCTGCGGGAGTTGCTGTCAGGCTGGTCGGTTCTTTGGGAGTGGCGTCGTAGACTTCTGCGGGGACGCAGTTGAGGATGGCGCTCTCGCCTTCGGCATAGTTATGACCGTCGATGTCGTAAAACGCGTCGTTAGAGCCGCTCCATCCCCAATTGAAGTGGAACAAGCCTGCATCGTCGTAGCCGTCGACCACGTAGGCGTGGCCATTGCCGCGATGAAGTATCGGCCAACTCATGTCGATATTGGAGACCAGGAAGTTGCAGTATTGCTCTCTGGTATAGTTCTCGCGATAATTGTGTTCCATGTGGGTGGTGTAGAAGAAATGCTCCGGAAGCGTAGTGGTGAGTAGACCGGTGACGGCGCCACTGCTGGTGGGACGGTAGTTCATGTCGACTGAAACACCCACGTGATAGATCAAGGTGCCCACGGCTTCGATTTGCTCAATGGGTGAAGCGGAGCTGATGGTAAGGGGCATGTTGTCCCAGTCGTAGGTGGTTTCGCCGAAGTTGGCGGTGAGGGGACCGTATTCCGGATGGTCTTCTGGATAATAGGTATGGCTCCCCTGTCCATGTTCAGGATGGCACCAGTATCTCATCACCTGGGCGCCTGCCGTAGCAACACAGCCGGCATAGACGTGTCCGCCAGGACCGCCACTTGCTGCGGGGCAGCAGTAGTTGTAAGGATAGTTCTGGTTCCATTTGGTCTGCACCAGATAGCTACCATCCCTTCCCCCGTAGCGGGAGACGAGGTGACCGTAGTTTCTCAGTGATTCCCAGTCGGCAACGACATCCGGGGTGGCGGCGACATTGGTACGGGTGGTACGATAGTCGTTGACACGATTCAGGAAGTCGGCTGTGGCTGGGGCCATGTCGTCGGGATTGAAGGTGCCTTCCTGCGAATAGCCAACCAGGGGGCGGTAATTGTCGTAGGCGGAGATCATCACGAATCCCGTCTCCCCGACGTTGAACACGTAGAATGAAGGCATGGAATAAACGAGCGTGAGCTCATCGCTCTGCCTGGTGAGTTCGAAATTGGCGCGGACGAAACGCTGTCCGAGCGAGCGAGCCTCCTCTAGGCTGACGGGGGACGCCTTCATTGTCAGGCATCCGAGCAGGACCAGAAGAGAAAGAACCATTCTTTTCATAAGGCTAAGTTGTTTTGATTAATGCATGATGATGATACGGCGAGAGACAAATCCTTCGCTCGTTACCACCTTGACGATATAGATACCCGATTCGAGATCGGAGGTATTGATTCCAATGCTGTTGGTGAGTCCGTTGTAGTGATAGACCGACTGTCCGATGGTGTTGTAGAGGTTCACTTCGGTGATGTCGGCAGCTTGGATGGAGAGCTGTTCCTTGACGGGGTTGGGGAAGATATTGGCATTGATGCCTTGTTCGCCCACGCTTGTGACGGTAACATACACGAAGTCGGTGTTCTCGTTGGTTTGGGCAGGTGTGGATTCGCAGGCGCTACTGAAGGCGGTCACCTTATAATAATAGTTGCCGGCGCCAACTTCGTCGAAATATTCATGTTCTGTATTGTCGATAGCGGCAATCTCGGCATATTCCACGCCATCGTCGCTGCGATAGACCTTGAATTTCGAGGGTTCGTAGTCGCAGTTCCATGTCAGTTTGGTGCCGAAGGTCCCGTCTTTGTATTCATATTCACCGGCCAGGTCGGTAGGAGGCGTGCAGCTCGGGCAGTCGTTGTCACCCGAGTAGAGCGTGCCATTGAGTTGGGATGAAGAGCCGGTAAAGCTATAGACATTTTGGTTGGCTGAGTTTTTCAGTGTGATGGTCAGCGAAGGGACAGCTGTAGCGGGAGCATTCCATTGCAAGGTGAAGGGGCCTTCAGGCATCTGGTATTTCTCTGACAGCGGTGTGGAGCTCGTCATGGTGATCTCTTTGAAAACGATGCCGTTGGCATCGACCACTCTCACTGTGCCACCATTCCAGCCTTGGAAGTTGGTGGTCTGGCACACGAACTTCCATGTGCAGTTGGGACCCACTAAGACCACCGTTGAGAAAGGCTTGCCGGAGTAACCGTTGTTGAAGCCCACGACGGTGTATTCATAGCTTCCGTAGTTATCCAGTTCGTCTTCAAAGGTGATGGTCTCGCCAGGTTGTGCATTGTTGAAGGTCTGGATAACGGATCCGTTGCGTTTCAGCTCGATGCGTTCCACAGAGGTAAGGTCGGCACCTGATTCAGCCACGGAGGGGACGACGAAACTGATCTGGACGGTCTTGGTGATGGCATCGCCTACGACAGCCTCGAGGGTGGCAATCTGGGGGACCATGGCATCATAAATATAGTCCGGAATCATGTCGAACACCACTCTCTGGTATTGGTTGAAAGAGCCGTTGCCTGTATTAAGGGCGTCGATCTGGTAATAGTTGTTGTAGGACCCGCTCCATCCCCAGTTGAAATGGAAGTAGCGTTGGTTGTTGTAGCCATCGCAGTTGAAGGCGTGGCCTCCATCGCTATCGGAGCCGGAATAGATCACAGGGAATCTGCGGTCGAGCTGTTCGATCAGCATGTCTTCCCACTGTTCCCTGGAATAAGAGTCACGGAAATCGACATGGGTACTGGCGGCATATCTGAAATAAGACTGGACGGCACCAGGCACGTCTTCGGTATGGGAGCCACTGCCATCGGGAGCGTAGTCCATATCGACTGCGATGCCGCAATGGTACATCAGGAGGGCAACAGCTTGTGCTGCGGCGTTGGCCGAAGAGCAGGAGTTTGGCATGATGGACCAGTTGTAGGTGGTGTTTCCGAAGTTGGCCGAGAGGGCTTGTCCTCCACCGGGATAGCTGCTGGTGGTGTAGGAGTGCTCGCCGACGCCGGTCTCGGGCCAGTTCCAGTATTTCATCACCTGGCTCATTGAGGTGGCCACGCAGCCAGCGTAGCAGTGATTGTTGGTCCAATAGCTGTTGCAAGCCGGAGCGTAGTAGTTATATGGCCAGCCCTGGTCCCAGGTGGTGGTCAGCAGCGGGTTGACGGCCTTTTCGCCTCTTGTACGGCTCATCACGCCTTCTTTGTCGACAAGATACCATTGCTCAGCAATCTCAGGTTCGACCGAAAGGTCGTTGTCGATGGCATATTGGATTTGGCGGGCATAGTGTCCGAGATAGTATTTCAGACCATCGGGGATGTTGTTCACATCGAAGCTCTCGCCCTCACCATAGCCGAGGACGGGGTGAGCGCGGTCGTCGGCGGCCACCACGACGTAGCCACCGTCAAAGTTGAATACATACAGGGCATCGGTCCCTGCTTCGCTGACCTGGGTATAGGCGAGCGACAGCGAGGCGGACTTCTGGCCCATGGTGTTGTTGACGAACTTCTGGCCGCAGTTCATTGCCCGGTTCACGTCGACGGGAGCGGCAAAGGCGGTAGTGACAGCGATGGTCATCACCAATCCTAAGAGTGAAAGTCTTTTCATTTTTTATTCCTATTTGTTAACAATTTGCTCTAAAAAGGGCAAAAATAGGAATTTTTGCAAAAACCATACCTCTTTTTAACAGAAAAATATAAACAAGATTATAAACAACTCCGGAATCAGGTCTTTTGTTCCTTCTTTTTGGCGGCTGGAAACAGGATGTTGTTCAGTATGAGGCGATATCCCGGTGAGTTGGGATACATGTCGAGTTCCGTTGGCGGGTCGCCCACCATGTGGCGGTAGTCCTCCGGGTCGTGGCCTCCGAGGAAGGTCCAGAAGCCGTTACCGAAGTTGCCGTGGATGTATCGGTCCTCGCCCATGGCGGCATTGTCGCCCAGGACGATGACGCTAGGTTTGACATAGGCCTTGCGGAATGCCGTGGTCTGTCCCATGAAGCCTTTCACGAGCCGTTCGTGGCATTGGGTGAGCATGGTAGGCACGGGGTCCCATTTGGCGGAGAAGTCGAACAGCAGGAAATAGTCGTTGCTTTCGTTGACCGAACGGATGCGGTCGTTGGGGATATCGATGTTGGAGACCTCGTATTCCTGAGGGTTGACTGACACGCTGAAGTCGGTGAAAGCGAAGCAGTTGTCGTAGTTAAGCCTTTGCGGATCGCCAGGGGTGATGGGGTCGCCATCGAACATATAATCGCAGATGTCGAGTCCCTCGGCGGCCAGGGCGATGTCGTAGCTGTCGGGGGCCGAACACATGGCGAACATATAGCCGCCACCGGCCACAAAGTCACGTATCTTCTTGGCCACGGCCAGCTTGAGTTGCGAGACTTTCTTGAACCCCCAACGGGCGGCTGTGGCTTCTTGCGTCTTCACATCCTCCTGATACCACGGGTAGTTGTGGTAACGTGCCCAGAACTTGCCGTATTGTCCCGTGAAATCCTCATGATGCAGATGAAGCCAGTCGTAGGTGGGCAGCACCCCTTGCAGCACCTCGTCGTCATAGACCACGTCATAGGGGATCTCGGCATAGGTAAGCACCAAGGTGACGGCATCGTCCCACGGCAGGTTGTTTTTCGGGGCATAGACCGCCACACGAGGAGCTTTCTGCAGCTTCATCTCGTCCATGTTCACCCCAGGATCGGCGATCTGCGCCAGAAGCGCGTCGGCTTGGGCATCAGCGATGACTTGATACGACACGTCGCGCATCTTGCATTCCCGCTCAAACATCTCATGATAGGGAATCAGGTAGCTGCCACCCCTATAGTTCAGCAGCCAGCTGATCTCCACCTCACGCTCCAGCACGAAGAAAGCCACACCGTATGCCTTCAGGTGGTTGGTTTGGGCACCGTCCATCGGAATGAGAAGATAGGCCGCTGCAACTGGCTGATGCACAGCAAAAAGAAAAAACAAAAACAGAAATATCGCTTTTTTCATCATTTATTTGCAAAAATCTCTGCAAAGATAAGAATTTTTTTGCTTATTTTTGCGAAAAAATATACATAAGATGAAAAAACAGAACAAAAAGATCAACAATGGTTTTATTGTGATGAGCAAGGGCGAGCGCGCTGGGGTAATAAGCCTCTTATCAGTCATCACTATACTGTTGGCTTTCAGTGTTTTCCGCCCAGTCATCAGGTTTTCAAGGCAGGATGAAGCAGCCCGACACAACCTCGACTCGATGATTGCGCTTCAGGAAAAGAAGGTTAACAAAACCGAGGGAAGTCCGGCGGAGACGGACAAAACATCAAGGATGCCAGCAAGCAGCGGGAAGGAAAAGACGACAAACACCACCCCAAAAACGCGAGTGAAAGAGAACAAGCCGGAACGCTCTCAAACCACAGAGACGTCCCCTGCCAAGGAGATTCCGATTCTCGACATCAACACGGCTGATTCGCTTGCTTTGGTGGCCTTGCCTCAGATCGGCGAGGTGATGGCCAGCCGCATCCATCGTTATCGTGACCGTTTGGGCGGTTTTGTCACGCTCGACCAGCTCTTCGAGGTCAAGGGGATGGACTCCACCAGGTTTGCCATCATCAGGCCATATATCACGCTAGATAACAAGGAGATACGAAAACTTGAAATCAACCGCGACGAGTTCAAAACTTTATTACGCCACCCCTATCTTGAATACGACCAGGTGAAGGCCATCGTCAATCACCGCGAACGGAAAGGATTAATCAAAAACTGGGAACAACTTCAGGGCATTGTGGGTGAGGTGAATCCGATTCTTGAAAACTACGTGGGGTTTTAATGCGGAATGCGGAATATTCCGCATTCCGCATTTAAACAAATCCTGTGATAAAGATAACTGCAATTGCCAGCGGTGCCAAGTATCTGATGATAAAGAAGATAACGCTCTTGATGGAGAGTTTCAGCTTGCCGCCGTTGGTAATCTCTTCGTTGAAGGTTTTCTTTCCCATGACCCATCCCACGAAAACGACGATGAAGAGGGCGCCTATGGGAAGCAGCACCTTGGCCGAGATGAAGTCGAGGCTGTCGAAGAACGACAGTCCTGCGATGGTGAAGCCCGTGTCGCTCTTGAGGCTCAGCGAGGCGAACACCCCGATTGCCATGCAACCCAGTGAGGCGATCACCGTTGCCCAGCGACGCGACATCCGAAGCTCTTCCACAAAATAGGCCACGATGACTTCCAAGAGGGAGATGGTGGAGGTCAAGGCAGCCACTGCCAGCAGCACGAAGAAGATGATGCAGAAGAAATAGCCTCCTGCCATCTGGTTGAAGATCATCGGCAAGGTATTGAATACCAGTCCCATACCCGCAGTAGGCTGCACGCCGAAGGAGAAGGCCGCCGGGAAGATCACCACGCCTGCGAGCACAGCAATCAAGGTATCGGAAAGGGTCACTGATAGGGCCGTAGTGGTCAGGTTGTCGTCCTTTTGGATATAGGAACCATAGGTGATCAACACGCCCATGCCCATGCTGAGGGAAAAGAAAGCCTGTCCCAAAGCGCTGATGAGCACTGAACCGGTAATCTTCGAAAAATCAGGCTTGAAGAGGAAGGCGAGTCCTTCTTTGGCACCGGGGAGGGTGACAGCGCGGATGCCTAGCACCACGAGGATGGCCACGAGCACTGGCATCAGGATCTTGGCGTATTTCTCAATGCCGTCGGCCACCCCTTTGAAGACCACGAATCCGGTCAGAAAGATGAACACGGCTTGCCACAACACGTTTTTCCAGCCCATGTCGTGGAAATCGGCGAACTCCTGTTCGATGACGCTGAGTTCCTTGCCATGGAACTGGTTGCCTACAGCTTTTACGATATATTCGAGGGTCCATCCTGCCACTGTGGAGTAGAAAGCCATGATGATGAAGGCGCAGAGCACCCCCATGTAGCCGATGACAGGCCATCCCGATCGAGGGCGAAGCATTTTGAACGCTCCGATAGGGTTCTTTTGGGCGCGTCGTCCGATGATAAACTCGCTGAGCATCACTGGGACGCCGAGACAGAGGACTATCAGAAGGTAGACCAAGAGGAAGGCGCCGCCTCCGTTGTTGCCAAGTTCACAGGGAAACCTATAGATATTGCCCAAGCCCACGGCCGATCCGGCGGCCGCGGCGATGATGCCCAATTTGGACCCGAAACCGTCACGACTCATAAAGCAGTCCTTATTCTGTTATTAATGATGTTTTTCGCCAAATGCCAGATCGCCGGCGTCGCCCAGACCGGGGACAACGTAAGCCCTAGCGGTGAGTTCGTCGTCGACGGAACCCACCCAAATGGTCGTAGGCCAGCGCGACATCTTCAATTTCAGATGGTTCAAGCCATCCGCCGAGGTCACCGCCACGGCGACATGGATGTGTTTGGGGGTCATCTCATCGCCGAGCAGTCCTTCAATGGTCTTGGCCAGCGACTCACCCGTAGCCAGCAAGGGGTCGCAGATGATCAGCACACGTCCATCGAGGTCGGGAGCCGAGAAGTATTCCACACGGATCTCAGAATCGTCATCCTTGTCGTACTTGCGGTAGGCCGCCACGAAGGCATTGTCGGCTTGGTCGAACATGTTGAGCATACCATTGTGGAAAGGCAGTCCCGCCCTGAGGATGGTAGCCAACACGGGTTGTTCAGCCAATACCCTAACCTCTTTCACTCCAAGGGGAGTCACCACTTCACGAACCTCATAATCAAGGGTTTTACTGATTTCGTATGCCATAATCTCACCAACACGTTCCAAATTGCGGCGGAAGCGCATCCTGTCACGTTGGATTTCAACATCGCGGATTTCAGCCATTATCTGGTTGAAAATGCTGTCATTAAGCTCAAGGTTTCTTACTTCAATCATAATGTTAGAGTTTGATACAAAGGTACAACAAATTACGATTAAGTCAAATGAAAATACAGTTTTTTTATCAGAAAGGATTAAAAAGGCGATAGTGAAGACCGGGATAGCAAACAGGAGTGCTACCGAACCCTTGGTAGAAACGGGCGAGATTATCATCATCAGAGCCCTCAAAGTCGAAAGTCAATGGTTGGCCTGCAAACTCACGGATCACCTGGTCGAGGAGGAAGGTCATGGCCCCTTGTTCTTTGCCACGTTGGTTCATCCCAGAGAAAAGGAAGGTGATTCTATGATGGCTTTTCAGAAACAATGCTCCACATATAATCTCATCACTATCAAGATTTTTAATACCATAAACAAAAGCATTACTTGAAGTGACTGCACGAGCCGTTAAAGCCTCCAAACGGGCATATTCCGCATCGCCCCAGTGGGTCACAGTGGTACCTCGGTTGGCACGAAACAGGTTGATAACAACGGATATCGGAATCTGTTTTACCAATTCCAGGTTATTCTTAAATGATTTCTTTAGGTTACGAATTGTATTTTCATGATAATGTGACAATAGCATGTCATAATTATCGTTCAAATCCAGAAGATGGTTCCTATGTAAGTCAACTCCTTTTAGGGTATTGTCGAGGGGGTTGCCTTCGTTGAGACGTATTTCGACCAGTCGGAATTTCTTAGGGATGGCTTGAAGGAAGGCGACAGTATATTCTTTTGTCAGAGGTTGGATGGAAAACACTCCGAGTTGTTGGGCGAAAAAGGGTTGGCAGAGATAGTTGATACCGTATTTTCTCTTCTTCGTTATTGGCATAATTGTCAGATATTTACCATCATTTACCTCAACCAATGCATCCCATCCAGGATGCACGATGTCGAGATACCACGACCATGCGTAGACATTGCCGTTGGGGGCGGCTGCAACGCACTCGTCCCAGCGGTTTTTGTCGATTTGCCCGTGTGACAGATAGGTAATCATCGGCAGTTTTCCAATATTTTGCGGTACATTTCGGGCCATCCCACCCAGCGTTTTTGTCCTCCGAGGGTCTCGTTATGGGTGAGATAGATGAACGTCCCGTTCACTTTCCTTACTTCATCTACTACTTTAAGTATCGTATTATATGAATCTGATACACTTAAATTTAAATAATCTTTTAGTGTACCATCCATTACGGCAAACGGATGGATTTTCAATGGGGTTACGGTATCGGTTTCGAGGTCATAGAACCGGAAGGTGGAGGCGGTACCGGCGCGGAATCCGACTTGGGAGGCGTAGCCCATGGTATAGTCGTCGGTGATATCGAGTTCGATGAGTCGCTGGTAGCTTCGCGGGAGGGTCATCCGCAGGAAGTGTTGGCGGCTTTTGGTGACGTCGCGGTTGAGCACTGAGGCGAGTCGGTTCACTTCGATCTGGAGGCGTTGCGGGTCCAGGTAGGAGGAGAACGAGGGGTGGATACCCACGTCGGCATAGTCGCCGATGCGTTTGATGAGTTCCTTGAAGGCCTCTTTTCGGATGGAGATGCTCTTGTCGTTGTTGTCGTAGTCGCCGCAGTGGATGAAATAGATGGGTTTCAGGTGGAACTCCTCTTGAAGTTGGAACTGGAAGTCGAAGCTGTCGAACGGATCACGTTCATGCTTGAAAAGCACACGGTTACGGTGTTTTATCTCGTTCCAGTCACCCGCGAAAAGGTCTCTAAAGAAAGCTCCTGCGGTACGATAGACTCCTTTATGGAGGTAGGACCATGCTGCATCCACGTCGTAAGTCGGCTGGAAGCTATAGGTCCGAGTTTTTATAACTCCCTCAAGATGAAGTCGTTTTGCAAATTCCAGCACCCAAATATCCACGATGGGTTTGGCGAGCATACCCATTTGGTAGAGGCATGACGACTCGGGAGTAAAGCGTCCGTACTGGTCACGCACCTGTGGCAGGTATTCCTCGTAGCGAGTGACCAGGTAAAAGGTGGCCGCCAGCACGTCGAAAGGCATGACGGAACGTTGGCTATAGACCGGAAAGATGCCTTTGACCTCCATGTAGTCGAACGGCTTGAGTTCCTGTTCGTAGATGTCGCGTTCGAACAGCAGGCCTGACGACTTCAGGTAAGGTTCGTCCCACAGCGGATTGGGGCCGTAGCTCATTTTTTGTCCTTCAAAATCGCGAAATTTCGAGCTATCGGTAGTCAACCTGAATTCGACTCCCAGCAGGGTCCCAAACACGAAATCGAGCGTGTATTGAAGTCGGTTGGTGATTTTCGGTACGAGTATTAGCATGCCTCTGACGAAATAATGAGCAAACTTACGGAAAAAAAACGGATGAAAACAAGGAAGTACCCGAAAATTATCTATCTTTGTAGTTTCATTACATTAGGTATAAAATGGACAATTTCATAGTATCAGCAAGGAAATACAGGCCCGCGACTTTTGACACGGTGGTAGGCCAGCAGTCGATCACCACGACGCTGAAGAACGCCATCCGCAACCATTCGCTCGCCCAGGCCTACCTCTTCTGCGGACCCCGAGGTGTAGGAAAGACCACTTGCGCACGCATCATGGCCAAGACCATCAACTGCCTCCACCCCACTGAGAACATGGAAGCCTGCAACGAATGCGAGTCGTGCCGTTCGTTCAACAACAACGCTTCGTTCAACATCTACGAGCTCGACGCGGCATCGAACAACTCGGTTGACGACATCCGCAACCTGGTGGAGCAGGTACGCATCCCCCCGCAGATCGGGCAGTACAAGGTGTACATCATCGACGAGGTTCACATGCTCAGCAAGGATGCTTTCAACGCCTTCCTGAAGACCCTGGAGGAGCCTCCGGCGTACGCCAAGTTCATCCTTGCCACCACAGAGAAGCACAAAATCATCCCGACCATCCTCTCGCGCTGTCAAATATTTGATTTCAAACGAATTACAATTGAAGACATCGAGAAACACCTGGCTTATGTAGCCCAAAGCGAAGGTGTCAACGCTGAACCCGAGGCCTTGAACATCATCGCCCAGAAGGCTGACGGCGCCTTGCGCGACGCTCTGTCGATCTTCGACCAGATGGTGAGTTTCTCGGGAAAAGACATCACCTACAAATCCGTCATTGAGAACCTCAATGTACTCGACTACGACTATTATTTCAGGATCGTTGACGACTTGCTGCAAGGCAACACAAGTGATATCCTTTTATTGGTGAACGACATCATCAACAAAGGCTTTGAACCTCAACATTTTGTGACTGGCATGGGCAATCACCTGCGCAGTCTGCTGGTGAGCAAGGACCAAGCCACGGTACAGCTTCTCGAAGTGAGTGAGCAGCTCCGTCAACGCTATGTAGAACAGGCGACACGCTGCCCCCTTCCCTTCCTCGTGAAAGCCTTGGACATCAACAACCAATGCGACATCGACTATAGAGCTGCGGGGAACAAGAGGTTACACCTCGAGATCAACCTGCTGAAGATGATGTTCGGTGAAGCCAAACAACAGACAGTTCTTCCGCAAAACCCTCAGGCGGGCGGAGTTAATCCGCCACAACCGCAACCCCAAGTTCAAGTTAAGCCTCAACCCCAGGTTCAAACCCAAGCCAAACCCCAAATTCAGCCCCAGGTTCAGCCTCAGACTCAATCCCAACCTCAAGCTCAACCTCAATCTGAGCCTCAAAAGACTGAACCCCAAAAACTTGAGCCTCAAAAGCCTGAGTCTCAGAGTCCCGCCCCACAACAACCCATTCCGCATTCCCGTCCCCGTGGCGGTGGAAGCACCATCTCCATCACCTCGAGTCTGAAAGACGCGGAAAAGAAAGAAGAGGAAGTGGAACCCACTTGGGACACCCCTTTCACCCAGGAACAGCTGGAAGCGGCTTGGCTTGAATTCGTCAACAAATACAAGAAGATATCCCCTAACTTCGCCGCTGGTCTAGGCAAATACACGCCCAAGCTGATAGGCGCCAAGGAGATCCATTTCTATGTGGATAACAAATTGTTTGAGAACGACACCGAAGGCATGAGCGCACTTCGAAGTCATTTAAAAAACACCCTCCACAACAACCAATTTGACCTGATTTCCGAAGTGATGGAGAAACCCGCTGAGATCGAAGCCTATACCGACAAGGAGAAGTTCGAAAAACTGGCGGAGGCCCATCCAGAGCTGAGGAAGTTGCAGATGGAATTGAAGCTGGAGGGAGAGCTTTGAGGAGATAAAAGTTAAAAGTTAAAAGTTAAAAGTTAAAAGTTAAAAGTTAAAAGTTAGAACAATAAACGGCCTGAAAGGCCAAAAGCGACTAGCCCAGGGCAACGCCCTGGGGATTAAAAACGAACAACATCATATTAATTGAAAATAAACAATGAAAAAAACAAAAACATTATTCGCTATGATCGTAGCAGGAACAATGATCGCTGGTGGATGTGCTCCCACTGAGGAGCAGGGCAATCCGGCCATCAACAAGAAAAACATGGATTTGAGCATCAATCCAGCGGAGGACTTCTTCCGTTATTGCAACAACAACTGGTTGAAGAACAACCCGATACCGGAGGAATACACCACCTTCGGCGCTTTCACGGAGATCGACCAGCACAACGAGTTGCTCATCCAGGACATCATAAAAGAGGTGTCGGCTGACGCCACCGCCGCTGATGGCAGCGTGGCCCAGAAGATCCGCGACTTCTACAACGCCGGCATGGACACGGTAGCCATCAACGAGCGCGGTTACACGGAACTCCTTCCCTATTTCGAGATGGTCGACGGCTTGACTGACAAAGCCGACCTGGGCGAGTTGCTTGGCAAGCTGCACTACAACGGCTTCGGCGGATTCTTCAACGCCGGTCCCTCGACCGACCCCAAAAACGCCGAGATGGTCATCATGCACCTGTATCAAGGCGGGCTGAGCCTTCCCGACCGCGACGACTACCTCACCGAGGAGTCGCAGGAGATGCGCGACAAATACGTCGAGCACGTCTCCAAGATGTTCCAACTGGTCGGCGTGGATGCCGAGGAAGCCACTGCCAAAGCCCAGGGCATCCTCGCCCTCGAGACCGAGATGGCCAACAACTCACTGAGCCGTGTGGAGCGCCGCGACCCCGACCGTACCTACAACATGCGCAGCGTGGTCGATTTGCAGAAGTCCACTCCCAACTTCAAATGGAGAGAATACTTCATCAACGCCGGTGTCAAACCCGAACAATTCTTTACCGACCTCAATGTGGGCATGCCTGACTTCATCAGCGCCCTCGACGGCATCATCCTCAACACCGACCTCAGCACCATCAAGGACTACCTGAAATGGAAGATCATCGCGGGAAGCGCCTCGATGCTCAGCGACGAGTTCGTGGAAGAGAGCTTCAACTTCTACAGCAAATACCTCTATGGCCAGGAAGTGCAGCAACCCCGTTGGCGCCGTATCCTGAATGCCACTGACGGCTGCCTCGGCGAAGCCATCGGACAACTCTATGTGGAGAAACACTTCCCCGCCGCCGCCAAAGAGCGCATGGAAGCCCTCGTGGCCAACCTGAAGGTCGCCCTGGGCGAACGCATCAAAGCCCTCGACTGGATGAGCGAGGAGACCAAAGGAAAGGCTTTGAACAAGCTCAGCTGCATCAACGTGAAGGTCGGCTATCCCAACAAATGGAAAGACTATACCGACTACATTGTCACCCCTGAGTCCTATTTCCAGAATGTCCACAGCGCCATCCGCTTCGAGACCGACCACGAGATGGCCAAACTCGGCAATCCCGTCGACAAGGAGGAATGGTTCATGACCCCGCAGACTGTCAACGCCTACTACAGCCCTGAGATGAACGAGATCGTGTTCCCCGCCGGCATCCTGCAACCCCCGTTCTTCAACCAGGAAGCTGACGACGCCGTCAACTACGGTGGCATCGGCGTGGTCATCGGCCACGAGATGACTCACGGCTTCGACGACCAAGGCTGCAAGTACGACGAGAAGGGCAACCTCAACAACTGGTGGACCGAGGAAGACGCCATCCGCTTCAAGGAACGCACCCAGCAGCTGGTGAAGCTCTTCAACGAGTTCGAGCTCCGCGGCCATCATATCAACGGTGAACTCACCTTGGGCGAGAACATCGCCGACCTCGGTGGTCTCAACATTGCATGGGACGCCTACCAGATGACCGACGAGGCCAAAGCCAACCAGAGCATCGACGGCTTCACCCCCGCCCAGCGCTTCTTCATCAGCTACGGCACCATCTGGCGTAACAATATCCGCGACAAAGCCCTCGAACGCCGCATCAAGGAAGACGTGCACTCACCGGCGGAAGCCCGCGTGAACCGCACCCTCGGCTCCATGCCGCACTTCTATGAAGCTTTCGACATCCAACCAGAGAACAAGATGTATATCGCTCCCGAAGAGAGGGCGGCCATTTGGTAAGTGGAGAGTGGAAAGTGGAAAGAGGAGAGTTGAAAAACAATGGGAGTTAAACACTTTATAGGTAAAGTCGGCCTCAAGGTCGGCGGATGGACCGACGTGTACGAGGTCCCCGCCGACCTTGGCAATGCCGTGTGCATTGTGGCGCCTCACACCGCCGTTGCCGACTTCTTCGTGGGCCTCAACTTCTATTGGTCGCATGGCATCAAGTTCAAGGTGATGATCAAAAAGGAGTTCTTCAAGCCCGTCTTGGGATGGATCCTGAAAAAAGTGGGCGGCATCCCCGTCAACCGCGGCCACCGCAACTATCTGGTGGAACAGATGACCGAGATGTTCAGCCAAAACCACGACACCCACCTGATCATCTGCCCCGAAGGCACACGCAAAAAGGTCAGACAGTGGAAAAGAGGCTTCTACCTCATCGCCTATGGCGCCAACGTGCCTATCCTGCTGGGATTCATCGACTACAAGAAAAAACGTTGTGGCGTGGAGAAGGTCTTCTACCCCACTGGTGATTACGAGAAGGACCTGGCTGAGATTTGGGAGTATTACAAATCAATCAAGGTGATGGGCAAACACCCCGAACAGTTCAACCTTTACGACGAATACGAAAAGGAATAAACCCTGTCACCCCATTGTCACCGCACCCCATCGGGGTGCCACATCGGTAATAAAACTTGTCACCCCGTTGTCACCGCACCCCATCGGGGTGCCACATCGGTTGGGAAAAATGATCCGGAATCGTAAATGATATCCGTTTCGTCTCCCCTTTTTGGAGATGGATACGTTTGAACGCCACCAGTTGCTCCGAGGACAGGGACACCCCCGGCGTTTCCTCATGGGCATAAAGTTGCACCACCTCATCGCCATCATAGTCACCAACGTTACTCACCGTTACGGTGACCTCCTTATCGTTGATTTCCAGGTCACCATATTCAAATTGCGTGTAACTAAGCCCATAGCCAAATGGATACAAGGGCTTGGCCGACTCTTCCACATAATCGCCAGTGGCAGGTTGGGAGTAATACACCGGAATCTGTCCCACCGAACGCGGAATCGAGATGGGCAGTTTGCCTGAAGGGTTGCAGTCGCCCCACAGGATGTCGGCCAATGCCGAGCCGCCTTCCATGCCCGGATACCATAGCAGCAGCAAGGCGTCGCTCTTTTCGGAGGCGAGGTTCATATCCATAGGTCGTCCACAGACATACACCGTCACCACAGGCTTACCGATGGCATAGACCTGTTGCATCAGCTCTTCCTGGCCGCCCAGAAGCTTTAAGGAGGAACGGTCGTAGCCTTCGCCGCAGTCCATGTCGGACACATGCTCGTCGACGATGGCTGCTCCTGTATCTTCGTAGCTCGTCTTGAAATCACGCGCTGAGGAGCCACCCACCACCATCACGATGGCATCGGCCGAGCGCAGGTCGTCGGTCACCACTGCCCTACCCTTGTCGCGGATGCCCTCATACATGGTCACGACACGCTCAGGGTCTTGTGGAGCCGTGTAATCGCCCAGCTGGGCGTACATGTTATCGGCATTGGGACCGATGACTGCCACCTTATTAATTCTACCATCAAAAGGAAGTATCCCGTCGTTTTTCAGCAAGATAGCCGATTCAAGCGCCACTTGTTTGGCGACAGCGATGTTATCGGGGGTTCCCACCTCTTGTTCAGCCAGTTGTTCGTCAACGTATGGATTGTCGAACAGACCCAGGTCATATTTCAGTTGAAGCACGTGGCGCACGGCGCGGTCGATGTCGGCTTCGGTAACCAAGCCACGTTGCAGCGCCTCTTTGAGGAAGCCGCCGTAGTTATATCCTCCCAGGTCGATATCCACCCCTGCTTTCAGGGCCAGGGCAGCGGCTTCGGCGGGATCGGCAGCCACGTGATGTGTGGCGTAAAGGGCATTGATTGCATTCAAATCGGCGAAGACGACGCCTTTGAAGTCCCACGACTGGCGCAGCACCTCTTCGATGAGCCAGGTGTTGGCGGTACACGGCACTCCGTCGATGCTGTTGTAGGCTGTCATCACCGCTCCGGCGCCCCCCTCGCTCACTGCCATCTCAAAGGCAGGCAGGTAGTCATGTATCAGACGGTTGGGGCCCACATCGGCGTTGGCGGCATTATGTCCCCCTTCGGGAATGCCGTAGGCTGCCAGATGTTTCAAGGTGGCCACCACATGCTTTTGCATGCCTTTGACCACGGCGGTGCCTAAGGTTCCGCTGAGGAACGGGTCTTCGCCCATGGTCTCCTCCACCCTCGACCAGCGCGGGTCGCGGGCGATATCGAGCACGGGGCCATAGCCCACATGGGCGCCTTGCAGACGGATCTCGCGGCCCATCACCTCACCCATCTGTTCCAGGAGCTCGGGATCCCAGGTGCTGGCTTGGGCGATGCCCGTGGGGAACACCGTGGTACCCACGGCCATGTGACCGTGAGGTGTCTCTTCGCAGAACAGCATTGGGATGCCCAGTCGGGTATGCTCTACTGCGTGACGTTGCATCATATTCAGCATTCGTGCCGACTCATGGGGATGGAGTCCGGTCTCCACCGTCTTTTGCGACCACGGATCGGCCCTTAACACAGCCCAGCACGAGCCGAGCGGCATCGTATCCATGGTGCCGACGAAGGCTTCCGTCAGCCAGAGCGAATCGCCCTCTTTACCATAAAGGGTGAAACCGATTGGACAAGACAGCTGACCACATTTTTCCTCCAGGGTCATCTGAGATATCAGCGCATCAACCCTATCAGGCTTGGAACACGCCCCAAAAGTCGCTGCAAGTATCACAGCAACGAGGCAACACCGTCTGACCCTTTTCATCATACCAGTCTTCCAATCCAGTCCTCACGTTCACCTGGCAGCATGTCGATGACCGGGATCTCCACCATGGTATAACATCCAGCTTGAAGACGCATGGTGGCACGCGCCACGTTGACCAGGACCTGTCCAGTAAGTGCAGGATTATTAATACTCATATTGAATTCAAAACGTTGGTTTTGTGTCTTACCTGAAACACCTTTGCGAACCAGGTTCACACCATGTCCCATGTCACGGACGGCATCCACGCTGTCCACTGCGAACACGTGCGTCTCGTCGTTGGCAAAATAAGGATCAGCCTTGATTTCTTTGGTTATCTGCTCAAGTGTATATCCGTCTTCGAGTTCCACATACACCATGCGGCGATGGATGCCCTCACCCAGCGGGATGGTCACCGACAGCGCGTTTCTCACTCCCTTTTTGGAGCGGACACAGACGCTGTGACCCATCGACATTCCAGGACCGAAGTTGGTGTACGACAATCCTTTAGGAGCCAAGCTCTGCATCAAGGTACGCACGATAGAATCGGAACCCGGGTCCCAGCCTGCGGCGATCACGCTCACCGTATTGGTGGCCTTGTTGATGGGCATCAGCTCGTTACGGTAGTCCATGATAGAGGTATGGATGTCAAACGAGTCAACGGTGTTGATCCCAAGCGGGAGGATTTGCTTGGCGTATTCAGGGCACGAGCGTGTGGGGCAAGCCAGTATGGCCACATCCACCTTCCCAAGGTCACGGATATCACTGACAACATGGTATTTGGTCAGTTCCAAAGGGCAGTTCTCATTACCATTTCTACGGACGATGCCCGCGATTTCCATATCAGGAGCGGCTTCAAGAGCCTCAAGGGCGAAACGCCCCACATTGCCATATCCTACTACGGCGACTTTAATCTTTTCCATATTCACATTATTTAAAAGAGCAAAATTAAAAAATTTGTTATTTTTGCAATTCTTTTTACATCTATTTTTAAGCATCAATTATTAAAAACATATTTTATGAGAAAATTATCATTAATCGCTTTGTTTTCAATGATTTGCGCTTTCACTTTCGCGCAAACCATTGAAATGGACTATCATTTCAGCGCACCTACCATCACTGAACTTGAAGGTTACCAACAGGTTCAGATGCGCGGTTGCATGCAATCAGCACTTGCCGGACAGCCCTCGCTGCCATGGCAAAACGTCAGTCTCTTGCTTCCTCAGGGACAGGAAGCCGAATCCATCGAAGTGGAGCTGTTTGATTTCCAAGAGTTGGCAAACGACATTCAGCTCTTCCCCTATCAGCCTTCGAGGACTACCAACGACATCACGCCCAGAGCCTTGGTTAAAGACGAGAAGCTTTACGCTTCGAAAGCCGTGTATCCGGCCCAAAACCATGGCGTGGTGACCACCCAGTACAAAAACGGCTATGCCTTTGCTTTCTCGGCATTCACCCCGGTCCAGTACATCCCTTCAACTGGCAAGGTGATGTATGCCAAGTCGGCCAAGGTGCGCGTCCACTTGAAGGCTGCCAAGGCTGACCACAGCGACATGCTTTGGTCCACGCCCGAGATAAAGAACAGCGTGAGACGTCTGGCTCAGAACCCTGAGATGATGGAAAGCTACGCTACCAGAGGCCGTGAGGTGAACGCTTACGACGTTCTGATCATCACCGACCAGAGCTTCGTAAACAGCTACGACGAATATTGCAATTATTACAATGGCATCGGTCTCCGCAACCGCATTGTCACCACTGCCGAGATCTATTCTGCCATGAGCGGTGCCGACAACCAGGAGAAGATCCGCAACTACATCATCCAAGAATACCAAAACAACGGCATCCTTATGGTGGTGCTTGGCGGCGACGTCAACCTCGTGCCTTACCGCGGCTTTTACTGTTATGTGACTTCCGGCGGCGGCAACCAAGAAAGCGGCAACATCCCTGCCGACCTTTACTATTGCGGCTTGGACGGCAACTGGAACGACGATGGCGACAACCGTTTCGGCGAGCCCGGTGAAGACGACCTGCTGCCTGAGATCGGCATGAGCCGCATGTCGTTCAACACCCAGACCGACCTGCAGAACATGATCCACAAGACCCTCTCCTACCAACAAAATCCCGTGCTGAACGAGTTCAACAAGGTCATCCTGGCGGGTGAGCATCTCTATGACAACCCCAACTCCAACGGTTCCGACTACCTCGAGCTGCTGATTGGCACCCACGACGACAATGGATATACCACCACCTGCTACCCTGTCGACTACGACTTCACCAAGCTCTATGAGGAACAGGGCAACTGGAGTGGCAACCTGCTGAAACAGGCCATCAACGCCGGCACCAGCTACGTGCATCACGACGGTCACGCCAACTCAGGCTTTGTGGCTGGATGGTACAGCATCAACAACAACGACTTCTCAGGTGCCAACGGCGTCACCCACAACTACACCTTCTTCCACACCCAAGGATGCGACTGCGGTGCTTTCGACGAGGAGTGCATCCTTGAGGACATGGTCAAGATCGAGAACTTCGCCGTGGCCGTCATCGGCAACTCACGTTACGGCTGGTTCAACGAAGGCCAGACCGAGGGTCCCGGATGCCACCTCGAGAGAGAGATGACCGACGCCCAGTGGAACGACAGGATCGGCTTGCTTGGTTGCGCCCTCTCTGAAGGCAAGACCATGACCGCCCCTTGGGTCACCGCCCCCGGACAATGGGAAGAAGGCGCTTTGCGTTGGAACTTCTACGACATGAACGTCCTCGGCGACGGCGCCGTCAACGTTTGGCTTGACGAGCCCTACACCGCCACGGTGGAATGCCCCTCCCAGATCGTCCTGGGATCACCATCGATGACTGTCAACGTCACCGACCCGAGCGGAGCTCCCCTGAAGAACTTCCGTTGCCTCGTCTTCATGGACGACGAGGTGATCGCCATGGGCATCACCGACGAAAGTGGTGAGGCCGAGGTTGTCTTCGAAGGCGGCCTCCAGAGCGTGGGCACCATGATCATGAAAGTGACCGGCATTAGCAGCTGGCCCCAGTCCATCGAGCTGATGAGCGTGCCGAGCAACACCCCCTATGTGGTTTACGACAGCTACATCCTCAACGGAGGCGATCAAATCGAGTTCAACGGCAGCTACACCTTCAACATGAATGTCAAAAACGTCGGTTCCGTCAACGCCAACAACGTGACCGCCACCCTTTCCACCGAAAGCGAATACATCACCATCAACCAGCCTACAGTCAATGTGGGCAACCTCAATGGCAGCCAGAGCATCACACTCGAGAACGCCTTCTCCTTCACTGTCAGCGACGACGTTCCCAACAACACCATGGTCCGTTTCAACCTCAGCTGCACTGATGGCAGCAACACCTGGGAGAGCCATTTCAACGCCAGAGTCTTTGCTCCGGAATTCCAACTGATGAGCGCTGTCCTGGATATCGCCTCAGGTTCCTACCTCAGCCCTGGAGGCAACGGCATAGTGCATTTCGTGTTCAAGAACAATGGAGGTGCCACCTCACCTACGGCCCGCTTCGATGTCTACAACTCACATCCCGAGATCAACATCACCACCAGCCAGTGGAACTTCCAGAACATCTTCCCTGGACAAGAGTTCACTGCCGACATGGAATTCTCGCTGGGTGACAACGCCGTCATGGGTGCTGTTTACGAGTTGCCCTTCGCTGTTCAGCATGGTCATTATGTTTTGATGGATTCCTACTTTATTCCTGTCGGACAGTCGACGGAAGGCTTCGAGACAGGCGACTTCACCGCCTTTGATTGGCAGAGCACCAGCCCCATCTATGCATGGGAGATCGTGAACCAGAACCCCCATCAGGGCAGCTACTGCGCCAAGTCGTCAGCCATCGGCAACTACGAGACCTCAACCCTTTACATCACCTTGGATGTCGCCACAGAAAGTGAGATAAGCTTCTATTACAAAGTGTCTTCCGAATCCAACTACGACAAGCTGTATTTCAAGATTGACGGCATGGAACAGGGCAACTGGTCGGGTGAAGTCTCATGGACACAAGCCACATTCGCTTTGACTCCTGGCAGCCACGAACTCAGATGGGAATACACAAAGGACGTCTCGATGACAAGCGGCAGCGACTGTGCCTGGATCGACGACGTGGTGTTCCCCGCCGCCACACTCATCACCATGGGTACTGAGACCACCGTCAACGCTCCCACCGTCTATCCCAACCCCAACAACGGCTGTTTCAGCATCAGCCTGCCTGAGGAAGACTGCGACGTGACCGTGTTCAACAGTCTCGGTCAGGTCATGCACCATTGCCAAGGCAACGGCACGACCACCATGGACCTGAGCCATCTCAGCCAAGGCGTGTACTTCGTCACGATAAAGAGCGCCACCCACGCCTCTACTATCAATTTCGTAAAAGAATAACTTTCCACTTTCCACTCTCAACTTTCCACTCATGCCCGACACCATCCAACAAGTCATCGACACGCTCGTCACGCCAGAAGTACAGGAAATGGTACAGCAATCGGCCAACGCCGAGGCTTCTTCCAACACTGGTCTGACCATCGCCATCCTAGGCCTGCTCATCTTTGCTGCGCATCTATTCACAGAGATCTTCAGCCGCAAGCGCATCCCTGACGTGTTGCTGTTGATGATCATAGGCTTGTTGATCGGTCCATTGTTCGGTTGGGTCAAGCCTTCCGATTTGGGGTCGGTGGCCAGTGTGTTCACCACCATCACTTTGGTCATCATCTTGTTTGAGAGTGGTACTCAGCTGAACTTCAACACTTTGCTGAACTCCATCAGGGGAACCATGAAGCTTACCCTGATCAACTTTTTCGTCACAATGGTGGTTGTGGCCCTTTTGGGTTTGATTGCCAAGGTCAACTTCTTGACCAGCCTGATGTTGGGCGCCATTCTTGGCGGCACCTCCTCGGCGGTGGTCATCCCCATGGTAAAGCAATTGAAGATCAGCGAGAAAGGTGGCACCATCCTCATTCTCGAGTCGGCCTTTAGCGATGTGCTTTGCATCGTGTTCGCTTGGGCGTTCATGCAGGCTATCCAGTCCGGCTCGATGAATGTGGGGCGGGTGATTGGCGAGATCATTTCCTCGTTCATCCTTGCCACGGTGATCGGCGTCATCGCCTCCATCCTCTGGTCCTATGTCCTCGACCGTGTCAGGCACGTCAAGAACTCCATCCTCACCACCCCTGCCTTTGTGTTCATCGTCTATGGTCTCAACGAGTGGCTCGGTTTCAGCGGTGCCATTGCGGCGTTGGCTTTTGGCATTGGCATGGCCAACATCGACTCGATCTATGGCAGCAGTACCATCGTGAAGAAGTTGTTCAAGGAGCATCCCACCAAACTCAATGAGACGGAACAGCAGCTTTTCAGCGAGGTGGTATTCCTGCTCAAGACCTTCTTCTTCATCTATATCGGCATCTCGATCAAGATCGACCAATGGCTACCCATCCTCATCGGATTGCTTATCACCGTGGTGTTGTTTGTTTTGCGCATCCCCATCGTCAAGCTCTCCGCCAACCGTGAGAAAGAGAGCATTTTGTTGGAGGACAAGATGTTCATGTCAGGCATTGTTCCCAAAGGACTTGCCGCGGCTGTGTTAGCCACCATTCCGATGCAACATGGCATCGCGGGAGGAGAGATGATCCAGAACATCGTGTTTGCCGTAATTTTGTTTAGCATCATCTTCACCTCCATTTTGGTACCAGTGATGGAGAAGAACAATGCCATCAGCCGTTTATACAGAAGGTGTTTTGACGGGAAGAAAGATCCCAGCATCACCGAAATGCTTGAACAAGAGTGAATTTTATGGATAGTACGAGTCAAATCATCTCCACAGGGCTTTCATCGAGCAAGATTGGATTGATCATCGCCATCATCGGTCTTTTGATTTTTGCCGCTCACCTCTTCAGCTCCATTTTCAGCAAGCGCCGCATCCCTGACGTGTTGTTCCTAATCTTGATCGGTCTCGTCATCGGTCCTTTGACCCATTTGGTGGACTCAGACAAGCTCACCTTGCTCGGGAGCATTTTGTCGGCCGTCACCTTGGTGCTCATCCTTTTTGAAAGTGGTATTCAACTGAGTTTCAACAACTTAAAAGATTCTTTCAAGCCTTCGCTCAAATTGACCGCTTTGAATTTTGTGGTTTCGGCCATTGTGGTCTGGTTGGTGGTTTGGTTGGGATTGAAAGTCGATCCCGTCATCAGTCTGACGATGGGCTGTGTCCTAGGTGGGACCGCTTCGGCAGTGGTCATCCCCACGGTACGGCAGTTGAAGATGTCGCAGAAAAGCGCCACCATTTTGATTTTGGAGGCTGCCATAGGCAATGTGTTCAGCATCGTGTTGGCGTTGGCTTTGCTTCACGCCGTCAAGTCGAAGCATGTCGAGTTCGGCATGATCTTCGGTGACATCTTCTCCTCGTTCATCTTGGCCACCCTCATCGGGTTGTTAGGGGCCATTTTCTGGGCGCTCATCTTGGACAAGGTGAGAGAGATCAAATATTCGGTACTCACCACGCCCGCTTTCGTGTTTATCATCTACGGCATCAACGAGTGGATGGGCTACAGTGGCGCCATTGCCGCTTTGGCTTTCGGTATCGGCATGGCCAACATCGATGGCATTTACGACGGAATGTTGAAAAAAGTCATCAAGAAACGTCCTGCCAACCTCAACGACACCGAGCGTGCGTTGTTCAGCGAGTTGGTGTTGCTGTTGAAGACTTTCTTCTTTGTATATGTAGGCATTTCGATCCAGCTATACGCCTGGCAACCCATCGTGATCGGGCTTGCCATCACGGTGTTGCTTTATGCGGTTCGTTTCCCGGTGGTCCGGCTGGCGATACAGAACAAGTACCAGATTCCCACCCAGGAGAGGATGTACATGTCGGTAACCACGCCGAAGGGACTCACTGCGGCTGTGTTGGCCACTCAGGCCATGGCTTTCATCCCTGATGTGGAGACGGGCTTTTTCATCCGGAACATCGTGTTCTCGGTCATCCTTTTCAGCATCGTCATCAATTCGATCCTGATACCCCTGATCGCACGTAAGAACAAAATCCCAAAGAGCGATGCAGGCAAGGAGTCCGACTTCTCCAAGGTAATGGTTGAGATGTTCAAGGACCACGACCAGCCTGGAGCATTGAATCACCCCGTCTCAAGCAACTCCGAAGTCGCTGACTGAATTTTTTTTAAGAGCGCTTGCAAATACTAAAAAACAATATTATATTTGCAATCTAATTTTTCTTAAAAAAAATTTTTTAATGAGCGCATTGAACACCGGCCTTACTATCGGTGATTACACCATACAGAGCCTGATTAAGCTGAACGAATACACGGAGACCTACAAAGCCGTCAACCAGAACGGCAATCCTTATTTCCTTAAGCTATACATCCTGAAGAAGACACCTGCCAAGTTGTTCGACAAGGACACACACGAGGTGACGGAGATCATGCTTCTCAGGAAGGTCAAGCATGCCAACATCGTGTCGTACATCACCGATGGCAGCCTTTCCACGGATCTTGGCGAGTGCCATTATGTGGTGACGAACTATTTCACTGGCGAGGTGCTGGCCGACAAGATGGCTCGCGAAGGCGCTTTCGACCAGGAAAAGGCCATGGGTATCTTCAAAGGCATCTTGGAAGGCTTGAAGTACCTGCACGAAGCCGACATCGTCCACAACGACATCACTCCGGCCAACATCATGCTGTCGGAGAGCATGGGCGGCGTACCTGAGATCATCGACATGGGCCATGCCTCGGCAGCTTGCAAGGGCTCCATCCCCTTCGACACGGTCGACCTCGACCCATTGTATTGTGCCAACGGCACTTCAGCAGGTGTTTTCGACGAGCGCACCGACCTGTTCTCGGCATGCGCCGTCCTTTACGCCATGCTGACTGGCAAGGCCCCTTGGGAGACAGACTTCCCCATTGGGCAAAGCTTCGCCCAGAAGATCCTCAAACTGAAACGTTACCGTATCGACCAGGAGATCGACTTCGACAAATTGAATGTCGAACAGAAGGTAAAGGACATTCTCTCGAAGGGACTGGCCAACACCATCACCGATGGTTTCCGTTCCGCCGATGAGATCATCTCCATTATCGAAGGAAAGAAGAGCAGCAGCAGTGACAGCGGTAGCGGTGGCAGAAAGTCCTCTTCTGGATCGCAATCACACTCCCAGAATTCGGGACAGCAAGACCGTGAAGACCCCACCGCTCTCGCAATTGAGGTGAAGAGAGGCAGCGGCCACGGCTTCGAGGACATCGCCGGCATGCACGAGCTCAAGGAACTGCTTCAGCAGAAGGTCATCTTCGTGCTTCAAAACAAGGAACTCGCCGAGGAATACAAGCTCACCCCGCCCAACGGCATGCTCCTTTACGGTCCTCCAGGATGCGGTAAGACCTTCTTTGCCGAGAAGTTCGCCGAACAGACCGGCTTCGCCTTTATTCTGGTCAAGTCGTCCGACCTCGCCAGCGTGTATGTCCACGGCAGCCAGGAGAAGATCGGCAAGCTGTTCAAACAAGCCGAGGAGAACGCCCCCACGGTGCTCTGTTTCGACGAGTTCGACGCCTTCGTCCCCAACCGTTCCGCCCCAGGCAGCTCCTACGTGTCGTCAGAGGTCAACGAGTTCCTGTCACAGTTGAACAACTGCTCGCACCGTGGCATCTTCGTGGTGGCCACCACCAACAGACCCGACATGATCGACCCCGCCGTGCTTCGCACTGGGCGTCTCGACAAGCACATCTATGTGCCGATGCCCGACCATGACGCACGCAAGGAGATGTTCGCCATCTACCTCAAAGGCCGTCCTTACGATGCTGAACACATGGACTTCGACGCCCTCTCCGACCAGACCGACGGCTACATCGCCAGCGACATCGCCTTCATCGTCAACGACACCGCCATGACCGCTGCCTTCACCCGCGCCAAGATCACACAAGCCCTGCTTGAGCAGACCATCAAGGAGACCAAACCTTCCGTCAGCAGGGAACTGCTTCGCTCCTACGAAGAGCTCCGTGAGAAGATGGATGGCGTGGAACGCAGAAACAGCCTCCCGAGAATAGGATTCAAGAAATAATCACCTTTTATAATAACCTTTATTGTTAACTTAAAAAATTCAATCATGAAAACTTCAGAAATGGTATTCAATTACCTCAAGTCACAAGGACTGGCTCCCGAATTCGACGACAGAAACAACATTTGGTTCAAATACCAGATGCGCAACTTCCTGTTCTTCAACAACGACGAGGACAATCAGTTCATCAACCTCACCATGCCCCGTATCTATGACGTCACCGACGACAACCGTTTCGCCGTCTTCGAGGCCATCAACGAAGTCAACGAGACCACCAAGGTCGTGAAGCTGACCGTCGCTGGCGACAGCGTTTGGTGCGCCACCGAGATCATGATGGACTCCACTCCTGAACTCGACGACCTCTTACCCAGACTGCTTGGCATTCTGATGACTTCACAACAAAAATTCTACAAAAATATTGAATAATATTTAATATTTTAAAATCAAGGGTGGCTAAAAGGTTTTAGTCACCCTCATTTTTTTAAGATGTTCCAGAGAATCATCCGTTTTTGCGTCAAGCTCGTCCAGAAGTACCTTCCCGAGCCTTTTATTTTCGCCATCATCTTAACGTTGGTGGCCTTTATTGTCGCCATGCCCGTATGTCATCAGACCCCGTTGGAGGTCGTGGAGCATTGGGGTAACGGCGTATGGTCGCTGTTGGCCTTTGCCATGCAGATGGCATTGGTGTTGGTGACGGGTTCCGCGCTGGCTGCTGCACCGACGGTGAAACGCGGCATCAGCGCCATGGCTGCCTTGCCGAAGACGCCGGCGGGAGCCATTGCCTTGGTGACAGGAATCTCCGCCTTGGCCTGTTGGCTCAACTGGGGTTTCGGCCTCATCGTGGGTGTCATCTTCGCCAAGGAGATCGCCAAGAAGTTGCGTGGCGTGGACTACCGCCTTCTCATCGCCTCGGCTTACAGTGGCTTTGTGGTGTGGCATGCCGGTCTCTCCGGCTCCATCCCTTTGACCATGGCCACCGAGGGATCCAACCTCGAGGCCGTCACCAAAGGCGCTTTGACCCATCCCATTCCGATCGGGCAGACCGTGCTGGCGCCGCAGAACCTCATCATGGTGGCCGTTGTCATCCTGGCCATCGTCATCGTGAATTCTCTGATGCATCCCAAAGGCGACCAGGTGGTGGCCATCGAGCCCTCTTTGCTTTACGAGGAGGAGGCCAAAGCTGAGCCCAAGCCCTCTACCCCATCGGAGAAGCTGGAGAACAGCCGCGTGCTGGCGTGGGTGATTACCCTGCTGGGACTCTCCTATCTGGTCATCAAACTATTCTTCAAAGGCGGCAGTTTCGACCTCGGCGCCGTCATCATGCTATTCCTTTTCCTTGGCGTCGTCCTTCACGGCACGCCCTTAGCCTATGTCAAAGCCTTTGGCAAGTCGGTGAGCGGTGCGGCAGGCATCCTGTTACAGTTTCCCTTCTACGCCGGCATCATGGGCATTATCACCGGAGTGGGCGCCTCGGGCATCTGCCTCGGCGAAGTGGTCAGCAACGCCTGTGTGGCTATCTCCACACCCAAGACTTATCCCCTATTCACCTTCTTCTGCGCCGCCATCCTGAACATGTTCGTCCCCTCAGGCGGCGGTCACTGGGCCATCCAAGCCCCCATCATGTTCACCGCTGGAGCCGCCTTGGGTGTGAATCCTGGTTTGACCGGCATGGCCATCTCGTGGGGCGATGCCTGGACCAACCTGATACAGCCTTTCTGGGCTTTGCCCGCCTTGGCCATCGCCAAACTCAACGCCAAGGACATCATGGGCTTCTGCATCATCGACCTGTTTGTCAGCGGGTTGATCATCTGCGCCGGGCTGTTGTTGTGGGCATAAAATAGTTTTTTTAGAAAAAAAGTGTAAATTTTACACAAAAATACTTGCAGATTCCAAAAATTGTTGTAATTTTGCGTAAAATTTACACAATTATGGAAGAAGGAAAGTATTGTTACAAGTACCCACACCCTGCCGTTACGACCGACTGCGTGGTATTTGGGTTTGACGGCAAGCGTCTGAACATCCTATTAATAGAAAGAGGTGGCGAGCCTTTTAAAGGCTGCTGGGCTTTCCCTGGTGGTTTCATGAACATCGACGAGACCGCCGAGCAGGGCGCCATGCGTGAGTTATGCGAGGAAACGGGCTTGAAACTCGAATACTTGAAGCAATTTGGCACCTTTACAGCCGTCAACCGCGACCCTCGTGAGCGGGTCATCACCATCGCCTTCTATGCGCTGGCCAGAAAGTCGGACGTGCAAGGTGGCGACGATGCAGCCAAGGCCCAGTGGTTCCCCATTGAGGAGGTCCCTCCCCTGGCCTTCGACCACGACTACATCCTGCGCAAGGCCACCGAGCAGTTGAAGAAAGACATCCACTTTGTGCCCATCGGTTTCGGTTTGTTGGATGAGCAGTTTACCATGCCCGAGTTGCAACGCCTCTACGAGTCGATCTTAGGCGTACACTTCGACCGACGTAATTTTTACAAAAAGATGCTGCAGACCGGCATTCTGGAAGAAGCAGAAACGACCGATGAAAGTGATTCACAAGCGTCCGAACAGGCTTGTTGCGAAGAGCCACGCCGACGCAAAGGCACCAAATTTTCCTTTAACAAAGAAAAGTATGAGCGGCTGAAGGAGGACAAGAGCTTTAGACTTGAATTTTGATTTAGAATTAAGAATTTAGAATTTAGAGATTTCGAGCAACAATTAAAATATTTAACAATTTAACAATAAACAATTAAACATTATGAAAACACAGATTTACAACTTTAACTATCACGAATTAAGCGAATTCCAGAACCGCATTGCCCCCTTGTTCGCTGCCGCCGTCAACCTGCCCAATGTCCACCTACCCCTCGACTTTTGGAAAGAACTTGTTTAATTAATAATTTAGAATTTAGAGGGAGATAGCGACTTATGCTTGGAGCAATCATCGGCGATACCGTAGGATCGGTATATGAATTTAACAATATAAAGACTATGAATTTTCCGTTGTTCTCTCCGGAGAGCAACTACACCGACGACAGCATCATGACCATGGCCGTGGCCGACTGGCTGTTGAAGGACCCCACACACGGCATGGATACTTTGGAAGCGAGTTTCATCAGCTTCGCCAATAAGTATCCCTGCCCCATGGGCGGGTATGGAGGCGGGTTCCATCGCTGGCTGTTCCATCCTGAAGAATTGGGTGACTATGGGAGTCGCGACTTCAAACCCGGGACACGTCATCCCTACAACTCATGGGGCAACGGCTCCGCCATGCGCGCCAGCGCCAACGGCTGGTTGTTCGACACTTTGGAGGAGACCGAACGTGTGGCAGGCCTCTCTGCCGCCATCACCCACAACCATCCCGAAGGCATCAAGGGTGCCCAATCCACGGCGGCAGCCATCTTCATGGCCCGCAACGGCAGCAGCAAGGAAGAGATTCGTTCCTACATCACGGAGAAATATGGTTACAACCTCAACCGCACCTGCGACGAGATCCGTCTCGTGTATGACTGGGATGGCTCCTGCCAAGGCACCGTCCCTGAGGCCATGGTAGCCTTTTTCGACAGCACCGACTTCGAGTCCGCCATCCGTTTGGCTGTCTCCCTGGGCGGCGACAGCGACACCCTTGCCTGCATCACTGGCGGCATCGCCGAAGCCTTCTACAAAGAGATTCCTGACGACATCGCCTTAACCGAATGGAATCTGCTTCCTGAGGATTTCAAGGTTATTTTAAAGAAAATGGAGACAAAAAGCAGCTATCGGTTGCCGAAAACAATTACCTTTGCAAAATGAAAGTTTTTCATTGAAATGCAGGAATTCTTTACCAATCAGAAACTTCAGTTTGCAGAGGAGCTGGTGCTTTATACCGACTCGCATATCTTCCTGACGGGAAGGGCGGGGACCGGAAAGACCACTTTTTTGAGAAACCTGCGCGCCAAGACCTATAAACGCATGGTGGTGGTCGCCCCTACCGGTGTGGCCGCCATCAATGCAGGGGGACAGACTATACACTCCTTCTTTCAGCTTCCCTTCGGGCCACAGATTCCCGAGGACGGAAATGAATCCCCCAAGCCCAACGCCCGAGCCCTAGCTTCACAATACCAAAAGCTTAGGAAAAGCAAGCTCAACATCATCCGAAGCCTCGACCTGCTTGTCATCGACGAGATCAGCATGGTCCGGGCTGACGTGCTCGATGCCATCGACGCTGTGCTGCGACGGGCCAGAAGGTCACAGAAGCCCTTCGGCGGCGTGCAACTCCTGATGATTGGCGACGTACACCAGTTGGCTCCTGTAGCCAAACCCGAAGAATGGGAAATCCTTGCCCCCTATTACAACAACGTGTATTTCTTCGGCAGTCACGTCCTGCAAAAGACGCCTTACCTCTGCGTGGAACTCGATCACGTGTATCGGCAACACGACGAGGACTTCATCACCCTGCTCAACAAGGTGCGTGACAACCGCATGGATGCCGAATGCCTGCAACTCCTCAACCAACGCTATCACCCCGACTTCCGTCCTAAAGACAACGAGGGTTATATCACCCTGACCACCCACAACCACCAAGCCGACGAGATCAACGAGTCGAAACTGGAAGCACTTCCGTCCCAATCCGTTTTCTTCGATGCAGACATCAAAGGCACTTTTCCCGAAAACACCTTCCCTACCAAGGAAGAACTGGAACTGAAAATCGGCGCCCAGGTGATGTTCGTCAAAAATGATCCCAGCCCCGAGAAGGCCTTCTTCAACGGCAAGATCGGACGTGTTGTCGGCATCGACGAAGACCAAGGCACGGTGGAAGTGCAATGCGGCGACGAAATTCTCACCGTGTCGAAGCTCACCTGGCAAAACATGGAATACAGCATCAACGCCGAGAACCAAAACATCGAAGAAAACGAGATCGGTAGCTTCACTCAGATCCCGCTGCGTTTGGCTTGGGCCGTCACCATCCACAAAAGCCAAGGCCTTACCTTCGACAAACTCATCATCGATGCTGGTCAAGCCTTCGCCCACGGACAGGTCTACGTAGCGCTGAGCCGATGCACCTCGTTGGAAGGACTGGTGCTGAAGACCCGCATCCCGTCAAGCGCCTTGGTGAACGATTTCTCGGTAAACCAGTTTGTGGACCACATCCCCGAGCTGGAACCCACCCAAGAGAAAGTCGACCAGCTGCGCCATGACTACGAGCTGGAGGTGATGCTGGAACTCATCGACTTCTACGGTCTTTACAAGGGTTTCGGCAAGGTGATGAAAATCCTCTACGACAACAACACCTTGTTTGATGCCGATATGATCCAAGACCTCTCGAAACGTCGAAACCAGTTTTTAGAGACCCTTTGCGGCGTCGGTGCCAAGTTCGAGGGACAGGTCAGAAAACTCCATGCCCAGACGCCTTCCTGTGAACAGAATACCCTATTGCAAGAACGTCTCACCAAGGGTGCCATCTATTTCAAGGAACAACTTGACAAGCTCACCGAAGGCTTTTTCGAGCTTCCCTTCAAGACCGACAACAAGGCCATCAACGAGTTGCTCACCGAGACACTGGGGCAGTTCAAAGAAGACCTTCAAACCAAGCAAAGCTGTTTGGAGACCTGCTGCAAGGGTTTTAGCATCAAGGAATACCAGCGAGCCAAGGCCGTTGCCGTGTTAGAGGCGGAGAAGAAGTCCAAGGCCAAAGTCTCCATCAAGGACGACCTGAAAGGCAACTCTTTGTATAAGCAGCTCCACGCTTGGCGGGCAGAGCGGGCTGACGAGCTGGATGTGGAAGTCTATCGGATCGTTCCCACCACAGCACTCAAGGCCATCGCCAAAGAACAACCTGTCACCTTGCGCGAACTCAAAGCCATCAAGGGCATGGGCGACAAGCGTGTGAAGCAATTTGGTGCCGAAATCCTCGACATCATTCTGAGATCGTTAGGGCAGCAAGGGATTAATCTCGGAACGCTTGAAGACAGCTCTGATGAGCCCCAGAAAGAGTCCCAAAAAGAGCCCAAAATCAGCACCTACGAGATCACCAAAAACATGATTGAGGAGGGGTTGAGTCCCGAACAAATCGCCAAGGAACGCGGACTGAAGATCTCTACCATTTACGGTCACCTGGCCAGATTCATCGAGCAGGACCTTTACGATGCCCAGCAATTTGTCAACGAGGCGCATTACGACACCATCCGCGACTATTTTGAATCCACAGAAGACCCATCACTTGGTGCCGCCAAAGACGTGCTTGGCGACGAATTCGACTATGGAGAGATCAGGATGGTATTGACCGAGTTGAAGCGCGACGGATTGTTTGTCACTCCTCTCCCATCGCCTGACGAATCGCCTTCGCCAGCTGATCCGGACATGATGTAGCCTTGAAGCCGCAGCGGATGCCTTCCAGGCGTTGCACGACTTCATCCGCCTTCATGCCTTCCACCAAGCGGCCCACGCCTTGTGTGTTGCCGTCGCAGCCTCCATAGAACTGCACATTGTGGACGACCCCGTCGTTGATTTCAAATTCGATCACCTGGCTGCAGGTGCCTTGCGGATAATAGGTATGTTTCATTTTGAGATTGATTTGGCGGCAAAGGTAAGGATTTTTTCCCATTTATGGCCAATGTCAATATACTCTCAACAACTATTTTCAGTTGATTTTTAAAAATCAACCATTTTTGGTTTTTATTTTAGAATTTATTTTATCTTTGCAGTTGAAATAATGTATAAGATGAAAATAGTTAGTGTTATTACCGGTGATATTATTGGTTCAACTTTGGGAAACGATAATCATAGAAGAACCATGTTAAACATTATCGAAAGTTCAGTTGGAGAGATTAAAGAAGAGCTCAATGTTTCTTTGCCATTAGAGTTTTTTCGAGGTGATGCTTTCCAGGTTCTGGTAGAAAAACCAGAGAAAGCGTTGTTGGTTGCTATTCTGTTGCGTGCAGCCTTAAATGGGAATACACCTAAAGACAATTTTTTGGTGTGGGATGCAAGAATGGCAATTGGCGTGGGCGGAATACAATATCGAACGGATTCATTGGCAAAATCTAACGGGGATGCTTTTGTCTATTCAGGAAGAACGTTGGATGAGATGTGGAATGAACGACTTGCAATAAAAACAAAATGGGAAAACATCAACGAGGAATTTGCTGTATCCACACCCTTTGCTGATGATGTAATCTCCCATTGGACTCGTATTCAAGCCGATGTGATTTATGACTATTTATTATATGATGTCACACAAAGACAGATTGCTAAGGAGAAGGGAATGTCCCCTCAAAATGTTAGCAAGCTTTTAAAAGCTTGTAGAATTGATCTGATAATCAATTATTTAAACCGATTTAATAAACTGATTTATGATAAATCTTATTAAAAGGAACCATGATGAGTTTCACAGTTGCCGTTGTTTTGGCTTTGGTAACAAGATTATTAACCTTTGGATTCCATTAAATACTTGAATTGTTTTGTAGTTAGGTAAAAGGGGGTAAAACTTCATGGCACAATGGCAAAAGATACAATTCAGCCTTACCCTTGCTTCTCCGTCATATACTTCCAATACCTTCGTGGCATGTCCTTGAGCTGCTTGCGGGGATTCATGCGCTCACGAATGCAGATAGCCTTGAAATAGGTGCGCCATAGCTCCTGCATCAATTGGTCGTCACTGCTCAAGACATCGTCGCTCAGTTTGCCGTCGGCGAGGTTGAAGGGGACTGTAGTCTCATCCTCGAAAGTGACCCGAATGGGTTTGTCCGCCCCTTCATAATAATAACCATAATGCCGCTTGGCATCGTAGATGAGCCAGGGCTGGTCGTTGAAACGGTCGCGGAAATGTTCGATGATGAGAGGCAACACGTTGTGGTCGGGCGAGACCACTGCTAGATAGGTGCCGTCCTTGGCCTTCTGGAAACGGATGAACTGCTTCATGCGGAGCTGCTCGTGAAGCACCTTTCGGGCAATGTTGGTCACGGCAAGCACATCGGAATCGGCGAAGTTGCGCTCAATGCTCTTCTCGCCAGGAGGCAGGCGGAAAGTCTTGCATACATAGTTGAACAAGGGATTGTACAGCTTTGGCAACTCAGAGAGCCAGCTAACCGAAATCAGGTGCAATGCCTCGCGCGAGAGCCTCTTCTCCAGCCCCGCCCAAACCCTTCGAGCCTTAGCCTCATCGGTCATCACTTCATGGAGCTGCTCGCAGAACAACGGCAAGGCATCGCCCGTGGTCAAGAGCTGCTCCGGCTGCTCATGCCGCTCAAAGGCATCAAAGACGGCCGTCAACAACCCGTCCAAAGTCCCGTCAAAAGTGTAAACCGTCATACGCCAAAGTCAAGGGTCAGTTGTTGTTCTTTTTCAGCCAATTTGCGCTCCTGTGACGAGACCAACATCGCACGCAAGCGTTCGGGACGCAACTCATTGACACCGAGTATCGTCCCAGGAAGTGGTGAAGCAAGCTCATGACAGGTAATGAAATACTTGGCTTTCTTCATCACTACACCGATCTTCTTCAAGTCATAAGACGTGAGTCGACCATAACGACGGGCGTTCACGATGAGCATCGCCGATTTCACGCCGAGACCCGGCACCCTCAACAGCATCTCATAGTCAGCGGTGTTGACGTCCACAGGAAAGACCTCGGGATGGCGCAACGCCCATGACAACTTAGGGTCAATTTCCAAATCCAAGTCGGGGAATTGGTCGTTCACGATCTCCTCCACCTTGAACTGATAGAAACGCAGCAGCCAGTCGGCCTGATAAAGCCGGTTCTCACGAACCAAGGGCGGTTGTTTCAGCACAGGCAGACGCGAGTCATAGGTGTTCACGCTGACGTAGCCGGAATAATACACGCGACGCATGGTGGGCTGGCCATAGAGCATTGACGACATGGTAAGGATGTCACAATCCGTCTCTTTCGTCGCCCCAACAATCATCTGGGTGGATTGTCCAGCAGGGACGAAACGAGGGGCATGGCGGAAGTGGCGACGGTCCTCCTTGTTCTCTAACACCCCTTGTTGGATGAGTTTCATCGGCTGAAACACGCTCTGATGGTCTTTTTCTGGGGCAAGCAGCTTCAGCGACTCTTCTTTGGGAATCTCGATGTTCACGCTCATGCGATCGGCATACAATCCCGCCTGGCTAAGCAGTTCTTGCGAGGCGCCTGGGATGCTCTTCAGGTGGATATAACCGTTGAAACGGTGCTCCGTGCGCAGCTTTCTGACGATGGCCACCAGACGCTCCATGGTATAGTCGGGATTGCGCACCACACCACTTGAAAGAAAGAGTCCCTCGATGTAGTTGCGGCGATAAAACTCCATCGTGATGTCCACTAATTCCGTGACGGAGAGCGTCGCCCGAGGGATGTCGTTAGAGCGACGGTTGACACAATAGGCGCAGTCGTACATGCAACTGTTAGTCAGCATCACCTTAAGGAGTGAGATGCAGCGCCCATCATCGGCAAACGAGTGACAGATGCCGACCCCGCCCACGGTGTTGCCCACCATGCCTTTCTTGCCGCTCCGCACCGTACCACTCGACGAGCACGACACGTCGTACTTCGCCGACTCGGTGAGAATGCGTAACCGTTCCATGGTGTTTTCCGTCAACATAAACTACTTTCTTTAAAAACCTTCTCAAACATCTTACGATACGCCTCCACTTTCTTCTCGAAGGCCAATGGATAGGCCCGTGACGAGGATGGCAGTCGATACAACGACAGACCTGGTTCCAGTTCGGTGACGCTGCCCAAGGCTGGAATCCGCTCCACCCCGAAATAGCGACACACCTCCCCTGTCGCCTTCTCGCCCGTGGTGGCGATGGCATGACATTGTGGAATCTGACGAAGCAAAGCCTTCAAGTCGGTGGGCTCCACAATCTCCAGGAAAGCATCGGAAGCGTTGTCCTTCAGCCTTCGGACCACTTGTGCCGTATCGTACAAGGCGATACCTTTTTCATATAAGAACTCAACAATTTTATCCTTGTTGAAACACTTCTGTTCCAAATCGACGAAATGGTTCTTTTCGTTGAACCATACTGCGCCTTCGATCCTCCAGTGGTCGTTCTGGAAGTTCGGGTAATAGAACTCCATGCACCAACGCTGTCGCGGCGGTGGAAAGCTACCCAAGAAAAGCACTTTGGCGTTCTCAGGCAGAAATGGTTCCAGAGGGTGTTGTTCTTCCATACCGCAAAATTAATACAACTTTCCGTTTTCCGTTCTCCGTTTTCCGTTTTTTTCTTACCTTTGCTCCCACTATGAAAGCAACCTATTCACAACGTTTAATCAAGCTTTCCGACCTCAACCACCATCAGACCTTCTTTGCAGGAAGATGCGCCGAGTGGTTTCTGGAAAGTTCCTATTTCGCCGTGGCACAATATGTCGACACCAAGGACACAGTTCTTCTAGTGCTTCACGGCATCGATTACAAATTCCCCATTTTCGCTGGCGACATCGTCACCTTTGAGAGCAAAGTGATCCACGTGGGGCGCTCGACCCTCACCGTTTACACCAAGATGTACCGCAGCCGCGAGCCCGAGAAGACCGCTGCCGACGGTTTCGCCACCTTCTCATATCTGGACGAGAACCATCATTCCAAGCCTCATGGCATCACGCTGACACCTGAGACAGACGAGGAACGCTGGCTTCAACAACAAGCCAAAGAGGTGATGGAGGAGTCAAAGCGGAGAGCCATAGCGATGAATGGGCATCAGAATTAGGAATTAGGAATTAAGAATTAGGAATTAAGAATTAAGAATTAGGAGGCAAGGTGGACCGAAGGGCCAAAAGCAAATAGCCCAGGGCAACGCCCTGGGAAACCGGGTAATATGGAAACATGGCAACATGGTAGGTGCACCCCATCGGGGTGCCACATCGGTAAACCAAACAATAACCCCAAAGACCATCCGCACCCCATCGGGGTGCCACATCGGTAAATCAAACAATAACCCCAAAGACCATCCGCACCCCATCGGGGTGCCACATCGGTAGAAAAAAAATTATAAAAACATCACCACCATATCAAAAATTGTTGTAATTTTGCAGCCCATTTAGAAAAGTTTAAAGTAAAAAGTAAAGAAGTATTAATTATGTATTTGACTGCAGAAAAGAAATCAGAGATTTTCAGCCAATACGGCAAGAGCGCTGCCGATACTGGTTCAGCAGAAGGCCAAATCGCTTTGTTCACCTACAGGATTAAGCATTTGACTGAACAAACGAAAGAGCATCACAAGGATGTGGCGGCCAAGCGCGCGTTGGTTCGTTTAGTAGGTAAGAGAAGAAAACTTCTCGATTATTTAAAGAGAACTGACATCGAAAGATACCGCGTCATCATCAAGGAACTGGGCATCAGAAAGTGATTCACTTTCACGCTGCCTAAGCGGAAATCCAAGAAAGGCAATAGACCCTATTGCCTTTCTTTTGCTATTTAGAAAAGAAGAAAGAAGAAACAAGAATTAACTATGGGTCCAGAAGGAATTACTCAAATCATAAAGATGCCTAACGGTCAGGAAATCAGCATCAACACCGGCCGTTATGCCAAGCAAGCCGATGGTTCCGCGCTGCTTCGTTGCGGCGACACCGTCCTCCTTGCCACCGTCTGCTCAGCCACCGAAGTCGCTCCGGAAACGGACTTCTTCCCGCTGTCAGTCGATTACCGTGAAAAATACTATGCCGCCGGCAAGTTCCCCGGTGGTTTCTTCAAGCGTGAAGCCAAGCCCTCCGACTACGAGGTGCTCATCTCCCGTTTGATCGACCGCGCTTTGCGCCCCTTGTTCCCGGATGACTATCATGCCGAGACCATCGTGCAGGTGAACCTGCTCTCCGCCGAGAAGAACGTGGCTCCCGATGCCCTCGCCGCCCTGGCCGCCTCCGCTGCCATCAGCGTCTCCGACATCCCGTTCCACGGTCCCATCTCCGAGGTGCGCGTCGCCCTCATCGGTGACGAGTATGTCATCAACCCCACCTTCGAGCAGCAGGAGGAAGCCCGCCTCGAGCTGATGGTGGCCGCCTCCATGAAGGACATCTGCATGGTGGAAGGCGAGTGCAAGGAGGTCTCCGAAGAAGAGATGCTCGGCGCCCTGAAGGCCGCCCACGAAGCCATCAAGATCCAGTGCCAGGCACAGATCGAGCTGATGGAGAAGGTCGGCAAAGCCAAGAGAGAATACTGCCATGAAGTCAACGACGAGACCATCCGTGCCGAAGTGCAGGAGGCCTGCTACCAGGCTTGCTACGACTTCGCCCTGTCAGGCTGCGCCGACAAGCACCTGCGTGAAGACACGTTCAAGGGTATCCTCGACAAATATCTTGAAAAATACACCGAAGAAGAGCTTGAGACCGTGAAGCCGCTGGCTGCCCGTTATTTCCATGACGTGCAGCGTTCAGCCGTGCGTAACGCCGTGCTCGACAAGCGCATCCGTCTCGACGGCCGTCAGCTCAACCAGGTGCGTCCCATCTGGACGGAAGTCGACATCCTCCCCTCGGCTCACGGCTCCGCCGTGTTCACCCGTGGTGAGACCCAGGCTCTGGTGACCGTTACCCTCGGCACCAAGCTCGATGAGCAGACCATCGACGGCGCTGTGGTGGAAGGCACCAAGAACTTCACCCTGCACTATAACTTCCCCGGCTTCGCCACTGGTGAGGCCAAGGCAGCACGTAGCACCAGCCGTCGTGAGATCGGTCACGGCAACTTGGCTGAAAGAGCTTTGAAATCTATGGTACCCCACGACGAGACCATGCCTTACACGGTCCGTATCGTGAGTGATATCCTCGAGTCGAACGGCTCCTCCTCCATGGCCTCCGTTTGCGGTGGTTGCTTGGCCCTGATGGACGCCGGCGTGCCGATGCGCAAGCCCGTCGCTGGCGTGGCCATGGGCATGATCTCCGACAGTGAGACCGGCAAATACGCCATCCTGACCGACATCCTTGGCGACGAGGATCACCTCGGCGACATGGACTTCAAGGTCACCGGCACCCGCGACGGCATCACCGCCTGCCAGATGGACATCAAGGTCGACGGCCTCAGCTACGAGGTCCTCACCGAAGCCCTCGAACAGGCCCGCCAAGGCCGTCTGCACATCCTCGACGAAATGGCCAAGACCATCAGCGAGCCTCGTGCCGACTATAAGGAAATCGTCCCCAGAATCGAGAAGATCTTCATCCCGAAGGACTTCATCGGCGCCGTCATCGGCCCTGGCGGAAAGGTCATCCAGGAACTCCAGAAGACCACCAACACCGTCATCACCATCACCGAAGACGAGGAGAAAGGCATTGTCGAGATCGCTTCTCAGAACAAAGCCGACATCGAAGCCTGCAAGGCCAAGATCAAAGGCATCGTCGCTGTGCCTGAGGTCGGCGAGGTCTATCACGGCAAGATCGTCTCCATCATGGCTTTCGGCGCTTTCGTCGAGATCCTGCCCAACAAGGACGGCCTGCTGCACATCTCTGAGATCGCTTGGGAACGTTTCAACACGATGGAAGAGACCGGCTTGAAGGAAGGTGATGAGATCGATGTCAAGTTGATCGAGATCGACAGCAAGACCGGCAAGCTCCGCCTGTCACGCAGAGAGCTGCTGCCCAAGCCGGAAGGCTATGTGGAGAAGAAAGGCGGCAACGGCCCTCGTCCAAACAACGGCCCTCGTCCCAATAAAGGCGAAGGCGGCAACCGCAATGGCGGTGGTCATGGCCACTCCGGTCACGGTCACGGCAACGGCAACGGCGGCAACCACAAGAACTAATTTTGGTTAACCAACACGTTATAAATGAGGCAGTTAAAGATTACGAAGCAGGTTACCAACCGCGAGACCGCGTCTCTCGACAAGTACCTGCAAGAGATTGGTAAGGTTGAGCTGATTTCAGCTGAAGAAGAAGTTGAATTGGCGCAACGTATCAAGCAAGGCGACAAAGTGGCATTGGAAAAGCTTACCAAAGCCAACCTACGCTTCGTCGTCTCCGTATCAAAACAGTATCAGAACCAGGGCCTTAGTCTTCCCGACTTAATCAACGAAGGTAACCTGGGGCTGATAAAAGCCGCACAACGTTTCGATGAGACCAGAGGTTTCAAATTCATCTCCTATGCCGTGTGGTGGATTCGTCAATCCATCCTGCAGGCTTTGGCTGAACAGTCACGTATTGTTCGTCTCCCTCTGAACAAGATCGGTTCCATCAACAAAATCAACAAAGCTTACGCTAAGCTGGAGCAAGAGTATGAGCGTGAACCCAACGCAGAGGAGATTGCCGAGGTCCTGGAGATCACGGAGGCAGAGGTGAAAGAGTCGATGAAGAATGCCGGACGTCACATCTCGATGGACGCCCCGCTGATTCAGGACGAGGACAACACCATGTACGATGTCTTGAAGAGCGAAGAGGCACCCACTCCTGAGACGGAGCTTCTGTACGAGTCGTTACGCAAGGAAATTGACCGAGCCATCTCCACGCTGACACCGCGTGAGGCCGATGTGGTCCGTCTTTATTTCGGACTCAACGGCAGCCACCCGATGACTTTGGAGGAGATTGGAGAAAAGTTTGACTTGACGCGTGAACGTGTGCGTCAGATTAAGGAAAAGGCTATTCGTAGATTGAAACACACGAGCAGAAGCAAGATCCTTAAAAGTTATCTCGGTTAAGTTTTTTGAAAAAAGAGGGCGACTAAAAAGGTCGCTCTCTTTTTTTTGTTGGATGTGGAAGATTTTGCTATTTTTGATTTAGGACTATAATTTGGCGAGATGAGAGCCA
>Ga0310690_10000549_pt1 | contig 77890 bp, 73 predicted proteins | sample AusTroGonzalo_MG_2_FD_207661 | JGI IMG/M metagenome (GOLD analysis project Ga0310690, IMG submission 207661) | Bovine rumen microbial communities from tropical cattle in Woodstock, Queensland, Australia - Gonzalo_04 (v2) (version 2) | ecosystem: Host-associated > Mammals > Digestive system >...
ATTCTTTCCCTTGTCATCGCGAGCGTAGCGTGGCGATCCAATATAATTGACTGGATTGCTTCACTTCGTTCGCAATGACAATGATTTCTTATACTTCTTTTGTCATCGCGAGCGTAGCGTGGCGATCCATTCTTTCCCTTGTCATCGCGAGCGTAGCGTGGCGATCCAGTATAATAGACTGGATTGCTTCACTTCGTTCGCAATGACAATGGTTCTTACGTTTTCCCTTGTCATTCCCGCGCAGGCGGGAATCTATTGCCACGCAGTGTCCATATGTTTGCCGAACAATTGGCGAATTGCCTGCGGCGCATTAGTGGGGATACCCACCTTCGTGGGTATGACGCGTGGATAATGATAGAAATGACAAAAAACTTGAAAACACGCTTTTTTGCACTACAATTCATACATCAGAGGTACAGGACATAGCCGTCGCACAAGTGGCGGAGGAAAGTCCGGACTGCATGGGACAGCATACCGGTTAACGACCGGGCGGGGTGACCCGACGATAAGAGGAACAGTAACGTAAGCGATTAAATTCGTTTGAAACGGCCAATCTCTATGTGCAGCAACCTTAAATAGGCTTCCGATAAATCGTCCCAGTTTGGAAGCGGGTAAAGGGCTTGATGCCCAGTGGTAACATTGGGTACAGATTAATTATGTCCGCTACCTTACTTTTGTTGGAAACGACTGGGGTGGGGCAGTACAGAATCCGGCTTATCGTACATCTGTAAAAAATCGCGCCAATCGGCGCGACTTTTTTTATATGTCATTCCCGCGCAGGCTTGCAATGACAATATGGGTATGACAATGGTTGTTATGTGTCATTTTGTCATCGCGAGCGTAGCGTGGCGATCCAGTATAATTGACTGGATTGCTTCACTTCGTTCGCAATGACAATGGTTCTTACTTTATTTTTCCAGTGCGCATATCGTTAATCAATGACGCATATACAGCACGTGTCTTTACCAGTGCATCATGCCGCCAGCCCATGTCTGATGGATACCAGCTTTCCGTCAAATGTTCCAATGTTATTGGGTTTATGCGATTATAGTGCAACAAATCATATCGCGCATCGCCCATATCCATACGCTTGAAAATCGGTGACATCTTTGGAAATTCCCCGGTTCCAATCTCGAAATCTGCGGTCCGAATTGGAATATTACGATTCGCATATCTGTTTTCCAAACAGTCCACCAAGTCGCCCAATATCGTTGGTCCATTGATCGCATTTTCATCAGGGGCAACAGGAATATCCGTTCCGTCCAACAATGAATAAAAGAATTGCGTGTTTTTATGCACCATCGGATGCGAAACCAGCATTTGTCCGGTCACACGTCCAACCTTTCGCCAAAAACGCCCCAAACCCGTATGCAGTCCAATAGAAGTCAGAGACTTCGCATCGGGCGTCATTATTTTGTCATAAATGCTTAACGTCATCTCGTTTTCCGCCATTGGTGCGCAACCACCATAAAACAGCCCATATGGGTGTTTATATTGTCCATTGCTGATTGCCGCCCAAACACCGTCGTGCAGGTGTTTCGCGCGAAACTTTTTAATTTCTATCTTTTTCTTGTATTCGTCGGGCGTTGACAGCAACAAATCGTGGGCAATATCGTACTTTGGATTTTGTGGCAATTTGTCAGGTTGTGAAAAATCAACACCAAAATTGCGATTCAAATCAACCAATGCGCCGTCGTGTGCAAAATCGCGAACTTCGCGCATACGATTCTGCATACCCCAGCCGTTTATGACGTGAATCAGAGCAATCGTATAGTTGTCGCGAATATAATCATTTACAAAATTCGGAACAAAATCGGCCAAAAACATATTTTGCGCTGCACTGCCAAAAAAACCCTCAATTCCATGAACGCCAGAATTTATCACGACCTTGTGCGGACCATTACCAATTAAAACGTATGGAATGTCATAACGCGTCGAAAACACAGAACCAGAATGAACGCACCATTGCAATTCATCGCCAAAACGTTCCGCGTTATTACGGAATTTTTCTGTTGCCTCATACCAACTTTCAGAATAATAAGAATCTTGCACAGGGTTCACCTTTTTGTTTCTACATTCCCCGTACATTACATAACTTTGCCACTTGTTGGGTAAAAGGTCAACTGAATCTTTTCCCAGTTCGCAAAATCGTTCACCGGCAACATACGCAATGGCTGACAGGTATTTATTGCCGCACGTATTGTTTCCAAAACATATGCAAAAGCTGGGTCGGTTTCCGCACGTGACGCCGATTCAAACCACATGTCACGTACCGTTCCGTTTTTACGCATCGTTAAATGCGCAACCGCACGAATATCCGTAATATCTGGGCGATTCTTGTCAATTACCCAACAACGCGTCATTGCCACACGCAATGCATCAATAACCGAAACATTTAATGTACGATTCAACGAAACGCTTTCACGATTTACACGCACAACCATCTTTTTACGTGGGGCAACAGGTTCCGGGTCAGTCTTTTGTTCCGGCTTTTTCTCTTCTTTTTTCTTGTCCAAATCCGAATCGACAAGCGATGGCTTTTCAATTGGTTTTTCCGATTCGATTTTTTCTGGTTCCGACTTCGACTTTTCTTCTTTCTTGGATTCTGTCTTTTTTTCTTCGGGTGGGGTAGTATTATAAAGTTTTGTATCTTCGCGCGATACTGTAACCGAATCCAAGTCTATTTCCATAATCTCGATACGGTCGGGCGCAACCAACATCGCACGATGCACCAATATTGCAAAAGACGTGACCATTATCGCAACCAAAACCAGATGTCCAATCACCGACATCAATAAATTTTCCAATTGAAAATTCTTGTCAAAGTTCATTTTTCGGCTTTTGTTCGCAGGCCAACGCGTTGAAATCCAGAATCTTTCAATTTACCCATAACCGTCATAACCGCGCCATAGTCTGCACGTTTGTCGCCATTTATCATTATCGACAATTGCGGATTTTCACCGCGCATCGCAATCGCGCGCTTTACAACGTCATCAACGTTTAATTTCATTTCGTTCAAGTAATACGCCCCAGATGCGTCAACACTTATTTGTATTGCGTGGTCATTGCCATTTAACGCCGAATGTCCAGCACTGGGCAAATCAAGGTTTATACCGTTTGTCATCATCGGGGTCGTCACCATAAACACCGCCAACAACACCGTCATAACGTCAATCATTGGCGTCAACTGAATCAGTGCATCTGTATCGCGTCTGTGTCTGAATCTGGACATGGTTTATTTTCCCTTTAACTTATCATATAAATCATCAGATTTTTTGGTAAAAACCTGATATGCAATCGCCGCCGGTATTGCGGCAACAAGTCCCAGTGCAGTCGTTCCCAGTGCGGTTGCCAACCCCGGTGCAATAACACCAATACTGACCGATTGATTCAACCCAATCGCCGCAAAAGAATCCATAACACCCCATACGGTTCCGAACAAACCAATAAACGGTGAAACCCCCGCGACCATCGCCAAGAACCACAGGTTTTTATCATATGGTAAAATCGCTTTATCCGCATCACCCGATGGTTTATTATGGCGCGCGGCACGAAACAACCGTATTTTTTCGATTATTACCGCCCACGACATAACACTGAATCCCACCAAAACAAGCGATGCAATCGCCGTCACAAAATCGCCGGTAAACAGCGACCATACAGAAAAACTATTCATTTGAGAACCTTCCTTCGCGTTTTTTATTCCAAATGGCTTAATACCGAGTCTGGAATCCGCTTGGCATGCATATCCGAACCGATATAAACCACTGTAATGTGCATTATAGCACAAATCGTGTCACCATGCACGAATTTTTGTTCGACCGACATAGACGCCCCGCCAACATCGGTAATCGTTGATTCAACAATCAAATCTTCGCCCAGGTGCAGTGGCGACATGTATTTAATATCCAACTCGCGCACTACAAAACCCTTGTCGCCGTCTGGGAATTCAATTCCACGTATCATTTCCATTCGGGCACGTTCTGCAATTTCAATATAGCGTCCATGGTAAACAATTCCACCCGCATCAGTGTCAGAATAGGCGATTGAAAAAGGATATTTAAATGTTTTCATTTCGTTATTTTTCCGTTGTAAAAACCCGATAATCTATACCCAATTCGTTCTGCAAACGTGCGGCAACTCGTTCACGGATTTCGTTATAAACGTCGCGCAATATTGGTTCATAATCAAACGCACTTGCAAAAGAGTCCGAGAAAAATAACTTCCAATAAAAATTGTTCCGGAACGTACCAACATAAGACAAATCTTTGGCACATAAATGCTGGACCCCTGTATCCAACATATCCAGTAATTTTACCAACCGCGATTCTGGTGACTGGCGTAATTCATATTCATTAAAGCGCGCAATAATATGTTCGTCTTGCAACAAACTGTTTATTGAATCGACCGCTTGTTCTTCTTGGATATGTTTTTGTTTTTTGACTTCTTCGGTCTGTTGATGTAGCGGAATATCGTGGGCAATTGCCTCTGGCAAATCGTGCAGGGCACACAGTTCCATTACTGTTTCCATATTCACTGGTTTTTTCAGATACGGACGCAGTGCAATCGCCATCATTATCATATTCCACGAATGCGATGCAACCGCCTGGGGATTACCATCCGACATATTGGTCAGGCGTAATTCGCATTCCAACCGTTCAGATAACTTGAAAAAATCAGTTAAGTTTTTAGCAGTCGTCATTTCTTAAGACCCAAATGTTCATAACCACTTTCTGTTAGTATGCGACCACGTGGTGTGCGTTGAACAAAACCCAACTGCATCAAATATGGTTCAATAACATCTTCAATCGTGTCTGGCGATTCCGATAATGCCGCTGACAAGTTGTCAATTCCAACTGGACCACCAGCATAATGACGCACAATTGTCTGCATATATTCACGGTCAATTTCATCCAAACCACGTGCGTCAACGTGTAATTGGAAAAGCGCGGTTTTTACGGTATCTAGCGTAATTTTTGAATTATTTGTTGCCATCGCAAAATCGCGTGCACGCTTTAATAATCTGTTCGCAATACGGGGTGTACCACGTGAACTTTGTGCCAACATTAATGCCGCATCATCGTCAATTTCGACACCCAAAATATTCGCGCTACGTTTAATAATTTTTGCCAAATCAGACGGCGAATAAAACGTCAATCTTAAATCAATTCCGAACCTGTCGCGCAACGGATTAGACAATAACCCGGTACGAGTTGTCGCACCAACCAATGTAAATGGTGGCAGATCAATCCGAACACTTTTTGCCGACGGTCCTTCGCCCAACATAATGTCTAATTTGAAGTCTTCCATCGCGGAATAAAGCACTTCCTCAATAGCCGTTGGCAAACGATGAATTTCATCAATAAACAATACATCCATCGGTTCAAGCGCGGTTAGAATCGCCGCTAAATCGCCTTGTTTTGTAAGCATTGGGGCCGCAGTCGTGCGGAAATTTGTTCCCAGTTCATTTGCAACAATATGTGCCAAAGTCGTTTTACCAAGTCCGGGGGGACCATACAACAAAACATGGTCCATTGCTTCACCACGCGATTTCGCGCCCGAGATAAATACCGACAGATTTTGTTTGAGGCTTTCGTGGCCGATAAAGTCCGCCAAAGTCTTTGGACGAATGGTCGCCGCCATTTCGTCTGGAATCGTCGGGTCTAAGAAACGTTCGTTTTGGTTCATTTTACAACAACTTATCTTCGGCGTTTTCGCGACCAACGTATGCTTTCAAGTCATTATACATCTGGCGCAGATCGGCCGGTTGTGAATATTCCGCATCCGCGTTTTTAACACGAATTGTTTCCAATCTTATTTGTGCCTGTTTTTTCAAGATTTGGGTCAAGTGAGTTGCAAAAGCCTTGGCATCTTCTGATTCCGCAGCACCCTGAAGCAACAATCCGCGGTTAGGGCGAGGCGACAAAAACGCGTAATCAGAAACCGATGAATCTGGGGATACCAGTGCAAAGCCTGAAACTTCGGGACGACGCATCATCGCCTGTAATACATACCATGCACCAAGTCCATGACCTGCAAGCCAAATTTTATCACTGTCTTCATTTTTATTCTGAATCCAATCAATCACCGTTGCGATATCCAGCATATTTTCAGATGTCGTACCCAACGACCCTTCGGAATCATTTACCCCACGATAGTTGAAACGTACAACTGAAAATCCAATATCCATAAACGCACGAAACATCGCATACGACACACGATCATTCATATGATGCTTTTGACGTGGGTTGCCCGACAATACAACCGCCAACGGTGCAGCTGGTTCGTCTGACTTATGATACACTGCGTGTAATTTACCCGCTTCACCAGTAATAATAATATCAACCATTTGTTTTGCCTTTAACCTTTCTGATATATCTTGCCATATTTATAGAACAAACCACATCCAATTTTCAATAAAAATATTTTTGCTTTGACATAGGGGGCGCGATTGTTTTAAGATTTATCAGAGAGATAAAAAGGTTTGCCATGTCCAAACTAAGTTTTTTGGCGGTTTTGACGGCTTTTTGCGCGACTGGCGCATTCGCCGACGACACTGTTGTTTATGATAATTTTCAGACGATTTATACCGAAACACCGGTTCAATCGTACTATGCATATCCAAACGATCCGAATTTTATTCCGGAAACCGAGTTTATGCAACGTGCAGATAGTCTGAATTACGACCAGAACATTGTTGACACGCGTGAGGCTGAGGTTAAAGCGCATCCTGGGGTCACTTTTGCCGACCGTCCAATGATAATCTGCCGTAATTTTGGTTGCACAAAACTGAACGACCGTATTACGCGCACATTTTTGTTCAACAGTTTGGCAAATATGTTCATGATGAATGCACATTCACGTGTATATATCTGTGAAGCAGATCCGTTTTCACGTGATTGCTTACAGTCGGGCATTTCGTTCCCAGTACGCAGTGGAATTGCCAATGCATTGGTCAAAATACCAAAGGCGACTATTTCCCAGGTCAACGTTTCAACGGGACTTTCCAAGGCAACAGTTGGTATGACATATGAATTTTTGGTAAACGGTGTTGCGCGCACATGTGAACCAACAATTATGGACATTGTCGTACCGGTAAATTCCCAGGCAACATTGTCAAATCGTGAATTTTCGTGCAATATGACAAGTGACGGGCGTAGCAACGTTTCGTTATTAGTCAGCATTGACTATATTGATTTGGACTATGGCATTATGGGTGGCTATTATTCATTGGGTATGCAGGGTCCAACAACCGGTGGTGGCACTGGATATGCATTATTCAAGACTGAATTTGCAACTGGTGGCATGAAGTTCCGCGCTGCAATTGATGCCGATGCAGACCTGTCTGGTGCAATTCAGCCGGGCGAATATGCCGTTGAACCATTAAAGAAATAATCGCGGTTTGTGTGCGTGGCGAATATGCACACAAAAAATACCGCCACAACACAAAGCCATTTGCTATGAATAAAACTATTCTTGTTGTTGATGATGATGAAGTATTGAATCACGCGATTGCACGCGGTCTGCGTGCCGAAGGTTTTTATGTAATTTCCGCCACATCTGCCGAAGACGCAACACAGATACTTGCGCGAATTCGTGTTGATTGTATTGTTCTGGATCGTATGATGACGGGTATGGACGGACTGACATTTTTACAAAATCTGCGTACACATGGCGATACGACTCCTGTTTTAATGCTGACCGCGATGACAGGGTCGGAAAATGCTATTGCTGGTCTGACGGGTGGGGCGAATGATTATCTGGGCAAGCCATTTCAATTGCGCGAATTGGTTTTGCGTTTGCACAACATATTACGACACAGTGAAAACGAAATTGTTATGCCAAACGGTTTGATTTATGCCGACGATGAATTCTTTGTTGGTAACACATCAGATGATGCCCGTATTTTAATGCTGTCCGCCGAAGAAAAGAAATTATTACAACATTTGATATCACCAATTGGTAATATTACACCGGCATCACCAATGGTCGCAAAACGCTTGCGCATGAAATTAAATGGTGTATTATCAAATCTGGACATAATAACTGTTCGGGGCCAGGGCTATAAACTTATAGACCAAGCCACGCACAATAAATAATGGTGAAAGATATGAGATTAATGCCACGCAGTTTTCTTTCTCGAACAATTTTGCTGATTTTGGTGCCGTTGATTGTTGCACTTACCATTGTGGCAAGTGTGTTCTTTGACAATCACTGGGATCGTGTGCACGCAACATTAGCGCGTTCTTTGGCCGGCGAAATTTCCGCAATGATGAAGTTGATGGATACCGGCAATGAAACTGCATTAGAAACAATGTCGCACGACGTTGGTATAAATGTATCACTGCACGAAACGTTAAAACGTCCAAAACACGATGATAATCACACAATGATTGCGGGGCCGTTATCGTCACAGTTGCGCAGTCGCCTTGATCGTCGCGCCAGCATTTATATTGACCGCGGTAAACGATTGGTATTTATTGACGTACCAACGAACGAAGGCAAAATCGCAACATTTGGGGTGTCCATGCACCGCATTTATTCGACCAGTACCGAAGTATTCTTGGTATGGTTGTTTGGTTCATTGCTGATTGTCGGTATTTTGATTACGCCATTTATAATCGCGCACACACGTAGTATTCGCCGTATTGCCAAGGCCGCAAACCGCTTTGGGCGCGGTCTGGACGCACCAGGATTCAAGCCATCGGGGTCACGGGAAATACGCGATGCCGCCACCGCAATGATTACGATGAAGGAACGTCTGGACCGATACAACCGCACACGTACCGATATGTTAAACGCGGTCAGTCACGACTTGAAATCACCATTGGCGCGTATGCGTATTGCCGTTGAAACGGGTGACGCCAAACCCGAAGATTTATTGCGCGACATTGACCGTATGACCGAAATGGTGAACGGATATCTGGCTTTTGCACGTGGTGAAATGCCCGAAATTGAACAAGCGACCGAATTACCACCAATGTTGTTGCGTATTGCGCGCGACGCGGCACCGGACAAGGAAATCATCACCGATTTTCCGACCCAGCCGGTCCAGTTCTATGCGCGACCAATGGCACTGGCACGTGCATTTGCGAACATCATTGAAAATGCGTCGCGCTATGCGGTGGGCAAAATTAAAATCACCGAACACGACACCGATGAAAACGTGGAAATTGTCATCGAAGACGACGGTCCCGGTATTCCAGACGATAAAAAAGCCGAAGCAATGCGCCCATTTGTGCGTCTGGACGACGCGCGTGGTCGCGACACCGGCGGTACGGGGTTGGGACTGTCAATTGCGCAGACAGCGATTGAAAACCATGGTGGGCAAATATTCTTGGAAAACAGCGATATGGGCGGTTTGCGCGTTCGTGTTGTATTGCCAGTTTAATGTGGGGTAACAAAAATGAACTTATATAAATATGTATCTGAAAAAATAAATGAAAAATTGGGTTTTAATGTAAATCTTGAATCACCACGCAACCGCGAATTTGGCGATTTCGCAACAAATGCCGCAATGATTATGGCGAAAAGTGCCGGCAAAAACCCGCGCGAATTAGCAACCGAATTGGTTGAAAAGTTGCGTGATTTAGAATTTGTTTCTGACGCGTCTGTGGCGGGTCCGGGCTTTATCAACATTAAATTGCGCGATGATTTTATATGGCAAAATGTTGCCGCGCCAAGACCAAAAGACAAGGCTGTTCCGCAAGTCCTTGATTTAGACTATGGCGCATACAATGTTGCAAAATCATTACACATTGGGCATTTGCGTACATCTATTGTGGGCGATACTTTCAACCGCATAACTAAGTTTTTAGGCAACACCGCATATTCGTGGAATCATATCGGCGATTGGGGCAAACCAATGGGGCTTGTTATTGCATGGATTGAACGCTTGCATCCTGAATTGCCTTATTTCCAGCCAGATTTCAAGTCAACAACACCCGTTGACTATGAAATTGACGAAAAAGAATTAAACACATATTATCCGGCGGCGTCCGCATTGGCAAAAACCGACCCCGAATTCCAGGCTCACGCCCAGGAAATCAAGGCAAAATTCCAAGACGGCCACCCGGGATATTTTGCGTTGTATGAAAAGTTTGTGGCAATATCACTGCGCGCGATGAATAACACGGTAAAACGCTTGAACATATTGCCGTTTGACTATGATTTGGGCGAACGCAACGCGGCAAAATATTTGACCGATGTTGAAGAAATTTTACGTGATAAAAATATGATTTACGAAAGCGATGGCGCATTAGTCATAAACGTAAAACGCGACACCGACAACGCACCAATGCCACCATATATGTGGCGCGATTCACGTGGTGCCGACACATACGATTCAACCGACTTGGCCGCGGTATATTGCCGCAAGAAAACGGATAATCCCGACAAAATCATTTACTTTACAGATTTGCGCCAATCGTTGCATTTCGAACAGTTGTTCCGCGCCGCAGATATGTCCGGTATTTTCCCATACGATAAATTCGAACATATTGGTTATGGCACAATAAATGGTGCTGACGGCAAACCATTCAAAACACGTGACGGTAACGCCGCGGGACTGGACGACATTTTGGATATGGCAAACGATGCGGTCCGGGAACGTGTTGCCGAATCTGGCAAAGAATTAGACGATGAAACAATTCAGTCAATCGCACTGGCGGCGGTAAAGTTTAATGACTTGTTACACGATGTTCGTTCGGACTATGTGTTCGACCCATCTGCAATCACCAGTTTCGAAGGGCGCACCGGGCCATACATTTTATATACCGCGGTTCGTTTAAACAGCATTTTGAATAAAGTCCAGGGCACAGAATATAAAACACAGAAAGAATATAAATTAAACGCGGACGAACGCAATTTGTTGATTCAGATTATGGATTTCGAACGTACGATTTTGAGCGCGTTTGATAATCGTGCAACTGATTTAATTGCGAACTATGCCTATGATTTGGCGCAACTGGTAAACACATTCTATCACAATTGCCCGATTATGCGTGATGATATCGACGATGAAACGCGGGCGGGGCGCTTGCACATTGTTCGTGTTGCCCGTGACACATTGGCATGCGCCATTGATTTAATGGGCTTAAAGGTTCCAAACGAAATGTAATCAAATAAAAGCACCGCTGTTTCGGCGGTGTTTTTTGTTATTTATATTACGGTACAATAATACCGTATTGATTTTTCTTGACATTTCGGCATCTCTCGTACATAATAGGGCGGCAAAAACATAAAAAAAGGCTAAAAAATGGCAACGACGAAATCGTTAAAAAAGTGCGAATTAGATGCCAAATGGTATTTGATTGACGCAACTGATTGCACATTGGGTCGTTTGGCGGCATTTACCGCGAACATCCTGCGTGGCAAAAACAAACCAACGTGGACACCAAATATGGATTGTGGTGATCATGTTATCATTATCAATGCTGACAAGGTTGCAATGACCGGACACAAGGCTGAAAAAACAAAATTCTTTTGGCATTCTTTGTGGACTGGTTCAACCAAAGAACGCACATTGGGTCAAATGCGCGAAGAAAAGCCAGTTAAACTGATTACAAATGCGGTAAAACGTATGATGGGTCGTCGTACAGCAGTTGCTTTGGCAAACCAACGTTTGACAAAACTGCACGTATATGCGGGTTCTGAACACAAGCACGCTGCGCAAAACCCAATCGTTATCGACTTTGCATCATTGAATCGTAAAAATAAAAGGGGTGAATAATGGCAGAAGAAAAGAAAGCAACAGCAGCCAAGAAAACAACAACAGCGGCAAAAAAGCCGGCTGCAACTAAGGCTGTTAAGAAAGAAGCCCCTGCAAAGAAAACAGTGGCTGAAAAAGCGACAACCGCAACAACAAAATTAGCGGGCGCAACATATGCAACTGGAAAACGTAAAGATTCTGTTGCACGTGTTTATTTGGTTCCAGGCAAGGGCAATATCATTGTCAACGATACACCGGTGGCAAAATATTTCCGTCGTCCTGTGTTGCAAATGATTATCGCACAACCATTTAACATCACAAAACGCGAAACTGCATATGATGCGATTTGTATGGTTATGGGCGGTGGTCTGTCGGGCCAGGCTGGTGCTGTAAAACACGGTATTTCCAAAGCATTGGAAAAAGCAGAACCAGATTTACGTAAAGTATTGAAGGCTGCTGGGTTCCTTACCCGCGATAGCCGTGTTGTTGAACGTAAACACTATGGTGTCCGCAAGGCACGTCGTTCGACTCAGTTTAGTAAGCGTTAAGTTTACGAAACTTGGAAACAAAAACCGCCGTTTTGGCGGTTTTTTCTTGTTGAATTTTCCAAAAAAACGTGTATAGTTGCGGGGCAATTGTATTTATAAAAGGATATCCGTTATGTTCACAAAAGAAAAAATCAAAGATTTACATTATTCGGTAAATGGCGTTATTTCCGCCGATACTATCCAGGCGGCCGCCGATGAAATATTGACCGAATATGGCAAAAAGACAAAAATGGCAGGCTTTCGTCCGGGTCATGTTCCATTATCTGTATTGCGTCAAAAATTCAACGCAAACGCAATGTCCGAAGCAATCGATAAATTGATGAACGCCGATTTGGATGCATATGTTGCCGACAAAAAAATTCGTTTAGCTGGCGCACCAAAAGCCGACTTGGCGGGCTGGGAAATTGGTAAAGATGCCGCATACACTTTGGAATTCGATATTTTGCCGACATTGCCAGACATCGATTTGGAAAAAATTACAGTTACCAAAAAAGTCACAAAACTTGATGAAAGCGAAGTTGAAAAATCATTAGAAAACATTCGCAAATCACGCAGCGTGGCCGAAAAACAAGACGAAAAGTACAAGGCTAAAAACGGTGACACCGCGGTTATTGACTTTAAGGGATTCATTGGTGATGATGCATTCGAAGGTGGCACGGCCGAAAAACATCACTTGATTTTGGGTTCTGGCGCATTTATCCCGGGATTTGAAGACCAAGTTATTGGCCACAAAGCCGGCGATAAATTCGATGTGAATGTAAAGTTCCCAGCCGACTATCACGCTGAAAATTTGGCGGGCAAAGACGCACGTTTTGAGGTATTGGTTCACGAAGTTCGCAAACACGTTTTACCAGAACTGAACGATGAATTGGCAAAAACGGTTGGCCATGAATCTGTTGATAAATTGCGTGAACATATTCGCGGTTTATTGAACGAACAATATGCCGAAGCCGCGCAACGCGATATGCGCAACGAATTGTTGGACGCTTTGGCCGACAAGGTCAAACTTGATTTGCCAGAAACATTGGTTGAACAAGAATTGAATATGGCGAAAAGCGAACACGAACACCACAACGCTGAACACGGCCACAATCACAAATGGGACGAAAAGGCAGAACGCAAAGATGCCGAACGTCGTGTAAAACTGGGCTTGATTTTGGCAGAATGGGGCACAAAAAACCAAGTTGAAGTCACACGTGATGATTTGCAACAGGCGGTATGGGCAGAAGCGGCACGCTATCCAAACCCACAACAAGTGTTTGAATTCTATAACAAGAACCAAAATGCATTGGCGATGTTGCGCGGTATGATTTTTGAACGCAAAGCATTGGACGCCATGTTGACACATGTTAAAACAAAAGAAAAATCGGTAAAGCCAGAAGAATTATTCCAGCAAGCCAACGTTCATTAAAAATAGTGCCCACGACCCAGCAATCGCCGGGTTTGCGGGCATTTTCTTTTTTCCGGAGAGTTCAGGGAGGCGGGGCAAATAAATAACAAAAGGGAAAGCACGCCATGAAAGCATATCTTGATATTTTACAAAATGTTTTGGACAACGGTGAATGGTCCGATAATCGTACAGGCATTAAAACACTGCGTATTCCAACGGGCGCAACATTTGAACATAATATGGAAAACGGATTTCCATTGATAACGACCAAGAAAATGGGACTGAAAAACATTGCAACCGAATTGGAATTCTTTATTCACGGAATCACCGATAAAAAGTGGTTACAAGACCACAAATGCCACATCTGGGACGAATGGTCAAATCCAAAGAAATGGACACCGTTATATAACGAATTACTGGGTGTTGTCCAAGAACGCGGCTATGACATCAAAGATCCGAACACGACACAACCGTTATTAAACTATTCAATGGGCATTGAACGCGACTTGGGTCCGGTCTATGGCTGGCAATGGCGTCACTTTGGTGGAACATATAAGTTTAATAATAAAGAAATTGATAAAAACCCAACCGATAACGTGGCTCACAAGAGCAGCGCTGGTGTTGACCAATTGGCCCGGGCAATCAAAGAAATCAAAGATAACCCAACAAACCGCCGTATCATCGTCAACGCGTGGAATCCGGCCGATATGGACCAAATGGCGTTGCCACCATGTCACATTATGCACCAAGTGCTTGTCCACAATGGCAAATTACACCTTATTTGGACACAGCGTTCTTGTGATATGTTCTTGGGCATTCCATATAACATTGCATCATATGCGTTGTTATTGTTGCTGTATGCCAAAGAAGCAGGCTTGAAACCCGGTGTATTAAAGGGCGAATTGCACGATGTACATATCTATGAAAACCATATTGACCAGGTTAAAACCCAATTACAACGCGATCCAAAACCATTACCGACCGTTGAAATCCCAAACACCAACTGGACCGGTATGTTGAATTGGCACGCAAACAATGGTTTTGTATTAAAAGACTATATCTGTCACGAAAAATTGACCGGTGAAGTCGCACGATAACAAACGCCCGTAAAATCGGGCGTTTTTCTTTGATTTTTGCTTGCATTTCAACAAAACCCCATATATAATACGTCTGCTTTTGCGGGTGGGCGCATTGGCAATCCGATTAACCCCACAAGACCTTTGCCTTTTCTAGAACGTGGCAAATGGCAAACTTTGTTTGATTTTTCATATGAAAGATTTATCCAAAGATTTATTTAATCCAATCGCAAACGAAGACTTTGTCCAGATGTTTGATAAAAACTATGGAACCCAGGAAACATTGCAAGGCTATGCGACCAAGGGTACGGTGAAAGATATTCGTGGCGATTTCGCAATGGTTGATGTTGGCCTTAAATCCGAAGGTCGCATTCCATTAAAAGAATTTGGCGCATCTGTACCATCCGTTGGTGACATCATTGACGTTTTTGTTGAACGTTATGAATCACGCGAAGGAACGGCTGTATTGTCTTATACTAAGGCTCGTGCGGAAAAAGCATGGAAAGATTTGGAAAAGACAGTTGCCGAAGGTATCGACCCAGAAGGTACAATTATCGATGTCGTTCGTGGTGGTTTCACCGTGGATATCAATGGCGTATTCGCGTTTATGCCATCGTCCCAGGTTGATCACAAACCAATTCGTGATGCTAAATCATTGATTGGCTTAAAGGACAAGTTCCGCGTGTTGAAAATGGACGCATTGCGTACAAACGCAATCGTTTCCCGCCGTGCGATTCAATCTGATGCAATTGCTGCACAACAGCAAGAAGCGATGAAGAACATCGAATTGGGCGCCGTTATCGAAGGTACAGTCAAAAATATTACCGACTATGGTGTGTTTGTTGATTTGGGCGGAATTGATGGTTTGTTGCACGTTACAGACTTGTCTTGGAAACGCGTTAATCACCCACGTGAATTGGTACATGTTGGTGACAAAATTAAGGTCAAAGTTATCCAATTCGACCCAGAATCACACCGCATTTCATTGGGTGCAAAACAGTTGGAAGAAGACCCATGGGAAACAGCATCGCGCGCGTTCAACGTTGGCGATACAGTTACCGGCAAGGTTTCGTCCATCACCGATTACGGTGCATTCATTGATTTGGGCAACAATATCGAAGGTTTGGTCCACATGTCTGAATTGTCATGGACAAACAAAAACATCCACCCAAGCAAAGTTTTGCAAGCGGGCCAGGAAGTTAATGTTATGGTTTTGGACATCGACCAGGAAAAACGCCGTATTTCATTGGGCTATAAGCAATTACAACCAAATCCATGGAAAGAATTTGCTGAAAACCACAATGTTGGCGACGTTGTTACCGGTCCGATTAAGAACACAACCGAATTTGGTTTGTTCGTTGCATTAACACCAGATTTGGACGGTATGGTTCACATTTCCGACTTGTCTTGGAACAAACTGGACGAAGAAGAATTGAAAAAATTCGTTCGTGGCCAGGAAGTTACCGCCAAGATTTTGGATATCAACCCAGAAAAAGAACGCGTTACTTTGGGTATCAAGCAATTGACCGAAAGTGCGGAAAACAACGCTGTTTCCATCAAAAAGGGCGCTGTTGTTTCTGGAACCGTTTCCGAAATTACCCCAGACGAATTGGTTGTTGCGTTGGCTGGTGATGCCAAGGGTATTATCCGTCGCACCGATTTGTCACGCGAAAAAGCGGAACAAGACACGTCACGTTTCCACGTTGGCGATACAGTCGAAGCATCTGTTGTTTCCGTTGAAAACAACACTGTGAAACTGTCTATCCGCGCATTACAAGTGACGTTGGAAAAGCAGGCCGTCAAAGAATTCGCCAATGAATCAGATTCTGGTTCTGTTTTAGGCGACATCTTGGGTGCTGCAATCGAAAACAGCAAAAAATAATACGCAAATGTGTATTATTTCGACAAATCCGGCATTGCCGGATTTGTTTTTTTATGCCACAACACTTGACAATAAATAAAATTTGTCTATACTGTCAGTACACAGGCATAAAAAGGACAACAAATGACAACAACTATCAGACACAAAATTGGCTCTATTACTACCAATAACTGGGGACTTGACACGAAAAAACCAGAATATGAATTAGACGAAGACTTTCGTGCACAAGTCCTTAAAAAAGCAGATATTTTGGACATGCCAAACATAACTTCCGTATGCCACTATGGGTTGATAGAAACGGGGGCACGGCATATCAAAGCAGCCCAGTTAGAACACGTTGGCGCAGCGTTTCTTGCAAGTAATATGTTCGATGAAATTCTTTCTATTGATTTTCCACGCTTAAAAGAAGCAGGCGACCATTTTTGTTCCCTGTCAAGCATACAATCTGTCAATTTACCATCTTTGGAACATGCCGGCAGATGCTTTCTGGGCGCGATTATGTCAATGGAATCACTAGATTTGCCTATGTTGTACGAAATGGAATCAGGTTCCCTGGAATACGCAAATAAATTACAGAATTTATCTGCACCGAAACTAGCCAAAATAGACGACGACGTTTTAAGTACAAACACGGAATTACAAGAACTAAACCTTCCATCATTGGTAATGGTTGGCGATAATTTCTTACAAAAAAACAAAAAATTAGAAGTGCTTAATGCGCCACGGTTGATAAGTGCTGGCAAGGACTGTCACCCACTTGTTTATAAAACTGTTCGTCGCAACCAATGCATAATGTCGGATTTTTTGATAAAAACAATCTTATCGAAAAACTTTGGCAAGTAAACCTAAACCTCTGCTATTGGGCTTATGCTAAAAAAATAAGGAACGGGCTTTGTGGCCCGTTTTTTAAAGTTCAAATTGCAAAGTACAAATAATGTGTGTCGGCGTTTCGCCGACACTACTTTGTTATATTTGAACTCTGAACTTTGCACTTTGAACTTTTTTATGTTATACTCTTTTTCAACATAAGGAGAATATATCATGAAACACACAATGATTGTTATGATGGGCGGCCAAGGCGCAGGCAAGGGCAGTGTCGCCAACATTATGAAAACTGAACACGAATACAAACATATCGAAAGCGGCGCATTGTTCCGCGCATTACCCGCCGATTCTGAAATTGCAAAGATTATGGCACGTGGGGAATTGGTACCTGATAGCGAATTATTCAAATTGATGGAATCTGAAATCGACCCAAACACCGATATTATCTTGGACGGTTTTCCACGCACATTACCCCAGGCACAATGGTTGGTCGAAAACTATGCCGATAAATTTGACATTCACGTTTTATACCTGGATTTAAGTGAAGATTTGATGATATTCCGTATTAATAAACGCATACGTGAAGGTGGTGGTCGCAGCGACGATGCAGACGATACTGCCGTACGTCGTCGTCTGGACACATTCTGGAAAGTAACGGTGCCTGCGATTGAATGGTTAAAGACCGCCCCAGGAATCAAATTCAGCGACATTGATGCATCACAAGACTTGGACGGCAATATGACACAGATACGCGCCGCACTGAAATAAAAACGCCCAAACGGGCGTTTTTTTAACGATTATGACGTTGTATCAGACCCAGTGCCGCATATCCAATCAATAACGCGATAATCATTATAAATATGATAACTGCAAACCAATCATATTCTGCAAAAGGTAATTTCATATTCATACCGTAATAGCCAACCACGATTGTCGGAACAATCAAAATAATGTTCCATAATGTCAATCGGTTAATATATCGGTTGGAATCCATGTTGATAACGCTTTCAAATGTTTCTTTGATGGCTTTCAACATTTTGCTGTACGATGTCACAACTTCGGTTGCCTGGGTTAATTCTATGCGCGTGTCCTCGGCCAGTTCTTCGGCTTCATCAGTTTTTACAAAACCGCGCAACTTATCCAGTTTATCCATCACAGCAATATTACCCTTGATCCCCGCCATATATAATGTATAACTGTTTTCTACATCCAAAAGTGATAATAGTTCTTGTTTGCGAATACGTTCAGCCAACGCGCTTTTTGCGCGCATAACGCGTTTATTTAGTTCCTTTAACGAACGTAAATATGATTCTGCAATATAGTAAATTATGTTCAGAATAAACTCTTCGCGAGTCGACTTTTCATCTTTTTTAATCTTGTCTAACAAATCGCAACGCTTGCGACAAACTGTAATAACATTGTCACGCGAATAAATAATTGACAACGGCTCTGTATGCCACGTTGTTTCAATTTCGCGATTTACAATAGGGAAACGCACAATTATAACCTTGTAATCATCTTCAACCTCAAAACGTGGCTGTTCGTCTGGGTCCAAAATATCAGAAATCGTATCTTCGTCAATTTTATATTCTTTTTGCAGACGTTCAAAATCTTCGTGATCAGGATTCCCAACGTTCACCCAAGAGAATGTTTTCAATTTTTCTGTATCAAACATGGCAATCCTCCTGTACTTTACGACAACTTATATGTGGCGAAAATTCTAACCAACAAAAACAAAAAAAGCAAACATTTTGATAAAAAAACCAGATTCTTTATTGACACACATATTGCTTTTTTCTACCATAATAACAGTGCATTTATACCATGCATTTCACAGGGGAAAGAGGAAGTGTATAAAATCCGCTATTATTTTATGCGTTGCGTGTTTATTGTTATGCCTTTATTCTTGTTTATTGCAACGGCGGGCGCATCTGCACAAGAAGTCGGAAACAACGGAAACTCTGCCAATTCGGACATTGTCATAAATGAACATACAGCCCCCGAAATTCGCGCAAAATATGCCGCATTAAATGATGCCATGGCAAAACAACAAAGTATTAAAAACGAATACCATGACAAGTTGCAAGAAAACTATGAACTTATGCGCGAAAAAGAAACTTCTTTGGAAAACAGAACCATTGGCGCGGTTGGTATTGGTACGGTTGGTATTGGTGGCATGATGGTTGGTGAAGCGTTGTCCGAACAAAACGCTGATGAAGACATTGAACAAGAGATGCGCGCTCACCTTGAATCTTTCCGTTGCGAATACGGCAATTACCCATTTGTACGCGGTGGCACAACCAATGTTGAATTGCCGGGCGGAAACGACTTGTTCAACCTTTATGCACAATATGCCAAATTGGCAAACGACCTTAAACTGCGCAAGGAATCGCTGGGGCTGAAACCCGGTATTGAATCTGAAATTGTTCTTGATAAATCAGAAACTGGTTTATACGACGACGTTGGGACAGGCATTGTTGCGGGTTCATATATATCGGTTGCTCGTGCAATTCTTAATCCGAACAGCCCCGAAGCCGCGGCATGGACCGCACAAAAGAATGCCCGTGATGACAAATTGAAAACGGGCGCCGTTGTTGCTGGAATTGGGACAATTGGCTCTGCAATTGCAAATTATGAGATCAACAAGGACGCCCCACAAGAAAGTAGTGCACAAATCAAAACAGAGTACGAAGCACAACTTGCATCTGCAGACCAAGACGTACAATCGGCACAATCAGAACTGGATGCCGCCATTGAAAACAACTCGCATTTGGTACAACAATACAATGACAATTTAACCGTCCAACAGGCACTTGCCCAACATATGCAAGATCCGTATTGCAACACGCCAATAGTCGACGATATTGACACTGTTTTGGCAATTCAACCATTATCAGACAAAACGACAAATGTCTCAGATGCCCCCAAGGTTCCAAATTTATCGACATTCAAAACAGATTACGATTACTGTGTTACGTGTATTACAGACATATTCGGTGAATACGATTTTGATACCAACGAATGCGTATGCACCGACCCATATCCAGACTTGGTTGATGGTGTATGTACCGCGATTGTTGACACCCCAATCTATACACAGGCAGAATTTGACACCGACCCAGACTATGATTATGAAATTGATAATTTTGATGATGCCCAAACACAAGACGTTGTTGATTCAATAATTGCAACCTCAATTGTTGACGAAGGGGGCGTCAACGATGAAACTCCTGATGAAAACCAATGCCCAAGCCACAACCCAAGATTAACAAGTATTACCAGCCAAGATCGCGTTAGTGGTTTTTGTAAATATGGTCACGTAAAGATTGGAAAAATATATAAAATAAAATCTGGTGCGGACGTTGGTACTTGTTCTTGTACTGCCACAGAATGCGACACTGGCTACAAACTTGTTAAAGGTGTTTGCAAAGAATGCGATACGGACAATGGTTATGAACCCGATGACAAGGGTAATTGTATAAAAAATACAACCGCAATCGCCGCAACAACGTCCCAAACAGACGTAGAAAACAGCGACACGCCAGATGACGATTCGACACCTTCTGCACCGGTTTCTTTCTATCACGTTTGTAGTGATGACAAAGACAAAAATCTTGATAAACCAAAATATTGTATAGGCTTTTTCCGCAAAATAAAGGTTACGCCACTCCAGGCATCAGGGCTTGCCAAGGAATATGTAAAAACCAAAGAATTTATGAAACAACACAAAATTTCTAAGCCTGATGATATTGTTTGTGCGTCTGACACAGATTCAACCATAAACAAAAAAATTAAATTCTGGACAGACGATTATATGCCATGCACAAGCAAGAATCTTGATGCATACTATGAGTTTCAATTTAATTCGTTAAACACTGGTGACGGTGGTATAACACGCGGCATCGCCGGCAGCGACCTGAACAAGGGCATATGTATGCTGTTTGGGTTAAATTACCAAATATTACAGACCGCGTGTCAAACGTCTGATGCAAAAACCTGTTCCGAAATAGACGCCATGATAAAACGTTCCTTCTATTCTGATGGTGGTGCAGAAATTAAGTCTAATACATGCGTGATACATGAAAGCAACAATATGATTTCCAGTTTCAAATTACTGGGCGATTTAAATATGATTGATAATGTCCAATACGATTACTTCCATTCCAATGTAAACATCAATTCATCAGAACGTGTCATAACTGAAATTGCTAACTATTTGGATGCAAATGCGGGGCCATTGGAAACATTAAAATGCGACAACAGTTTTGTTCACGACATCAAAGTGTTTCCCGGCACCAAAGAAGAATTAGAAAAACAAAGCAAAACATACAACTCGTGCATACAAACACAAATCGCAACCCACGACACCAAAATCAACTGCAACACTATTAGTCCTACAAATATGTCGAAAAGTGGTGATTTACTGCCTTGCACTTATAACGGACACAAAGTTGATTTCTTGTTTAACGATTTAGATGAAACGTGGGGCAAAAAATCAAGGGCCGGGTACGAAGCCATGTCTTGCAAAGTGATTGCCGGACAAAATGCATACACTGGCAAATCATGTTCGGGAATGACAGACAGCAAAACCTGTACCGAATTTGGCAACAAACTTAAAGCCAATGATTCCAGCAGCAAAGGAACCAAATGGGACGATAAAAACAAGGTTTGCATCTTACTTGACAGTCGCGGCGTTGCACGTACCACAAAAACCCTTGAAGTAACTGGTATGATCGCAGGAACCGCACTTGCGCTTATTGGTGGCGGCGAGGTAATGATTATCTTGGTCGCAGTAGAAGCAACCTCTATCGCAGCCAACACCGCTACTGATGCAACATTGTCAAATTGGATACTGTCGTTTTTGAACGAAAGCAATAAGTGTAAAGAAGAAAAATGTGCAAACGATTTGTTAAAGAAACACATCGCGCGTATTCGTAATGCATTGTCTGTTGCAACAGAACCAGAGCAAGAAGCAATATCTTCGGAGATTCAACGTTTAATCGGTCTTTTATCACAAACCACGTTCGAAGAAATGATTGAAAAAGCAGCAACAGCCAAAATACTAAGCGAAGATGCCGAAACAGAACCAGACACCAAGACGTGGACCAAAGTATTGTTAAATTACTATAACACCGAACTGACGTCCGCAGAAAAGGCTGTCGTTGCAACAAATAAAATTACAAATGTGACCCAGTTCGCAACATTATTCGGTATGGGTATAATGTCGGGTATGCGATTGGCTGTTACCAAATTCGGTGCAAGAATAAGCGAAGCAACCGCGACGAAATGGGTAAAACTGAAAATATTAAGACCATCAGACATTGGCAAAATCACATTAAAAACCACAACGACTTCGACTGCGCGTGTTGCAATGACCCCAACCCAGGCAACGCGTCTTGCCGAATTGGAACAACAAGAAGCCCGCATTACCGCGGAACTTGGCAAAAACCCCGGTTCCAGACGTGCCGCTGATTTGCGTCATCAATTGACCACTGTACGCCAAGAACGCAATACAATTCTTAACCAACTGGGTAACCCAACCGAAGCCGAATTAGCCGCGATGCGTGTTGCCGCGGAAAAACAGGGTGAATTGGCCCGCGCCGAACAAGAACTGGCATCCGCACGCAAAGAACTTGAAGAATATAATGCATGGGCAGAAAAGAATCCTGGTGCCGCAAAGCAGGGTAATTCCGTCACAAGAAAACAAACACTTGAAAAGAAAGTGGCTGATGCAGAAAAACGTGTTGCGGATCTTGGTGGCGACACAACAACAACCGCTGCAACAACCAGCAAAGAAACCGCAAAGCCAGAAACAGAAGCCAAGCCAGCCCCCAAGACACAAGAAAGCTCACCTGCACCCAAAGAATCTGCAGAACCAGAAGTCAAGACAACAACTAAGGCAGGTGAGGCATTGGAATATACCGCTGGCGAAGAACGCGCCATAACGCGCCTTAATGAAGAAAAGACCTGGGCTACAAGCCATGGTCTTGCAAGTCCACGCGACGAACAGATAATAGACATTCAACTGCAATACGTAGAAGAAGCAGGCAAGGCAACCACCGAAGCACAAATGGAAAAAGCCTTTATCGCATACCACCAAAGAATTGTAGATTACACATCTAAATTATTTAATCGATCCAAAACAATATCTGTTGCCAAGGCCAGACGAGCCGAATACTTGAATGTCATTGCCAGCGACGAAAATCTTTTTGCCCAATCACAACGCTGGGCGACACTGTCACAAAAAGATAAAGAACAATTCTTGCGCACTGTGTTGGAACGCGCAGATAAAAAATTCGGCAGTGGCAAACCAATTGATATAGAATTCGGCAAAGTCAGTGGTGGTGGCGCAGGCGGCACTGACTATGACCTGGGTGGAAAAATCAACATCAGTCTGCAAGACTATGCACCACTGGGGCTGCATCCATCAAAAAATCTTGATGACGCTATGCAAATTTTATCCCACGAACACGCACATAACATTTTGTTAAATGCGCCCGCCAAAAGTTCTGTACCCGAAGACGTCGTTTCTACGATTCTTGTACACTCCGAAGATGACACTGGTGTGTTTGCATACATGGGTGGCAAACAACTTAAAGGCACCCGTAATTATGATAAATTATTACATGAACAAGAAGGCAAACTTATAGGCCAAGAAGTCGGCAATGGTTTTTCAACTGAATTACGACAGTTAAGGGCACAATCCGCGCCGGCATCTGCGAGCAAAACAGGAGCCACAGGAACACGTACAACAAGCGCAACCACCGCAAAAGCCGCCGAGGCACAAAAAGCATTACGCGCCAAGGCAAGCAAGAGTTTCGAGCAATATGCATCAGATGTAAAGGCCGGCAAACAGAATCCTGCATTACCTAAATCACGTCTGACAGATTCCGAATGGACAGAACTTTCCAAACAAATGGAATCCGAAGGTATCGTATTCCGCGAAGAAACACGAAATGGCACAAAATATATGGCCATGTACACCCCAGAGCAATTACGCGCCAAGGAGGCCGCCGAAGCCGCCGAAGCCGCCGCAAAACAGAAATCCACAGAAGGTGCTGGCAACACACGTGGAACGCAACAACCGACAAACGGAGCAAATGCTGCGCGTAGTGCAGAAATTGCGAACTTTTCACCCACAGCCCAACAATACATAAATGAGATAGAAGAGCTTGGCAAAACGCGTGAGTACGTCGTTATAAAAGGCGTGGGAAGCCGTAACACAACGTCCCCACTTACAGCCGCGGAAAATAATTACATCAACCAATTACTCCAAGGCAGAGATGATTTGGTTGCTATGTCAATTACCCAAGGTGACGGCGCGGGTGGAACTTTGGGTGCCAACAGAATCATAGTTAAAAAGACAAGCGATATGTACCAAGTTGAAACCAGTAGTGGAATGAAATTATATCGCAATGTTGCCACTAAAAATGTCGCCAACCTAAAGGGTAAAACAATAACAACCATAAATGGTAAATCAGTATTTTTGGAACAACTTGATAACGGTGGATATATTGGCAACGTATCGGGGCGCCCAGTTGTCGTTGTAAATTATGACGGTCACAAAATCCCATTTTATGCCAGCAGTGGCAGCGCTGGAAAATTGGACGTTCCAACTGGGAAATGGGAAGTGTTCTTTGGATTTGGTAAAGACGGTTGGTTCAATAAAGCAGATTTAGAATCTATCATAAACCATTATGATTCGCCAGAATTGAAAAAGATTGCACAATCGCTTGATGATATGATTGGCGATCAACGAAATGTAGAAGATGTTTTCGCAACAATATCCAGAAAAGCCTATAACGGCAAAGGAAACGTTGGGCGATATGATGGTCCAGCAGCATCGAAAGACTTTATAAATGATATGCTGGACTTCACACCAGTAAGTAACGACGGTAGCACTTATCTACTTCTTGATAATATCGAACATGTCAAAGGATATTTCAAGACAAGTGGCACCCGCGCAACAGAATCCGCCACCGAAGCCGCCGCAAGCACCCCCAAAAAAGCATATTCATCACCAAAAACATCTGTTGTTGGTCCAGAAAGTAAAACCGCACAGGTGGCACAAGATATGGGTTTTAATATTACAGACCCTTCCAAAATGTCTGATGAAGATTTGGCGTATTACATACTAAAGAAAAAATACGCGCCACGCGATCAATCAATGGCGTCGTTCAAACAAATGGGGACCCCAGAAGAAATCAGCGCACGGGCCAAAGAGCTGAACTGGGTCTCATGGGACGACGTGGAACGTATGGAAATTTTGAACATGCAACGTAGCGAATACCTTATGAACAACCGTGAAGCCATGGATATATGGCAAGCAGCTGAAAGAGGGACGACAATGGATGTAAGAAATGCACTGGTTGCAGAACAACACCCTGACTACAAGCGAATCATAGACGAAATGGATGAATTAAAGGCGCGTGGCGTTCCACAACCAGGTGAAGGTTTTTCGGGAAACTATAGTACAGCCGATATTGCACAGTCAAAACAGAGCAAAGAATATGTTGCACAACTTAAGAAAGCCGAAGACGATATTAAAATAAGAAAAAATGAGTTAAACACAATGATCAATAACCAAGAAATGTCACAACCGCAAGCTCAACAAGAGTTTGACAAGTTTGTTCAAAATACCAAGTTACAAACCAAAGCGGATATAACACGTGCTTTAAGTGCTTCGGAAAACCTTGACGAAAGGACGGTTGAATATATTGATCAAATACAAAGAATCATTGATAACTCATCGGAACTTTCTTATTACAAAAATAATTTTGCAAATTTAACAAACGAACAAAAACAGGAGTTTGCACGCAGCTTAATGCAGCACCTAGAAAGAGCCAACGGAGTATCAAACGAAATGCTTACCACTACCGTAAAAATAACAGACGAAACGAAAAGGGCTGCTGTACATCCGTACGAGTGGAGGGTTGCAGATAAATCGGGTAATTGGTACTTTATAAAACCAGAAGAATTACGAACAGATCACAGAATCGTTGGAAAAAGGGTAGAATTATGGATAAATCCAAATGATTTAAGAGATTATGATGTCTTTATGGAAGATATCGCACACGAAACCAGTCATGCGTTAGACTTTGCAAACCCAAACGCAACCGCAATGAGTGCACAAAAACTTGATATTGCCGAAAAATCAACGCTAACTTCTTATGTAGTTGAAGAGTACGGGTTGGATTTCGATTTATACGCATCTGCCCAAACAGAACAAGCTGCACATAACGTTAATAAGCTTTTAGGCGGTTTAAACAACCCATACAAAACCCCCGAAACCCTTGTTACCAACTCTGAACACCTTGAAGCATTACGCAAGGGTAACGTTTCACTTACACTTACTCCTGACAACACCAATCTGCCTATTATTAATTATCATTTTAATGAAATACAAAATATGTTACTTGATGAAGGTATTGGGTTTCGCCGCATTCCAGAAACAACCAATCAATTCCGTCTATTTAAACTTGAATGAGCCATGATAAAATATCTCAAAAAAAAATTATTAAAACTTTTAATTATTTTATTGCATAATGATTTTGTTTCGTGTATACTGTGCTTACAGACAAGAAAAAAGGAGTACACACATGAAGAAAACACTTGTCGCTGTTGCTTGTGCAGCGTTTATATCCACAGGCGCATTTGCTGGTCAATCATCTCACAGTAAAAAACCAGATCCAAAACCGGCGCACGTGGTAGAGCATACTATGCCACATCACACACAACCCCAGCATGCACCAAAACCAGTGCACGTTGCGAAACACCATCATCGACCAGAACCAGTTGTTGTTCACCATCATCACAACAATCATACCGATTTTGGTGATGTCTTAATCGCTTTTGCAATTCTTGCGACAGCACTGTAAAAAACAAAACCGCCAAAACGGCGGTTTTTTTATTTATCTGTACATTGTTTCAACCAAGTATCGTGAAACTTTACTTGTGCTTCGGTATGAAACCAATGTTCACCGTTTTTCATAACCGTAACAACAGCACCAGTATTTTTTACGAATTTAGAAATCGTTTCAAATGGAATAAGAATATCTTTTTCGCCATATAAAATATTTGTTGGCACGTTCCACACAATCGGGTGTTCACGAACGTATGTCAAATATTCCCACGACAACGGTTCGTTCCATGTTTCCAATTGAATTTCTTTTTTATCTGCCAATTCTTCTTCGGTCACATTTGACCAGTGCATTAAATCAAGAATCAAGCGTTCCAAATCAACCACCGGCGAAATAAAGTACGCGTGTTCAATATCCACATCCGCCAAAGCGTTCATAGCAAAATACGCGCCAATACTGTTGGCAACAATGCTGATGCTTTCGTATTGTTTCGCGAACCAACGATATGCAGATAAAATCTCTTCACGTGTTTCCCACGGCGTTGTACCACGATAATCAATTCCAATTACATCACAATTTGGAAAAAACGGCTTATAGTATTCTGCCTCGTCTGCAGAACCACCTTTGCCATGAAGATACAGAACACATTTTTTCATTTTCAATTTTATGGTCGGGGTGACAGGAATCGAACCTGCGACCCCTTGCACCCCATGCAAGTACTCTACCAGGCTGAGCTACACCCCGACGTTCCTCGATATACTAAAACACGAAATATGGAATTACAAATATTTTTTCAGGCATTTATGCATATTGTCTGGGGTGGCACAAATAATGTAAAATACGACTGTCCGGACAAACAAAAACCAATAAAATTAAAAAGGAGAGATACGATGAAACCAGAACACGAAAAGCATTGTAAGTGTAAACAGTGTAGTGGACTTGTCGCTGGACACGAACACGACAAAAAGCACCCAGGCAAATCTGAAAAATGCGACAAATAAAAACCGCCCAAATGGGCGGTTTTTTAGTACTTACAAGCAATCATTTACTGGTCCACATTTTCTGCTTGCACGAATCGGAAAAAAATGACTAGTATTCGCATAGGACAAAACCAAAGGAAAGGACAAACAATGATTGCTGGTATCGGAATTGATCTGGTTGAATGCAACCGTTTTCTTGATTGGTCTGCATTTAAAAAGCAACGCGTTTTCACAAAAAAAGAATTGGAATATGCTGATAACGACAACGCTAATGCCGAAAAGCATTTGGCAAATTTTTGGGCGGCGCGTGAAGCATGTTTGAAAGCATTGGGAACTGGTTTTGGTGACGAAATCGCTTTTTCCGACGTATCGATTGTTCATAATGACGCTGGTTCACCTGAATTATTGCTTGCTGGTGGGGCCAAGGCCGCATTGAAAGAACAGGCAGGAGCGAATGCAAAAATACATATTTCTATCACAGACCAAGGCGATTATTCCGCCGCAGTGGTTATTATTGAAAAACAAGATTAATACACACACAACAATAAATAAAAAAATCTGCCAAACGGCAGATTTTTTTATTTTGCTTATTTTTTTATTCCGCAGGTGGAAAACATTCCGCGTCATTACAACACATAAATCCATCGGGAGTATATGTATATGTTTCGCCCGGGCAACAACCCAAACTATCAACCGCATCACCACCTTCGCATATTGATGCGATGGGTTCTGGTTCTGCCTCTGGTTCTACTTCGGGTTCTGGCTCATCTACAAACACAACATCATCAACATCGTATTCTTGGGCCGATACAAACATTTTTTCATTTTGTGAAACGTTATATCCCGGTTTGCGAGCCATTATTTCTTCTTCAGTTGGAATTTTTACTTGCTCAGGTTCATACGTTGCAATTGGTGTCGGTACAATAAACGGCGATTCCACAACTATTTCGGCTGGTTCAACTTCCGCCACTACTGGTTCTGGTTTGACGATTGCGACAACTTCTGGCTCTATGGCGATTGGTTCTGGCTCAGACACCGCGACAGGCTGTGGTTTTGGTTCAATTACAAGCACTGGTTCTGGTTGAACAACCGGTTTTACCTCTTCTTGAGCAATAACCGCTTTTTCAACTATCGGTTCTGCAACAAAAGGCGTTGGCTCGACAACCTTTTGTACAACGGGTTCGGACACCGCCTTGGGTTCCGCCGCGATATTCGGTCCAGCGGTTGTTTCAATTGCTTTGTCCAAAGTAGGCAGGTTGCCACTTGTTGATTTTTGATACAGCCACAATGTACCAATCGACAACACTATCAACAAAATCAACAACAAGTAATACATCAATGTCGGTTTTTGTGTTTTTGATTCAACCGGTGTGACATTTGATGCAATTGGCGACACTGGACGAATCGCCGCAACTGGTGCGACTGGCGTCACAGGTTCTGCAACAAACGGTTCTGGTTCTGCAACAGGCTCTGGTGTTGGTTCCACAACCGGCAATTCATCTTCAACCACAGGTTCGGCTGGTGTCACCGACGTTAAACTGTCCAACACTGGTGTTGTGTTTGTGGCTTCATCGTTTTGTTGTGGTTCATCGTCCAAACGTGGCTGGGCTGGTGGCGTAAATGCCAACGGAGCAGGTGCAATATCCGCATTATCAAAATTGTTTTCCCCAGAATTATTTTCAGCACTATCAAAACTTATTGGTCTGAACGCCATTTCGTCGTCAAGATTTTCTGGATCTTTATCAAACAATGGTTTTACTTCATCGTTATCCATTTCTTCCGCCTTTGGTTCTGGGATAAATTCATCGTCGTCATCTGAATCGTCCGACACATATGGCTCAACCGCCGTCACAACTGGCTTTGATACCGCACGTGTTTTACGTGGTGCGGGCAATTCTGGAACATCGCGAGCCAAAATTGCGCGTGCGATTTCAGCATCGTCTTCCGCCGTTGCCAAGCGACGTTGCGCACTGGTCAAACGTTTTTTTGCACGCGTCAATTTTTCATTTGTCGCGTCCAATTGTGCTTCTGTTTTCAATATCTTGGCCGCTGAAGCCTTGGTCGGTTCGCGTCCGATATTTTTACGCAATTCGGTAATACGACCACGCAAATCTTTTACACGTGTGCGCAGTTCCGATATTGTATCATTTGTGCGTTCAATAGTTTCACGTGATTTTTCAATTGTTTCTTCGGCGGCGGCAAGGCGTTCTTTGGCCGAACGGCGCACAGACATCGCCCGAAAACGTGTTAAATTTGCAATTGCGCCCGACAAATCATCGCCCGATTCATATGCGTCAATCAGCTCGGAATAAACGTCCAAACCACCATATTCGATATCCAGTTTTTGATATTTATTGTCGCGCTTTGGACGCACAGTTTCCAGTTCGACATTATAGTCGTTCGATAAAACATCGTCCCATTTACGACCATCAAACGAATCGATTACCAACAGCACATTCGGCTTGTCTGCATTGATTGTTTCGTCCAGCACGAAAATCAACTTGTGCGATTTGTCATAATAAGCACGAATTTCGTTACCAGCGATATCATAATCGGTTAAATGCAAAGAAATGTTCTCTCTCACGCGTGGCATTTTATTCCCCGTATGTTTTATTGTTTTTTCTTTGGTGGTGTGAACTGGTACGCCAATCTGCAATGTTCATAGCAATATGGTTTTCCAGTGAACACTGTTTTTCCGCAAAAATGAAAGTTTTCGGAATCTGGGTCACCAATCGGCCAACGGCATTGGTTTGGTTTCAGATTCGCCATTTCCAACGAATGTTGAATAATGCGTTGGTGCATTGCCAAAGTTTTCGCCGAAGTCTTAGACGACACCTTTTTTTCCTTTGGCGCAGGCGTGGTTTTTGTTACAGGTTTCACAGTGGCTGTTTTCTTGGATGCCGCCGTTATTTTTTTTGCCGGTGCTTTTTCAGCAACTTTCTTTGCCAGAGTCTTTGTTGCAACCTTTGTTTTTGTGGTTGTCTTTGCTGGTGTTTTTGCTGTCGATTTTGCCGGTGCTTTTGTTGTCGACTTTTTAGATACAGAACTTGTCGAAGCACCCGCTTTGGCATTCCAACCCAAACGATTTAACTTACCAACAACCGCATTTTTCGACATACCCAAACGCTTACCAATTTCGGACGTAGACAACCCTTTGCCCATAAGCGCTTTCAGTTTTTTTAATGCGGTACTATCCCAACCTTTACTCATGATAAAATCCTTACTACCATTTATTATAAAATAAGTGTATCATAGTTCCGAATCGAAAGGCAAGGGGGAAAATATGATTTTTTATTTATTTTGGACACTGGTATTTATCGCCGCGATTGCGTGTACATACCTTATCTCAGCCGCAGATTTCCGCCGTCGTATCATTCCAGACGCTTATCTTGTGCCACTGTTTTTAATTGGTTTATTGACTGTCAACTTTTTCCCATATTGGATTTGCAGCGTCAGTGACGGTGTAATCGGTGCCACTTTGGGCTATGCACTGGGTGCGGGCATTGGTTTTGTTTTTGACTATATTGGGCAAAAAAAGAACCCAAAATCACCGGCACCAATCGGCATGGGCGATATAAAATTGTTGGCAACTGGGGGTATTTGGTTGGGAACACGGGGTTTGGCAATCGCACTGGTATTTTCATGTCTGTTTGGTTATCTGTGGGGAATATGTAAAAAACAGCACTTTATCCCATTTGCACCATTTTTTGTAATTGGCGCAATTTTGTCTTTAATAATAACGGCTTTTTTGATATAATAAATCATATTAGAAATAAGGGAAGAGAATGAAAACGCACGCTTTCTGCGCAGTTTTTGTGTTTGGCGCGTTGTACGGTTTGTCCGCACATGCCGCGGTCAGTTCACTGAATTCTGAATCAAGCATTCGGCCAATATCACAATATGGTCTGATTCAGAATGTCCAAGATTATTCCACAAATCCGTTTTGGACGAAAAACAGTCCGTATAATCAAAAGTTTCCAACCGCTGTCTATGTTGATGGGCCGGAATTAAATACCACCGAATGTCAATCAACTGTTGGTTCACTTGTTTCGGCATATTGTTCACAAAATCAGAATTGTATTGGCATGCAACTGTCGGATATTCGTCCAACAATAATGCTGCAACTGGCGCGTTTACCGGGACATAATTATGCAAGCGCTTGTTCGGGTTATATTGACTCTGAATTTGATGAATATGTTGCGCAATATTCGGTTGCAATGCCAACTGGGACGGTTGCTTTTCCAACTGGAACGGTTGCAAATCCAAACTATGACGCGCCGGAATTCAAGTTGGAAAACCCATATGAAATAAAAGACGGCACATGGAACGGTGAAGAATGGAAAAAGGAAAAAAGAGAACGCAAGAAAGAATTGCAAGAATTACAATCAATAAACGGTGCCGGCACTGAACATTTGGCACGTGCGGACTTTCCAACAACATTTGCCGATTTATCTTTTTCCGATCAAATGGCAATAAAACAGTCAGGATACGAACCATATGCCGGAAAAAGCGCATATAACCCAATTGAAATTGAAAGCGATGAAGACGCGTTAAATCGTCGTCAAAGACACAATGCTTTTTGCCAAAGCCAATACGGTGCGACATTAGCTGAACTGGATGCCGATTTGCAAACACTTACACAATGCCGTCAAAAAGGCACACCAATTGCACAATGCAAAACCAAGGGCAGATATTGATATGAAAATAAAACTGCGCTTTTTGTCTTATGCTTTAATTGCGGCAATTACCACATTGTTGCCAAACATTTCCGACGCGGCAAATTGGAATGATCCGGGTGTGATACCCGCACAAAACGTAAATGGTCGGTGGTATAACAGGGCAAACGGACAATTCATTGGTACCGCTGGGATGCCGGCAGATTATACACCCCCAACAACTCCGGCACCAACTGGTACAGGTACGGGTGCCACAGGTACAGGCGCAGGTGCTGGGACTGGCGCAGCAGCTGGAACTGGTGCAAAAGCCACAGCAACTAAGGTTGCAAAAGGTGCGGGCAAGGCGGTAGCTGTCGGTGCCGGTGCTTATATGATTTATGATGCGACCAAAGATAAAGGTTCAGAAAAGCATAATGTTAGCAACTTGCTTGAAGGTGCCGCTGGTGGTGCAGTGGGTGGTGCCGTATTCGGTGGCTGGGGCGCTGTTGTTGGTGCAGTTGTTGGTGGCGCAATTGCTGGTTCGCAATTATTTTCCGAAACAGATTGTTTGAACGACCCCGCAACCGGCTTATTAACGTGTTGTAATACTGCGTTTAACAAGGGCGAACGCTATGCAGAAATTGGCGATTATATGTTTTGTATCCGCGAAGAAGACGGTAAACTTATGATGCCGGGTGTCCGTCAATGTCTTCAGGGTGGTTCGGCAACAAAAGATACTTGGTGGAACGGATTATGGAAAGATGACGCTTGGTCGCCAGACTGCAGTATTCGTTATTGTGTGGGCGAAGTTGAACCCGACAACGGCATCACCGAATTTGTTCAACCGCTTCCAGATACCGATAATATTTGTTGGAAATGGGAATGTATTGAAGGGTACACCCGTTCTGGAACGACGTGTATCGAAGATGCGACTGGTCAACCCGCGAAACCGACAACTTCAACTGGCAGCGTCGATCCATACGATGTGGTCATAGAAAGAATAAATCAGTTGCGTCAGCAAATCATAGCCGAATGTGGAAACGACATATAATGCAAAAATATGGTTCCATTATATTGCTTTTATTTTGTATGACTGCATTTGTAAATGATGCACGTGCCGAAGACGACTTCCAGACGGTTGAAGAAATATTAAATCGTGCACCCGATAATACGCCGTGTGCGACGGGCATTTTTGCGGACGCATTGGCGGCAAATGCGGGAACAATTTCCGAATATGACGACGAACAAACCGTACAAACGTGGATTTATGGCGTTATGTCTGCGCCAGATGTTTTACAATCTGTATTGGCTTGTCCTGAATTTCAATCGTTGGATGATACAGAACATATTAAATTACAGCCAATTAAATATACTTTCCCGGGTGGTCGTGAAATTGTTATCAACTATGAAACACAACCAAAGATATTACGTCAACGCATTATATTGGGTTCCAAACGAAGTGTTGATGACCTGAATGATCCAAACCCAAAAATTGGAACGTTGGACGACAAATCTGTTTGGACGAATACCGATCCAGCATGGTATGCAATTATGGTTGTTCAACATGGCGCATTGGATAACTTTGTGGGGGCCGATAAAAACAATACAATCTCATTAAAATACATCGAAGACAACATTGACAAACTCTATCCAAGTGGGGCAATGTGTACCAGTAAAACCGCGATTGCTAACGATTCTTATATCATAAACCGCGCAACACGTGAAACGGTTGATGTTGAAAAAGATACCAATGATTATTATGTTGCTGGCGATAAAAATCTTCAGTGGATTTCATATGCTGAAATCGCCGCAGATGTCATTATTACCGTTGTGACATTTGGTGGTGGCGCGGTGGTCAGTGGCGCGACAAAAGCGGCACGCGCATCGCGTACGATGAAGGAATTGCGTACAACAATGCGTACTTTAAGTAAGTCGCCAAAGGTTGTTGAATACATCAAACTGGAACAAAGATTGCAACGAAACGCCAATGCCATTGCGCGTATCAAGAAATATCAACAACTGGAAAAAGAATTATCAAAATTAGACAAGGTTCGCGATGCGGCAAAATATGCAGACAAGGTCAAAGAAATGGAAGAAGCGTCAAAAACCCTGCGCGAAGTTTATAAATTGCCCGATACGGCAAAATATGCCGATAATATCAAAGATTTAGAAAAAGAATCGGAAACACTGACCAAGAGTATGCGCAACGCCACCAAAGCGGACAAAGATGTCGCAAAGTATGCCGAAGCCAGCAAGTCTTATTCCGAAATTCGCGAATATTCAAACGCTTATCGCAATCTTAAAACCACAAATTCCCTGCGCAAAACCGCAAAAACTGGGAATATTGCCGCACGCACATGGAAGGCTTTTCGAGCAACAGCTAAAGGAAACAAAATCATTGATCGTGGCGCACGTATCGCACGCAGTTCTATAAAATCGGGCCGTTTACGCGAATGGTTATTTAATTCCACAATGCGCAACATTGGAACGCTGGGACGGATAGAAGCCGCCGGTGGTCTGTTATATGGCGCAATACACTTTGCGGGCGACATGTATGATTGGACTGAAACAAGTACAGGCGATTACACAAATGATATCGAATTCAAGCCGTTGTTGTTATTATCTGCCGATGATTTAGAAGGGCAAGAAAACGAAGTTAATTACGGAATGTGGCTTTTATGGTCGGGCGACGCAACAAGTGTCACCGATGACGATGCCGCTTATTTACAATCTATGGACTTTGCCGACAAATTCCATTATAATCTTATCAGTACAATGGAAGAGAAAAACAATCACGCATGCGATGTTGATATTTATGTCGTACACCCAATAATACGCAACCCAGATAACAACCCACAACTGTATTATCTGGTTATGAACGATACACCATGGACGACCGCAGAATGAAAATAAAACGTATAATTTTATTTGGAATTGCATTTACGCTGTGCGGCAACACGTTCGCGTATTCACCATATGCGGATACTATCACAAACAATTTACCAAAAAAATCTTTTTTAACCGCGATGTCATTTCCAACGACTGCGGCGGACGCAACTTTTGTTGAACGTGTTGAAAACAAAAGGGCGGGTTATGAACCATATTTCAACCGTTCGGCTTTTGCTGGAATGACCATTGAAGAACAAGACGAATTGGAATCTATGGCATATCGTGCTGAACTGCAACGTATAAATATGTTCAACACAACGCCGTTATATATTTATTGTGAATCATATCCAGATGCAAGTGAATGCAGTGGTATACAAACACAAACACCAAACGAACCAGCCACAACGATTACACCAAATACGTCGCACACGCAACCCGTACCACCAACGCAACCGAATTTTATTATCCAACCAACAAATGAAAACGCGTTATATATGTCGGCGGCACTGACCCCCGAAAACGTTGCCAGATATAATTTGTCAACACACGATGGCGGTTGCACCCCACCGGAATTCAGCAAATGGGGCAGCAATAAAATAGAAACATCTGGACAATACCAATATATCGCACCGGCATTTGAAAAGTTTATGATTACCGCTTTTCGTAAAGAGGGCGGTTGTGTGAACGATCCAAATGATCGCGGTGGCTATACTTGCTATGGCTGTGCATCAAATGGTTTGTGTCGTGGAATTGACATGGCAACAATCACACGCGCAATGGTTGAAAATTTGACTTATAACAATATGTTCCAACCAAACAACGTTGCACAATTGCCGGATGCATTTCGTGGATATGCGATGTGGGGCATTTGGGGTTCGGGCGAAAGAACCGGAATTAAACTGTTTCAACGCGCATTGGGAATTCCCGAAACCAAACGGATTGACGATGCAACAATCAAAGCCGCAGAAGAGTTCAAGGGCGACTTTGCCGATGCATATGTCCGCACGCACGAACAATTTTATCGCGACATTGTCGCAACAGATCCGACTCAGAAAAAGTTCCTGAAAGGCTGGTTGAATTCTTTGGAACTTTTACGCCCCAGTGGTTGTCATGTTGTGCCAACAAACCCGATATACCGATAAAAATCACATTGTTTTTATTGGATAAAAATTGTATAATGAACATATAAGAGTGGGGTAAAGATATGAAAAAAATATTTATCGCTTTTTTAGTGGTGTTCACAACCGCGATGTCCGCCAACGCGTATCAGGTTTTATCGTCTAAGGAATTGGGGCAACGTGACGCAAAAAATCAAAATGTTGTCGTGAAATGTACCACCGATACGGGCAAGATTTCCAACCAAACATGCACACTGCGCAGATACGCAAAATGCACTGGCGAAGGCAATGCTAAAAAATGTTCGGGCTGGCAACCATGGACCGATTTACGCAATCCCGGAAAACAATATTCCGACTGGAAGGGCGCGGCGATGGGTTGCTGTCGTGCGATGGGGTTAAGGTAAAAAAACCGCCGTTGTGGCGGTTTTTTTTTACAACATCCCATTGACAATACACGTTTTTGTGATACGGTTTTTTGCATGAAAACGGTACTACAACAACAAGATTTACACCAGCAACAACAAGCACTATCTGCAATGCATGTTTTGTACGATGTCTTGTCTCGTACACACAGTATCCTTATTGACAGCACAAATGATTATAGTACAGAATCTGATGTTTTTGACAAAATAAAAAGCATATTAGGCAAGTCCAAGAAAGAAATTCAGCAAATGCGCAAAACCGACAGTTTTCTGGATATGCTTTTAGACGAATTTCTGACATCACCATATGAAGAAGACTTTGACCAGTATCAAAAAAAACTCAATATACTGCAGAAAGAAATAAATACTGCAAAGAAAAACCTGTTAGAAATTTGGAACTTATTAAACCCAACAAAAGAATTTCTGGAAACTCTGTTGGCAGAACTTCGTGATGAAAGCACACAAATTCTTAAAAACCCAAATGAATACCCTGATGGGGAACTGGAACAGATAAAATTATGGTGTTCTTTGTTGAATAAATTGAACAAGCCAAATTTTTCTGGGTTCACCGAAAAACAGAAACTAGAATTATTATGTGGACCAATTTTAAGATTTCTTCCACACCCCGACGGTGATTTGTTTAATGGTCAACACGTTATGTCAGCAAAAAACGTAGAAAAAGCGGTTAGTCAATTTGGGTTTACACACCAAAATTTACCAGCACTATTATGCAAAAAATTAAATACCATTTGTATTGAACCTCGTTTTATCAAATTTTTTCTTGCGCCTGTTCAGGACAAGCATTACCGGTTAAGACTTCGTTTGTCTGCATTCACAGATGCAATTATCGCTGCCCAGAGCTGGCTTGTTCAACAAAACAAAAAAGAACCCTTTGACAAAATGTCAGAGATTGGATTAAACAAATTTATTATCTCTGTAAATAATTGGTGTGATAAAACATATCCAGAATACGAGCATAGATTATCCAAAGGCTGCAACCTTGATATTTTACTACCAACCATTCAACAAACACTTGATCGTGATTTCGGTGTTCTGAAAGATGGTCGTCGCAGTTATTATGTTTGGAAAGAACTTTACTACGATATCTTACCTAGAAAACATTCTGTTTCTGACCTTAACGAAGAACAAAACAAAGTTATTTTTGACAACCTTATGCGGAAATTACCCATCAACACTTTGGGATTACTGTCACCCGATGGATTTGGACCCGATAATTTTGATAAATTGAAAGGCGACAAATACTTTATCAATTGGGTATTTATCAGACAATATCTTGGCGACCCGAACCCAGATACCGAAACAGTATACGCAATTTTAGCAGACCTGAATCTCAAAGATTATGAATCATATACTTACCTATACCGCCGTAGTGCATTAAACAATCCAGAAAAAGTAAAACAATTTACAGAAGCGATATTAGCAAAATACAAATTATTAAAACCATCGCCACAGTTATTAAATTTTGCAAACAAATTGGAAAAAGAACACTAAAACGTCCGCAGACCTTATTTATGGTGGATGTGGGCGGACTCGAACCGCCGACCCCTACGATGTGAACGTAGTGCTCTAACCAACTGAGCCACACATCCGAAACATCTGTAATGTCTGTCCGCCTTCGCGGAACGCTACGGCGGGACACTCAATTTTCAGCCCTTGCTTCGCGGCGGTGAAAATTGGTGGTGGGGATAGTGGGACTTGAACCCACACGGTCGCAATGACCAAAGGATTTTAAGTCCTCAGCGTCTACCATTCCGCCATATCCCCGAAGACTTATGAAAAATTTTGGTGGAGCTGATGGGACTCAAACCCACGACCTCTACGATGCGAACGTAGCGCTCTATCAACTGAGCTACAACCCCAGAACTCTATGGTGGGCATAAGAAGACTCGAACTTCCAAGGTATTGCTACCACTAGTACCTGAAACTAGCGCGTCTACCAATTCCGCCATATGCCCATCGAACAAACGTTTCACATAAACGAACATTTGTTTGCTTGTTCGTTGGGCGCGCGCGTCTACCAATTGTTCGTGCTTTGCACTCACCACTCGTTCGCGCTCGGCTGCACCACGTTTGCCTTGCTGACTCGTATGCCGCCATATGCCCAATACTGTAAAGCGTTGTGAATAATAACGCAACATAAATATTTTTGCAACAAGAATTTAGTGTATTTTTATGATAAAAATTGGAAAAAATTACTAAAAAATCATCATATTTCTCTTGCTCTGAATTTCCGATTTTTGCTAACATTTCATCAGAGATGAAGAAAATTCTTATTTTGATTGTTGCTTTTGTATTCGGTATTGGCGTTGTCAATGCCGCTGTACGTGACGGAAATTCAGTATCTCGGGCAAATGGGGGTGCGTCCACAACCGTCCAAAAACGCGTATCCACAACCGAAAGGAAAAAATCGACAACTGTACCACGTGCAACTGTTTTGGGCAACACGCGTACAGGAACAGCAAAAAACTCGCGCACACCGACACAACGTGGCACAACGGCTCGCAATAATATTATCCAATCAACAAAAAATGTTGCCGCGCGTGCAACGGTGGTAGACCCAACCACATCGGACGCAACAACCACCGCCGAAACACGTACTGGCGAAGCCTATGAGTCTTGTAAATCAGCATTTTTTTCATGTATGGATCAGTTTTGCAGTTTCAAGAACGACGATTACCGCCGTTGTGCGTGCAGCGACCGCGTAGATTCACTTGATGCCGCCCGCGACGTTTTGATTGAAGCTGGTGAACAACTGACGATATTTACCGAAAATTTGGATACGGTTGGTATGACTGCCGCCCAAGCAAGCGCGATGCGCAAAGAATCAGAGGGAGAACATGCTTTAACAACCGACAATTCCGCATCCAAGGCTTTATTACAAGCAATTATGAACGCAATACGTGGCGACGACACAACGGTTGGTGGACGTTTTTCCGAACTGAACAGCATAAATATGGCGTTTGATACGTCCATTGTATTTGGTGGCGACGCAAGTCAACTTGTCGCGACATATAACGGTCAACGTTTGTACAGTGCTGTATACCCACAATGCCGTAATGCCGTCCGTTCGGAATGCAGTGATACAGCATTACAACGTGCAGTAACGGCATATTTGATGGCAATTGAACAAGACTGTAATACGGTCCAAACCGCCATCGAACAAAAACAAAAAGAAATGAAATCTGCGGTACGTGAAGGCAGCGCCATGCTTGACCTGGCGCGTGTTGAAAATCGGCAAAAACACAACTCTGATGATATTACAACATGTATAAATAATGTTGAAAACGCAATATTAAGCGAAGAAGTTTGCGGTGCAAATTATCATAAATGCTTGGACAATGGTGAATATATTGATATCGCGACTGGTAAACCCATCATCGGTGTCGAGAAGTTTTATGAATTGGGTAATCTGTTGAAATTCACACCGGGTCTTGACGCAGCCACACAAAAACTGTCTAAAACATCTGGCAATAAGACTTTTGTGAATAATTTCGAGAAACGCACCAAAAAATTCGCAAAACCCGCACTGGATAAGTGCGTTGAAATCGCCGATACCGTATGGGAAGAATATTTAGACAAGGCAATGTTGGCCATATATTATGCACAACAGTCAAAAGTATCGGAAATTAAACAGGGTTGTTTTGATTTTATATCACAATGTTATGAGTCAACCAACGTTTCTATTACCGCTGCAATGGCCCAATTGACTGGCGACAATACTGTTTTATTACAGCCCGACCGATTAACCCTTTCTACACAATTATGTCAAGATTACATATCATCCTGCGATAATATGTTCAAGACGGATGAAAACGCAGAAACAGGTATTATTGCGGAATACGTCCAGAACCAGCAACAAGAAGATGTTTTATCTGCATGTCGTGCAGTTGTGAAACAATGTTTTGATAAATACGGCGGTACCGGTTATGAAAACTTTTATTATCCATACAGCGGTCTTTTTGATACAGGCAAAGCACCCGATTGGTTTACGTTATATGACACAGACGGTCAACTGAAATCACCATGCGCCAAACAATTGGACAAAATCTCATCATGCAGGAATACTGCCGACAACAAGATGCTGGACAAGGCCTTTGGCGGATTTGATGCGTTTTATGTAGAACAACTGACACTTAAAGACGGAACAAAAACATTCCGAACTCTGGACTCTTACACAGAAACAACACCACGTGAGTATGGTCTGAAAAAAGATAATCCAGAAGACGTTACTTTATCGGACAACACACCGTTACCTGGCATATATCGTCTGCGACATCGTGATTTACGTTCCGTTGGTGTTGCCACAGAAATTTATAACCAAATCATAGACACATTGTCTACGCAATGTGTAAATATAAATGGTCGATTTATACCTATTCAATCTTTACAAGAAAGCGTATATGACTCTAGCAATTATTGCAAATGGCACAAGATTAATTCCAACGAACTTACTAACAATCACGATCTGTACTATAAATACGGTATTTCTAGTAACGAAAATATGTGTCCGCGTGATTACGGGTTGTCTGTTGATGTTCAATCATGGGGTGCTTGTTCTTGTTGGGGCAATGGTGGTCGTCGTAGTAAAAACGGTCGCGCAGCAACATGTGTCTCGGTATTGCCCATTAATGAACAGAATATTTCGGACATGGACTGTGGTCAGATTCCCAACTCATCAGTATATACTGATCAATATAACTATGTTGTAGACAACACAGTAGAACCTTACTCACACCTCGTGGATCAATGGTGTACTCAAAAAGCCACAGATAGTAAAAATCGCGTTTGCCCTTATGGATATTTTACTGTATTTGTTAGTCCTACTGACGGTTCTTATAATTGTTCTGAATTGCAAGTCCAAGAATCAATTCTAGGCCCATATTTTGAAGAAAATGTTCCAGAAGGAATATAATTAATAATAACGGTCTTTTTTATACGTGATGAATTGATATTTTTTGCAACAAACGCAGGTTGTCTGCGATTATACGTGCGGGGGTATTACCGTTGCGTGACCACATATTATCCGCCGCCGCCAAATCATGCGCCATTTTTGTGCGTGCCGACACATTCGTCAATTTCTTGAATTCCGCAATGACTTTTTCACTTGTCGCATCAGCACCCAAAAGTTCTGGATAAACACCACGACCCAACAAGATATTCACCAATGATACCCAGCGAATATTTATAACACGCCGCGCCAACCAAATGGTAATCGGGTTCATTTTATAAACAACAATTGTCGGTATGTGTAACATTGCCAATTCTGCGGTTACAGTACCACTGGCCGCGATGGCAATATAAGTTTTTGCATACAAATCATATCGCGTGCCAGAGTCCATAATTTCAACCGAAACCGGCCAATCACGCACACACTTTGTCACATATTCGCGTGTTGTTTCAACAACAGGTATTACATATTTATATTTATCAGCGTCCAACCCAGAAACCACATCGCGAAACAACGGCATTAAACGTTTTACTTCGGACATACGACTGCCCGGAATAATAGTCACGATTTTTTCCGATGTTTTAATCAGTTTTTTACCAATCAGCCCGTCTGATATTGGATGACCGACCGCGACTGTTTCCAAACCGTATTTGGTGAAATAGGGTACCTCAAAATCAAAAAACGCATATAATTTATCAAAGTCACGTGCGTATTTTTTTGCACGTCCCGGTCGCCATGCCCAAACCTGGGGGGCAACAACATGATGAAAACGCAAACCACGTACAATTAAATCGCGACCCACACTTGATTTACGAATTTGCGATACCACACTGTGCGCAAAACCAGGTGAATCGATAGTTAAAACGACATCGGGCTTTTCTTCAATAATCGCACGCACTGTTTGTTTTATACGTTTTGTTAAAGTGCGGGCATGCGCCAAAACTTCTATTGCACCCATAACCGCTAAATCAGAAATAGGAAACAAGGGCTTTAACCCAGCGCACGCCATATTTTCGCCACCAACACCCACGAATTCGGCATCGGGCATTTCACGCATTATACGCGCGCCCAAAACGTCGCCAGACACTTCCCCAGCAATAATAAATATTTTAAGTTTTTTATTCTGCATCTTTCGATGTGCCGATTCCACGTTTAGAACGATTTTCAATAAAATCAATAGCATCCATTGCGTACTTGTTATTTTTTACTTCTTTGCGCACCTTGGCCAAGCGTTCAGAAACGGTACCTTCATTACCATGGAACACCGCACTGTACACCGCATGAATTGCGTGCATATCTTCATTGGTGAATCCATTACGCATTAACCCAACACGATTTATTGTACGATATACGGCACGTGGGTTGCCCTCATAAATTGCATAGGGCAAAATGTCGCTTGTTACCCCAGTCATACCTGCAATAAATGCATTACGCCCAATACGTGAAAACTGCAGAACCATGACGCCACCAGATAAAATCACAAAGTCTTCAATTTCAACATGACCAGCAACCTGGACCAAATTAGACATAACGACATTATTACCGACCTTGCAATCATGACCGACATGCGCATTCACCATAATCTGGCAATCATTACCGATTTCAGTACCGTTTGATGCCGGTGTTCCCGAATGGATGGTCACATATTCACGAATACGACAACGTTTACCAATACGCAGTCCCGTCATTGCGGCTTCGTCTTGCCATTTCAAATCCTGGCTCATTACGCCCAAAACCGCGAATGGATATACAATGGTATCGTCCCCAATAGACGTTTTACCGTCAATGATAACATTAGACATCAACTCAACACGATCGCCCAAAACGACATTCGGACCGATAATACAGTTTGGACCAATCTTGCAATCGGCACCCAATACGGCACCATCATGAATAATTGCAGTTGGATGAATAATACTCATAACCAATTCCTTTGACTTGTTTATTTCGAGATAATACTACATTATTCGCCAAATAATTGGTATTAAATAAATATAACAAATTATAACAAGTATTTAGATTCTGCCCATAAATTTTCGTGTGACATATTGGCCAACATTATTATTCCAATAACACTGATAACTGGCATTGAAATAATTATTCCGAACGCCAGAACGGTCAGAGCATATAATTTATCACCAAGCGCACTGTGTGTATTTCCCGAATGCCATACTGACAGAGCAAACAGCATAAACGCCGACACGATTGCACCCAAGAATACTGGTACAGATTCCGTCATTACGAATACTGCCACCGCCAACATAACAACAAAGCGCATCATCCATTTTAATTTTACGTACGCACTGTCGTGAATTTTGTTTGCGGGAACAATATTACGCACCGCGATTGTTGCCGCCGCGAAAATACCAATCAACATCAGCGCAATCATGTGCACGCCCGTTAAATTACCCAACTGACCGAAACGGAAAAACTCTGGTTGCATAAGAATTGTTGTCGTTGTTGCCAAAACAATTAACAACATGCCTGGTTCGGCACGCATTTCGCGTTTTGCGACACGACCCAACAAAAAACCAAACAGGGCAACACCAATTTGTAATAATGGTCCCCACCATACATGCGCGTCCGACAACCCCAACGCAATCAAAATCAATGCTAAACACGGCAGATTTTTACGTTGAAACAACACGTTACGTTGCAGATTAGAACCAATAAATGCCGTCATTACAAATACAATCGCCGCAATCATGAACGGCAACGTTGATGTATCATCACGCAAAACACCATAATTTCCACCAAACAAGACAAGCCAACCAAACGCAATTATCACAGACCACATTGAACCCCGGGCCACCATATCGTTTTGCGACCAACCAATTTGGTTTAATATTTTGCCACCAAACATCCACGACAATATAAATAATGGTAACGTCAAAAGTGCCGACCACAAAAACGCAGGGGCATATAATGCCGCATTATTAAACGCGCTTATTGCACTTTGGACAATGATTGCATCATCAAACATAAACTTGCCTTTTTGTTTTGTTGAATTATGATATAGGTATGTCTGAAAAACAAGCAGTTTTTACCCTGGTCGGTGGACGCGTTAAAATACGGCGCGGAATATACAATCCAACGTCAGATGCAGTATGGCTGTCGGCTTTTGCCGCCGATGCTCGCGCGAAAAATGTTCTGGACGTTGGCGTTGGAACGGGTGGGGCAATATTATGTTTGTTGGCCGCAAATCCAAATATTCAACATGCGGTTGGAATTGATATTTCCAACGATATGTTAAACGAATGCGCACAAAATGCCGAATTAAACAATCACAATATCGAACTTATAAATGCGGATATTATGTCGTGGCGAACATCGCGTACTTTTGATTTAGTTATCACCAATCCACCATATTTTCGTGGTACACCCGCACACCACAATGCGCATCATAATTCCGACATTTCGGGCTGGATAAAGCGGTCGGTCGCGCGTGTCAAACCACGTGGCACAATTTGTACGATTGTTGATGCAAATGTTGTGGGCGATATTATCTCTGTACTGGACACATGTTGTGGCGACATAACGGTTGTTCCGTTATTCAGCAAAAAACAGACCGCCGAACGCGTTTTAATCCGCGCCCGCGTTGGCACACATGGCGGGACGGTCATATATCGGGGTTTGGATATGAACAATGAATTTATACTGCGCGGTGGCTTGACTATTGCCGATACATTTTCTACACTAGGTCAGAAATGCTAAACTTTATCACAAGATATTTTTCGTCTGTTTGGTCACTGATTACGTGGCCCTTTCGCACAATTTGGCATATGATTGCGCGTATCTTTCCATCACGTGAATTTACTGTTATGGACACACCAAGTGGCAACGTTTATACATATCAACAAAGCAGTTTTTGGCGTTTTACACGTTTCTGTGGCAAAATAGGGCTTATTATCTGGGCAGCATGGTCAACATATGTATTCATTTATCACCGTCCAATGTTGCAAAAACGTACCGCACAGTTGGAAGAAATGCGCGCAACACACGATCGCCATATGGCTGATTTGCAAACGTACTTGAATAAGTTTAACGAATTGACGCGCAATCTGAATGTCACCGATGACAAGATTTTACACGCAGACAAATTGAATGATAAACAGAAAGAAGAATTGTTAAACAGTCGCCTTAAAAATTGGGGGGAATTGGACTTTTTACGTACGCGTTTGACCGAAATGTTCACCAATTCAGATTATACCCCCGAATACACAAAAATGGCAGAATTATCAGCAGAATATGAAATCACACGTGCCGAAAATGCGGCATTACATAAACAAAACGAACAAATAACCGAAAACGCATTACTGATTGCCGATGCGGACGCAAAAATTGTTGATGCTGTATCAAAAATGACGACAACTAACATTGACGATTTGCGTCAAAATATGAAAAAGATAAATTCAACAATTACATCACTGGGGTTAAATGAAAGCGCATTGGTTGAAAAGGCGAACAAGTATTCCAGCCCGATGGTTGGTTCCGCGTTCAGCCCAATGCAGTTGGATAAAAATCTGGATCCGAAATATCAGAAATTGGCTGACGGTTTGGAATTGTGGAACGGCTTATCCAAGATGGCACGCATATTGCCGTTGGGCGCACCGGTAAAATCTGTGCGTGTCACATCGGGATATGGCAAACGTAATGACCCATTTACTGGCAAACCGAAACAGCATCGCGGAATTGACTTTGCTGGCAAAATTGGAACCGAACTTATGGCGGTGGCACCGGGGCGTGTTGTTTCCGCCGGCGAACGTGTTGGTTATGGTTTAACGGTTGAGATTGATCATGGGCTTGGTTTCACAACATTATATGCACATTTATCACGCGTAACTGTTGCACGTGGCGACTGGGTTCGTCCGGGAACAGTTGTGGGACTTGGGGGGTCGTCTGGACGTTCAACGGGACCGCACTTGCACTATGAAATTCGGTACAAGGGCAATCCGTTTAACCCCAGCAATTTTGTAAAGGAGTAAAAGGTGTTGGCATTTACTAATTCAGAAGAAAAGCAATCACCAACCGTAATTGGTGCGGGTTGCAAATTGACCGGTGATATCAAAACAGATCACACCGTCCAAATTCATGGCCACATCATTGGCGACGTCTCTGCTACAACCGTCGTAATCGGGCGGGGCGGTCATGTTGAGGGCGCAATAACTGCCGACAATTTGTTTTTACATGGTACATTAAATGGACCGGCGACCGTCAACAACGCGAACATATTTAACGCGGCACAAATGACGGGCGAATTAACATATCGTACATTGAATATCACTGCGAACACCGCACTGGAATGCAAATTGACCAAACGTAAAGACAAGGAAGACAAACATGAATAAAACAGTATCCAAAGTTTATATTGCGGCCGATCATCGTGGGGTGGGGCTGAAATTATATTTAATCGAAATGCTGAACGCAGCGGGTTATACGGTTGTAAATCTTGGCACAGACGACCTGAAAACACCCGTTGATTATCCAGATGTTGCCGCCAAATTAGCAGAAGCAATGTTGGACGACCCGAAATCACGCGGTGTTCTTATCTGTGGCACGGGTGCGGGTATGGTAATTGCCGCCAACCGTTATCGCCATATTCGCGCAACACGCGTTGACCGCCCAGACCAAGCACGCGAAGACCGTATGCACAACGATGTGAATGTTTTGTCATTGGCCGCGGACGACATTGATATTGAAATGGCATTTGTTTGCGCCCAGACGTTCTTGGAAAGCCCATTTGATGCAAGCGAACGCCGCATCCGCAGAATTGAAAAAATATCGTAAAATGGAGAAAAAAATGAAAGAACTGTCCAAAGTCCTTTTTGTGAAAGGTTTCAACGAAGTATATCCATATATTTCAGAACCCAGCAGACAATTTCTTATAGAAATCGCTGCACCTGCGGATGTTCATATATACCCAGCTCTTGATATAATGGAACAAATCAGAAAAACCAAAGTGATAAAATCACTATCTGCGGACACAAGAATTTATGTTTCTTGTGGAGTTGGCGAGAAACTACCAATCCCGACACAATACGCACCTTTTATTCCCACCAGCAAATTTCGCGGCGCAGTACGTGCAGATTTCTTGGATCCATACGATGATTTCAAGACAGTTTCATGGTTCGAAATTTTTGCGTCTGGTCCAACAAAGGAAACTGCAACAGCAAATCTTATGCGCAATATAAGTATGTTGCCAGAATATGAATACCTTTTATATGCTGGTCATGAAGAACAAAATACGCTTACTGGTACATACACATATGCATTATACAATCAAGAACTTTTGCAAAGACGTTCATTGGATCGCATTGCACAGCCGTATTCCAGTTTTAACAAAATTACACCAATCGGCTATTTAACGACCAAGTTTATATATGGTCGTGATGAACAGAGATAAAAAACCGCCCAAACGGGCGGTTTTTAATAAAATCAATCATTACTTTTTGATTACGAAATTCACCAATTTGTTTGGTACTACAATCGTTTTAATGATTGTTGCGCCATCCAGTTTTGTACCAACAGCGGTTTTAGCAGTATTGGTAATTTCATCTTCACTTGCGCCCACCGACACAACAAATTCCGCCGCACGCTTACCGTTTATTGACGCAACGATTGTCATATCGTTCTTGGCTAATTTCGTTTCGTCATATGTCGGCCAATCGGATAATGCCAACATAGTTTTATTGCCTAACTTTTCCCACATTTCTTCGGTCAAATGTGGCGCAAACGGATTCAACACCCGAACCAGCGCGACATACGCGGGGCGGGGCATTTTACCACCAAGAAACGCATTCAGATACTCCATCATCGCGGAAATCGCCGTATTAAATTTCATACCGTCAATACGTTCGGTTACGTCCGCAATCAATTGGTTCATCAACCGTTCTTGTTCCGCGGTCATTGGGTCATCGGTCAAATTGTCCGCCAATGCCTCAACACGTTTCAAGAAACGTTGTACGCCAGCCAGGGCACCTTCGGTCCAGACAACATTGTTTTCCCATGGTCCCAGCGACAAAATCGCAACACGACCCGCGTCTGCACCAACTTTATCAATCAGTTCCGCAACCATAAACCCGTTGCCACGCGACTTTGACATTTTGTATCCGTCATTGCCCATTAACAAACCTTGTGCGGTACGACGTGCATATGGTTCTGGGGTAGTTACCAAACCCAAATCATACAGCGCACGATGCCAAAAACGTGAATAAATCAAATGACGCGTATTGTGTTCGTGACCACCATTATAGTGTGTCACCGGCATCCAATTTTCCATCTGTTCGCGCGAACAAAATTCTTTATCATTTTTCGGATCTAAATAGCGCAGGAAATACCACGATGATCCCGCCCATTGCGGCATTGTGTCTGTTTCGCGTTTTGCTGGCGCACCACAGCACGGGCAGGTTGTATTCACCCAATCAGTCGCACGCGCCAATGGACCTTCGCCATCTTCGGTTGGTGTAAAATCATCCAAACGGGGTTGCAATAATGGCAACTGATCGTCTGGGATTGGCACCCAACCACATTTTTCACAATGCACTAATGGTATCGGTTCGCCCCAATACATCTGGCGCGAAAAACCCCAGTCTTTCAATTTATATTTCGTTGTGCCACGCGCAAAACCATGTTCGGCGCCGTATTTAATTGCAGCCGCAATCGCATCCGCTTTACCCATACCGTTCATAAAGTCGGAATTGATATGTTCGCCATCGCCTTCCCAAACTTTGTCTGGTTCACCACCCGCCAACACTGGAATTATCTTTAAGCCAAACTTTTTAGCAAAATCCCAATCGCGAGAATCATGTGCTGGCACCGCCATAATTGTGCCATATGCATAGTCCACCAACACATAGTCCGAAGTAAACACTGGGATTTCGGTATTGGTATATGGATTTAATGCACGAATACCTTTTAATTCAACACCCGTCTTTTCTTTGGTCGCGTCTGTTCTTTCAATCTCTGTCTTTGCAGCAGACTCTTTGATATAGGCACGAACCTCATCGGCATTTTCAATTTTGCCTTCATCTAACCATTTCTTTAACAACTTGTGTTCTGGCGCAATAACACAGAACGTCACACCGAATATAGTATCTACACGCGTCGTGTAAATCGTCATAACATCATCACCAACACGAAAATCAACATCTGCACCATGTGATTTACCAATAAGGTTGATTTCGTCTTTCTTAATGCGTTCCTCAAAATTAACGTCTTTCAAACCATCAAGCAATTTGTCGGCATATTGCGACAAACGCAGATTCCATTGTAATTTTTGTTTCTTTTCAATGACATTGTGGCAGCGCGGACATTTGTTATCTTCCAATTCTTCGTTAGTAAATGTCGTCTTACAATTATTACACCAATTCATCGGCAATTCGGACTTAAACGCCAAACCTGCCTTAAAGAATTGTATAAACATCCATTGTGTCCATTTGATATATTCAGGATCAGATGTCGGGATACGAGTTTCCGGATTCACCGACCAACCAACACGATCAATCATTTCAGAATAAGACTTCACCAAGTCTTTGGCAACATCAGCAGGGTGCTGACCAATTTTTTTCGCATAGTTTTCTGCGGCAATACCCATTGCGTCAAAACCCATCGGAAATAAAACATCATAGCCACGCGCACGACGAAAACGAACCAAAGCATCCATACCGGAATAATTCATCATATGCCCAGCATGCATACCGGCACCCGACAAGAACGGAAATTCCACCAAAGTATAAAAACGTGGTTTTGACCCATCATTCTTTGGCACAAAGGCACGTGCATCGCGCCAACGGGCCTGCCATTTTGCCTCACGTTCTTGAATTTTCTTCATATTTTCGTCTGCCATCGGACAACTCCATATTGATATATTTGTAATAACCAGCAAATTCTATATTGAAACCCTATAAAATTCAAGGTTTTTTGATAAAAAACGCCCAAAAATTTCCAAAAACGCCTAAAAACCGCTAAAAACTGCAGATTTCCGCCACTTTTACGAGGTTTTAATACGTCAAAACCGCCTAAAACCCGCAGAAATCAGCCACTTTTTACGATTTTTGACCGTAATGGGCAAGGGCGCAAATCACAAAAAATTAGTCCAAAAACACCACACAAGCCAAAAGTGCAGTTTATAAGTTATAACAATATAATATATATGATAATGTAATAAACTGATTCAATTTAATTTGCACATAAATCATATTCACAAAAAACATATCCGAAAAAATATTTTTCAGATAAAAACTTTTCACAAATTTACAGACAAACTTATATGAACACATATTAAGCATTATCATACCATATAATCAACGGCGGTATAATTCATCGTTTTTCATACTTTCTGCGTGTACCACAATATAAAACTATACATAATATACATTATGCGCCTTTTATATATCGTCTTCCCCGCAGATTTCTGCGACTTCTGAATATCTACCAAACTATTATCAAATAAAATTATATCAAACCACCATGACGACAGTCCCAGCAACGGCCAACATACATAAAATTTACCGCCACGCCTATTACATTTATACAATCACCACACATACCAAATTTCAAAATCATTATAACCCATGGTTAAAACACCCCAACCCCAGCAATTCCGCACCTTTCACGACTTACACAACTATTCACAAACAATCAAAAACGCACATTAAAAGCCATAAAAACCGCAGATTTCCGCCAAAAATCAAAAAATTCTGACCACACGACACCAAACACCACCCACAACCCCACACAAAACTATACATAATCACACTGTTTGACCAAACAAAAACCCCGAAAAATCGGGGCAAAACAAATTAAATCACTTTATTATAAATAATATTATTTCTTTTTGATTTTAGTGATTTTTTTGATTTTGCTTAATTTGCCGGTTGCTAACGATTTTACGCTCTTTAAACCCTTGGCTAAATCGCTTTCTTCCACTACACCTGTTTCAACTGGTTTAACCGCACTGCAACAATATGGACATTTCGTTGCCGCATTGCTGATTGTCGATTGACAATACGGACAAGCGTGTGTTGTTGCCGGTTTCTTAGCTTTTGTCTTTGCGACCAAACGAACAATCAGGAATATCGCAAACATTGTTATCAAGAAACTGATAATAGTGTTCAAGAATACGCCGATGTTTATTGTGGCATCAGTGCCGTGACCAAGTGCGATTTTCCAAGCAGAAAAATCAATATCACCCGTCCAAACACCAATCGGTGGCATAATTACGTCTTTGACCAACGAATTTACAACACTGGTCATCACAGACCCAACAATGATACCGACAGCCATGTCGATTGCATTTCCGCGACTTATAAACGCCGAGAAATCTTTGATAAAATTACTTTTTGCCATTTGTGTTCCTTTCTTTTGTGTATGTTTCAATTGCGTCCACCACTTTATTCAGTGTTCGGCGCAAACTTTCGTCTTTGGTTTCCACCGTAATGTCCGCCAACGCATAGATATCATAACGCTCTTTTATCAGTTGTGCCAAGATTTTTTTGCTGTCAGTATGCAACAGTTGTGGTCGTGTATCGCGAAAATTTGTGCGCTTTACCAACAAATCTAAATCTGCTTTTAACCAAATAGTTATTGCATGTTTAAGTAGCATTTCACGCACTGCGGGGGTTATAAACGCCCCCTCGCCCGTAGAGATTACTTTGCATGTGGGTGGCGTGTCCAGCAACCGCTGAACAACACGTTGTTCAACGCGCCGAAATTCTGTTTCGCCGTACATCGCAAAAATATCAACCACACTGCAACCCGCCGCCGCTTCTATTTCCTTGTCTGAATCAACAAAGGGTATTTTAAGGCGACGCGCCAAAGCACGACCAATACTGGTCTTGCCCGCACCCATCAGGCCGACCATTACAATCGGACGATTTGATAAAGATTGTTCTTTCCCTTCCATGCTAAAAGAAATGTTATAAAAAAAATTACCGCCATACAATAAAAATTTATTTGTGCATTTTTTACTTCATATTTGCCAGTTTTATGATACAATGCGTTATAGCGAAACAAAAAAAAACGAGAGAGATAATTATGAAACACATTTCCATTTTGGTGTTATCTATGGTAACAGCAGTGGGCTTTATGCCATATGGTGCGGACGCTGCACCTATTTCACGTTTTCAATCAAACGGTGTTATTGCGAATAATATTGCCGCAATGCAACATTCAATCATGTTGAATACGTTTGATAATTTTGGTGCCGAACTTGATTTGGGCGAATATTCCGAATACAAAGAAAATGCCATGACCAATTACGATGAACCATGTAATTGCGACCCAATATATGGCGAAATGTTGTTCTATGGTGAATATGGCGACGATAATGGTGTGCCAAAAGAAGAATCGGGTCATAATGGTGGCGATATAACCGATTCCAACTATAATTGGTTCACATGGCAACATACCCAAGATAAAGCGAAATTATCCAGTTATGACAAAATAGATTCCAGATATGATTTGATTTCAATGGGCTTTGCAAATCAGCCATTGAATCTAGACAACGGCTTTTCACAATTCGGTGGCTTTGGTGGCATAATACTTGCACGTGAAGATGCCGATACCGTTGAATTCACCGAAAACGGCGGTTTCATCGGTATATTCCAAGGTTATAACATCCACAGATTCCATATCACTGTGGCTGGTGATGCCGGATTATTGTTCAGCGACGCGAAATCATCACTGGGCGATTATGACTTTATGAATTTCTGGGCGGGTGTTGCGGCGAACGCATCATACGATATTGTATTATCTAAACGTTTGATATTGGAACCGGGTGCATACGCTGGATATACATACATATATTCCAATGGTTATGAATCCGACACCGGACACGAATTATCGTTAAATGGTTCACATATGATTGAGACTGCACCATCGTTACGTGCAATATTAAACTTCAACGACGGTTGGTTTGGCGCCGCATCTGCACGCTATGTGTTTAATTTCCCATACGTTGGCGATATCAAGGTTGCTGGCGCAACAATGCCGGATTTGGAATTGAAAGATTACAGTGAATTTGAATTATCTGTACACAAGAACGCCGAACGGTTTGGTTTTTCAGCAACCGTTGGTTACCACAACGGCGGCCGTACCGGTTGGATGGGTGAAATCCAGATACGTTACGTGTTTTAATAAAACCGCCCATTTGGGCGGTTTTTTATTAGCAGAACAAATCTGTTTAGTCTAAATTTGCCAACTGTTCCAATTGGTCGGCGGCAATAAGCGCATCAATCATTTCGTCTAACGCTTCACCGCCCGCCAAAATATCATCCAGTTTATACAACGTCAGTTTTATACGATGATCGGTGACGCGTTGTTCTGGAAAATTATATGTGCGAATTTTTTCACTTCTATCACCCGAACCAACCATTGAACGCCGCGACGCATTTGACGCATTCATCTGTTCCATACGTTGCTTTTCGTACAGCTTCGAACGCAATACCGCCATTGCGGTTGCTTTGTTCTGAATCTGGGAACGTTCATTTTGACACGTCACAACAATACCCGATGGAAAGTGCGTAATACGAATTGCAGAATCGGTTTTATTAACGTGCTGACCACCCGCACCGGAGGCGCGGAAAATATCGATACGAATATCTTTATCTTCAATCACAACGTCAATATCTTTTGCTTCGGGCATTACGGCAACCGATGCCGCAGAGGTGTGAATACGACCGCCAGCCTCGGTTTCCGGGACACGCTGTACACGATGAATACCCGATTCAAATTTCATACGCGCGTATGCACCAACACCATCTATCTTGAATACAATTTCTTTGTACCCATGTAACGAAGTTGGATTTTCTTCGATAATTTCAATCTTCCACCCATGGCGCAACGCATACGATTTATATTGATTAAACAAATCGCCCGCAAACAACGCAGACTCTTCACCACCAACACCCGCGCGAATTTCCATAATCACACTATTATCGTCCGCAGCATCACGTGGCAACAACGCAATTTGTAATTTCTTTTCAATTTCTGGCAACGCGTGGTTTAACTCTACCAACTGTTCCGCGGCAATTGCGTGCAGTTCTGGGTCATGTTCCATTTCCGTTGCGTCCGCGATACCCAGGGTCGTTTGAAAATATTCATTTATCAACGGCAATATCTCGTTCAAACGGGAATATTCTTTTGATAAACGCGTCAATTCATCGCCCGAAACCGTACCCGAGTTCATTTGGGCTTCGATTTCTGTTGCGCGCGTCTGAATATCTTTTAACTTCTGTTCAACTATCATTTTATTATACCGTTTTTAACAATTTTATGGTGTCCGCAAGCGACATTTTTTCCTGGTCACCAGTGGCCATATTTTTGACCATTATTTGTTGAGAACTTACTTCATCTTCGCCAATTATTAAACTGTATTTAGTTTTTATTTTGTCTGCGTATTCAATTTGGTTTTTGAACTTCTTGTCCGCATCTAAATACACTGTTGTGGCGATATTTTTATCGCGCAAAGCATTCACAACATTCATCGCAAACGGAACTGACGAATTACCCATCGGCAGCACCGCCGCAACGATTGACGCATCGAATTTTTCTAAATCTATTTTGCCAGATTCAACTAAGGAAACAAAGATTCGCGAAAAACCAATCGCCGCCCCAACCCCGATTATCTTGGTCTTGCTGAACTTTTCAGACAAATTAGCATAACGACCACCGCCGGCCGCCGTTCCAAGTTCTGGGAATGATGACAATTTAAATTCAAATACCAACCCGGTGTAATATGCCAAACCACGTGTAATCGACAGGTCAATTTCAGCATTTTTAACACCAAAGTCTTGTAAAACTTTCATAAAATCATTCAGTTCTGTAATGGCGGCATCCAAGTTATCAGACTTGTTCACAAAATTCTTGTAACCAGTTACAAATACTGATTTTATTTCATTTTCCAGTTTTTCGTTTTTAAGCACATCTGACAGCCCTTCGGCGAAGTCTTCGTCGCCCATTTTGTCGCGTTTGTCGATAAGGATAAAGATGTTCTTTTTTTGGTCCGCATTTAATCCCAAATAATCGAACAATGCATCCCAAAATGGTCGTGAACCGATACGAACATAGTTATCACCGATGAATTCAGAAACCGAATTTAATGTGCGCTGAATTACCGATATAATTTCAGCATCATAATTCGTGGACAATGTGTTGATACCCATAATATCCATATCCATCTGGTAAAACTCACGATAGCGTCCGCGTTGTGCGCGTTCACCACGATAGCGTTTAGAAAACTGACTTGCACGAAATGGGAACGTTAAATCGTTCAGGTGACCCGCGACATATCGCGACAGACCAACCGTTCCGTCATAGCGCAAACCCATTTTTGTATCGCCCTTTTGAAACAGAAACATTTGGGTTTCGATTTCGTCCCAGTTATCTTTATCTGTTAAAACTTCGGCACGTTCAATAGCCGGCAAATCCAAATTAGAAAATCCGGCAACACGCAGAATTCCCAGCATTCGCGCCGCGCATTCATCGACAAAGCGTTGCGCAACTGGCGATAATTCTATAAATCCCGACAAAGGTTTTGTTGGTTTTAATTCCATTTTATTTATTCCTATGTTTAATATTTACGGAAAACCGTATGCATTTTGCATACATTATATCACAAAATTAGAGTAAACGCTAGAAGCACACACCCGCACGGGCGTGATGAAAAAACAATGAAAAAGAAACCATATTTTTATTCATAGCGACTCAAATATAGCCCAAAAATTTACGATTTCAAGCACTAAAAATATTTATGTAATTCCGCTCCATGCTGATTCAGCCACCGTTTAGCGCGTTCAACACCAAAGCCATACAATTCAGAAACGGTTGCCCAAAACGCCGGCGAATGATCCATGTGACGTCGGTGTGCCAATTCGTGCATGACGACATAACGCATTACATTAATGGGCGCGAAAGCCAATCGCCACGACAGCGACATTGTGCCGGTGGTCGAACAACTGCCCCAGCGACTTGTTGTATCGTGTGCGACAATACGCGTGGGCCATAAATCACGTGGCGCGGAACGCACCATTTCACGCGCAGTTTTTATAAATTCAGCCTTTACAAAATTACGTACACGCGATTCGAACATTTCCACATCACCCCCAACAACCAGCGTTGCATGCATATCATCGTGAACAATAAATTGATTTGTGCGTCGCAACGCATCGTGCTGTAATTCAACCACACGCCCCATAATTTCGATTGTACCACCGGGCACAACGGTCTGTTTTTGTGGTGCGTGCGCGAAAATATTTTCAATCCAACGGCGCTTTGACTCAATAAACTTTAATACCGAAGCATTTGATGAAATCCACGGCTTGCTGACACTTATCTCATGGGTTGGCGCAGTTTTTGGGCGCAGTGTGATATTACGCGCGCCACGCCGCGTGGTGATAACGATTGGAATATGCTCACCTGACGAAGATATAAAGACATTTTCCGACATATTATTTTTTTATCTGGCTGATTATATCGTGTGCAATTTGATTTGCATCAAAACCCAAAGATGAATACACCGCCCCGCCAGCACCCGATAACCCAAATTGATTTATACCAACGACCGCATCGGCAAACTCGAACCATGGGGATGTCGCTGCCGCCTCAATCGCGACGACATATCCACGCAGAATTTTTTGTTTATAGTTTGCATTTTGTGCACGAAAATATTCAACAGAAGGCATACTGACCACCTGGACATTATCACCGATGATTTTTGCAACATCAACCGCCAGTGGCACTTCGGAACCCGTTGCAATAAGTGTTATGCGCACGTGCGAAGATTTTGCCGGCTTTATAATATATGCACCACGCGCCAACTCTGCGCCCACTGGGGACGGAATATTTTTGATTTTCTGGCGCGACAGGACGATACAAGACGGTCGCGATTTTTCACGCAACGCACGATGCCATGCGGTTGCAACCTCTGCCATATTACACGGACGAAAAACGTTCATATTCGGTATCAAGCGCAACGAAGGTAATTGTTCAATTGGCTGGTGCGTTGGGCCATCTTCACCAACTGCGATACTGTCGTGTGTCAAAACATAAATCACCGGCAGTCCCGACATTGCGGCGATTCGCATCGCGGGTCGCATATAGTCAGAAAACACCAAAAAAGTAGACCCAAACACATGCAACCCCGCCGCCGCCATACCATTCATTATTACAGCCATTGCGTGTTCACGTACACCATATTCAATAAAGTTTCCAATAAACGCACCAGGCGTAATTGCCACCGAATTTTTGGTCCAAGTATTCGTGCTGGATCCCAAATCCGCACTACCCCCAATGATATTCACACCAGCGCGCAAAAGTTCTTCGATAAACAGTCCCGACATTTCGCGCGTTGACATATCGGCCACTGGGCATGCTATTTTTACATCCGACATATCAATTGGTTTTTGTGGTAATTTTGGTGCCGCCGGACGCGACGCCACATCCGCCCATAACTTTCGACCCGTTATTGAATCCAGTTTTTTGATTAAACGTTCCAATTCATCGGAATCCAACGCCAAACCATGCGCACGCGACATTCCAGCAAGCGAAGAATATTTTCCAACAATTGTTTTACACTGAATAAAAGTCGGCATCGATGAGGCGCGCGAATCGGCAATTGCGCGACTTATTTTTTCACCATCCGAACCATCCACCGAAATAACGTTCCAACCCGCCGCACGCATACGCGCCGGCACATCCACATCGGTAATTGCAACACCATCAATCGTTACACCGTTGTCGTCCCATAATAATACTAAGTTGTTCAATTTATATTGTCCGGCAAACGCAATCGATTCGTTTGCAACCCCTTCGCTTAAATCGCCATCACCGCAAAGACAGTATATACGCGCATCTGACTTTTGAATTTTGCCCGCCAATGCAAGACCAACCGCATTACCAACCCCCATACCCAACGGCCCCGTTGTTGCGTCAACACCGTCAATTCCGTATTCTGGATGTCCCGGTAAACCACCAATTTTACGGAAAGATGTAAGTTTGCCAATATTATATCCCGCCAATTTCAACGTGGCATATAACATTACCGACCCATGCCCCGCCGACAAAACAAAACGATCAATTCCACGTCGCATAAAATTTGCAAAAACCGCAGTAATTATATCTGCCGCACCAAGCGCAATACCCACGTGTCCAGACTTGGCCGACAATATCGCCCCCAGTGCGTCTGCACGCACTGTATTTGCCATATATTGTAAAGAGTTGGCATCATAAGTCATTTTATGGTATTATATCATAAAATAGAGGCACATAAAATGTTAAAAATTTGGACAGACGGTTCTTGTTTGGGAAATCCCGGCCCGGGCGGTTGGGCCTTTGTTGCGACAGACGGCGAAAATGTTGCGGAACGTTGCGGTGGCGAAAAGAATACAACAAATAATCGTATGGAATTAATGGCGGTGATACGCGCACTGACTGCGGCGCACCGACATAACGCGGTTGAAATTCATACCGACAGCCAGTATGTCAAAAACGGCATGCAGACGTGGATGAAAAATTGGAAGAAAAACAATTGGCGCACTGCGGATAGAAAACCGGTAAAAAATCAAGACCTGTGGCAACAGTTGGACGAATTAGCTACACACGTTGAAATTCATTGGGTTTGGGTACGCGGTCATAATGGCGAAGAATACAACGAACGTTGCGATGAATTGGCACGTGGTCACGCCGAAACATTGAAATAACCCCAAATATTATTTCGTTGACAAAATGGGGATATGTGTTACAATTTAAGTGTGTAAGACAAAGACACGGACTTTTAACCACAAACCCGGGGGGCGAGCCATGGATGATGTCAAAAAAGTAAACTTATTCCCATCGATTGCTGGTAAGTATGATAAATACTATAAATTGGTCGAGCATTGTTTTGACTGTATCGAAAAAATGAGTACGCAAATTCAACGTATTCAGCAAGATACAAGCATGTCAATCATCGAAAAACAGAAAAAAATCATGCGATGCCAAGACAACATCAACGAAAGTAAGGCCGAAATAGAAAATACACGGCTTTATCTGCAAGTACGCGGTGCTTGGACATCGGCAATGGAAGCAAGACTTGAAAAAGTAAGATAAATAAAAACGGCGTTTCGCCGTTTTTATTTATGAAAGCCAGTCGCAACGATAAACATTTCCACGCTGTCTTTGCGTGATGCAGGTGGCTTTACTTGCTGGACTGAATCAAAGTTATTTTTCATTTGCCGTATCAAATCGCCCGTTGATCCGCCGGTGAACGATTTTGCAACAAACGCCCCACCCGGCTTTAACGCATGTAATGCGAAATCCAGCGCATATTCCAACAACACCATTTGACGTAAATGATCCGTCTTTTTATGACCAACCGTGTTTGGTGCCATATCCGACATAACAACATCGACCGTACCATTACCAATTTCATCAGAAGACAATCCCAATTCAGATTCCAGCCAGCGCAACGCTTCGTCCGTTGTAAAATCGCCCTGATAGAAAACAACGTTTGGAATTGGCCTTATTTCCAACAAGTCCATCGCAAAAATCTTTGACCGTGGATACTCACGTGCGACATATTGCGACCACGAACCCGGCGCAGCACCCAAATCAACTACTACCTGACCATTTTTCAAGAAATGAAATTTTTCGTTCATTTCAATCAGTTTATATGCCGCCCGCGCCCGATAACCGTCATGATGTGCGCGCGCAACGTATGGGTCAGATGCCTGGCGCTGAAGCCACGCAACCGAAGATTTATGCTGTGCAATTTTTTTATTTAGTATTTTCATGTAATGTGTAATATGCGTTAATCCGTTCTTTTTGACGCAGATAAAACTTCATTGCGCGCGTGTACGCACTGGACTTATCGTCATTCACAGGAAACGAAAACCCTTTAATTCTTCCGTTTTTATATGTTACAAGTATATTATACGCTTCAATTTGTTCACCGTCAGCCCTGTCCGCAACCTTAAATCTACTTGGAAAAGTTATGCCCACTGGTGTTGGACTAAAAGTATTTTTTATAACTGCTGCTAAAAGACTTGCCATTTTATTTATACCCCTATACTGTACGCGATTCTCTTATTTCGTATTTTCATTACGATGTAATCTGTTATATTCCCGGACCTTTGCGCGCTGGCGACGATAAAAGTCCATTGCACGTTTATACGCACGGTCATTTGACACCAATTCCCAATGGTCGTTGTCCACCGGAAAAGTGAACTCTTTGTGTTTATTGTTTTTATATGTGACTTCGACCGTATAAGCCTCAACCCGTTTACCCACATCACGATAGAACACTGTGAACGCACGTGGTAAACACACGTCTATTGGTTGATTATTGAAAATATTGCTTATAAACTCTTTGATAATAGCCATCTGATTACACCTTTCACCTTTTTTAAGCATCTGTTTCCATTATTTCATTCCCCCCGGCATTGTGCCAGCCGTCTGCATACGTTGCATTACGGCCTCCATTCCACCCATACGTTGAATCATTGCCATTTGCTGTTTCATTTTAGTGTATTGCTTGATAATATGTTCAACTTCGCGCACTGTACAGCCCGCCGTTTCCGCAATACGTGCCTTGGCATTAGCAAAAATCTTTTCTGGGTCGGCACGTTCAGCGATGGTCATTGCTTCAAGTATTTTAATTTGAGAATCAACACTGCCGTCTTTGATTTTTTCCTTCATAGCATTAACAGCGCCCGACATACCCGGCACCATTTTCAACAGACCGCTAAAATTGCTCATTTTTTTAATCTGTTTCAGTTGCGCCAACATATCATTTAAATCAAATTCACCCGACATCATGCGCTGGGCTGTTTCCTTCATACCCGATGGCATTTTTGGTTCTTGTATCTCACTTTCAATCGATGTTGCTTTTTCATCAACTGGTGCTTTTGTTGTTTTCTTTTTTCCGAAACCAAACATTTATTACTCCTTTTATTTCTTGTAATCTTATTTTACCGAACGCGGTTTGTCCAGATACTTCTTTAAATATTGTCCGGTCAGTGATTCCGAAACCGCGGCAACCTGTTCCGGTGTACCCGCTGCCACCACACGTCCGCCATTGATACCACCACCCGGACCCAAATCAATTATCCAATCGGCCGTTTTAATAACTTCCAGGTTATGTTCAATCACAATTACCGTATTGCCCGCGTCCACCAATTCGTGTAATACCGACAACAACAATTTAATATCTTCGAAATGAAGACCCGTTGTTGGCTCGTCTAAAATATAGATTGTTTGACCGGTACTGTGCGCTGACAATTCGCGCGACAGTTTTATACGTTGTGCTTCGCCGCCCGATAAATCAAGTGAACTTTGGCCCAGTTTGATATAGTCCATACCGACCCGGCGCAACAATTCCAATTTACGTTTAATCTTTGGAACGTTGATGAAATAGCGATATGCCTCTTCCACCGTCATATTTAACACATCGGCAATCGATTTACCCTTGTACTTTACCGCCAAAGTTTCTTCGTTATAACGCGTTCCGTGGCACTTGTCACATTCGACATATACGTCCGCCAAAAAGTTCATTTCAATCTTTATCTGACCATCACCTTGACATGCTTCGCAACGACCACCCTTAACATTAAATGAGAAACGACCCGGTGTATAACCACGCGCCTTGGCCTCTGGCAATTCCGCAAAGAAATCGCGAATGTCCGAAAATACACCGGTATATGTTGCCGGATTACTGCGCGGCGTACGCCCGATTGGTGATTGGTCAATATCGACCACTTTGTCCACATTTTCCATACCACGCACAGTATCGTGAGCTCCTGTCTCAATCTTGGAATTATACAGTGCGCGCATCAAAGCCGGATATAACGTATTCAGCAACAATGTCGATTTGCCAGATCCCGAAACACCCGTCAGTGCTATAAACTTGCCCAATGGAAACTCAACATCTATATTTTTAAGGTTGTTCGCCCGCGCCCCAGTAATTGTGATTGAATTGCCATTGCCCGCGCGCCGTTTTTTTGGAACATCTATCTTGCGCTTACCCGCCAAATATTGCCCCGTCAAAGAATCTTTACATTTAATAACCGCGTCTGGCGTACCCGCAACAACTACGTTTCCACCATTTATGCCCGCACCACGACCAATATCAACCAAATAGTCAGCTGCACGCATCGCGTCTTCGTCATGTTCAACAACGATGACCGTATTATCCTTGTCCCGCAGCATTTTTAACGTTTCCAGCAATTTATCATTATCACTTTGGTGTAAACCAATTGACGGTTCATCCAACACGTACAGAACACCCGACAAACCACTGCCGATTTGTGATGCAAGTCGAATACGTTGCGATTCGCCACCCGATAATGTTCCCGCCATACGCGACAACGTTAAATAACCCAAACCAACATTTTGCAAAAAATGCAAACGACTTGTGATTTCACGCAATATCACACGCGCAATATCGTTTTCTTTTTGGGTTAAATGATTCGGCAAATCGATAAACCATTGTAAAGAATCATCAACCGCCATATCACAGACATCAATAATGTCTGCACCATTTATTTTTATGCACAATGCTTGGATATTAAGACGCTTGCCATGACACATTGGACATGGTTTTGCAGATTGATATTTTGCAATTTCTGCGCGCATCATATCTGATTCAGATTCTCGCCAACGACGTTCCAGATTTGGTATTACCCCTTCATAAGGCTTTTCATAAACAAACCCGTTCCAGTTTATTTTCATCGGCTCATCACCACTGCCGTACAAGACAAGATTTTTCTGTTCGGCGGTCAATGTGTGCCATGGTTTTGATAGTGGAATCTTGTATTTCTTGTGTATTGCATCCAACAAATGATCATACTGGGTCAACATTCCGCCACGCGACCATGGTGCAATCGCACCACCCAATATGGACTTTGACGGGTCGGGAACGACCAAATCGGGCGAAAAATCCAATTGTACACCCAAACCGTCGCACGCCTGGCATGCACCCATTGGCGCATTAAACGAAAATAAACGTGGTTCAATTTTCGGAACAGTGAAACCACTGACGGGACAAGCATAATTTTGTGAATATAAAGTGTCTTCATTGGTATCCAAACGGCGAACCAATACCGAGCCCGGAACCAATCGCAACGAACCCTCAAATGATGCATACAGGCGCGAACGAAACTCTTCAACGTCTGATTCAGACGCGTCTGTCGCCGGCATGGTCAAACGGTCAACAATCACAAATATATTGTGCTTTTTGTTTTTATCCAATGGTGGCACCGATGCCAAATCAAATAATTCACCATCAATAATCGCGCGAACATAGCCCTGCTTTATCAAAAACGCGATTTCTTTTCTGTATTCGCCCTTGCGATCGCGAACCAACGGTGCCATAACATAAATCTTTGTTTGCGACGGAATTTTCATCGTCCAATCAACCATTTCGGCAATCGTCTGGGATTTAATCGGCAATCCAGTCACTGGCGAATATGGCACGCCAACACGCGCCCACAACAAACGCAGATAGTCATAAATCTCGGTCACGGTACCAACCGTTGAACGCGGGTTTTTTGATGTAGTCTTTTGTTCAATTGAGATTGCAGGCGACAACCCTTCGATAGTATCAACATCAGGTTTTTTCTGCATATCCAAAAATTGACGTGCGTATGAAGATAAACTTTCAACATAACGACGTTGACCTTCGGCATAAATGGTATTAAAAGCCAGTGATGATTTACCCGACCCAGACACGCCAGTAAAGACCACCAATTTATTTTTTGGTATGTCCAAATCGATATTTTTAAGATTATTTTCGCGTGCACCGCGAATTTTTATAACGCCACTCATAGTACGTAATATAAATCAGATGTTTGAAATTTCAACCGCCATGACGGCGGTTGTTTTATTGTTTATTATTAGTCGCCGCAACTGGTTTCATCAGATTTTCTTCACTTATTGCAACCTTGGCATTACGGCTTGCCTTTACCGTTGGTGCCAATTTACCGTTCACCCAGAAATCGATACCGGCAACATTACCAAATGTTCCACGATACCCCGCGCCCGTCGGCATATAGTACACATCGCCCGGAGCCAAGATTTTTGTGAATACAATTTTACCACGTGCGTTTTCAATTTGGACCCACGTGCCAACATCACCTGCTGTTTTATTTGCTTGTAATATAATTGTTGCCTTGCCACGATTTTCCGTACCGAACAGCTCGCGTACTGGTTGGGTATATGCTGGTTCGGACGGTTCGCTTGATATCACAATCTGTGCATCATCAACCGACAAATCTTCTGTTTTGCTGTCCGAGCCACTGAATATGATAATCAGCAAGATTATAAGCAACAACAAGCCGCCCGCAACCCCAGATGCCCATTTCCAGTGTTTGACAATATATGCCCATGCGTCTTTGCACATTGGCACAATTTTCTTGAAATCAAACTTTGGCGCGTCGTTTTCCGATTTTTTCACAACCAAAACAGGTTCTTCACCCTCGTTCGCGACCAAACCCAGTTCGTGCTTTATTTTTGTAATGACTTCGTTTGGATCCAAACCCAATTCAATTGCATAATTACGCGCAAAGCCTAAAATGTAAACAACCTCTGGCAGTGCGGTATAATTGCCATCTTCTAACGCCTGCAAGAAATCTTCACGAATGCATAACTGTTTGGCAATAGTCTGTAATTCGCGTTTACGACGACCCGTTGTGCGCGCATTTCGCAACATTTCACCCGCAGTCATTTCTGTGGTTGGTTTAACTTCGATATTTGTATCTGTAATAACTTCGTCCATATTGAACCCCCGATTTTCACCATTATCATAGAATCTATATATTCAATTCGCAACCCCAAAATTCACAAATTTCACGTTTCAGATCATTTACATCTGTAATAGAATTTACCCGTACACGAAACTCAGATGAATTAGGTAAACCACTGCTGTACCACGCGGCGTGCTTACGAAACATCATAACCGCCGAACGCGCCCCGTAATATTCAATAGTGTATTCCAGGTGCTTCAGTACAACCAGCCCGATATTATCCGGCACCGTCCCACCCGCGATTTCAGTCAATGCCCATGGACGCCCAAGTAGTCCGCGCCCAATCATCACACCGGCATAGCCCAAATTTTCCGCATTAGCCACATCATCTGGTGTACGAATATCACCATTTGCGATTATCGGAATTGGCGCATCGTGCACATCGGGCAACTCCGCTTTTCCCAGATAAAGTTGTGAACGTGTACGACCGTGCAGCGCGGCAAATTGTACCCCGCACCCCGCAGCCACATTGACTAATTTCAGCCAATCAATATGTTTATCATCCCATCCCAAACGCGTCTTTATTGATACTGGAACTTGTACAGCACGCACAACCGCCGACATTATTTCTCTCGCCAATTTATGATTCCGCATAAGGTACGCACCGGCATTTGCACGGGTCGCAACCTTTGGTACCGGACATCCCATATTTATATCTATCCACTTTGCCCCAGCATCTTGTAAAATCTTTGCGGCTTCCGCCATCAGTATCGCATCAGCCCCAAAAATTTGTGCTCCAATCCGCCCCTCGTCATCATACCGGTCAAAATTTCGCGGACAATTTTTATGCGCCGCAACAAGCGAATGACACGATATCATTTCTGTAACCAACGGATTTTCCGGTGAAAATTCGCGAATAATTCGACGAAACGGACGATCCGTCACGCCCGCAAGTGGTGCAGCAAAAATTTGATTATTACTAAACATTTGTGATATAATACACGCAAGATGGAAAAAATCAAAAATTTCTTTGGGTTTATTGGTCGCGCTTGGACGGCTGGTCCACGTGGCAAATTGGGTATTGCTTTTGCGATATTTGCCCTTTTTATGTTTATTCGTATGTTTATGGGCGATATGAATATCCAACGGTTTGTTATGAACGCGTGGAACCTGAACCGCGAACGCGCCGAATTGGCCGAACGGGAACAGGAACGGGACGTATTGCAACATCACATTGAATTGTTAAAGAACGGTTCACCCGACTATGTCGAAGAACTGGGGTTACAATATCTGAATATCGGCGATCCAAAGTTCAAGATTCTGAAAATATAAAAACCGACAAATGTCGGTTTTTATTTTAGTTCAGAAACATTATTGTTGCATTCAGATACGTTGCAAAACACATCCATATAATATATGGCCATACCAGGTAATATGCCGCCCGACTAAACGTACGAAACGCGCGCGCCATATAAATCGACACAACAATAAGAAATATCAATACCAACAACGCGATTGCTGACATATGCAACCCAAAGAACACATATGACCACAGTACGTTTAATATCATTTGCCCGAAAAACAACCAATATGCGTTCGATTTACTGACACGCTTATTGTCTTTCTTTATCATTACCAAGTATAATGCAATACCCAACAAAACGTATAAAATCGTCCACGCAACACTGAACACCCATCCAGCCGGCGTCAGTATAGATTTGGACAATTCGTTATACCAAACGTTCGACGCGCCATGTGGAGTAAAAAATACACCGATTGCGCCCGGAATAAACGAAATGATTTCCGCGAAAATAAAAGTCCAAAATTTACTCATAATTTCCCCCTTTTTAATTATGACAATGGTATTTTAGCACACCAAAACCGATTGTTGTATAGGAACGGAAACACAAGACAAAACACAAAATTTACGTGATATGCTTGAATTTAACGTTTTTTTGTTGTAAAATACGCGCAACGCGCCCATGGCTCAACTGGATAGAGCAACAGATTTCTAATCTGTGGGTTGCAGGTTCGAGTCCTGCTGGGCGCGCCAGAAACATAAAACCACACGAAACATTTGCATTTATAAAAAAGCATGTTATAATAGCACGCATTCGGGGTGTAGCTCAGCCTGGTAGAGTACTTGGTTTGGGACCAAGGTGTCGGAGGTTCGAACCCTCTCACCCCGACCAGAAAATTGAAATCGACTTAATGCCGATTTTTATTTTGCCAATGTTATAACATATTGAAATATTGGCAATTTTATAAACAAAACAAACCTGACACTGATTGTTTTTCATAACAATTGTTGACAAACATAGAATTTTGTATATATTATATACAAAAAACCAAGGGGCGTTTATCGCCTTAAAAAAACGACTATGAATGCAAAATACACATTATTGATGACAATACCACTGTTGTTGGCCGGATGCAGAAACGGGCACGAACGGGAAAGTGTTGTCCAACGCATATCTGGTAAAATGATTATTGCAAAAGACGTGGATACTGGCGCAGAAAAAATTTTTGATTTTAGCACCTCGCACCCAACCGTTTATCACGAACATAAACACAATAAAAGAACCATTGATGTTTCTGATTTGCAATATATCCAACCAAACGACACTGTTTCCATTTCACGTTGTTTATTGTTCAAGTATAAACACAACATTGAATTTACAATAAGTCAGATGGGTTCTAAATTATGGTGCAATTCTGATAGCTTAATAGCACGACGACAACAGAGGCAACTTCAATACAGACAAAAATAATCCTCAAGATAACAAGCATAAAATAAAACGGCCTCGTGCCGATTTTTTATTTTTCAATAGTTCAAAAAAAACTGCAAAATTTTTGTATTTTTGAACACACTGTGTTATAGTGCCCAATATGAAACGCGACATTTATATTTTTCGGCATGGCGAAACCGACTACAACCTCAACAAGCAAATGCAAGGTTGGTTGGATATACCACTTAATAAAAACGGCATTGACCAGGCAAACCTTTTATCAGAAAAAATGTCCAATATAAAATTGGATTGTGTTTATTCGTCGCCGTTATCGCGCGCATTGGACACAGCAAAAATAGTTGCACACAATACCAAGGTTATAACCGACGATGGTTTAAAAGAATGGAACTTCGGTGTATTTTGTGGAAAAATCATACACCTTACTGACGCGCCCGCCGATACACCAATTGACATGAGCACAGATATTGTAAATATGCCGTCTGCTTTACTGGCAAACGACGATTATGTGCCACAGGGTGGCGAAAGTTATAATATGTTTAAACAACGTGTATGTGATACCATTGCCAATATTATGAAAAACACAGACGCAAACACTATCGGCATCTCAACACATGGTGGTGTTATAAAAATTTTGATAAAACAATTCACTGATTTAGATTGGCCACGTGCCGGCATTCCAAATGCAGAATATTTAAAAATGCAATGGGATGGCAAAAAACTGATTGTCCCGGAACCCCGCCCATACTGGTTGTCCCCTATCAATAATATGATAACAAGAAAATATCATATGGCAGACAGATAGAGCTTTTTGATTTTTTATTTTCCCCTTGTATGAACATACATAAAAGTTTTAATATTACTTATATGGCAAGGGGAATTTTTATATTTATCGCGTTAGTTATGATGAACGCGGGTGTTGCAAGCGCCGCGTCTGTACGTGGTGTATCATCCGCAACGCGTGGTGGTATCGCCACCGCACAAAATCAAAACGTCAACCCCGCGGCCAGTTATACATACAACTATATGTACCCGTATATGAATAATGATATGCGGACAACACTGAAACCAAATGACGCAACATCTCAAAGCACCAGTCCCATAAACGCGGTCGTTCGCACAGAACAACTTGCCACACCACGTCGCGTTGTTCCACGTAAAAACGTCACGGTTGCAAGCCCAACAGATACTAATACTTCTGTTGCGCGTTCCGCGACAAATACAACCACAGCAAATGCGCGCCGTGTTGTTCCACGCCGTAACACAATTTCAACATCATCGAGCGCGAACTTGGCACGCGCCACATCGCGCGTTGAAAACAGTGTCTTTGCCACCGTTGATAAAAACGCAACAAAAATGGTGTCTTCATCACGTTGCTTGGCGGACTATACTGAATGTATGAACCGTTATTGCGTGCAAGAAAACACCGCATACAACAAATGTTATTGCAGTGCAAAACTGGCGCAAATTGATGCTGAATACGAGCCACAAATTGATGCATTGGCTCAACAACTTGTTGCATTACAATACGGCAACAACTCTACCAACAACGCTGAATTAAACGCATATTGGACAAGTGTCTTTGGACAATATTCTGGTGGTGACACATGGGCGAACCTGGACGATGCATTAAACATTGATTGGGCTTCGATGGAAAGTCGCGTTCGCGGTCAAAACGCATTTATAACCGGCCATGAATATTGTGTCCAGCATATTTCAGGTTGTTTTTATATGGCATCAAACCTGCGTGATGCATATCGTTCATCGATTGCCAAAGATTGTGCCACATACGAGGCGCAATTAAACAAACTTAAAACCGTTGCGGAAAGTGTGATACAGGCATACAAAGAATGATTTCATGTACTGCAATATATTTCCAGACATGTAATCAAAATCGCAATGGAACACGCAAACGCGCCCTATTTCATATTTTCACACATCATGTTATGCCGATAAATATTGCGCGCTAAATCATCACTGATGACACGCCAATCCGATTCGCGCCCATATATTTTGTCGCACACGACGGGTGCACAAACACTATTCGGCAATTGTGTATTTCTCGTACAGGATGCGCCGAATATCACCAACCCCAGTATGTAAAGCCATTTCATTTGTTTGTTCCATAATTTTTGTATTCGTAATAATTTTTTCATAATTTGCATTGTCAATCTGCGCGCGGCATTTTACACCGCCCACATGTATTCCAATCAGATACACAAAAAAAATCGCGACACCAACCAGCATCGCGTAATAAACGTATTTCATATTCGATTTTATTTTTTATTCTATCCAAACTTGAACACTGTCATCACCGGATACAGTGTCTTGTTTTCCGTATGATAACGAGTACAACTTGCCGTCCTGTTTTTTATTACCTTTGGCCCCCACATTATCATCAACAGAAACAACATCAATTGGTTTATCCCCCGACAACAAAACGATATCACCAGACACATCCGATTCAACAACCGATGCAGTTTTTCCACTTGCGATATATGTACCAACGACCGCAACAGCCACGACAAAAAGCATTACTATTTTATGAAACATTTATCGCCCTTTCATGAATATTATATCACAAAAAGGGCGATAAACAAATTATTATACGAAAAATATTATTGATTCATCGAACCAAAGAAATCATCATTAGTCTTCGTCAAACGCAACTTGTCCAACAAGAATTCCATTGCTTCCAACGTACCCATTGGATTAATGATGCGACGCAAGACATACATTTTTGACAACGTTTCCTTGCTGACCAACAAATCTTCTTTACGCGTACCAGACTTTGTAATATCAATTGCCGGGTAAACACGTTTATCGGACAATTTGCGATCCAAGATGATTTCGCTGTTGCCTGTACCCTTGAATTCCTCGAAAACAACTTCGTCCATTTTGGAACCAGTATCAATAAGTGCGGTTGCGATGATGGTCAGTGAACCGCCCCCTTCGATATTACGTGCGGCACCAAAGAAACGCTTTGGACGTTGCAATGCGTACGCATCGACACCACCGGTTAACACCTTGCCCGATGATGGCACACACGTATTATACGCACGACCCAAACGCGTGATAGAATCCAACAAAATTACAACATCTTGCCCGGCTTCGACCAAACGTTTTGCCTTTTCAATAACCATTTCAGCGACTTGGATGTGACGTGTAGCCGGTTCGTCAAATGTCGACGATATAACCTCACCTTTTACACTGCGTTGCATATCGGTAACTTCTTCGGGACGTTCGTCAATAAGCAACACGATAAGTTTGACATCTGGATAATTCGTCGCGATTGAATGCGCGATATTTTGTAACATAACTGTTTTACCAGTACGCGGTGGCGCAACAATCAGTGAACGCTGACCCTTACCGGTTGGGGAAATTAAATCAATAACACGCGCCGACAGGTTGCGTCCCTTATCCTTGTCATCTGCGACTTCCATTTTCAACATTTCGTCTGGATACAACGGCGTCATATCGTCAAATGAAACACGATGGCGCAGTTTTTCCGGATCACCGCCATTCACGCGTTCGATTGTTTCCAACGCGAAATAGCGTTCCGATTCATTTTGTGGCGCTTGAATTTGACCCTCAACATAATCACCGGTCTTTAATCCATATTTTTTAATAAGGTTTGGCGACACATACAAATCGTCCGGCCCCGCCAGATAATTTGATTCTGGCGCGCGTAAAAAACCAAAGCCGTCTTGCATACGTTCCAACACGCCATCACCAATAAGTGTGATTTTCTTATCCGCGGCATAAACGCGCATAACCGCAAAGCGCAGTTGTTGCACATTTAACTGTGACGGATTTTCAATACCCATGTCTTCTGCCATTTTCAGCAGTTGCTGTGGCGATTTCGCCTTTAATTCATTTATATGCATAATGTTTCCTTTTGGAAATCGGGTTTTACGTGCGAATGCACCCCGTTGTTTTCTTAAGATACTGTTATTATAATATAAATTGACAAAAAAGTCAAGTCCCCCGAATTTTTGTCCGCTTTTTTTCTTGATTTCATTTATTTTTTTTGCTCGAATTTACCATATAGACAACAAATTAAACCGAAAGGAACGACGATGGCAGGAAGTATAAATAAAGTGATATTGGTTGGTAATGTGGGTCAAGATCCCCAGGTGCGCACAATGCAAAGCGGACAAAAGGTTGTCAGTTTTTCGCTGGCGACATCGGACCGTTGGCGTGATCGCGCAACTGGCGAACAAAAAGAACAAACCGAATGGCATCGTGTCGTTATATTTAACCCCAGTTTGGTTGAAGTCGCGGAACGTATGTTACAAAAAGGAACCAAGTTGTATTTGGAGGGTGCGCTGCGCACACGCAAATGGCAAAATCAACAAGGTGCGGATACATTTACAACCGAAGTTGTATTGAATCCATACGCGGGTCAAATGATTATCTTGGCGGGTGCAAAGTCTGCGGACAGTGTTGGTGGTGAATATGGTGCATCACAACCGGCGGCACAACCGGCCGAAGAAATCACCCCCGCACAGATAGATGATGACATTCCATTTTAATAATGAAATAACACAAGCAAAAACCGCCCAAATGGGCGGTTTTATCATCGCAACATTGTCATTACGAACACAGTGAAGCAATCCAGTCAATTATTACTGGATCGCCACGCTGCGCTCGCGATGACAAAATGACACATAAGAACCATTGTCATTGCGAACGAAGTGAAGCAATCCAGTCAATTATTACTGGATCGCCACGCTGCGCTCGCGATGACAAAAGATATACGACAAACAGACAATAGTACTAACGCATCCAAAATAAATTTTCAGCGGACAAATCACACCATTCAGGGTTTATTGACTCAATCAGTTCGATTTTATTTGCTCTGGAACCCGCCTTTAATTGTTTTTCTCGTTCTATTGCCCGATTAGCGTACTTGAAATCTTCAAAATACACCAATTTATCGCAATTATATTTCGCAGTAAAAGAATCTGGAAAAGTGTGCTGTTTGTGTTCTTGTACACGACGGACAATATCATTCGTAACCCCAACGTATATCGTACCGTTTCGTTTATTTGCCATTATATAAACATAGAAATGAAAGTCTTTCATATCACGATATTATATTAGCATTTGATTTATATTCCAAACTTTTTTGTCATTGCGAACGAAGTGAAGCAATCCAGTCAATTATACTGGATCGCCATGCTGCGCTCGCGATGACAAAGAAGTATAAGAACCATTGTCATTGCGAACGAAGTGAAGCAATCCAGTCGATTATTACAGGATCGCCATGCTACGCTCGCGATGACAAAGAAGTATAAGAACCATTGTCATTGCGAACGAAGTGAAGCAATCCAGTCAATTATACTGGATCGCCACGCTACGCTCGCGATGACAAGGGAAAGAATGAATCGCTACGCTCGCGACGATAAAATCCGTAATTAATCCATATAAACCGTTTCAAAAGAAACAGAACAACCACCAACCTCTTGCAATTGCAATGCATGAGCAATGTTCCTAAAATCATTCCATGTTCTCTCTAAGTCTGAGGATCCATCATACTCATACGTCATCTCAAAACAATCGGGATCCTGACCAAGGTTAAATGTGGTCCCCAATCCAGAGGGACACCTTTCCTGGCATACAGCAAGGTCTTGACCTGACATACCAAAACATCCATTTGACGGACCAACACCAAGCGCGGAAACATTATTATAAGAAGTCCACCATCCGTTATAACACGCCCACGATGTTGCGGCATAATATGCATCTAAACGATTCATCCGACAATTGCTAACACATGCCCGGTAAGTTGGGGTTCCTTTGTACGTTTCCGATTGGATATTACATTTTCCCTTTGTATGTGAACCAGCAATTGTACTGCTGCTTCCTTTATCCAAAAAACATGCATTTTGAGCCGAACCCGAACTGGATGTTGTGCCCTGTTGCCAATTAAATGGATCTGAATCTAATGCAACCGCATATGGACACTGGTGGCATTTACCGTTTCCACCGAAAGTCCCCGCCGAGCATCGTTCGCAACTTTGACCCGTAACATAGTATCCATTGGACACATTAGAGCCACCATAGTCTACACTGCGATTCCAAACACACCTATTATCATTACTTGTATTACTATCCACCATATGACTGGCGTCTGGCAATGTCTCTGTGGAAAAAATGACGTCATATTCTGCTGGATGGTTATTATCGGTGGCTATCGTTCTGCCCTTGCACCCATCAGACGGGGCATAATTAAATTTTATTTCACAACTATAAGAATAACTACTCGTCTTGACAAAACCTTGCATTTTACAACGATCGGCACCTGTATTAGACGACCATGTTGTAGAGGAAAGACTATAAGGACTGTAAAAAGTGTAACTAGTTGCATTTGATGCACCCGGACATGGACGACACTCGTATTTACCATACTTGGGGTCATAGTAATCCTTGTATTGGACACGGTAATATGAATTATCGTTACACGCCGTTATTCCACCGTTGTCACCAGATTGACAAACTGGATTACCGGATGATTGACTGGACGGACATTGCCAACACCACGCAAGCTTACCATTGGCCCGCGCCCAATAGTACCCCTCACTTGGGCACGTACATGAAACAGAAGAAGAACTATAAGAAAACTTAAAACCACTTATACACTTACAAGCTTCTATTTTATTCTTACTGTCACTCCAATCTTTTGGTTGATAATAACCCCAGCAACTTGTATTAAAGTAATCAATTTTGCTGGCTTCCTTACAACCAGAGTCTTTAAAATAAACATATCCTTCGGAACAAGGATAACAATAATAGCGTTTTGCACTGGAATCCCACCATGGACTGCCCGTACGGCACTCAAAAACCCCCTGTCCACAACTTGTGCGATTGCCATAATTACCATCAGATGCATCGGAACACTTCCTGCAGTAGCCACTTGGGTCCGCATATGTATAATCATCCGCTTGTTGACTATAACCACTTGATAACTTGCAATAAACATACGCCGCCCCAGCGGGGCTGGGGACAAATGTCATAACTGTGGTGGCGATGCCGATAATACAAAACACACGTAAACACAACGTACGTGCATAAAATGCACGTACGAACGATAATAAAATTTCCGTTTTGTGTTTCATTTTTGTGTTATGCCACAATAACCTCCTGAGCATCGCTATTGCATAACATTAATCGTACGCGTACATATTAAACTCCCATGTACAACCGGCTTGTTGCGCATCCCCAAAATGCATTACTCGACGCATAAAAAGAATAGTCGCTTCGGACTCCGACGTTCCATCGTCTGACGCATACATATAAGAAGGATACCCATTTAAACCAGCAACCTGCATTATAGAAGCTTGCACTCTTTGAGAACAATCATAGTATCCTTGGCCGTCTTGACCAGCACAATATATACTTGTCATTTGATCATAAATATACTGAAAATTTTGACATTGTAGATTTTGGAGATAGTATGTTATCGATACGTTGGTATTCAGATAACATACACCATTCATATAGTCCCCATGGGTGCCGTGGGTTATTGTTTGACCGTTGTCGTAATAACATTGGGTGCCAACCGAACCGGTCGATGCGGTTGTACCACGTGACCAAGATAATGCATCCGAGCTTGACCCGGGATAATATGGACATGGATGACAACTCCTATCAATTCCAAAATATCCCACCGGGCATGGTTGACACTGACCATTTACAACACGATAACCGTTCGGTACATATGTAAATGTCTTGGTAGCCTTCCAGTCACAACGATTATAACTTGATGATGAATCTGTCATCGTACTGGCATCGGGCAAACTGGCCGTAGAATACTTATACTTACCGTCGCTGTTGGCGTTTGTACAGCTGGCATCAGGTTGATAGCGTATCGTATACCGACACCCAGTTGCCTGATCTGTGACTTCGGGGGCATCCCGGGTACAACGACTGGTTGCCCACGACCCTGAAATAGAGTTTGGATCATCAGTGCTTAAACTCAATGTAGAATAATTATCAATATACGGGCATTTACGACATTCATATTTGCCATAATACTGGTCTGTTGATGTTTTATGTTGAACCTTGTAATATCCACTCTGAAGACAATTACCAAAGCCACCACTGTTGGAACATGTTGCAACAGTGTTCGATGGACATTTCCAACAAGAACTACCCAAACTGGTATAACGATCACTGGACGTGCAAACACAATCATATGCATTGCCACCATTTGCCGAAACGCGTTCGTATTCGTATTTACACACCAGACCACTGACCCCACAAGATGAATATGTACCCGCAGTCACCTGGTTACATTCGGCGCATGTTTTGTGGCTACCATTAGAATACGCCACCGGATAACGACCGGTATAATCGCCAAAACGACACGCCTCACAATACAGGGTGCACCCACTTTGCCGTAATGCGACATCTTTCTGGGAACCACCACTACTTACGGCGTCGTCCTTACATGTCAAAAACAAGTTTGAACAAGTCATATATTGATACCCGGTTGCCTGTTGATTTGGACAAGCAGCGGCACCATAGCACCCCTTGGGTCTTTGATAACCACTCGAAAAATTCCAGTTACAACCATTCGCAGTTCCATCGGGCGATGCCTGACCCCGACCACATGTAAAAGTGATACCACCATAAGTATGATCAGACCATGCATTGCCGATTACAAAAATTCCAAAAAAACACGAAAAAATAAGTGTTAAAAAACGGTTTTTATTCCGATTCATTTTATTCCCCTTTCCCCCAGTTTCCCGCCATTTACGCAATGCGAACGACGTGACAAACACAGATTCCTTTATGGGATTTATTCTAAACGCTATTACCGCACTTGTCAATCATAATAAGTGTTTTTTCTTTGTCATCGCGAGCGTAGCGTGGCGATCCATTCTTCCCCTTGTCATCGCGAGCGTAGCGTGGCGATCCATTCTTTCCCTTGTCATCGCGAGCGCAGCGTGGCGATCCAGTATAATAGACTGGATTGCTTCACTTCGTTCGCAATGACAATTTCTTATATTTCTTTGTCATCGCGAGCGTAGCGTGGCGATCCATTCTTCCCCTTGTCATCGCGAGCGCAGCGTGGCGATCCATTCTTTCCCTTGTCAT